>Ga0126373_10003009_pt1 | contig 12483 bp, 11 predicted proteins | sample PanSoiMetPlot_11_FD_92545 | JGI IMG/M metagenome (GOLD analysis project Ga0126373, IMG submission 92545) | Tropical forest soil microbial communities from Panama - MetaG Plot_11 | ecosystem: Environmental > Terrestrial > Soil > Tropical forest > Bulk soil | place: Panama | collected 2016-02-17
CGACGACGATGTTCGAGGTTTTCAGATCGCGATGAACGATTCCTCGGTCGTGAGCGCGTACCAGCGCGCAGGCAACTTGAACGGCGCACCGGATGACGATTTCCGGGGGCAAGCCTCCATCTCTGCACATCTCATGGAGAGATTTGCCTTCGACCAGCTCCATAACGATGTAGAGTTCGCCTTCGGTTTCGCCAACGTCGTGGATGGTGCAGATGTTGGGATGAGATAGCGAGGATGAGGCGCGCGCTTCGTGGAGAAGGTTCTGGCCTCCTGAGGAGCCGAGGCTAGCGTCTTTCTTGACGACTTTTACTGCCACGTCGCGTTGCAGCACTTCGTCGTAAGCGCGATAGACGATGCCCATTCCGCCTTCGCCAATCTTTTCCTGGACACGACAATGGCCGAGAACGTGACCAATCACCGGATGCTCCTCCCGCGCCTGTTTTTTCGCACTTCATGCTAGGCTTCGCACGGGAGGTCCGTCAACGCAAGGAATGCTGCGTGCATTCGCAGGACACCTCTGCCGCAGCTATCGCAAGCTACATTCCCTCCTTTGGACCGCGTGGGTTTAACTTGAGAACGACAGGCAACTATCACAGAGGCGGAAGGCTACTGCTCCCGGAAATCGGAAAGCTCCGTCAGCGCCCATCGTTCCGTAGCCGGAGCCCAGACCGGCGCCGATTCCAAGATAGACGAGTGTCTTACCCAGAAGGCGTTGTCCGCAAATGACAACCAACTGCTAAAGGCACAAAGCCGATGGACCTGTTCTACAAAGAATAAAATCGCTCGCGTTGACCAGACCGGGGAATCGCTTGTGGTACGAGTTCTTCCAATTCGCGACAAAATCCTCCATCTGGTCGGATCGGACCATGGCCCACACTGCGCCACCAAAGCCCGCTCCGAAGCCGGACGCAGCGGTCGCACCTAACTGGCGAGCGGAACGCACAAGGTGCAAAGTCTCCTCTACCTGGTTTCGCAGGCCGAGCTCGGCGGACGTTTGCGAACCGTCCACCAACTTCCCGAATTCGACCAAGTCATTTCGCTCCAAGGCATCGACTGCTGCTGGGATGATGCGGATACATTCATCGACAAACTGGGCAAAGCGCTCGAGAAGAGCCTCAGCTGTATAGACCGAATGTGAGGACTGACTCAGCGCTTGCCGAATCCGATGGGGCGCATCTGACGAGTGCACGATAGCCTCCAACAGCGTGGGCTCCGTTTGTCCCGATTCTGTTCGCCAGATTTCGAGAATGGCCTTCGCCGCCTGGGAAGCGCAGTTGTACTTTTCCCTTGCTGAACCTGTTTTATCGGCCACAACACCGCTCACGCCAATCACAAAAACGTAGTCGCGCGGCAGTGCAACGGTTCTCTCCAAGCGCACGGGACAGAACCTGACCTGACTCAACTGCCCAGGACGACAGCACAGAATGGCCGTGTGATCTTCACTTCCGCCAAAGGTTCCAACACCAACATCTCCAGCGAGCCTGCCAAATGTTTGCCCGTTCTCGACGCATCCCAGGTAGGTGGCCAAGTCTTCTCGCGACCTGATGTTGTGGCGATACGCTGGATGCTGATCAAGGTTATTCTCCTTGCTCAGTGCCAGGAAGGTTGCAACTACGAGGGCACTGGAACTGCTCAGCCCTGCCGAACTCGGAAGATCGCTCGCAAAGACCATGTCCAAGCCGCGAAGCCGACCGGGGAAATTTTTCGCTATGCGCCGTGCCACGGTCTTCGGATACACACTCCAGTCATTGCTAACAACATCCAGATCGGCAGACGCGAGAAACTGCGTTTCCTGACGACGGACAGCATCGGCAACCCTCACCCAGGGATCAGGGCGAGGTGAAGCAACAACGCAGAATCCCTGCTCGACCGTGCACAAAAGACTCCGCCCACCGGCGTAGTCGGTGTGCTTGCCGAGTACCTCGATGCGCCCCGGAACAAAGTACCGCGATTCTTCAGCCGGAGGCCCTGGCCCCCACCGTTCCCACTGAAGTGAAGCTTGTTGGAATAGTTCTGCTTTGCGCTTGGCGGCGGGACCGGGCAGTCCGGCCTGCGACAGTCGGTCCAGGAGCCTCGCCTGATTCATGGGTTCGCCGTGATACCCATTAACTTCTGCGCGATAGCCGCAACGTCGGCACGCGAAGAGAGATCTAGCACTGGCTCTTCGCAGACCGTCACGCGGAAACGGATCCCAAAGGCCCTCATGGCCATCTCGACGGCAGTCGGTAATTCAGACTCGCCGCGTGGAGAGACCGAGGTGCGGCGGCAAGCGTCAAAGATTGCAGGAGGAAAACGCCAGCAGTTGAGACTGACCAGTCTCTCCCCACGACATGACAATTGGGTGCCTTCCAAAGGCTTCTCGACAATTCCGGCAAGATAGCCATCGCGGCTGATAGTGCAAATGGCAAACTTCAAGAGCCTCTCCGAGGGAATGCCTCCCGCGACCAAACTGTTCGCCGTAAAAAGCGCAACGGATGGTTCCTGCAGTGTGCGAAGGGTCCGCAAAGCCGATACGGGATAGTAGTTGTCCGAATTAATGGTCAGGAAGTCTTCACTGCCAGCGAATCCCTCCGCGGCGAGGACCGCGTCTGCCGTTCCCAGCGGCTCAGTTTGCACCGCGAAGAAGACACGAATGCGCTTCGGTGGCGCAGTGGCCGTATAGTGGGTGCGCACTGCGTCATGTTCGGGGCCGATCACCAGACAGGCCTCTTCAAACCCAGCGTCAGCCAATGCGCTGATCAAATAGTCTAAGAAGGGGCGCTTGAAAGGCATCATAGCCTTCAGCCCGCTTTCTGCCACTTCTGCCTGGGAAAGGCTCAAGTGGGCATCAGAAATCGGCGCCCGCATGCGTCGACCTAGACCGCGCGCCAGAACCACGGCCCTCCGCATCACTGCTCTTTGTCCCCTTGTTGGCGTAATCGGCGGAAGAGGTCGCGCAGGTCCTGGAAGCCCTTAACTGCAACGACTGCGGTGATGAATGCGAATGAGCCTCCGGCAACGAGCAGACTGATAGACCAGAACATTTGCCATACTTTCATATACCCGTCCCGTGCGTGCCGGACATCAACGGAAGCTTGTTAGGTCTTCCAAGAGCAGAGCCAACCACCAGGCCCGCTGCGGCGAGACCAAAGGCTGTAAAACCGGCAATCGTTTCGTTGGAATGCAGAAAGAAAAAGGGCACGATTGCTCCCGCTGCTCCCATTAACATCGCCGAGTATCCGCCAACCGTGTTAGCGCGTCGCCAGTAAAGTCCTCCAACAACACAAACAAATGCCCCGGCGAGGAAAATGGTGCCAGTAATGTTCAAGTAGAGGTACACCGCTCCCGGCGGGGTGTAGTACAAACCCCAAAACATGAGAAACAAGCTGACAAATAAGTTGGCCGCTCGATTGACAACGATCTGCGCGCGTGAGCTCAGGGGCTGCTTATGCAGAAGTCGTCGCACGGGCAGGACGACATCCTGAGAAATAATAGAACTCCAGCCAAGCAGGTAAGAGCTGTTCACCGACATGGTGGCCGCCAGCATGCCGGCCACAACAAGGCCTTTGATACCTGGATGAAGAATCTGCGAGAGCATCGCGGGCATCGCATCAATTGTGGCGAGAGTACTTCGGTTGACAACGGGGGACGGTGCACCATGGTCCATCGGTCCAACACCAAACAGCGTCAAGGCTGCAATTCCCCAAAGCATAGGAAGCATGCCGCGCCCCAGATAGATGAAGCCGGTCCACGTCATCACTTTGCGGGAAATTTCTGGGCTCTTGGTCGAAAACATGCGCATGGCCGTTGTTTGCCAACAGGTGTGGATGGAGAACCAGAGCAGGAGCTGCCATATTACAAACGCTGCGCCGAACTTTGGATTGACCAGCGGGTCATAGCCAGCAATACCCATAGTGGTGGACACCTTATTTACAATGTTGCTCCAACCCGCGTAATGAACCGCGTAGAGCGAAACTAGAACCGTCGCGACTGAAAGCAGAACGTATTGCAGAAAGTCCGTAATGACCACCGAGACCATGCCGCCGGCGACAGTATAAAGTACCTCCAACAGCAGGATGACCGTCATCGTCAAAACTAGATAGCGAACGGGAATGCCGCTGACGATTGTCAGGAACTCACCCTCGATCTTGAGGAAGACCCCCATGTTCAAAATCCCCCCGAGCGCGACCAGGATTCCAGTCAGCAGACGCAGCCCAAGGCTGTACTTCCTCTCGAAGTATTCAGGCACGGTCATGAGTTGCAACCCCCGGAACCGCTGGATCACAAATCCTGTTCGGCCGACAATGATCATGGCAACGCCTGAGATTAGAGCGGCACAAAACGCCGAAAAGCCGTATCGGTAGCCTAGTTCGGCGTTGTACATAAACGTGATGGTTCCGATCTCGGTTGCTGCAAGAGTGGCGATCCCAATGTACAAGCCCAGTTCTCGGCCGGCGACGAGATAATGCGACACGCTCTTTCCGACAAATCGCTTCCCCAGGAGGCCAACCGCAACCGAGGCTATGAGGTAGACGGCTACAATGAACCAATCCAGATATGTAAATCCCAAGCTCCACCCCCAGGAAGTAGGTGAAGAATAAGGTTGCCCAGGAGATTGTCGTCGAAGGTTTTCAGGCGTGCAAGTCAGCGCCGGGGCAACCACCGCCCCGCATTCACAGCGGCCCGCTTACTCAAACTCTCGGTAGGCACCGAATCGCGCCAGGCGATCTTCTCCCAGAGACCGGGGAACCGGGTCGGAAGGTTCGCCAAGCCTCTCACATATTTGGCGCCACAAATCTGTTCGGATGTAGCTTTGGTGTATTTTTTGGAAGGAAGTCGAAAGAAGCAAATTCCGGGCGTCTTGAATTCTCCCATTGTCAATCAACAGCTGCACTCTTCGTTCGATGATTCCCTCATCTTTTAAAGCTGCTACGCTGTCGAGCCATCGTTGACGCTTGGGAAGCGACTGCTTGCCCAGAGAACGCAGAACTTTGTCTCGCTCAATCACGGCTTGCGGATGCAACTGAAGCCAAGGTTCGTGAATTTCATCGAGAGCCTCCGACGCTCGCTTCCATTGGTGGTTACTTTGGTAAATTCGCGCCAGCAGGATCTTGGCTACTCCCGTATGGCAATCTGCCAGCACCCGGATCGCGTCGGCTGTCTTATTTCGTCCCGCCAGCCAGCTACCATAGTGAAATCTCCACAAATCAGAAGCTGCCGCTTTGCAGTTCCTGATAGCCCACTTAAACGCAGAATCGAGACTTTCCATGCCAGAGGGTGCCCAGAGGTTTCCCTCAACTGCGGGAGGAACAGGTAAGCCGCGTTTCCTGCGGTATGCACGCACTAGTTGATCCCATACTGAGGTCTCCCTGCTTCTGGCCCAGCCGGATAAGGGGACATCGTGCACCGGCCTAAGAGTAATTTGAGGCAGCTTCAGAGAGTAAATGTCGAGCGCCCTATCGCTCGGTATCCAGTACTCGACGTGCCATCTCGTCTCCTTCGGCGCCAGCTCAAGTTTGATCGATTGATCTCGAATCGGTCCGCCCTGGATCTCGATGTAGGGTTGCTCCGACGCTGTGCTGAGCGTGGCCCAGGATCGGTCCTCACCAACGCCGTAACTCCACAACTTCATTCCCGGCGCACTGGCTTCATCAGCGACATGATAGAGGCCGGTACCAAAGGAGGGAGTGAATGCCCCGAATGCATTGATGTCACGTGTCCTCCAGAAGAAGCCTGTCATCTCGCTGATATCGCACTCCCGTTTGGGTGCTCGGTCCGGCCAATCGATAGTCTCAAGTCGGGACGAGTGAGATATCACCTTCCCTCGGGGAAAGTGAAATTCAGTATCCGGTGCCGATGGGAGCGCCGCATTAGACCAGGACATCCATGGGTGAGCTATAGTGCCAGGATTATGAAGGACAACGCGCTCAGTCAAAAAAGTGTCTTCCGGTCCCAGCGAGTACTCTACCGACCACTGCATTCCGAAATGTAACTCGCGTTCACCACACGTGACGTAGGCCCGATCTTTTAGCCGATCGATTCGATAAACAACACTCTCGTTCTGGCTGGGAGAATGGCTAATGGGAAAACTTACTTCAATTCCGCCCGCCACAAAACAGAAACGCGGTAAGATGCGGGCGGGCCGCACTACCTGTGGGACGTACAACACTTCTTTACCCGATTCTTTGTGAATCAGCGACGTCACCTTTCCACCGAGGTCTGGGCAAAACGTTACCCTGACATATTTATTTTCGATCGATAGGAACTTGTATCGCTGAGGGACCGGTCGGTCGGCGGTTTCGCAATGGCTGACGTACGGGTAAACGCCGTCGGGATCGAGAGCTGTGGGAACGGGACCTCTCGCGACTACCGGATGTGTCAGCACATCATCTTCGTATTCAAGGACAGCGACCTTGTTGGTCCCCTGTTTGGCCGGAAGGCGTGAACGAGAACGGGAGGTGCCAGAAACAACCGTTTTGCGAGACTTGGCATTCATCATTTGGGTGAGGATCTGCACATGAAAGAGGTCGCTGGCCGCTGCGATGGTTCAGCGGATTAACCCCCGTTTGACCCCGAAGTCCTTCCAAGCTTTATACCGCTGTGACTGAGCTCCGAAGAACTGGTGAAATGGCTCCATTCTCTTCCCAGTGTGACAGCATGGTTTCGCGCTGAGAATGCTCCTGAACATTGTGCCACGGGACCCTCAGTCAAGCTCTATTAACTCAGTACGAACCGGCTCTTCCGCCAGCTTGCCTTGAAAAGCCGCGAAGGTCTTTTTGGCGTGTTCTTTTTGGAGGTGGGAATGGTATGCGTCTTGCGAGCCAAAAACCGCGAAGAATAGAAGGGTGTTGGGATCGTCCTTTCGCGCGGTCTGATAGTACTGCTCGTTGTCCACGATGATCTCCATGCTCTCGAACTTGTGGCCATCCATGGTCCGCACCCAGCGCAAGAATGTGGTGCGCTCGTCCAGCTTAAACTCTGCGGTGTAGGTACCGGAACCACGAGTAGCGCTCGACTGAGCGAAAATCGCCGCAATGACTTCACGCCCCTGGATTGGCCGTACCGGGATCGGGCTGTTGAATACGATGTTTTCGGCAAGCAGCTCGCTCACCTGAGTCGGTGTGGATTTACCGGATTCCCGCAGTTTTCCTAAAGGATGCATTGGGATCCCTCCTATGCTGGCTTATTTGCTGCTGACTCGTTTCTCTGGCGTCGGTTAACAGCCTCGGGACCATCCCGAAACACCTTTTTCTTGTCCCCCAGATGTCCAGCACAACTCGGTCGGTCTCATGAAATCAAATGATCCGTGGGGGTTCGGCACGCACTGGGAGCGAGTCATCGCTTCAAATCCAAAATTTCAAGGTATTTGCTTATTTGCTGACTTCAGCAGTTTGAATTGCCTCACTCACGATTCTTCTAAGGCAGAAGAGCCTACCCACAGTTGAGCTAGATCTCTGAGGTTATGTTTGTATGTACGCGTTGCCAAGTATTCCTTTCCGCCTTTTACACGCAGCCTGTACTCTCCCGTCGGTAACGGTTGGATCTCTTCTACCGCCGACGTATTCACGACGACCGAGCGGGCGATGCGGACAAAACCGTAGGGTTTGAGCTTCTCTGCCATGGACGAAAGGGACTCCCGCGCCAAATATGGATTTGTTCTGTGTCTCAGGGAAATGTAGTTGCCTTCAGCTTGCACTGCCACAATATCGGGTACATCCAAGAATAGGATTTTACCTTTTGCTTTAATCGCGATTCGCGGCGCCTGTCGTTTTGCTATTAGATCCAACTGCTGCAAGACTCGGATGAGGTTTGCAGCATCAACGCGGATTACCGGAGGCAATGATGTATCTGCATCTTCGCGAAACCCGTCCGCTGTCGATACAAGAATGTAATCCCGCTTACTCTTGGTAGAGCAAATCGCGGCTCCCCGGAGTGGGCTGGCCGAAACACCCCCGTTGGCAGCTTGTTGAAGAAGCATCTCACTTGCGGCCTTCTGATCCTGAATCTCGCGGCCGCTCATGATTGAACTCCTCCGCATATCATCAGCTTCTCCTTCGTCAGAATCACTGCCGTTGCTTAACAACACGCCCCTTCGACGTCAAACGCCGTCCTCCTCTGCGCGATTGTCCCGGTGCACGAAGAGTGCGGAGCCATCGCACAATATTTCTGATTCCCACATTCCACACCGTCGGATCTTGAGCATTCTTTGCTAACAAGACGTAGCCCTCGTACATCGCCATCAGAAAGCCGGCAGTCTCTTCCGGAACCAAATCGCGGCGGACTGTTCCCTCTGACTGCCCCCTCCGCAAAGCTGTGGCAATTCCTTCTTGCCAGGCATTGAAGATGGTCTCCAACCGCTTGCGGAATTGTTCGTCCAGAGGAGACATCTCCTGCGCCAAATTGACGAGGGGACAACCGCCCTTTACATCTTCTGGTCGAACGGATGTCGCCTGGACAATGCTGATCAAAGCATCGATAGGGTTCTTGCCTCGCTGCAGAGGAAGCAACCAGTTGTCCTGCGGGAGTTTTGCGATGATCTCCTCGACGATGGCATATCCGAGATCTTCCTTGCCGTCGAAATGGTGGTAAAGGGCTCCCTTGGTGACATTAGTGGCAGCTAGAATCGTATCGATGCTGGCACTTTGGAATCCCGATCTGTAGACTTCTCGAAAACCTGCTTGTAGCAAGCGTTCTCGCGTGCGCTCTGGATCGCGCCGTCTTCGCTTCGCAACTCGACGACGTAACATACCAACCAGTATGGATGTTACTCATCCGAAAATCAATCAGAATTCAGCGGCCTGATTTGTGGCTGCTGACGCTCTCGAATTTCATAACTTCCCGCCCGTGTGTATGAAAAGTTGGAGAAACAGTCGCTTCGCCGTCTTTGGGGTCGTCTCGAGAGGTTGTTAGTCCGCCACTCGTTTATGACCTCTGAAGTGTTGGGCCTGTTGTGGCACGTAATCGTTGTTAACGTGGAACGCCACATGCTCCCTCAGCTGTCACTCAGCTGGAATTTGCGAAGTTGGGAGCCAATTCTGCTCTCAATCGCGCACTAAATGTCAGAGCGCCGAGTGCTACCTGACGTAAATCGGCGAGTCATCTCGGCACCACGACTCTACGGGAGGAAAACAGGAGATATGAGCACTTTTAGGCAGTTGCGGAATTTCTGGATACCGTTCGTTGCGACGATAGTTCTGGGTTGCTTCAGCGATGCGGTCGCTCAAACGAGCTACAAAATTACCGATTTGGGCACTAACAACAGCAAAGACAACTTTAGCATGGCCATGGGCCTCAATAATCAGGGCTGGGCGGAGAACATGGATGGGTTCGTGAACCCTCCCGAGAATAATCTGTTTACGTCAGTTTCACGGGGCCGCGCGGTGATAAGCATCTACGGATTCAACATTGACTTGGGCACGCTTGGAAAACCCGACGGCAACAGTTGGATCAACTGGGGCGGGATCAACGACCGCGGGGAAGCCGTCGGTATGTCCGAAACAGCTGTTCTAGATCCGAACGGCGAAGACATTTGCGGCTTCGGCACACAACTGACGTGCGTTCCGTTTCTTTGGAAAAACGGCCACATGAGCGCTCTGCCGACAGTGGGCGGCAATAACGGGCAGGCCAGCGCCATCAATAACCGCGGAGAAGTCGTAGGATATGCGGAAACAGCTAACACTGACCCCACATGCCCGCCTACCCCTTCGATATCGCCGGTGTTATGGGAACAAGGCCAAGCCCAGCCTCTCCCATTGGTAGGTACCGATCCAGACGGGACCGCATTCGGGATCAACGATCAAGGCCAGGCCGTAGGCTACTCGGGAAGCTGCATCGCAGCGAAGCACGCTGTAATGTGGAAAAACAACACTGCCTTCGTGCTTCAGGACCTCGGCGGTACAAAATCCAATGTCGCCTACGCCATTAACAACCTGGGCCAAATTGTTGGGAAAGTCCGCAGCGCTGATGGCACGCACTACGTAGCCGCTCTTTGGCAGCCGGACGGCACACTCACAACCCACGAACCTCTGCTGGGAGATTCTTACGCCTTCGCCACCGGCATCAACAACCTGGGCCAGGTGGTGGGAAACGACTTTGACTCTAACTTCAACTGGTCCCACGGCTTCATTTGGCAGAACCGTGTGATGACCGACCTTAACACGCTAATTCCCGCGGATTCCAACCTCTTCGTAATCTCGGCTAGCAATATCAATGAGCGCGGACAAATCTCGGGTATGGCATTCGTGGTCAGCGGGCCGAATACGGGCGAGATCCACGCCTATCTTGCAAGCCCTTCGGACGCAAGCATAGCCACGTCGGTTGCAGATGTCGTACGTACGCATCCGAAATCCAATTTGCCCGCGAACGTTGGCAACCAGCTTTTGCGGAGATCCGGACCCGACCGATTCGACCAATAAAGGTAATGAAATCTTGAGGAGGTCTGGCCGAGCATGCGAAAAGTCGTGGGTGTCACCTTCCTAGGTGTGCTGTTGATATCTGCTGCGAGCGCGGGAACGCGCAAGCTGGCCCTCAAGCTGGTCTTCTAGCCCCTAGGTCGATTGCCCCACTCCGCCGGGAAGCTTTCGGGCTTCCCGGCGGTTCTATCTTGAAAAACAATAACGTACGATACGCCTCGGCTCATCCCTATGCTTGCTTCTGCACCTTACTCCCCCTAGAGTACAATCATTTTCCGCAGGTTCCAGCGCGGCAGAATCCATGAACAGTCAGACCTCGACGTGTGACCTGGTGAATCGCTTCAAGCAAGGCGATCAAACTGCGTTCAGCCTGCTGTTTGGGAAGTACCGGCGGCGGCTGGCGGTCTTGGTGTACTACAAAATGAGCGACGAATTGCGAGGCAAACTCGAGGTGGACGACATTCTCCAGGAAGTGTTTTTAGCTGCCGCGCAGGGGCTAAACCGGTTCACCTACCAATCTCCAGGGAGCTTCATGGCGTGGCTCTCGCGGATTGCCGACAACGCAATCGCGGATGCTGCGCGTCACGAGCATCGCCACAAGCGCCGCCCGGAAGAATTACTGCCGTTCAAGTCAGAAAGCAACCCAAACGGAGCCGAACCCGTGGATCTGAGAACTCCCAGCCAGGTGTTCGCACAGCAGGAGAGGATGCAGAACTTGCTCCTCAAACTAGACGCCTTGCCCGCCGATTACCGCGACGTGATCCTACTGGCGAAGTTCGAGGGACTGACCACCAGTGAAATCTCAGAACGCTTGGGGAAACCGCGGGAGAGCGTGGCGCTGCTCCTCCATCGCGCTCTGAAACGATTCCGGGAGATTGAAGTGACGCCCGAACAGCAATGAGCGACGAAGAAGCTCAAACAAATCAGGAGAAAGACCCGATTGGCAGTCAGCACGCCGCCGAGCGGGAGGCTGCGATCGCTGCCGCGCTTGCCGAATTCCTAGATCGCACTTCCCGGGAAGAATTTGTGGATGTGGACGCCTTTTGCCAGGATTACCGAGCTCTCGAAAAGGACTTGCGGCCACTGCTTCAGGCGCTAACGCAGATGGACGAGCCCAACCATCGCGATGCCGAACCGGTGTCCGCTCAGCAAGATCCCCTTCCCGAGCGGCTTTCCGGGCACAAGATTCTCGGCGAGATTGGCGCGGGAGGAATGGGGCGCGTTGTTTTGGCTCACGACGAAGGGCTGAACCGGAAAATTGCTATCAAGCTTTTGAGCGCGCGCCTGCGCCAGGACGCGTTAATCCGCACACGCTTTATGGAGGAAGCAAGAGCGCTAGCGCAGATCAGCCATCCCAACATCGTGACCATCTATAGCCTAGGCCCCGCCGAGGAAATCCCACATTTTGTCATGGAGTACGTGGATGGAGTTGATTTGTTCACCGCCACACGAGCTCTGACGATCGAGCAGCGCGTAAGGCTGATGCGCAAGGTGGTGTTAGCGGTGGAGGTTCTTCATCAGCACCACATTCTGCACCGCGACCTGAAGCCCGCCAACATTTTAGCGGGAGCCGATCTGCAGCCCACGCTGCTTGATTTTGGATTAGCGCGGCGCGAGGAATCGCGCGACCGTCTAACGCTCTTTGGCGAGATGGTGGGCACGCCGAGCTACTTTTCACCCGAGCAAACAACCGGTGAGCAAGACCTGGACGCGCGGAGCGATATTTTCTCGCTGGGCACGATTCTCTACGAGGTTCTCACAGGCGTCTTGCCCTTTCCTGTACAGCCTTTCGCGCAGCAGATGGAAAGTATCCGCAAAGAAGACCCTGAACTGCCGCGGCGGATTAATTCCGACATCCCGGGCGACTTGCAAGACATTTGTCTGAAGGCCCTGGAGAAGAGGCCGGAGAACCGCTACAGGTCAGCGCGAGAGATGGCGGGCGATCTGGAGCGGTTTCTTGCCGGCGAGAAGGTTCATGCAAACCCCACGACGTATGGCAGCTTGGTTTCGGCAAAAATCCAGGAGCACCTGGGCGAAATCGACGCGTGGCGCCACGACGAGGTGCTCTCCGACGCGGAGTACGAGGGATTTC
>Ga0126373_10003010_pt1 | contig 12482 bp, 9 predicted proteins | sample PanSoiMetPlot_11_FD_92545 | JGI IMG/M metagenome (GOLD analysis project Ga0126373, IMG submission 92545) | Tropical forest soil microbial communities from Panama - MetaG Plot_11 | ecosystem: Environmental > Terrestrial > Soil > Tropical forest > Bulk soil | place: Panama | collected 2016-02-17
TCGGGGTCCTCCTTGAAGGTGATATCGATGACGGCGATGCGTTTGCTGATTCCGATTTGTGGCGCCGCGAGCCCCACTCCGTGCGCCGCGTACATGCTTTCGAACATATCGTCGGCCAACTTGCGCAGCTCGTCATCAAATTTGGTAATGGTGGTGGAAGGTTTCTCCAGCACTGGATCGCCGAATTTAACGATGGGATAGATCATTCTTGTTGAGCCAGCCGCCAAGGCGGGCATCGAAACGTCCATTCCTCTCTAAAAGTTTCGCAACTGCTCGCAATACCCGTCAAAATTGCGTTTCACTTCGATCATGGAGTCGCCACCGAACTTCTCCAGCGCAAACCGAGCCAGAGTAAGCACCACCATGGCCTCTGCCGCTACTGCTGCCGCTGGAACGACGCAAACATCCGAGCGCTCGTAGGCTGCCTTGACCGCTTCCCGAGTAGCGAAATCCACCGATCCCAGTGGCCTCCGCAGCGTCGAAATCGGCTTGAGATATCCGCGTATCCGAATGTCTTCACCGTTCGAGACGCCCCCTTCCAGCCCTCCCGCGTGGTTGGATGCTCGGGTGAATCCGGTGAAGGTGGTGCCGGAAGAATATCCAATCTCGTCGTGCACCGTAGAACCCATCGCGGTTGCTCCGGCGACTGCGTCGCCGATCTCAACCGCTTTGACCGCTTGGAGGGACATGACAGCCGCCGCAAGATGGGTGTCGAGACGCTCATCCCAGTTGGCGTAGGTGCCAAGTCCCGGCGGGACGTTGTGGGCTACGACTTCGAAGATGCCTCCGACAGAATCGCCAGTTCGTAATGCGAGATCGACCTGCTCCTTCATGCGGGCCTCGGAGACAGGGTCAATGCAGCCCAGAAGAACCTCTTTTTTAGCCGCAGTGGCTCGAATCGCTTCCCAAGTTACGGGGCCTTCGAGACGAGCACTACCGATGGCGACCACATGGCTAAGGACCTCGATGCCTAGTTCACGGAGCAGCAGCTTGGCGATCGCTCCGCCGGCGACACGGGCCGTGGACTCACGCGCCGAAGCGCGTTCCAGCACATATCGAGCCTCGCTGAAGTTGTACTTCACCGCACCGGCCAAATCAGCGTGCCCCGGTCGCGGAGAAGCCACCCGTTTGTGCTTGGCAGGATCACCTTGCTCGACGGGCAGCGATTCAGTCCAGTTCTTCCAGTCGGTGTTGGCGATCTGGATAGCGATAGGTGACCCGATCGTCTTACCGTGCCGTACGCCGCTTAAGACGTGGGCGGTGTCGCGCTCGATCTTCATGCGCCCGCCCCGCCCGTAGCCCTGCTGGCGACGCCACAACTCATGGTTCACGAAATCGAGGTCTACCGACAGGCCGGCGGGCATGCCGGACAGTAGCGCTATCAGCGCTTCCCCGTGTGACTCTCCGGCGGTAGAGAATCGTAACATGGCGAAATTTCGATTGTAGCCGATGCGGCGCGGACCTCAAGTTGGCAAACGTTCCCTAACGGCCACATTGTGCATGCCTTCTCTGCCCGAGGGAGCTACACGACTGAGCTGCCGCGTCAAGATTCGGCAGTGGACAGCTTGCTGAGCCGCCAGAGGGTATGCGACAGTGGTGCTCTCCGAGGCGAAGCCCCGGATCAGCTCTAGTTACTTCGTAAAGCAAAGGCGAGCGGACAAAATCATTCGGCTCGAGAGGGGCCTGAATGGGGCGGAAAGCAAATGGCGAAGAAGACGCAATCCAAATCGTTTGAAGATGCACTGAACTGGTTCCGCAATCATGAATTCGAAGTCATGGATGCGCCTGGCACCAGCGGCCGCGTGTTCCTGAAAAAGTACAATGCTTCGGCCGCGATCGAACGCGCAGAAGATGGGGGTGTGAAGATTTTCGCGTACCCCGGATATCTGGTCGGTGGCGAGATTTCCAAGCTTGTGGACTACGGCAACCAAAAGGTGCTGAAGACCACAAAAACTGAAATCGCTGCCACTGCCGACCACCTGAAAGCGTTGCACCAATTTGCCGAGGAGTTGAAAGAAGGCACGGGCGGCATCAGTCTGTACAACGAATCGCTGGGAACGGTTAGCGCGGAATACAAGTACGACCGGGTGGTCGATCGCGATCTGCCGGATAGCGACCGGCCGAAGCGCCCGTGGCAAAAGGTAGCAGCAAAGAGGCGAACGTAAGAGGTTGTAGAAAATAATTTCGCTCTAGCGTAATTCCTTCAGAGGCTAAAGCCCGGAGGTGGTTCAACGCATTACGGCACGGCGGATGTCGTCCCTGCCACAAAACTCGCAGGGGTGGGGTTTTCCATTGTTAGAAGAGCGTTTCTAATGCGTACACTTTGGTTCGCTCTCGCAGTTGTTCTGTTGTCCCAATTGGCGTTCGGACAGACGGCCAATCCCGAGGCCGCAATCCGTCAGATCCTACAGGCGCAGGTGGATGCGTGGAACCGCCACGATCTGGAAGGATTCATGAAGGGATACTGGAGATCGCCGGATCTCACATTCTTTTCTGGCGCAATCGAAAAGGACGGCTGGCAACAAACGCTTGAGCGATACAGGAACGAATATCAGGCTGCGGGCGTGCAAATGGGCAGGCTGGAGTTCGAAGACTTAAGGGTAGAGATGCTGGGAGCGCAGTCCGCCTTCGTCCGCGGGAAGTTTCATCTGACCTCCTCCAACGGCAGGCAGCCACATGGGCTGTTTACCCTGATTTTCCGGCAATTTCCCGAAGGCTGGCGCATTATCCACGATCACACAAGCGGAGAATAGCAGGGCGAATCGCAGCGCATGAGCAGCTGTGGGACGAAAATCACTTCGTCCGGTTGGCTACGGGTGTAAGATTGTTTTGGCTCGTATCACAGAAGTTTGTGACGGCCCAACAGGCGGTATCTGCGGATGCGGAACTGCACTGGAGGACATCGTGAGTATCACCACAGGCGACTTCCGCTCGAAGATCACCTCTCTCTCCCTCCTGGAAAAAAAGCAAAGACACCAACCAATCACCTGCCTGACTGCGTACGACTATTCCGGCGCTCGGCTGGTGGACGAAGCCGGCATTGACATGGTGCTTGTGGGCGATTCGCTCGGCATGGTCATGCTGGGGTACGAGAACACCCTTCCCGTCACGGTAGAGGAGATGCTGCACCATACCCGCGCTGTGCGACGTGGCGTAAAGCGGGCATTCCTCGTAGCCGACATGCCGTTTGCATCGTACCAGGTGAGCGGCAAAGAGGCCGTTCGCAATGCGACGCGCTTCATCAAAGCCGGCGCAGAAGCGGTGAAGATCGAGGGCGGGGAAAAACGGGCGAGCCTCGTCGAAAGGTTGATTGATGCCGAGATTCCAGTGGTCGGCCACATCGGGCTGACGCCCCAATCGCTGCACACAATGGGCGGCTATAAGGTGCAGGGCAAATCGCTCAAAGCAGTCGAGCAACTGATGCATGATGCGCTCGCGCTGGAGCGCTGCGGTGCTTGCTGCGTAGTGCTGGAGGGAATTCCGCGCGAAGTGGCAGAGCTAATTACCAATGAGATCGCGATTCCTACCATCGGCATCGGTGCTGGCCCCGACTGCGACGGCCAGGTGCTGGTCTACCACGACATGCTGGGATTGACATTTGCTTCACCGGCGAAGTTTGTGCGGCGATATGCCGATCTTGGGAACGTGATCACCTCGGCATTGCAGGCGTTCTGCAGCGATGTGCACTCGGGATCGTATCCCTCCGACGCCGAGTCGTATCATCTTCCAAAGGAGACCCTGTCAACCCTGCGGGCGATTGCCGAACGCAAGCACGCCATGACAGTCTAGAAAGATGCAGGGTCCTCCGAAATGGCTAGCGCTGGTCACAATTGCGACAGCGCTGTCTGCGCAGACAACCCCGCCAGCGGGCAAGGCGCCCACTATCCGGACCTATTGCCATCCGGCAGATGACTTCTGTTTCAACTATCCGGCTGGATGGCTGGTGCTGGGCGAAGTGTTTGAGGCCAACGGCATTGTTGTGGCGCCTCCTCAGAAGCAGGAGCGAGAAGCGTGGGACGTTGTTACGGTCGCCCGGATGATTCCACCTCCGCAGAACAAGGACGATGCCGTTACTATCGGGGAAGCGATCGCGCAAGCCGAATCGGGAGTGCGAGGAAGCGGACAGAATTTCGAGACCTTGGAACGCCTGCAGCGGATGGTGAACGGCAAGCCTGCCGAAGTCGTAAAACTGCGATATTCCGAGAACTCGACCGGTCGCGATTGGATTGAAGAGCTGGTGTTCATCGAGGGCCCCGCTTCGGAAATTTATTCTGTGGCCCTGAAGAGTTCACCTGCCAGTTTGGCGGCGATCGAACCGCTCTTTTCGCGAATTGTCGATAGCTGGCGTCTGTCCGACGAAGCCGGCGAAGGGGACGCGGCGAAGCCAAGTGCACCGAATCATGGAACGCGCCCCAATTCCAAATCTCCAGATCCGCCGAAGTCGTAAGACCGAATTCGTAAGTACGAGGAACAATTGCGACTCATTGAAACTGTGGTCGAGATGAAGGCCGCCTGCCGTGCCGCGACTCGCGCCGGCAAGATTGTTGGACTGGTGCCGACAATGGGAGCACTGCACGAAGGACACATGTCACTGGTGCGCGCGGCCAAGTCGCACTCCGAGGTGACGGCGGTTTCGATCTTCGTTAATCCTCTGCAGTTTGGTCCCAGCGAGGACTTTGAGCAGTATCCCCGAACCTTCGAGCGTGATTCGACGATGCTGCGAGAAGCCGGAGTGGACCTGCTCTTCCTGCCTTCGGTGGCGGAAATGTATCCAGCTGGCGCACGCACTTATATCGATGTAGAGGTCTTGAGCAGCAGGCTGGATGGTGGATCGCGTCCCGGACATTTCCGCGGGGTCGCTACAGTCGTCTGCAAGCTGTTCGAGATTGTCCGTCCCGAGCGCGCCTTCTTCGGTCAGAAAGATGCCGCACAGGTGGCTCTACTGCGCAAGATGGCGCAGGACCTCGACATGGATGTCGAGATCGTTGTGTGTCCGATTGTGCGCGAAGTCGATGGTCTGGCAATGAGCTCGCGTAACGCGTATCTGAATGCGGAGCAGCGAAAACAGGCGCTGGTACTCAGCCGATCGTTACAGCGGGTGAAAGCAGCAGTGGAAGCAGGCGAAACCGTTGCGGCAAAGCTATTTGAGATCGGTAGGAAGGAAATCGCCTCGGAGCTGGGCGCGAAGCTGGATTATTTCGCGATGGTTGATCCCAATACTCTAGAGCCGGTTGAAAAAGTTGTACCGGGAACCCTGGTGGCTGTCGCGGCGTGGGTGGGAGCGACGCGGCTCATCGACAACATCCTACTGTAACGGTCAAAGACCGCTAGCCCACCGCTCGCTGCCAGCGTTTCCAGCCGGAAATCCACGCACCCGCCAAGAGCAACACTATTGGATAGCATTCCAGAGTGTATCGAGGCTCGGGATTCTCCATCGTCCCCAGAAACGCAGTTCGCAGGGCGAGGAACAATAGCATCATTCCCAAATACAAAGGACGCGGCCCCCGAACAAGCCCTGTCACTGCAGCGGCAAGAAACAACAGATTCAGTGCACCCCAGAGCGTCGCCATTACACAGTCCCGGGTATCATCAGCGTATTCCCACCAACGGGAGTTCAGCGGCAGCATTTCTGTGCGCGGCCGTAGCCACATGTCGGCCATTCGCAGTGCGGGTAGCCAGACGTAGTAGCGAAAGCGATCCTGCCGAATGCGCTGCTCCGCCACCGCATCAAACCTGGCATTCAGATCGGGTCCTACAAAGTGAGACTGAGCATAGTCGTCGAAAATCGCCTGCGTCTGCTGACGTTGCTCTTGGCTGTCGAATGCGCGCGAAGGCAGTAGACTGGTATCGACGTCACTGCCGGGAACTTGCCAATAAACCTCTTCGGTGGAGGCGTAGTCCACAATCCAGGTACGCATCCAGCGATCGAAGCCAGAGGGCACGAATTCGTCTGCATCACTGGCATACCGTGGAGCCAGTGGCTCGAAGCGATGAAATTGTCGCCAATTGCGCACGGTCCACGGAACCAGCGGAGCTAGCGAGATGAGGAGCACGATTGTTCCCGCCCAGAAAAGCCGTGACCGCTGCCCGGGCAGGCGCGCGAAGCGCCACAACAAGTAGAGCCCGACGGCCGCCAGCAAGATGCCGCCGTCCGGGCGGAGTTGAATTCCGACGGCCAAGGCCACACCGCAAACCAACCATTCCCTCCAGGCCGAGGAACCTTCATCGAAACAGGCGAGCCCGGCCGCCGCTGCGTCCAGTGCTACCGCCGTAAAGAAGATGCTGAGCGTCTCCGCCAGCGGCGCCACCGTGTAGTTCGCCGTGAATGGGCAGAGTGCCGCTACAGCGAACGCCCACTTCGCGGCGGCTGAAGAGACCGTCCGCCGGGCGAGGTCCGCAATTACGAAGCAGCTCGCCAGATCAACCACAATCTGGACGAAAAGCACGGCGTGGTAATGCTCGCGACCAAATAGCTGGAAGCATAAGACGAGAAATGCAGGATATCCGGGCAGGCGAATCCAGGTGGGCCGAACCCCTTCAGCATGGCTTAGGCCGAAGATGCCGTGATCCAGCCAGTTCTTGGCGATATCGCCATAAATGAGGGAATCGCCGGTGACGTGGGGAAACAGGAAGTAGAAGGCCAGTCGAAGGGCGAGCGCAGCCAGGGTAAAGGGGAGAAACCACTTGCGGTTTTCCAGCAGTAAGCGCCAGAACGGCAACTGCGCAGCCAAAGCAGGCGGTTTTTGGTGCGTTTGCCGCACAGACGCGACTATAGCACCCATAAAAGCCGCGCTCTGACTCAAGCCCGCGAGAGTTTCGCCGCGCAGCCGGGTTCTTAAACAATGAAATGAAGAGAAGGAATGCGCCGCCCGGTTGCCCTGCCTTTGCCCTGCAGCTACGATAAATTCGCTACAAAAGAAGATGCCCGCTCCCAAACCAGTTTTTTTCGACCCTGAGGGCAAGCGTTGGCGCCGCCTGCGCCTTGTCCTCGACACCACCGTGATCGTCGTCACGTTGCTGGTGGCGTTTTTTGTCATAACCGTATTCCGGGGATCGGCCGTGCCCGGCGTAAGCCTGCCGGAAGTGAAGAGGCCTTACCACCCAATTCCTGAGGCCCTGAAACGGAAGACGACGCGCGGTTCCAGCCAGCGCCACCCCTCGAAACTGGCCGGAACTCCGGTTGCTCTGAATTCGCTGGAAGGGGTTCGAGGCGCATTTTATGTGCAGTGGGACGCCGCCAGCTTTGCTTCGCTGAAACAGTATTACCACCAGATTGACTTGCTTTTTCCCGAGTGGTTGCACGTGCTGACGCCCGACGGCCGCCTGCAGTCGGTGACTGAAACGAACGTGCTATTCGACTTGATGGACGAGCAGGGTAAGCCCCGTCCAGTGGACGACAAGGTGATGCCCTTCTTGCACTCCGAAAAGGCGCAGACGGAAGTCTTGCCGCTGGTCAACAATTTCGATCCCATTGCAAACCAGTGGCAGCCAGAGGTGACGGCTAAGTTTCTTGCCGATCCGACAGCGCGGCGGCGTTTTCGCGACGAACTGATGAAGTTCTTGGAGACGGACCAGTACAAGGGCATAACTCTCGACATCGAGGCGTTTCCCGAGACCTCACGCGGCGATTACAAACAGCTGGTCCAGGAGCTTTACAGCGATCTTCAGTCGCGAGGAATGAAGCTCTATATCGCCGTCCCCGTGAACGACAAGCAATTCGACTACAGCGGCATCGCGCAACTCTCCGACGGGCTGATTCTGATGAACTACGACGAACACTACCCCGGCGGGCAGCCTGGACCCATCGCCAGCCAAGATTGGTTCGTAAAAAACCTGCAGGACGCCCTCACGGCGATTCCGCGGGAGAAGATCATCGCAGCGATTGGCAACTATGGCTACGACTGGGCTCGGAAACCGGGACAGAAGAAGGGCGCGCCGCCTGAGAGCGTGCATAACGTTTCGGTGCAGGATGCCTGGCTCGAAGCTGAGGAGGCAGAGACCGACATCGATTTCGACAGCGACGCCATGAACACTCATCTGGCCTACCTGGATGAGAACAACATCCGGCACGACGTGTGGTTTCTCGATGGCGTTGCCGCACTTAATCAGATGCGTGCTGCCCAGTCGCTGGGAATTGATACGTTTGCGCTATGGCGTCTCGGATCGGAAGATCGCTCGCTGTGGGCAATCTGGGACAAGCCCGGAGAAGCAGCTGCGACCACCAAGCTGACTGTCGTTCCGCCTGGGCAGGATGTCGATATTGAAGGCCAAGGGGAGATTCTGCACATACAGTCCCGTCCCACGAACGGCGAGCGGCAAATCACTGTTGACAACGAGTCGAATCTCATCACCGACGAGATGTTCAAGACTCTTCCCGCGCCGTACACGGTGGATATGTACGGCAGCTCGAACAAGAAGATCGCCATTACGTTCGACGACGGTCCCGACCCCGAGTGGACCCCCAAAATTCTCGATGTGCTCAAGGAAAAGGGGGTCAGGGCCACGTTTTTCTTGATCGGCGTAGAAGCGGAGAAATATCCCGGCATTACCAAACGCATTTATGCTGAAGGTCACGAGATCGGGAACCATACCTTCACCCATCCCGATATCAGCAGCATTAACAAGCGCTACTTCGAAGTCGAGCTGAATCTCACGGAACGGTTCTTTGAAGGAAAGCTGGGCGTGAAACCCGTGTTGTTCCGGCCGCCTTATTCCGTCGACCAGGAGCCTGACACGGCCGACCAGGTACGCCCGCTGGAACTGGCGCAGCAGCTTGGCTACATTACCATTGGCGATAAAGTCGACCCCAACGACTGGCGCGACAATCCGCGGCGTCCTGCGAATGAAATTGTCGCCGACGTACTGAAAAACCTGCCGCCCTGCGATCCCGGCAATCTCACCTGCGGGAACATCATTCTTCTGCATGATGGCGGCGGAAACCGCAGCGAGACGGTAAAGGCGCTGCCCCAAATCATCGACGGCATGCGGGCGAAAGGATACGACATCGTGCCGGTTTCGGGGCTGCTGGGCAAAACACGCGAAGACGTGATGCCGCCCATTTCAGCGAATGAACGCTGGGCGTCGTGGATCGATAGCCTGAATTTCTCGCTGTTCTCCCTGCTATCATCCTTCATCATCTTCGTATTCTTCGTGGGCGACGTGTTGATGAGCGGGCGCCTGATCCTGGTCGGAGCCTTGGCTACTTTCGACCGCTTTCGTCGCCGTCATTCCATCGATAATCCGAGTTACCGGCCGAGCGTCGCGGTTCTGATTCCGGCATACAACGAAGATAAGGTCATCGAGCGGACAGTGCGGTCGGTGCTCGACTCGGATTATCCGAATTTGCGCGCCATCGTGATCGACGACGGTTCCAGGGACCGGACACTGGAGGTAACCCGCCAAGCCTTCGGGGCCGAGATTGTAGATGGTCGCGTCACTGTGTTAACCAAGCCGAATTCAGGTAAAGCGGCGGCATTGAACTTCGCACTGGAGCATGTGACGGAGGAACTCTTCATCGGCATTGACGCCGACACAGTCATCGCACCCAACGCAATTTCTTACCTGGTGTCGCACTTCAAGGATCCGAAAGTGGCGGCGATGGCAGGCAATGCCAAGGTCGGGAATCGCATGAATCTGTGGACGCGCTGGCAGGCTCTGGAATACATCACCAGCCAGAACTTCGAGAGGCGAGCCTTGAACACGCTAAACGCCGTCAGCGTGGTGCCCGGCGCCATTGGTGCCTGGCGCACGGCTGCTGTGCGCGCGGCTGGAGGCTATCACCACGACACTGTAGCTGAAGACGCCGACCTGACGATGGCTCTGTTGGAGGCGGGGTACCTCGTGAACTATGAGGACCGCGCCCTGGCGTACACCGAGGCTCCCACCACGGCCAAAGAGCTTATGCGCCAGCGCTTCCGCTGGTCCTTCGGCATTATGCAGGCGGTTTGGAAGCATAAAGCCGCGATGAGAAAGGGCGGAGCGCTGGGTTGGGTTGCTTTGCCCAACGTGGTTATCTTCCAGATTCTGCTACCGCTGGTATCGCCCTTTATCGACATCATGTTCGTGATCGGCGCGGTGTCGTATTTCGTGAACAAGTACTTCCATCCGGAGTCGGCGAACCCGGCGGATTTCCAGCGCCTAGTGATCTACTTCGCGTTGTTTATGGTTATCGACTTCATCGCATCGACGATTGCCTTCACCTTGGAGCGCCAGCAACCCGGCCGCAAGCGCGACTTCCTGCTGCTGGGCCACGTCTGGCTACAGCGGTTCGCCTACCGACAGTTGTTTTCCATCGTGCTGTTCAAGACGTTAAAGCGGGCGATGGAGGGCGGATCGTTTGCCTGGGACAAGCTGGAGCGCACCGCAACAGTCAAACAGCCGGTCACTGCACGGCGGCAGACCACTTAGCTCTTCATCCAACCTTAACGCAAGTTGGTAAACTGTTGCGGAGATGATCCGCGGAAAATTGGCAGCCTTTCTGGCACTGCTACTGACGGTGTCGGCAGCGTACGGCTCTGCTTACCAGGCCTCTCCGCGTCTGGTGGTGATTCTGGTCATCGACCAGTTTCGCGGGGACTATCTTGAACGCTTTCACGACGAGTTCGGCTCTTCGGGGTTCCGCAATTTCACGGATCGCGGCGCTTACTTCCCAGCCTGCTACTACGATTACGCCAACACCCGCACAGCACCCGGTCATGCCACCATCGGCACGGGAACCTACACATCCGGTCATGGAATTCTTGCTAACGAGTGGTGGGTGCCGGCCAGCAAGCAGGTGCTCAGCAGCGTGGACGATCCCGGCACGAAGCTCGTGGGCGTAGAAAGCAGTGGCTTCGGGGCTTCGCCTCACAATTTGCTGGCCGATACGCTGGGCGACGAGTTGCGGCTGGCGACCCAAGGAAATTCGCGAGTCTACGGAGTGGCACTCAAGGATCGCGCTGCGATACTCCCCACAGGATTCAGCGCTAATGGCGCGTATTGGATCGATCACGCCACCGGTGTATGGGTGACCTCGACCTACTACGTCAACGAAGCGCCGCGCTGGCTCATGAACTTTAATAGCCAGAAGCATGCCCAGAGGTACCTGAATCAGGATTGGAAAGACGCCAACGGGCAGGTGTTGGGTTCTACTGCTCCCCACGATGGCAATGACGGCAAGCCGATCGACTACTACGAACTGGTGGGCAGCACTCCTTTTGCCAACGACTACGAGTTCGAGTTTGCACGCGAGTTGATCCTGCAAGAGAAACTTGGCCAGGGAACGGTAACCGATCTGCTCGTCCTCAGTCTCTCAGCAAGTGATTTGGTCGGTCATGCCTACGGTCCAGACTCGCCGCAGATGCACGCCATGGCTTTGGCCCTTGATCGCCAAATCGGGGAATTTACGCAGTTTCTGCAGCAGCAATACGGAAATCGGTTCTGGATGGCGCTTACTGCCGACCACGGCGTCGCGCCGACGAATGCCACCAGTGTGAGCCTGCGACTTCCCAGCGTCGTAACGCCCAACAAAGAGCTGAAATCCGAATTGAACAAAGCGCTAGCCACACGCTTGCATAAACCTGGCGATTACGTGCGCTCGGTGTCTTTCCCGATTGTTTACGTTAATAACGAAGCGTTTGCCGAGAAGACCAGCGAATCCGACGCCGAAACCCACGTTGCCGAAGTGATGCGCTCGATGGGCTTTGTAACGGCTTACACCAAAAAGCAGCTTGCTACAGGAGAAGTCGCTCCCGATCCGGTGGGCCGGATGTTCGCCAACAGCTACTCACCCTATGGCGGTTGGTGGGTGATGGGGTTTCCGCCGCCGTTCACGCTTTCTACTAAGGAGACCGCAGAGCATGGAGTCGCCTACAGCTACGATCAACACGTTCCGCTCGCGTTTTACGGCAGTGCATTTCGGACCGGCATCTATCGCGAACAAGTCGAGCCGACAGACCTCGCGCCGACTCTAGCTGTTCTTCTTGGGATCAACAAGCCCACAAATTCGACCGGACGAGTACTGGTCCAGGCACTGAATCCGCGCCCCGATGCGCCGCCTTCTCCTCCGGTTGTCGCGCGCCCGCGTGGAGCCTCCGAGACACGCCCATGACACCTGCCAACAGGCCGGCTCTCGATATGAGTGTGTCGGTGGCGGGCATCGAACTCAAAAACCCTGTCATGGCTGCCAGCGGAACATTCGGCTACGGAGTCGAATTCGAAGATGTCGTAACCCTTGATCGGCTGGGCGGCTTTGTGGTGAAAGGGCTCTCGCGCGAGCACATGCCCGGTAATCCTCCGCCGCGGCTGTTCGAAACCTCCGCCGGAATGCTGAATGCCATTGGTCTGCAAAACATCGGCGCACCTGCGTTCTTGAGCGAGAAGCTGCCCGTCCTGCGAAAGATCAAGAACATCGTCTTCTTCTGCAATGTTTTTGGCCACTCGCAGCAGGAATACGAAGATGTTGTGCGAATCCTGAACGATGGGGACGGCATAGCCGGCTACGA
>Ga0126373_10003011_pt1 | contig 12481 bp, 14 predicted proteins | sample PanSoiMetPlot_11_FD_92545 | JGI IMG/M metagenome (GOLD analysis project Ga0126373, IMG submission 92545) | Tropical forest soil microbial communities from Panama - MetaG Plot_11 | ecosystem: Environmental > Terrestrial > Soil > Tropical forest > Bulk soil | place: Panama | collected 2016-02-17
ACGCCACCGGTGGCGGACGCGGTATTCGAACAGGTTCCGGGGAAAGCAGCACTTGAACTTAGATTGCCATCCTGACTGGAGTCTTGCGTGCCGGCGATCGATCCGCCGGACGCCGTGAACACGCCCACAGTCCCGACCGTTCCATAAAATCCGCCGGGGTTCGTGTCGTCACCGCGGCTGCTAAAAGCGTAGCTGCCCGAAAGCCCCCCGCTCACGGCACCGGTCTGCGCCTCGGCGCTGCCGGCACCGACCGCGCTCGGGTTACTCGTGAGCAGATCAAATTTGCTGCTGTTCACGATGTAGTAAATGAACGGCGTGCTCCCTGAGCTGTCGTTCATCGTCACGCTGCCGGTGCCAAACTGGTCGGGCGCGCCAAACGCCCATGTCACAGTAGAAGAAACCAGGATTCCACCGAGGTTCTGGTCGAGGCCGCCAGTTGCGGAAGAACTCGCGATGGTCATTCCTCCAACCTGAGACGCCGGAACCTGACCTCCCGTTGCGGTGATCTCCTGATGCACGCCGAAGACGAAGGTACCGGCCGGAACCGCTCCGACCGCAGTCGAGTCCTGCAATTCCGCGGTCCCCGCGCCCACCGCGAAAGCATCTCCTTCCATCAGCTGTACCTTGGAAGAACTCACCAAGGTGATGACAAAGCCAACTTGGCTTCCGCTGGCCCCGCTGATATTTCCGAGCACGGTCGGGCCGATAAAGATAGACCCGCTGCCATCGCTGTTCACGCTATAGGTGCCGTTGAATGCGCCGGAAAGAGTAGTCGAGGATCCGCTGGCCAACTCGCCCGCCAGGTCATCGACGCCACCCGTAATATGCCCGGCACCATCGGCGGTGAAAACGCCCGCTTCCCGATAAGGCAAGCCAGTCACCAGTGATGTGCCGCGCACTTGATACACATACGAGCCTTTCAAGCTGGCGTTGGTGTAACTTCCCATCGGGTGCACCAGAGTGAAACCGTTGCTGTTGCCGCACCCGGTCAGTGCGAAGAGAGAAGCTATGGCAGTCGCAGTCCAGAATTTCAAGGCAGGGGTCAGTGGTCGCAAGGCAACGAGCTCCCTTCGGGCAGTGAACAGGATGTGGATGTACTCCGGATTCTAACCCCGGAGATCCGGCAAAGTTGTTATAGAAACGTAAAGCGAATCACAACCGTGAAGGCGTTATCGTTCCGGCATCGCGCCCACCCGGGCCGGGGAAAGCGCCGGGCGTTTCTTGGCGCTAGCCAGAACCCACAGAAGAAAGCGGTAGAGGAGCAAGACCGCAAGGATGCTTCCGTAGATGATTGGTTTGCGAATGTCGGCCTTAACCAGCCAAAGATAGTGAATCACGCCACAAGTTGCGCTGAAGTATATGAGCCGGTGTAACGCCTGCCAACGCTTGCCCCCTAAGCGCCGAATCCAGCCTGCGGTTGAGGTAAGAGCCAGGGGAATCAACAGCACAAAAGCGGTAAATCCCACGGTAATGAACTTGCGCTTGGCAACATCGGCAAGCATTTCATGGACATTGAAGAATTTGTCCAGCCAAATATAGGTGAGAAAGTGCAAAGTCCCATAGAAAAAGGCATAAAGCCCAAACATGCGCCGGAAACGGATGAGTGCGGGGAGCCCGAGAAGCTTTCGCAAGGGAGTGACCGCGAGTGTGATGAGAAGAAACCGCAGCGTCCAATCCCCCGTGGCGTGCGTGATTTTCTCGATGGGATTTGCCCCTAGACCCACGCCCCACGTGGTCATGTCTAAAGGAGTGCGGCCAAAAAAACCCCAGAGCAGCCAGCCTAGAGGAGCCAGGCAGGCGACGAAGACGACGACTTTGATCCAGCGAATCATCGAAAATCAATGGCTCGTTCTTAGTGGTTGTTTGCTGGTACTTGACCCCAACGCAGGGAGTAAAAGGAGCGAAACCTCGACTGGGGAGCCGACGCGAAGAACTCGCCACCCCGATTGCTCATTTCCGCGAGCCGCAGCGCGTGATTTGTCCGCAAAGATATAAACCACTGGCAACTAAAAGTTCTTCTTCAAGTCCATTCCCGCGTACAGGCTCGCCACCTGATCATAGCCGTTAAACATCAGGGTCGGGCGCTTAAAGAATTCGCCCAATCGGCGTTCGGTCTTTTGGCTCCAGCGGGGATGATCCACGTTCGGATTCACATTCGAGTAGAACCCGTACTCGTTGGGAGCCTGAATGTTCCAGGTATTCACCGGCTGCTTCTCGGTGAACTTAATGCGCACGATGGCTTTCGCGCTCTTGAATCCATACTTCCACGGGACCACAATCCGCAGCGGCGCGCCATCCTGATTCGGTAAAGTCTGTCCATACATTCCGAAGCAGAGAAGCGTAAGCGGATGCATGGCTTCATCCATGCGCAAGCCTTCGACATAAGGCCAGTCGAGCACGTTGCGATTCTGGCCCGGCATATCTCGGGGATCGAGAATGGTGGTGAACTCGACAAACTTCGCCTTGCCCAAAGGCTCGGCGCGCTTGATCAGTTCGCTGAGTGAGAATCCCACCCAGGGCACTACGATCGACCAGCCCTCGACACAACGATGGCGGTAGATGCGCTCCTCCGGCGCCGCAAACTTCAGAATCGTATCGAGATCCCACTTCTGTTTTTTGCCCACGTCGCCATCGATGGTCACCATCCACGGCCGAGTCTTGAAGTTTTGCGCCAGCTTGGCCGGACCTTCCTTCTCCGTCGAGAATTCGTAGTAGTTGTTGTAGTGAGTCACGGTCTCAATTGGGGTTATTTTTTCCGTCGTCGAAAATGCGCTCTTCTGAATGCCATTAATCTTTTCTTCGGCGGCGTAGGCGCGCACCGCGGGCGCGAGTGCCGCTTTGATCGCCGAAGCCGCGGCCACGCCGGCTCCTGCCGCTCCTATTCGGGAGAGAAATTTGCGACGGTTCAAATACAAATCTTTGGCTGTGATCTCTGACGAGCGTAGGTCGTCCGCTTGCCTGATCAGCATAGAGGCCCCCACCTATATATACGCAATTCTAAACATTTTGGATGTAGGAGTTGTCAGAGTACAGGAAAGTTACCGGCAATGCCTACTCGAGCGAGAAGCCAGAACTCGGAATTGACCGTTCTCAATTCCTGATTTTTGAACTCTGAGTTCTCGCTGCAGCTTTTTATTGTCCCGCCGAGAGCAGTTCACAAGTCCGGCGAATCGCCTCGCGCTGCATTTCATCGCGGGCCAGAAACTCGAACCCGTGGCGCAGGCCATCGCGGTAGCGAACCAGGGCTCGTAACTTCAAAGGAATTGTACTGGCGGGCAGGGTCAATTCGAGCGTGGCGACCTCGCCGGGATCGAGTTCTCCGGTAAGAGTCACGCCAATTCCATCCTGACCGAATTCGATGGATCGGCCCCAAAGCGTAATCGGGGCGGCGGCGCGAAAGACTTTGGCGGAAACGCGAATATCGAGAGCGTAGCGAGGGAAACGACGCGAAGAGGGCGTGCCCGGCCGGTTCGTGCTCATCGCGGGCCGGGCCTCGCCGGCGAATTCAATTTCGTCCCCAAGCCCCGGATGGTGACCCCGATCAAAGTTGAATCTCGATGCCTCCGCATCACGAGAGTAACACGGCTAAGAGCCCTTTCGGGTTCGAGATGTTGGCGATGGGAGCGCTGCGCTTGAAAGATCTATGATCCCCGGGGCACCAAGGGGCTGGCGATTAGCGAAACTGCATCTAACCCTGCTCTGTCCTGTGCCGGTTGGCGTGCCGTGAAACGGAAATGCACAATTCTGCTCTTGTTCACGATGAGCGCTGCGCTCGCGGCGCAGACCTCACCTTCGGGTGAGGCAAAATCAACCAGCCAGCTGATAATCCTGGTCACGGACGAAAACAGTGTTGCGGTGCCAGGCGCGCGAGTCTCCCTGAGAGGTCCGACCGGCGCGATGTCTTCGGAAAGCGATCGCGCCGGCCGCTGCGAGTTCAGCAATCTCGCGGGCTCTCCCTGGCAACTGCACGTCGAGAAAGAGGACTTTTACGTTGTGGACCTGAAACAGATCGAGACCTCCGGCACTCTCGAAGTTGTCTTAAGCCATCAGCAGGAAGTGCGCGAGACGGTGAATGTCGTCGAATCCACTCCTGCCATCGATCTCGAGCAAGTTCCGGCGAGCGAGCAGCTCAGCGGCATCGACATTATCAACATTCCCTATCCCAACACGCGCGACTACCGTTTTGCGCTCAGCTTTATTCCCGGCGTCATCATGGATCAGAACTCCCAGGTACACGTCGCCGGCGCGGAGACCTCGCAATTCTTGACCATTCTTGACGACTTCAATCTCACGCAGCCGGCAAACGGTCAACTCCTGCTGCGGGTCAGCACCGACGCCATTCGTCGCATCAATGTCCAAACCAGCCGCCTGCCGGCACAATTCGGTAAAGCCGGCGCCGGCGTTCTGGGCATTGAAACCGGCATTGGCGACGACCATTACCGCTTCGCCGCCACCAATTTCATCCCTTCGGTGCAGAACAAGAAAGGATGGGCGCTCGACAAAGTTGATCCGCGGGTTACCTTTTCCGGCCCTATCGAGAAAGGCAGAGCCTGGTTCTTCGACGGCGTCGACGGCGAATATGACAACGTGATCATTCCCGAACTCCCGAGCAGCGAAGATACTAACCATATTTGGCGTTTCGGCAATATTGCGAAAGTTCAGGCGAACCTCACGCCACGGAACATTCTCAGCACCAGTTTTCTCATCAATCAGCTCCACGACGAACATCAGGGCTTTTCGACCATCGCTCCCGCCACCACACGTCCGATCGACTCTGAAAATCTGTATTTCGCTTCCCTCAAAGATCAGCACTCTCTTTCGAGTGAATCGCTAGTGGAGGCAGGTTTTGCTTTCGGCCATTACGGGATGAGTCTGATGCCTCTCGGAAGTTCGCCTTATGTCCTGACCCCGCAAATCGCGATGGGTAGTTATTATCTGCGGGCACACACGACGGCGGTCCGCTTTCAGGGGTTCGCGAATTTGTATACCCCCAAGAACTGGCATGGCCGACACGATTTCACCTTTGGCATGGACCTCGACCGGCTCTCCTATTATCAGTTCTTCGACCGCTCTCCCATTTCATCGCTGCGCAACTGTCCCCCGGGCAGCGGCACTTGCCACCCGCTGGCACTGTATACGACGTTTTCCGGGGGTGGCCCATCGATTACCTACAACCTTGAGGCGAGTCTCTATGCCCAGGACCGCTGGTCGCCGTTTTCGCGTCTGCTGATCGCGCCTGGACTGCGCTTCGACTGGGATGAAATCATTCGTCGACCGCTCTTGGCCCCGCGCCTGGCCGGCACCTATGCGCTCACCAACTCCGGGAACACCAAGCTGTCGGCCGGCATTGATGTGATTTATCAGTTGTCGAATCTCGGTTTGATTGCGGAGCCCTTCGCCGGCGTGCGATTCGACACCTTTTTTAGCCAACAAGGGCATCCCACCTCCTTCGTCAGCGCTTTCAACGCCGACCGTGGCCACCTGCTGGCGCCGCGATTCATTAACTGGAGCATCGCCATCGAACAAAAACTGCCGAAGCAAGTCTTTCTCAAGACCGAGTTCATCCGCCGCAACGGAATTCACGACTTCGTCTACAACACCACCGGCAGCGGCAGCACGAACTTCCTGCTCGAGAACACACGCCAGGATCATTATTATTCCTTCAAGATCAACCTGCGGCGCACCTTCCGGAATCGCTACACCATCTTCGGCTCATATGAGCGCTCCAGCACGACATCGAACCAGGTGCTCGATTATTCGTTGGACAACCTCACGCTGAGCCCGCAAGTGGCCGGGCCATTCCCCTGGGATGCGCCAAACCGGATGATCGCCTGGGGAATCTTTCCCCTGACGCGGGGTTTTGACGTGGCCTCCTCGTTCGAAGTCCACACCGGTTTCCCGTTCGGGGCAATCAACGACCAGCAGCAAATTGTTCGTCCCCCTGGCACCTACCGCTTTCCCACCTATGAAAGGTTGAACCTGCATCTCGAGAAGCGATTTCACGCAGCCGGATTCTATTGGGCACTACGCGGAGGATTCGATAACATCACCAACCGCCAAAATCCCTTCACCGTGAACAACAATATCGACTCTCCCCAGTTCCTCACCTTCAGCAACTTCGACCGGCGAGCCTTTACTGCGCGCATCCGCTTCCTGGGACGTAAGTAGGCTGGGTTTTCTTGCCCGGACAGAGAAGTTTTTACTTCGTTGCGCTCTGCTGGAGGTGGACCAGTTTCGCCGTAAGTCTAAGAAATCTCTGCCTCAACTCTATGTGGCACGCGGTTTGCTCCTTTCCTGGGTATCCGTGCTACGGAGGTGACGCAATGCAAGCACAAAGTCAAGATTGGCGAGCCCTTTCCGAAGCCGCCAGCCGCGAGCAGGATCCCGACCGCTTGATCGAACTCGTCCAGGAACTCAACCGCGCCCTCTGGCAGCGAGAAATGCTGCGCCGCCACCTCTTGAACAACTGAATCTTTCCGCCGCCCGCGCTTCATAGCACGGAGAGTTTGCTCTTCGTGCTATGATCCTCGCGCCATGCGCGCCACCCCTCGCTTTTTGCCGTTTCTCGTTTGCGTGCTTGCTGCCACTGTGGCTTTCGCCGGCGGTGACGGGGATCAGCCCGCTCCGCGTTTTCACGCGAAAACCACCACGGGAGAGGTTTTCGACAACCAGAATGTAAAGGGCAAAGTTGTTCTACTGGAGTTTTGGACTACCTGGTGCCCTTATTGTCAGCGGGAGGAGAAGCTGGTTGACGCGCTCAACCAACAATATTCCGATAAGGGCTTAATCGTCCTCGCCGTCGATGTCGCCGAGTCGAAGAAGACGGTTAAGAAATATCTCGATCAGCATCCCCGTTCCTGCCGCATTGTGCTCACCGAAGACACGAATCTTGCGGCCATGTATCAGGCGAATTCCTATCCCATCTACGTGGTGATCGATCGCGACGGAAATATCTCGGGAGAGCAACGCGGAGCCGCAGGCGAAAAGGCCCTGCGGGGAATGTTGGCGGACGCCGGCATTCGAGAAGATAAGCCGGACAACTAAGTCGCGCCACCTGGGTTCATCCGCTTCGCCACGGTTTCACGCGGGGAATCCATCGCGGAACATGGCTTGAGAACTCCTCGTACTGGGAAGCAAAAGACTTGCGGAGCGTGGGTTCTTCGTACGAGATGACGAACAGATGAAATGCTCCCCACAGAAGAAATCCATAGATCAAAACGCGTAAATTCCCGAACAGCAACGCTTGTCCCAAGACCGCGGCGACCACCCCGACGTACATGGGATTTCGCACATGGCGATAGAAACCAGTCATGACCAGATGCTCTGTAGGAGCAACTGGCGCGGGCGTGCCCAGCCCCTCGAGCGCAAAACGCGCAAATGAGTCGAGCAACGGCGCGATGCCTACGAGAATCAGGAATGCCCCGAAAACCCGCCCTGCCGGGAAGTGCAGGATGGGCGGCCCACAACTCCAGTGGGTCATCCACCAGGGCACGACCCCGGCTACGAATGCCGGCGCGATCAGAAAAAAAAGAACGGATCCGACAATGGCGAAGGGGCGGCGCATCGGCTCCAGGCAACAGTGTACTCCGCACGTGGTCTCGCGACCCGGCTGGACGCGCGATTCGCCGCTAGCGTCGAGGCGTTCGATGGGGCGCTACAAGGAAAGCCAGCGGTTCACTTGTCGTAATGCAGCAGCGAAAACACGTCATAGCCCTGGAGCTTTGCCCGCGGATCGAGAAAGTCCAGTTCCACCACGAACCCCAAGCCAGCGATCTCCGCTCCCAACGATTCTGCAAGTTTGGCAGTAGCTTCGGCGGTGCCGCCGGTGGCTAGCAGGTCATCCACAATGATGACGCGTTGGCCCTTCTCGATCGCGTCGCGATGGATCTCGAGTGTGTTGGTTCCGTACTCGAGCGCGTAGTCGTACTTCTCGGTGGCCGCCGGCAGATTGCCAAACATGCGCACCGGCACAAAACCCGCATTCAGCCGATACGCCACCGCCGGGCCGAAGATAAAACCGCGCGCTTCCATCCCCAGCACCAGGTCGATATCCTTCGACATGTAGTGCTCGGAGAGCTTGTCGATCAGCGTGGCGAATCCCACCTTGTTTTTAAGCAGCGTGGTTATGTCATAAAAAAGAATTCCTGGCTTGGGGAAGTCTGGGACTTCGCGGATCAGCTGTTTCAGGTGCTCGCAGTTGGCCGGCGTCTCGACCGGCGCGGGATTTGCCATTCACCATGCTCCTTCAATGCGAAATGTGTTCAGACCCGGAATAGGTTTGGCTTCGAACTCTTCAACATCATCGACGCGTGCCGCTCTCGGCCCTTCCTGGAGCCGCGACCTCAATCCCATCAACTGTTCGCCTGTACCCATGGCCAGCACTTCCACGCTGCCGTCGTGATTGTTCCGGACGGTTCCGGCAAGGCCCAGCATATGTGCCTCGCGTTCGACAAACCAGCGAAAGCCGACGCCCTGCACGCGCCCGCGAACGATGAAGCGACGAGCCTGGGGAATCGGGGAATCGGGGGATCGGGTCATCAGAGATCCGAATCAGATCTACGCTCTAGATAAGTACGTTCCTTCCGCTGTATCCACTCGAATCGTCTCCCCTTCATTAATAAATGGTGGCACCTGAACCACCAGGCCAGTTTCAGTCTTTGCCGGTTTGGTCACACTGGATGCCGTCGCGCTCTTCAGCCCGGGCTCGGTTTCGATCACTTTCAGATCCACCGTCTGCGGCAGTTCGATCCCCACCGGCTTACCGTCGAAGAATTCGACTCTGATCTCGAGATTGGGAGTCAGATAGTCCACCGCTTCGCCCAGGATGTCCTTCGTCAGGTGGATCTGCTCGTAGTTTTCCGTGTTCATGAAGTAATAAGCGTCGCCATCGTTGTAGAGATACTCCATCTGAACTTCGTCTACGTTGATTTTCTCGATCGGGTCGGGCGAGCGGAAGCGGTGCTCGAACATGGCGCCGGTGCGTAGATTGCGCAGCTTGGCCTGAATGAAGGCGCGCAAGTTGCCGGGCGTGCGGTGCTCCACGCTAAAGACAGCATGCAGGTCGTTATTGTGCTTGATGATCATGCCCGGACGAAGCTGGGTCGCTGGAATCGACATTCTAGAATGGCTCCTTACTGGGTTGGCGGCTGGCCGAAGGGTGTCCTGATTCGCTGGCGAACCGCCACTGCTGCCGCTGTGGGCTTAAAGTCTGTATTTTATACGACTTGGCTCATTTTTGGAATTTGCAGCAAAAAGAAAAGATTGGTAACTCCGATTTGTTGAAGACAGCTAAAATGTCCGGCTAGGAATCCAAAGCTAAAATCTCCTGACGAGGTGCACTCCATGCGAGAAGGCAGATACGAATCGGGCAACAACGTTGGAACCGCCATCAGTTTTCTTCTGATCGGATTAGGTGCGGGCGCGGTGATCGGCATGCTCTTTGCACCGAAAGCCGGCCGCCACATGCGCCGCGATCTGCGCCGCGGCTACGCGAACGCGCGCGAAACTTTTGAGGATTGGAAAGAAACCGCCCGCGATTTCGCCGAAGATGCCGTCGAGCGGAGCACGGAAATGGCGGAAGATTTCAAAGAACGCGTGCGTCCCCTGGCACGAGGCATTCGTCGCTAGCTAAAACAGGCTGGCGCAAACAGAAGCAGGTCGAGGCGAGTGCCGCGTGAGCGACCAACTAGCTCTCCCCTGAGTGGAACATTGCGCCGAAGAGACCTCGTATTTTCCCGAAGAATCCTTTCCTCTGCGGTTTCGGATCGGGCGGCGGCGGGATCACAACCGTCGCCGGCAGGGGGTCCTTTTGCTGCTTGGCGATGAACGGGAGCGCGGCGACTTCCGCAAGAGGTGGTGCGGGAGGGACGGGCGCGGCCGATCGGGCTTTGGCGCGTTCCCGGCCACTAAATACCAGTCCTGTGTCGAGCTCTGTGGTCTTGGCTGCCGTTGGCTGTGGAGTGTGATCGTCATTTGCCGGCAGCGGCGACATACTTGCCGCGGGATTGGCGGCCGCCGCCGACTCATCCGCACTCGCCAGCCGCATCTTCTCCCCGGGTTTTGCTTCGCCCGCGATCTGCACCGGATTTACCGATGCCGTCATCACCGGTTCCCGCGGCGCCGGACAACCGCAAAACACCGACGGTGTTTCCACCGAATCCATGCGCCCCTGGCGAAACAGAACCTGTTGTTGGGGCTTAATTTCGTACGTCGCGCTGCCGAGCAACTCGGCAACCACGGCCGACGCGGTACTGCCGGGGAGCGAGGCAACACAAGTATCTCCATGCGAATCGGCCCCGACCGCGAGATTGAAGTCCCCCGGCCCGGGCAGCACGATGCGAAAGTCGGGCGTTAGCACCGAGTCGACTGACTCCTCGAGAACGTAGTGCGTCTCCATCGAGCCTTGGCTTAGGCCGAGCATGAGGTCTTTTCCGTTCGCGGAGGTGCTCACCGAAACGGTTGTCCCCGGACATACCCGCACTTCGCCGCCGCGATTGAGCCGGAGAATTGCCGTTTCTTCTCCGGCGGTGATGGACGAACCTGCCGCCACCCGGCTCCCGGTTTCAACCAGCGTTCCTGAACTCCCGACCGCAACCGGTACGCCCACGGGTTCGACGCCAGTGGTGAACGCCGGGACTGACGGTGGTTTCGCGCGGGCGGCTTCATCGGCGTGCATGCGGATGTGCAGCTGATTCCCCATGGCGTCCCAGGTATACTCGACCGGCGCCGTGAGGTCCACGACCACACGCGAGATTGCTGGATTTTCCTGATATTGGCTGAGACGAATGCCCTTGATCTGGGGGTTGCGGAAGGGAATGCGCTTGCGCGCCGTGCCCAGAGTTGAGTTGGGCAGGTCGATCACCAACCGCAGCGGATCCTGAACCGTCTGGAGCTGCGGCGTGACCGGGCGGGTGGAAACAATTTCGAGGACAGGTCCGTTATCTCCGGGAATAACCGTCACGGATCGGATTTCGGCCTGATGAGAGAGAGCGCCATCGCTCTGCGCGGCCGCATACACGCCGGCTAGAGCTGCCAGCAGCAGACACCATTGGGCTCGGGCGCGAACCACAAACCACTCCTGAATTGTGAGCTGGAACTTAGGTTGAGGGTAGCACACTTTACTGATTTATAAAGGCTAGAAAGCGACGCTGGGGCGCTCGGCATGGTGTCAGCAGAATCCGATGCGTTCTTCGAAAGACCGAGAGCTCGGGACCGACGAGAATCGAACGTCGACTCTAGGCTTCCGACAAGAACTCGTATTCGTCAATGACGGCGGCAACCGGAACCTTGGCGTCGGCCACGCTGCTGTCCACGCGCACCACTTTGCCCTTGCACCGGACGCGAATGCTCTCCGTGAGCGTGATTTCAGGGGGAAGGGTGAGCGTAAACTCGATCTGCGAGCCAGTCGCGAGAGGTGACTCCAAGTAAAAACAAATGCCACGAGCGCTGACGTCGCGCGTCTGCGCTGACATAGCCGGACCAGTGTTGCCTTGGTAATTGACCGAAACCGGCAACCGTAGCGCGAACCGCCGGGTAGCACGTTTTTCCGCCTGCTGAACCTCGACGACCATGGGGGAGACTCCTCGAAGCCACTGTAAGGATCAAACCTTCCGGGATGTATGTCAAGTTGAACTTGAGGACAGGGGTGGGCATTGGCCAGATTCGCACTCGAGCGTCGACGGCCACATGCAGGACTCCGCGCGACGTTCCTGTAGGCCTCTGTAGGGCGCTCGCCGACACGGTTCATGGGCAGCGGATTTGTTGTAACCTTATGTGAACACATGGTTTTCGTTCTCGATAATTACGACTCGTTCACTTACAACCTCGTGCAATACCTGGGCGAACTCGGTGCGGAGGTGGTCGTGCGCCGCAACGACCAGCTCACGATTGGCGAGGTTGAAGCCATGCATCCCGAGCGGATTGTCATCTCCCCCGGACCCTGTACCCCACAAGAGGCGGGCATCAGCATGGACCTGTTCCGCCACTTCACCGGTAAGCTGCCCATCCTGGGCGTCTGCTTGGGGCACCAAGCGCTGGGTGCAGCCTTTGGCGGCAAGGTAATCCGCGCGCCTCACCTCATGCACGGAAAGACCAGCCTGGTAACGCACGACGGTCGGACCGTGTTCAGGGATTTGAAATCACCGTTCACTGCGACGCGGTATCACTCGCTGATTGTCGACGAGAAAGACCTCCCGTCCGAATTGGAAGTCAGTGCCTGGACAACGGAAGCGGATGGCTCCAAGACCATCATGGGGCTACGCCACAAGAAGTTTCCCGTCGAAGGAGTGCAGTTCCACCCGGAGAGCGTGCTGACGGGAGAGGGCAAGAAACTCGTGGCCAATTTCCTGGCCCTATAGGGGGGAGTTCCATCCGCAAATCAGGTGCCGCGCGCGACTTCCACCGCTCGCAGCACGGCCTGGGCCTTATTCATGGACTCCTGATATTCGGCCGCAGGATCCGAGTCGGCCACAATTCCTGCCCC
>Ga0126373_10003012_pt1 | contig 12479 bp, 10 predicted proteins | sample PanSoiMetPlot_11_FD_92545 | JGI IMG/M metagenome (GOLD analysis project Ga0126373, IMG submission 92545) | Tropical forest soil microbial communities from Panama - MetaG Plot_11 | ecosystem: Environmental > Terrestrial > Soil > Tropical forest > Bulk soil | place: Panama | collected 2016-02-17
AGAACTCGAGACCGCAATGCACTTACCCGACGATCGTCTGCGCCTGATCTTCACCTGCTGCCATCCGGCCTTGAATCAGGAAGGACAAGTGGCGCTGACCTTGCGAACGCTAGGCGGACTCAGCACCCCGGAAATCGCAAAAGCCTTTCTCCTTCCCGAGCCCACATTGGCACAGCGACTCGTCCGCGCCAAGCGCAAGATCCAGGAAGCCCACATTCCCTACGAAGTTCCTCCGCCGGAGCGCCTCCGCGAACGCCTCGAAGCTGTGCAGACCGTGATCTACTTGATCTTCAACGAAGGCTACGTTGCTACGGCCGGCGAGCAGCTCGTGCGCACCGATCTGTGCGGTGAAGCCATACGCCTGGGCCGCGTATTGCGCGACTTAATGCCGGAACAGCCCGAGAACCTGGCCTTGCTAGCTCTGATGCTGCTGCACGATTCACGCCGCGCAGCCCGCGTTCGCGACGGTGAACTGATCACACTCGAAGAACAAGACCGCGCGCTGTGGGACCAGGACAAAATTGCCGAAGGACAAGCTCTCGTCGAAAAGGCGTTAAAGCGAGGCCAGGTCGGACAATATCAACTGCAGGCAGCAATCGCAGCCCTGCACAGCGAAGCCAAGGCCGCCGCCGAAACCGACTGGCATCAGATCGCCGCGCTCTACAAAAAGCTCCTGGAGTTCAACGCCTCACCGGTCATCGCGCTGAATCACGCGGTAGCGATCGCCATGAGTGACGGCCTCGAACAAGGTCTCAAGCAGATTCAAGCAGTCGGATCCTCCGGCCAGCTAGACCGTTATTATCTCTTTCACGCCGCTCAAGCCGATATTCTGCGCAGGATGGGACGTCGAAGAGAATCAGCAGCTGCCTACAAAACAGCGCTAGAACTCGCGACTAACAGGGTCGAGCAACAGTATCTCCGCCGTCGTCTAGCCCAGGTACAGGATCACCTAGCCTAGCGGGTGGAAGCCCTGGGGCTCTCTGGATAGCTCCCAATGCTGCCAGAGTCGCATGCGGCGGTGCCATCGATGCCTATAAAGCCATCAGTTGCGAAGCAGCGCTCTTTGTAGCAACTCTTTTCTCGGCTGAGGCAGCTTAAACTGCGTAAGAATCTGGTGAATCACAGGCTTAGACAACTTGGCTGCAACTTTCAATACCAGCGAATCGGAGGCTTCAGGACGCCGTAACATCCCGATTTGGATTTCTCGCCGCAGCGACCATTTTGAGTGCTCACTCAGCATGTTCAGCAAAACCAATGAAACCTTGGGTCGACCCAACGACTTGAGAATGACGGACTCAGTCATTCGGGGATTCTGCAGAGCCGCTTCGATCACTCCTCGCTCGGCGTGAGCCAGGAGCCCTCCCGCAACCTTGGCTGAAGCCTGCCGAGCCAAGGTGATGCATTCTCCTAAAGAGAGTGTTCCCAATTTGGTGACCAGAACCTCCTCCGCCAACAGCTTTATATCGGCCGGCGCAGCTGGTGCTAGCGCAACCTGCATTAGCTCAAATGTGAACAGGAGTCGCAGCAAGGGCAACGAGGCATGCCTCGGGGTGTGCTGATGCTCAATCACGCCGATGAGCACCTTACGATGCTTGATGACTGAAGGATTACGCGCAATGGCCTCGACAACCGTAGAGTGCGAGTCACGGCGCCGAAGAATAGCCAGTGCGAGGTCCTCGTTCAAAGCGCTGTGCTTGGCGGCGAACACAAGATCCTCGACGAACGAGCTGGCAATCAGCTCTTCGATACTTGCATCGGGACGCTCGACCGAGATCGGTTGCGGCTTTGTCATGCCTTATTTAACCGCGAGAGATATCACTTTATTTGCTTGCCGGAGATGCGCTGTGGCTTTCTCGAGCCATGGCAAGCGCTCCCATTACGGGATGGACTGGTTCCAGATTCACCGTAATGCCGCGGCGTTCAGCACAAACCAGATCGGCGAATCTCTGTCTGATTTGCGGAGAATGAACAAATACGCCTCCTGTGACTGCCACCGCAACCTTCGCGGACTCGGGCCAAAGTTTGCGCACAACAGTGACGGCAAGTTGAGCGAGTTCGTTTGCCGCCGAAACTAAGATTCCACCTGCGAACTCATCGCCCGAGTTGGCGCAGCGAAGGATTGCCGGCAACAGTGAAGAAAAGTCGGGCGGCGGGTTTGAGTTTGCCATTGAAACCAATTCTTCTATCGTTTTCAAATTCCAGGCCTCCATGACCGCATTCAATAGACTGGTTTCCTGTCTGCCGTCGTAGGCGCGCATAGCTTGAGCCACGCCTCGGCGGCCGATCCAAAAGCCAGAGCCTTCGTCAGAGATCATCGGCCCCCAGCCGCCCGCACGACCCGATTCGCCGCGATCATTGATGCCCAGAACATTTGATCCGGTTCCAGCGATTACCAGCACTCCGGGTCCACCGTAAAATGCCGCGCGGTGCGCGATGAGAGCATCGTTGACTACCTGAACTTCTCCGCCGACGATCTGCTTCAGCACGCTGTAAGTCCAATCCATGACTTCGGGAATGCTTGAGCCGGCAATCCCAATGCACGTCCGCGTGATTTCTCGCTGGTTAACCTTTGACGATTGACAGGCCTCTCTGACGGCAATTTCGAGAGCCTGCCCTGCAGCGTTTTTGCCGACTTTCTTAATCTTTATAGTGCTCCCGATGCTGCTGCCGAGAACGCGGCTTTCATCCCCGATGATGCATTCGGTCTTGGTGCCGCCACCATCGATTCCCAGGAAGAAACTCACGCACTTAGTTCTATCATGGGCACTTATCGACTTTATGCCATACGGTAACCACGATTGGATGACCTCTTCGACCGACTAGACGAGTTCCAAAATCTGTGCGAAATCCTTATTGCATTTCTCACAATGCTGGGTAATGATGCGCATTACATCCCCCGCCCAAGACCATTAACTAGTGAGTAATAAAGCCAAATGAGAGATATTTACGAGCTGATCCGTCAAAAAGAAGGCGATTTGGAGCGCATCCAGCGGGAAATCGAAGCACTACGGCTGAGTGCCAAACTCTTGGAGGAAAACGGACGTACGCCGTCCAGTTCCACTACCGCCTCGGCCACCACGACCGTATATAGTCCCGCATCGAAGCCTCAACCTGCGCAGCCTGTCACCACCCCCACCGCCTGGGCTTCCGCGAAACAATTCCCCTAAACGTTGCTGAGGATCGTACATGGGTACATCTGTAAGCTCGACTGGTCGTGACCAAGGCTTAGGATCGGATCAACGTCAGTCGGCTCGAAGGGTTGTTTCCGAACCAATCCCGATAGAGTTGCAGCCCGGGCGCGAAGCCTGGATCCGCGACGTGGGAGAGGGTGGTCTCAGTGTCTCTGTCAATTCGCCGCTTCCGTTAGGAGTAGGCGCAGATGTCAGATTTGAATTGCCAGAAACCGATTTCCTAGTTGAGGCCTCTGGCGTCGTTGCCTGGAGCGATGAGTCCGGTCGGGCGGGAGTTCGATTCACTCGAGTGGAGGCTAGCTCCACGGCGGCCCTGCGCACATGGCTCAACTCTGGCGCCAGTACGTACGCATCGCAATCCGACGCACCTCTGTATGACAACGATCTCGCTGCAAAGATCACTTGTCTGCGCGAGGTCGCGGACTTGCAGGCGATCATCTCGTCTGAGCATCTGGAAACCGCTGCCGCTTTAGATTTGATCGTCCGCCGCATGTCTGAAATCACACGAGCAACTGGCGCCGCTATTGCCTTGCGTGAAGATCAGGAAGTTTTTTGTCGCGCCAGTTTCGGTAACGCTCCTGACGTTGGAGTGAAGCTGTCCTCCAGTTCTCTGTCGGGTGAGTGCCTTCGCTCCGGCACCATCGTAATGCTTGAGGATTCTGAGAGTGATTCGCGAGTGAATCCCGAAGTATGCCGGCACCTGAATTTCCGTTCCCTTTTGGTATTACCCGTTAATTCGGGAACGGAGACCATCGGCATAGCGGAAGTCCTCTCGCCCACCCCAAGGAACTTCGACGGTGGGGACGTTCTGGTAGTGAGCTTCCTCACCGATCTCATTGCCAGTATCGCGGGATCATCGAAAGATAGCCCGACACCTGAATACGCGCGTTTCTCAACGTTGCCGGTTCTCGAGCCACTACCAACTGAGGATTCGCAGCCGCAGCCAGAGACAGTCGCTCCCTCAAGGAGTCTGCCTGCGGTGCAATCAGCTCCCGCTTTGGCACCCGCAGTTTCAGCTTTTCGAGTGGCACGAACAGCTCCGGCGGAGGAAAAGCATACTGGTCTTGCGAAAACCATATCCCTCCGTCTGCCAGCGCCAAGATTGCGGATCTCTGTAATTGGTGCACTGCTTGTCTTAGTCTTACTGTTACTCGGTTACTACTACCGTCACAGCCGTCCAGCAGCCAAACCGAACAATATCCCTCAAAGCGCTCCGTCAAGAGGGAGTTCGAACGCACCGCCTTCGCAGCCAGTTTCATCCACGGCGGGTGTGGCAACACCCTCGAACCCCGTAGCAGTAGCAGCAAAGGCTTCTCGGACGTCGCGACCCACTCCCGGACATGGCACAAGCGGCGCCAAGCCAGCGGTAACTGAGCTCGCAGTAATTCAACGGCGCACCGTTAACCTGACCTCAGCGCCAGAATCTTCGGCGCCCGAGCCATTAGCGATCAGCGCACTCGGACCCGCAAGAGGTTCGAATCCGCTTCCGGCATCGATTGTTGTCGCGGCGCCGACGACGCCGGGGCTCTCACCAACTCAATCGCAGGGTGTGGTTCCGGGAAGGCTGATCAGGAGAGTGTTACCGCAGTATCCCGATATGGCACGCCGGGCAGGCGTGTCCGGCGACGTTGTAATGACTGGAGTCATCCAGACCAACGGATCATTGCGCGACTTGAAGGTGCTTAGTGGCAGTCCTCTGCTGCGCGAGGCTGCACTCGATGCAGCGAGGCAGTGGCGTTACTCGCCTTATATGCTCGGCGGTAACCCTGTAGAAGCCGAGACTCATATCACCATCAGCTTCCACCAGTAGAAGCTCCGTTCAGCAGAGCTTCATCAGATGGGGAATCCGGCCAGCCGATTGCTGTCTCAGAGAATTCCTCGTCGAACCAGTTGGAGTCGTTGGAACGGAGCAAGATTGGGACATGTGCCCCAGGTGCTCAAGATCCATTACGCCCTGCGGGGGAGAGGCCCACTCTTATCGAAATATTCGTTCAGCACTGCTCCGAGCGGCGCTGCTTTGCGTTTGGTCAACTGAGCTGGAATCATTGCTGGCTTGCATCAACAGTCGATCTTGCTTAACGGAGTGCAAGTAGCTCACGAGCTGCGTATATTCCCTCCGCTCTGCCGCAGTGAGGGCCGCAGTATTCGCGACCGCAACAGCTTGCTCAGCTTCGGAAACGCAAGGATCAAAAACATCATCTGGCTCCGATCGCACTTCCTGCGCCTTTTCGATCTTCTCAAGCGCAATCTTTCCCAGCTGATGAAAATTAGACGAGACGGTGGCGGCGCGCCCTGCGGGAGCCAAGTGGATCATCCCGTAGTAAATCAGTGGCGCGAGCATCATTGCAAGAAAGCAAACACGCACTTTCATACTGAAATCATGGGCTTATCCAGGATTGGAGAGGTAATTACGCAGGTCACAAATGCGGACCCGAAGTAGAGGAAAGTAACTGCCCTGTAGGACACTAGGGTCACTGGGGAGTAATCACTGAATTAGCCCGATTTGGCGCTCCAAAGCCTGGAAGCGCTTGTCTGAGTGCAAGTTCTGGAACTCGGGATATACGTTTAAGTACACCAAATATTCGTCGCGTCCCTCGTAAGCCTTCTCGAGCCATGTAATCGCTTCTTCGCGCTCCCCCAATCCATTGAAGACTAAGGCAATGTGCAGCGGCGAAACGTAGTGTCGACCTACGGCGAGATTTTGGAGTTGGTCCAGCACGTTCAATGCTTCGAGCCTTCTCCCGCTGATTGCGTATGCGTATCCCAGCCAGGCAATTTTGTCTTGTTGACCGCCTGAGTATTCCCTCGCTTTTTCAAGTGCGGCAATCGCATCGCTGTTCCTTCCTTGAAGAAGCAAAACCGGCCCCATGCGTTCATACACATAGGGCTGCTGGGGATCGATCTCCGCGGCTTTCTCATACTGTTCGTTAGCCTGATCAAACTGCTTCATCAGGCCGAGCAGCGATCCTTGATTCGCTCGGCTATACGACTCCATTGGGCTCAGTTCGACCGCTTGTTTTGACTGAACGAGAGCCTCCTCGAATCGGCCTAGACTCTTGAGGAACAGTCCATAGGTGTCGCGCGAAGTCGCGTCGTTGGGATTCAGTTGAATCGCGCGGCGAAATTCCTTCTCCGCTTCCTGGAAGTTCCACTTGTATCGCCATTCCACCCAACCTAACTCGCGATGAGCAGCGGAAGAGTCAGGATCCAATTCCAAGGCCTTCATCAGTAGAGTGCGCGCCGCCACGTAGGACGACTTAGGATCCGCGGCGCCATTGCTCGCCAGCGCCCGATTCGCAATAGCCATGGAAACGTATGGTGGGGCATAGCTGGGATTCAACCGAATCGCAGTCTTCAAATGATCCATGTTGGCTTGCGCGGCCTGGCTTCCTGGCGCGTCAAACCGAAGTTTTGCTTTCAAGTAGGCGTCATATCCCTCGCTATTCACTGGTCTTGCGACCGAGAATCGCGCTTCCTCCTGCGGACTCAGTTGCACGCGAATCTCAGAAGCTATTTCACGAGCCACTCGGTTTTGTAGGGCAAGCACGTCCTGCAGATTCCCGTCGTAACTGTTCGACCACAGGTGCTCGCGCTTGCCACTCTCGATCAGCTCAGCCGTAATTCGCACCTGATCTCCGGAACGCCTGACCGTACCTTCAAGCAAGTAGTTTGCACCCAGTTCCTTGGTGATTTGATCTTCGCTCTTGGACGTCCCCTTGTACCTCGCCATCGATGCCCACGCAATGACGCCTAGCCGGTCAGACGGCAACCGTCCAAATTGGGAAATCATTTCAGCTGTGAGGCCATCTGCAAAGAAGTCTTGTCCAGGATCGTTACTGAGGTTCTGAAAAGGCAGAACGGCGAGCATGGCTCTGCCGACAGGAACTGTCGAAGGAGCACTGTGCCTACCGATGAAGTAGGCCACTATCAGCAGTAACCCCAACGATCCAATGAAGACCACCGGCCAAATGTTTCGACGCGATTTCTCGAGCGGAAGCTCGGGTGCGGCGGTCGAAACAGCGGGCAGGGCCACGATGCCGGATTTCTTCACTTCTTGTACCGGCACCATCAGCCGGTATCCACCCTTGGGAATGGTCTGTATAAAACGAGGATTCCTCTTGTCGTCGTCAAAGACCTTACGGAGTTCCGAGATCGATCGAGTGAGAACATCATCGGTGACGAACGTATCCGCCCACACCGTCTGCATGAGCTTTTCTTTGGAAACAACGTCTGACGATCTCGCAAGGCATACCAATACCTGCATCACCTTTGGCTCAATACGAACCATCCTGCCATTGCAACGCAGGCTGTTGAGCTTTGGGGAGACGACCCACTCCTGGATCTGGAAGTTATCGTCCATCCCGCCTTCTAGACGCCAAGACTCGCTGATTATGACTGGCTTAATTCACATTTAGTTTCCGAAGAAATTCTGAGGAAAACCCGAATTCCCGCAATCGGACACTTATTCGCCAAAACTTGAGTTCACCGTCAGGACTTCCTCCGCTTCCTACCCGTAACTTGCGACTCGCACCACACCGGGTGCGAAGTCCGCATGAAACGGTCATGGTTCCTCTGGCTTTGCTTGTCTGTACGCGCCCTTACTCAAACCGTTCCATTCGAACTTCACGACGGCTTTCTAATTGTTTCTAAGTGTTCTGTGGGGGATCTGAAGAATCTAACTGCCGTCATTGACACAGGAGCAACAGAGACGACTCTTGATCTCCGGATAGCAAAGCGGCTATCCCTGGCGATGCGAGCTGAGGATGCGACCGTGGGAATCGGGAACGCGGTGGTGCAGGCGGTTTCTATCCCAAGTCTCGAATTCGGCCCCCTCCGCTCTGAAGGCCTCGCGGGAATAGCGGCTGACCTCACTCCTTTGACGTATCAGATGGGAATTCGTCCCGATGTTCTCATTGGTATGGACCTGCTCAGGCTCGGCAGGTTTGTTATCGACTATAGGGTCAAGACAATTACCTTCGGAGCAATTCCACTTCTCAAATACTCCGTGAAACTAGTTCCAGGAGACCACCTTGCAACGTTCGACGCAGCGGTGGACGGCGAAAATCTACGCTTTCAAATTGACACAGGATTTAATGCCATCCTCGTCTACAAGGGCAAGCTGCGAGCTTCGCCATTGCAGGAGTTTGATTCTCACAGTGCAGCCTTTGGTCTTCGACTGAGGGCTCAGCCGGCTTATGTGCGAGAGCTCCAAATCGGCAACTGGAAGGCGAAGCGCCTGACTGCTTATGTAACCGATGAAGCGCCGTCGGGCAATCCCGGCTTTGACGGACTTCTTGGACCATCGGCCCTTGGCGTCCACCGTCTCGCGTTTGATTTCGAGACACACACTGTCACTTGGGAGTGACAGCATCTTGTAGCAGCTCCCGAATGCAACAACCGAAAATCCCCGCACGCGTCTAAACTGGTAGTTGCCCTACTTCGGAAATCAATCCAGGAAGCCGGTTATTCATTCCCCAAAAACAAGAGGCGTAGTGAGTCTGCTTTTTGTCGCTATGGTCCTGTGCAGTGCTGTCCTTGCCGACGATGCACCAGCCGCCGATTCCCAAACTTCTGCGGGTCAGCCAAATGGACAGCTCCTAATCAACTATCTGAACCAGAGTATCGACTGGTACCGCCATCTCGTGGTTGAAGAAAGCAGCGCCACCGATCCCGCCGACCTTCTGTTCGTAAACGACAATCGTCAGATGGCGCACCAGATCGTCCGCCTATCGTTCGACTTCGGACGCGCGACCGCGCAGTTAATAGCCGCCCAAGCGCCACAAGACTCGGCACAAAATCCGGCAAATTCAAGACTCCAAACCCTGATTCAAGCAACCGCTAAGACAGATCAAGTGGTGCGTGATACGCAGACCGAGATCGATCAGTCACAGGACAAACTTGCGACTGCAACTCCACGCGACCGGCCAAAACTGCAGGCGACCCTGGACGAACTCAAGTCCGAACTCGCTTTGGCCCAAGCGCGCAGCGAGGCCCTACATAACATCTTGCAGTTCGCGAGCACTGGATCGGCTGGGGCATCCGGAGGCAATCTTGTAGCTCAGGTGCAGGAGCTGCAGGGTTCTGTCCCAGAAGCGACGCTGACCAATCCACCTACAGCGACGGCAGACGGGCAAGCCAAGGCCAGTACGACAACCGCTGCTTCCTCTGCGTTGTCATCTGCCCAGGCTCGCCGACAACAGCCAAATGGTCTGCTCGCACTCGCTGGGGATTTGTTCTCGCTAACCCGCAAAATCCGGACGATCGACGACAGCGTTAAGACAACAAATGCCCTTGCGCAGACTGCGCAGAATCTTCGTACTCCTATCGTCAAGACCCTTTCTGCCTTGATTCAGCGCGGAAATGAGCTGGCCCAGCAGGCGGATACGAGCGAAATTTCCGGGCTCAAGCAACAAAAGCGCGAGCTCGACGCTCTGACCGCGCAGTTCAAGCAAACCTCCAGCCTGATACTCCCGCTCAGCAAGCAGAGCGTGCTCCTGGATCTTTACAAAAGCAGCCTGATGCGCTGGCGCGATGACGTGAAGACGCAGTACGAAATCGACCTCAAGAATCTTGGTCTGCGATTGCTGGTACTTACAGTCGTGTTGGGAGGATTTTTAACACTCGCCGAGTTGTGGAAGCGCGCCACTTTCCGTTACGTGCATGATTTCAGGCGGCGCTATCAGTTCCTTCTTCTCCGACGCATTCTTCTCTGGTTCGTCATTGCCATCACAATCGCCTTCGCGCTTGCCACGGAAATCGGTTCCCTGGCAACCTTCGCAGGATTGATTACCGCCGGTATAGCAGTCGCTCTACAAAATGTAATTCTTGCCGTAGCCGGCTACTTCTTCCTGATCGGACGCTACGGCGTGCGAGTAGGCGATCGCGTGCAGATCTCAGGAGTCACCGGCGACGTGCTCGACATAGGCCTCGTGCGCATTCACTTAATGGAAATGGGAGGAAGCGGCAACTACATTCAGCCCACTGGTCGCGTAGTTGTCTTTTCCAATTCCATCCTCTTCCAGCCGACTGCCAGCTTCTATAAGCAAATCCCCGGGACGAACTTTGTGTGGCATAACGTTTCCCTCACGCTCGCTCCCGAAAGCGATATCGATCTGGCCGAGACTCGATTGCTCGGTGCTGTCGAGAAGGTGTTCGCCGAGTACAAAGACCAGATTGAGCGCGAGTATCGGCACATGCAGGCGGAACTGAACATCCGCACAGTGGCTCCACAGCCGGTAAGCAGATTGCGGCTCACGCAAGGCGGCCTTGAAGTAGTAATTCGTTACCCGGCACAGCTGGAGAATGCGGCAGAGATCGACGACCGCATCACCCGGGAGTTGCTCGCCGCGCTGGCACAGGAGCCACGTCTACGACTGGTCGGGTCCGGTACTCCCAACATTCAAGCTGTACCCAGCACAAATGGAGCGACCGCAACGCGGGAGGTAACATCCAAGAGCGATGGCAACTAGTCGCACTGCAGCGTCTCATTCTGCGGCAGCCGTTCCTGCGATGACGATTCGCGAAACGAGTTCCGACGACCTCGATGAAATTCTCCGCCACCGTCGATTGATGTTTCTGGACATGGGCCATCCGGAAACCGTTTTGAACGCGATTGTGCGAAGCTCCAAGCCCCAAATCCAACGCTACATTACCGAAGGCACATATCGCGGTTGGTTCGCGATCGCCGCCGACGGACAAGTAGCCGCTGGCGTGGGACTTCTGATCACCCCTCTCGTCAGCGGGCCGTTAGCTCCAGAAAATATTTATCGCGCTTATCTCCTAAACGTCTATACCTATCCGGAATTTCGAAAGCGGGGCCTGGCTCGCGCACTTACCCAGAAAGCAATTGATTTTTGTCGAGCCGAAGAATTCAAGGTTCTCTGGCTGCACGCCAGCAAGTATGGACGCCCCGTCTATGAATCGATGGGCTTCGAGCCGACAAACGAGATGAGACTGATTCTCGATTGAGAAGCCACCGTCGTACGAAGATGTGCGACACCCGGGCGCTTCAGTTATCGTTTACCCCGCACCACAGCGAAGGCATCCTTTCTCCAGAGTATTTCAACGGCAAAGCCAGCACGCTGCATGAGTTCCGTTTCGGCATCCAGAGGGACGTAGACATCTTCGTGAGACCACGCCTCCAGGTAGGCGTCGGATTCGGCCTCCGAATACGCTTTGATCAGATGGCTCTTCCAGGCTTCAAACTGTCGGCGCGCGAGTGTCGCGTTGCTTGCCGGGTGACAGTCGACAGTCACAACCAAGCCACCTGGCCGCAGTGCCTTCGCGATCACCGAATAAAGCGTCGCCTTCGAGCGGCGCGTGCGAACGTGATGCAGTGCAAACGACGCCATCACAGCATCGCATTCGGGGATTTTCGCTCGCAGAAATGAACTGCACACGAACGTAGATCCGACAGGAAGACGCTCGCCCGCCGCCTTGAGAATCTCGGCATCGGCATCGATTCCTACAATCCTGGCCTGCGGCGCGGACTGTAAAGATCGTACCGCAAGCGCCCCGGTGCCGATTCCCAACTCGACAATCATTCGTGATCCCGGGTCGATCGCAGCCGCCGCCACATTCAGCATCTCCTCATAGTGCGGAATGAACGTTCGGATGCGCGCGTCATATTCCGCGAGGTCAATCCCGAGATGTGTAGCTACGCTCATATTGTCTTTTGAGACGGTTCAGTCACTATCGCCAGCCTCAGAGTCATAGACGCGCGAATATTCAAAAAGATGCTGTAATCACGAATTCCGCCCAAAAACGGTTGGGACATCCATGAAACACAAGCGCCCACTCTAAACAGGTCGCCTTTCTCCTGCCTCAGCGCTCTTCCCGGACTCCGGATTCGCCCACGAGTCCTCCACCGCAGCATTCGCTGCCGGTCGCGCCAGCGTGCTGGCCTTGCGCGTCGTGGTATCAATCGCACGAATCAGCGTAGCGCGAATGCTGCCCGTTTCCAATTCAAGCAGTCCTTCTACCGTGCATCCACCTGGCGTGGTGACTTCGCTCTTGAGAATCGCAGGATGTTGACCGGTCTCAAGCACCATCGCCGACGCTCCCAGTGCTGCCTGAGCTGCCAGGGTAGTCGCAAGTTCGCGAGGCAAGCCCACGCGAATGCCGCCTTCAGCCAGTGCTTCAAGGATCGTGTAGATGAAGGCAGGCCCACTCGCCGAGAGGCCGGTAATTGCGTCCATCATCGACTCTTCCACTTCAGCCGTGCGGCCCATCAGCGCAAACAACTGGGAGGCTTTGGCTAAGTGGTCCGCATCGGCAAAACGCCCGGCA
>Ga0126373_10003013_pt1 | contig 12479 bp, 11 predicted proteins | sample PanSoiMetPlot_11_FD_92545 | JGI IMG/M metagenome (GOLD analysis project Ga0126373, IMG submission 92545) | Tropical forest soil microbial communities from Panama - MetaG Plot_11 | ecosystem: Environmental > Terrestrial > Soil > Tropical forest > Bulk soil | place: Panama | collected 2016-02-17
CAGGGCGCCACGAAGTTGCGCTCGCTGGCATAGGTGGCGAGCCACATGCCGAGCACTCCCACCGCGACCAGGGCCGACGCCAGGCTCCGGCTGCTCCTGGCCGGGATGCGGCAACTCGGCGCCTGGAGTCCCTGAGGGGACAGCGTCCAGAAGGTCGGCGCCCCATCAGATCGCCTCACTCTTCGGCCGGTAGAGCATTTGCCTGCGCTATCCGCGCGTACTCCCAACCGCTCGGCTTCACGGTTCTCTCCTGCGTCTCCAGGTCCACCCCGATGAGCCCAAAGTGCATCGAGTACCCCCGAGCCCACTCGAAGTTGTCGTGCGACGAGAAGTGGAAGTAGCCGCCTACATCCACCCCATCCTGGATCGCGAGCCAGAGCTGCTCGAGCACGTCGCGAAGGAACCGGACCCGCCGGCCATCGTCGATCGCGGCAATCCCGTTCTCGGTCACGTAGACGGGCTTACCGAGCGGGCGCAGCTGCTCCAGGCAAACACGAAGCCAGCGCGGCTCGACTGCCCAGTCGAAGTCGCTTACGGGCAGCCCAGGCGGGTTGAAGCGATTCGCGAAACCCTCACCCACGTGCCTGACCGAGAAGGCGACCAGCGAGCCGCTGTAGTGGTTGAGCCCGAGATAGTCACATGGCGCCTCGACGACGCGCTGCCAGCGCACGCCCGCCGGCCAGCGGTCCATGAAGAACTGGGCGCTGGCCGCTGCGAACCTGTCGCGGCGCCGGGCCGGGTTTGCCGCAAGCATGAGCCACTTGTGCTGGGCGATTCCCACTGGCACCGCAGGCGTCAGGCGGGCCAGCTCGCCGTAGGCAGCCTCATGGCCGCGCCGCATGTTGGCCAGCACCCTGTAGAAACCCCGGATGTCGCCTCTGCGACCCGGCGGAAACTCGCCGGCGAGCCAGCCCTGGTAGGCGTAGATGTTCGGCTCGTTGAGCGTGCACCAGAAGGCCACCAGGTCACCCAGCTCCTCCGCGACACGCCGGACGAAGGGCAGCCAGGCCTCGTGGGCGCCTGATGCGGCCCAGCCGCCGCCCTTCGCGAACCAGGTGGGTGAGGTGAAGTGGTGCAGCGTGACCATGGGCGCCATGCCCTGGTCTCTGAGCTCGAGCAGCACCTGGCGGTAGTGCTCGATCTGCGCGCGATCGAACTCGCCGGCAGACGGCTCGATGCGGGACCACTCGACCGACAGCCGGTGGGCGTTGTTGTTCAGCCGGCGGAGCAGAGCGAAGTCTTCCCGAAAGCGCCGGTACTGGTCACAGGCAGGATCGGCGCTGTCCCCCGTCAGGATGCCGCCGCGTTTCTCGAACTCCCACCAGTCGCAGTTGTGGTTGCCGCCCTCTACGTGGTGGGCGGCCGTAGCGCAGCCCCACAGAAAACCCTCCGGAAAGTGGCGCTCGGCGGTCAACCTGCCTGCCGCATCTCGGCCTTCCCCAGCTCGAGCTTGACGGGCTCGACGTAGTTCACCGAGAGCACGCCACCGCCGCCGTCCAGATCGACCTCGAGGACGCCGGCACGCCCGACCTGCTTGCGATACAGCTCGCGCTCCGTCTGCGGCCTGCGGTCGATCAGTACCCACGCGGCCTGCAGGGGGTCTGCGTGGCTGACCAGGGCGGCCGGCTCTCCCGGGTGCTGTGCGGCCACTCGCTCCATCACGTCGACGACGCGACCGCCTAACCGCTCGATCGGCTCGTCGCCCGGGAGCAAACCCCGGCGCGCCTTGTGCACTACCCAGAGCGGCCTGCGAACGGGGATCTGCCAGTAGGGGACGCCCTGCAAGTAGCGGCTGAACTCCGCCTCGCGAAGCTCGGTCTCGGGAATCAGCGGCACCGGCTCGGGCAGCTGCTCACACATCAGCCGCGCTGTCTCGGCGGCACGCTCCAGCGGACTGTGAACGATGCGTTTGAGGCCGCGATCGCTGAGCCATCTGCCGACTGCGGCCGCCTGCGCGCGGCCATGCTCACTCAGCGGGAAGCCCGGCAGGTGCCCGTACAGGATGTGCCGTGGGTTCTCCACCTCGGCGTGCCGGACCAGATAGACACGGGTCATGCGACGGTCCTCAAGAGTACGCGAGGAAGGAGTCTTCAACGTCGCCGCCCGGGATGCCAGAGGGTGACGCAGCAGACGTGTGATGGGCGTCCGGGTTTCGGCGTCGTTTTCTTGCCCCGCGTCCTCACTTATCGTTGGGCTGTGGGCGATCAGATCGACATCTTCGCCCGGGAATCGGGCTCAGGGCCCCAGCGCCGTGGGCGCTCGCGCGGCGGCCAGCTTGCCGGGGCCCACCCTGAGCCGGAGGCAGGGCGCCGGCCTGACGCGCCGCTCGCCAGCCGGATCCGGCCTGGTGGTTTCGACGAGCTGGTCGGACAGCGCAAAGTCGTCGAGACGCTGCGCAGCCTGGCCACCTCCGGACACCTGCCCAGCATCATCCTGTGGGGCCCGCCCGGCTCTGGTAAGACCACGCTGGCCGCGATCCTGGCCGAGACCACCGGGTCGCGATTTGTCGCACTCAGCGCGGTCACGGCGGGCGTGGCCGACCTGAGGCGTTTCGTGTCGGAGGCGCGCGAGATGCGCCGGGCCGGCCGCCGGACGGTGCTGTTCATCGACGAGCTGCATCGCTTCAACAAGGCTCAGCAAGATGCGATCCTGCCCCACGTCGAGGACGGCACTCTGACCCTCATCGGTGCGACTACCGAAAACCCGTCGTTCGAAGTGATCGCACCGCTGCTGTCGCGGAGCCGGGTCTTTCGGTTGGAGGCGCTGGAACGGAGCGACCTGGAGCAGGTGGTTCGGCGCGGCCTCGACGAGCTGCACGTAGGGATCACTGATGAAGCTCTCGCCGGTCTGCTGGAGGCTTCGCGTGGCGATGCCAGGGTGGCACTGAACGCGCTGGAAGCAGCCGCCGTCTTGGGCGAGGCTGAAGGTGAGGGTGTGATCGCGCTGGCCGCAGTGGAGCAGGCCATGCAGGACACCCACCTGCTCTACGACCGCGCCGGCGACATGCACTACGACATCATCTCGGCGTTGATCAAGAGCGTTCGTGGCAGTGACCCTGACGCTGCCGTCTACTGGCTCGCTCGGATGCTGGAAGCAGGCGAAGACCCCAACTTCGTCGCCCGCCGTCTGGTCATCCTGGCTTCCGAGGATGTCGGCCTGGCCGACCCGATGGCTCTGCCGGTCGCTGTTGCGGCCCAGCAGGCGGCCCATTTCATCGGGCTTCCCGAGGCGATCTTCCCGCTCACCGAAGCCGCCATCTACCTGGCCCGCGCACCGAAGTCGAACTCGGCGCTCCGTGCATACGACGCCGCGCGCCAGGCCATAAAGGAGACTGGCAACCTCCCGGTCCCGCTTCATCTCCGCAACGCGGTCACCGGTCTGATGCGGTCGATGGGCTACGGCCGCGGCTATCGGTACGCCCACGACTACCCTGGTGGTGCTGTCGAGCAGCAGCACCTCCCGGACGAGCTCAAAGAGCGGCGCTTCTTCGAACCCAACGAACGCGATCGCTGACGCACCAGCTGCGATTGGGGCCCATTTCCGGCAGTCGGCCCTATTCCGTGTGGTCATAAGGGCCTATCGCCGGAAATAGTTCCGATCGCTTCGATTCCGCCGCTACCATTGGCGGCCGTGTCCGATGCACTGGTGATCGTCAAACCCGACGGCGCCCACCGACTCGCCGTGCGAGCCGCCATCTGGAGCTGGCTCAGCTCCGAGCGCGACTGGGTGCTGAAGGCACTGACCTGGTACAGGCCGCCAGCCGAGCTGGTCGAGATCCACTATGACTTCCTCCGCGATCGGCCCTTTTTCCTGTGGCTCGTCGAGTTCATGAGCGCGCTCCCGGTCCTCGTCGGTCGCGTCACCGCCAGAGCCGACGTGATCGAGCGCATGCGCTACGAGCTGGGCGAGACGCGCGTCAACGAAGCCCGTCCTGGCTCGCTGCGCGAGCGCTACGGAATCGGGGGAGGCGTCAACGTCCTCCATCTGTCCGACTCGCCCGAGTCGGGGGCCAAAGAGACCGAGCTGTGGAGCACTCGCGTCTCACTCGATGCTCTTGACGCCAACCTCGTCGGCGCCGCCGACCGGCCTGATCACACTTTCCACCTTCGCTCGCTGTCGGCCCAGTATGCGGCCGGGATTCACAGCCAGCTGGCGGCCCAGACCATACGTAGCTTGCTGACTGAGGAGAGCGACCTAACGGGCCGCGACCTCGACGCCCTGGCCAGAGTCGTGCTGCGCGCCTTCCGCTCCTGATCCCCAGTTTGGCGGTGCCTCGGAGACCATCAGGGTCTTGGTGAACAGCTCGCTGTTTGGGACGACGATCATCTCGCCGTTGGCGCCGCGCATGTGAGTCACGCGCATCTGCACCTCTGTGACCACGCCCGTGTAGCCGCCGTTTTCCACCAGGTCGCCGACCCGGACGTTCTTCTCCATGAGCACAATGAACCCCGCGACGTAGCTCTTGACCAGGTCCTGGAGGCCGAAGCTCGTCACGGCGGCAGCCAGGATGACGCCCACCACGGCAACCGACACCTCCCTCAGCGCGACGGCGACGAACATCATGACGCCCAGGGCGATGACGCCGAGATAGACGGCCCGAGTCACGAGCAGCGCGGCATCCGAGCGTACGCTTCGCCGCGCCATGAAGACGCCGATGAGCCTGCGAACGACCCGCGCCACAAGAAAAAAGACGAGGAAGACGATCGCGCCTGAGATCAGGGAGACGGCGACTCCCTGCGTCTGGTGCCAGGCATACTGAACTACGTTCACAGCTCCGTCCGCCCTGGCAGCCTCCTGGCGAGCGAGAGACGTCGCCGTTACGAGCCTGACGGCTAGCCCTCCTCGGAAGCGGCAGCGCCCTCCGCGGCCTCCGCGGCCGGTGCGGCCTCCTCCTCGGCAGCCTCCGCTGCGGCCTCTTCCTCCTCGACCTCGATCACGCGCCGGGCGGCGAGCTTGACCACGACGTCGTCCGGGTCGCCGATGACCGTCACTCCCTCCGGGACGTGCAGGTCGGACAGCCTCACCGCGGCATCAACCTCCGGAAGGTCTGACACGTCGACCTCGATCATCTCGGGGATGCGGGTCGGCATGCACTCCACCCTGACCGTGTGCAGGACCTGAAGGACGTCTGCCTCGCCTGCCCTCACCGGCTCAGCCTCGCCCGTCACGACGACGGGCACGTCGACCTGGAGCCGCTCCCGCAGGCTGACCTGGTGGAAGTCGACGTGGAGAACGGTGTTCCGGCGGGGAGAAAGCTGCACCTCTTTGATCAGAACTTTGTGCGGCCTGCCACTGTCGATGACGAGATCGATCAGCTGGGTCTTTCCGCTGCGCGCAAACACACGTTCGAACTCGCGGGTGTTCAGCTCGATGCTGGCGCTCGCGGCCCGCTGGCCGTAGACGACGGCCGGCAGTTTACCTTCGTGGCGGAGCCGGCGCGAGGCCTTCCCAGTAGTCTCTCTTTTGATGGCGTTCAGTTGCATGGATTCGGTGACTCACCTCGGCGGCCAGGGGCCTGGCAATGGATCACAACAGACCGCCCGGCGGCCTGAATCAAGACGCGCTCCAACGATAGCAAGTCGATGAAAACGCCGACCAGGATCCCCGTCCTCATCTCTGTCTCCGTGCTCGCAATCGCGGGGTTGGGCAGCGTTCCGGTGGTTGCCGGCAACGCAGCGGCCTCGCGCGCAGCAGTTGCATATCACCATCAGCACCTGCTCCTGGACCAGGAGCTCAGAATGGCGGCCGGCCAGGGCTACACGATCACTGACCTGCGCCCGATCACCACCCGCCTCAAGGCTGTTGACTCCGCCCGCGAGCCCTGGTGGATCCCGGGCCGCAGCGGCTTCTACGAGCACGAGGCCGGCGCGGTCGGTCAACTCAGACGTGACCTCAAGACTCTGAAGCTGAAGTTGTTCACTGACGCACAGAGCAGCGCAGCGCAGCACATCGGCAGCGCCGGCGCCGCGATCGACGAGGACAGGCGGCTGGCGGCGGCCGACCCCGACCTCGAGGCGCTCCAGAGACGCCTCAAGGACGTCACGATGGCCCAGGGCTCGGCCCGCACGCTCTCCGACTTCCGCACCGTCGGCAACCAGGCCTTCGTTGTCGCCGGCGACGCCGGCATGCTGGCCATCCAGCTGAATCAGGAGAACACAGAGATCCAGACGGCGGCGGCGGGCCTGCTGGCTCAAACCGGGCCCAACCTCGATGCCATCCACAAGGCGGGCAGCGACGCGCTTGCCGCGGGGCGAAACGAAGCCACGATCGCGGCCTACATGAACAAACCCCGCCCCTTCAACAATGTCGGCGAAGTCAACCGGGCGTACAGCCGTCTCGAGAAATTCGCCGGCCAGGTGGGCTCGAGCGACGTGAACCAGGCAGCTACCGCGGCGGCGGCGGTCGAGCGATTCGCCGGCGAGATCCACAGTGCCCTGATGACCGGGCTGCCGGGCAAGGCCATTCTCATCTCGTACGCGGGACAGGAGCTGTGGGCCTACCAGGACGGCAAGCTGGTCCAGAATACGCTGGTCACCACCGGCCGGCCCGCTCTTCCAACCGACGTCGGTCCCATGAAGGTGCTCTCCAAGTCGTCACCCTGGACGATGCACTCGCCCTGGCCACCGGGCTCACCCGCCTGGTACCCGGACACCGTCGTCCAGATGGTGCTGTGGTTCACGAATACCGGAGAAGGGCTGCACGACGCCTACTGGCAGAGCTGCTGCTGGGGCCCCGGATCGCAGTATGGCCCGAGCGCGAGCCACGGCTGCATTCACGTGCCGTTCGGCAATGAACAATTCCTCTTCCGCTGGGCCGACGTCGGCACTCCGGTCATCGTGTACCCGGGTGACGGGACGCCGGTCAGCAGCCAGGTGAACCAGATCTCGACGGACGACCAGGGCAACCCGCTGAGCGGTCCCGGCGCCCCCAAGGGCATCTAAGAGGGCGGTTGAAACAAGTTCATCCGATCGCGGCGATCCACCCGAGGCCGGTGACGTCGAGTGTCACGGCACCTCGATTCGCGGAGATAATCCTGTCCATGCCCGAGCCTCTCTCCCCCGCGGAGTTCGGCGGTGTGTTCAAGCGGTTCATGGACGCCATGGTCGCCGAGGCCGAGCCCCCGGCCAGCCCGCTGCGTGAACGCCTGACGTCCCACCTTGGGAGCGATCCAAGCGGGCTCCCCGTGACGGTCGAGGAGTACGACACCTGGGAACACCCGAACGTCCAGGTCGCCATCGACGACTACCTCTCGCGTGACCACCGCCACGCCGAGCTGACGGGCATCTCCATCCCGAACAAGCGGTTCGGCTCGTTCGGCCTGTCCGACATCGTCAGCCAGATGGGCAGCCGTCAGCAGCCTGCCGAGGAAGGTCCGGCCGACTTCGTGAACTTCCACCTCACCGGAGATCGGGTCCTGTCGTGTCTCCAGTTCGGCCTTTACCTCGTCAGCGACGGCGACACCCGCCTGCTGGTCTTTGTAGGAGGTCCGACCCCTAACATGGGCCCTCGGGGTCGGGTCCGCGTCGAGGTCATGGGGAGTGATGGCGATGCGTGCAACGCCTTTCTGGCCGCGATCGCCGCCGCGGCCAGCCGGTTGAACGTCTACCGCGGGCACGTCATCTCACTTTCTCCGGGCGAGATGGGCATGGGGCCCCAGACCCTGGTCCAGTTTCACAGCCTGGCGAAGGTCGAACGAGACGACGTCGTGCTGCCGCCCGGGCTGCTGGACAGGATCGAGCGGCACACGATGGTCTTCGCCCGCCACGCCGAGCGCCTGCTGGCCGCCGGTCGCGCCCTCAAGCGGGGACTCCTGCTCTACGGCGCCCCGGGGACCGGCAAGACGCTCACCGTGAACTACCTCGCGGGTCAGATGCCTGACCGGACGGTAATCCTTACCACGGGCCGCGGCATGGGGATGACCCGGCAGGTCGCCCAGATGGCGCGATCCCTGGCGCCGTCGATGGTCGTGCTTGAAGACGTGGACCTGATCGCAGAACATCGTGGCCAGCCGTTCACGCCCACCGGCCCGATCCTCTTCGAGCTGCTGAACGAGATGGACGGCCTGCGCAACGACTGCGACGTCATCTTCTTGTTGACCACTAACCGGCCTGACATCCTCGAACCCGCGCTCGCCGCACGGCCGGGCCGCATCGACCTGGCGGTCGAGCTGCCGCTGCCCGACGCGGAGGGACGCCGGCGCCTGCTCGAGCTATACGGGCGGGGCTTGCAGTTCGAGGACGTCGATCTCGACGGCATCGTGCAGCGGACCGACGGGGTCAGCCCGGCCTACATCAAGGAGCTGCTGCGGAAGGCGGCGCTCCTCTCCGCCGAGCAGAATGCGCCCGGCGTGGCTCAGCGTCACCTGGACGTGGCCACGGGAGAGCTGGCCGAGGGCGGCCGCCTGGCGGAGCGGCTGGTCGGTTTCAGACCGGTGGAGACACCGGCACCGGTCGCTCCGCGACCACCCGGACCGAGCGGTTTCCCGCGAACGTTGTAGTAAGAGGCGCCGGCTTCGGGGCCGGCGCCTTGAACAGGAGACGTGATTTCAGCTGTCCTGCTGGTCGCCCACGCGCAGCCCCGTGCTGGGATCGAGGACCAGCCGGGCGCCGTGCGGATGGTTGAAGTCGAACGCGCCCATCAGCGAGCCGGCATACGCATCTGCCGAACCGCTGCCGATCCGGCCCAGGCTCCAGTTGTCCTCGATCAAACGCAGGATCGAGCTCTGGTCCGTGAGCGTGTGGTCGAGGGAGTTCTGGCGCGCGAACGGCGAGATCACGAGCAGCGGCTGCCGCGGGCCGTAGCCGCAGCGACCCTCCTGCGGGCCCGACGGCCCGGTCGGAACCCTGGCTGGGTTGGCGCCGCACTGGTTCGTGCCGGTCAGAGCGTCGATCGAGGTCTGCGACTGGTTGACCAGTGGCGGCAGGACGTGGTCGTACCAGCCATCGGAGTCGTCATATGCGACGACCACAGCCGTGCTGCGCCAGCTCTCCAGGCGCTGCAGGTGATTGATGGTGTCGACGAGAAACGTCTGCTCGTCGAGCGGGTCCGAGTAGCCGGCGTGGCCGTCCTGAAAGGCGGGCGCCTTGAGAAATGAGACCGACGGCATCCGGTTGGCATCCGCAGCCTTCCAGAACGCTGCAAGGTCGTACTGGTGGTTGGCCTGGTCCTGGTGGCCGATCATCGCGTCGGACGAAGGCGCCAGATGCTCTGGATTGGAAGTCGACTGGTAGTACTGAAACGGCTGGTGGTGAGGGATGTAATCCTTGCTCGGCGTGGCGCCGATCGCGGTGTGGGTCTGGGCGCAATTGGCGAAGCCGCCCTGAAACCAGCCCCAGCTCAGCCCTTTGGCGCTGAGCAGGTCACCGACGTTGCGGCCGCCCATCCGGGTCGAACCCCGCGTATCGCAGTTGTCGAAAAATGGCTGGGGATCGCCGAAGACGGTGCCTGTGCCCTGTTGAGCCGGCACACCCGGCTTGTTGTCGGTGGAAAACGGCACGGGGCAGGCGGGTGAGTTGATCGTGGATGAGACGCCGCAGACGGCGCCGAACGTGTTACCGCTGATCAGATTAAGGGCGCCAGGCGTCGACGGGCCGTAAACAGTGCTGAACGAGTTGTCGTTCATCGCGAACCGCTGCGCGTAGTTCCAGAGGGCGGTGACCGTGTTGCCGTCGTAGTAGTCCATCACGGCGAAGTTCGGGCTGACACCCGTGGCCTTACCGGTGCACTGTGCGACGGTCAGGCCGTTCCCCGTCTTCTGGACGAACAGGTCCATGGCGCCCAGGTCGGCGGCTTGCTGTTCGTGCGTGTAGTCGTGGTCCTGGTCACAGGTGTGAGCCTGGGAGCGGTCCAGGCGCTGCGGGTTGCTGAGGTTGGGGTTTCGGGTCCGCAGGGCGCTGAGGGCGTCACCCAGGCCGTTCACGGTGGGGGTGCCCGCCGAAGCGTGGAACGCAGGCTCCCCAGACGGGTTCTCCGCCAGCGGATAGGTGCCGAAGTAGTGATCGAAGGAGATGTTCTCCTGGAAGATCACAACCACGTGCTTGATCGGCGTAGCCGTACGGGCCCTGGCCGCCGGATCCTGGTCGTCGCTGGCTGCCGAAAGCGCCGGCACCAGCGCCACGGCGGCGGCGGCCAGCGCCAGCATCGAACGTATCCCTTGCATGCGCGTCCCTCCTTCGACCCCACGAAGCGGGGCTTCGCAGGGAGTCGCCGCGCCCGGGCTGGGCACGACCTCGGGTCAACCTAAGTCTGAGCCCGAAAAAGGCGGGTGAACCCGAGGTTAAGCGTCAGATGCGGTTCCGCTCTCAGGAAATCGACGGCGCAGCCACGCGACTATGTCTTGCAGGGGCGTCCCGGGCGTGAAGAGCTCGGCCACCCCGAGCTGCTTCAGCTCAGCGATGTCCTCGTCGGGAATGATGCCGCCGCCGAAGACCACTATGTCGGTCGCGTCCCGCTTGCGCAGCTCCTCGACGACCGCCGGGAACAGCGTCATGTGCGCCCCCGAGTGCAGCGACAGCCCGATGACGTGGGCGTCTTCCTGGAGTGCTGCGTCAACGACCATCTCGGGCGTCTGCCGCAGGCCGGTGTAGACCACCTCGTAACCCGCGTCCCGGAGCGCCCGCGCTACCACTTTCACGCCGCGGTCGTGCCCGTCCAGGCCGACCTTTGCCATCACGATCCGTAGCGGGCGGACAGGTGCCCGAGAGGCCATGATCAGATGATCGCCTTTTCGGTGTAGAGGCCGAATACGTCCACCATTGCGCCCATGATCTCGCCCTCCGTGCAGGAGGCTCGAACAGCGTCGAGGATGTGAGGCATCAGGTTCTCGTCGGGGCTGGCCGCCGCCGCGCGGACCTGCTCCAGCGCCCGGCTCGCCCTGGCGGCGTCGCGGCGCCGTCGCACCTCGCGGAGCCGGTCCACCTGCTCCTGCTCCAGGCTGAGCGGGATGCGCAGGATCTCCAGCTCCTCATCCTGATCTGTCAGGAACTCGTTGACGCCGACCACGAGCCGCCGCTTCTGCTCCAGCTCCTGCTGGTGCCGGAAGGCGGAGTCTGCGATCTCCCTCTGCATGAAGCCGGCCTCGATCGCGGGGATGACACCTCCGAACGAGTCGATCCTCTCGAAGTAGGCTTCTGCTTCTTCCTCCATCCGGTCGGTCAGGTTCTCTATGAAGTAGGAACCACCCAGCGGGTCGACCGTGTTGGCAACGCCCGTCTCGTAGGCGATCATCTGCTGGGTTCGCAGCGCGATGCGTGCCGCCTTGTCCGTCGGCAGCGCAAGCACCTCATCCATCGCGTTCGTGTGCAGCGACTGGGTCCCGCCCAGCACGGCCGCCATAGCTTCGACCGCCGTCCGCGCGATGTTCAGCTCCGGCTGCTGGGCCGTCAGCGACACACCGGCCGTCTGAGTATGGAAGCGCAGCTTCCACGATCGCTCATCTCGGGCACCGTACCGCTCGCGCATATGCCGCGCCCAGATCCGGCGGGCGGCTCGGAACTTCGCGATCTCCTCAAAGAAGTCGATGTGGGCATCGAAGAAGAATGAGAGCCGGGGCGCAAAGTCGTCGACGGCCAGGCCGCGTTCGATGCAGGCGTCGACGTATGCGAAGCCGTCGGCCAGCGTGAATGCCAGCTCCTGGGCCGCCGTCGAGCCCGCCTCCCGGATGTGGTAGCCGGAGATGGAGACCGTGTTCCACCGCGGCACTTCCTTTGCGCAGTACTCGATCGAGTCGACCACCAGGCGCATCGAGGGCTCCGGCGGAAAGATGTACTCCTTCTGGGCGATGAACTCTTTCAGGATGTCGTTCTGCAGTGTGCCGTTGACCTCGGTAAAAGGCACACCCTGCTTCTCGGCGACCGCCAGGTACATGCAGAGCAGCACAGCAGCCGGCGAGTTGATGGTCATCGAGGTCGACACCTCTCCCAGCGGGATGCCGGCGAACAATGTCTCCATGTCGGCCAGGGAGTCGATGGCGACGCCACAGTGCCCGATCTCGCCGCGGCTCGTCGGGGCGTCCGAATCCTGGCCCATCAGCGTCGGCATGTCGAAGGCCACCGAGAGCCCGGTCTGTCCGCTGGCCAGCAGGTATTTGTACCGCTGGTTGGTCTGCTCGGCCGTCGCGAAGCCCGAGAACTGGCGCATCGTCCAGAGCCGGCTGCGATAGCCTCCGGGGTGGATTCCGCGTGTGTATGGAAACTGCCCGGGCATCACTTCCGGTCGCGTCGAAAGGTCCCGGGACGTATACAGCGGTCTGACGTCCTTGCCCGAGAGCGTGGTCGTTTCAAGGCCGTCGTCGCGCTTCGGCGCTGCCTCGAACTCGCTCGCCCACGCCTCGCTGAGTTCAGCCACCTTCTCTTGCCGGTATCGCACCCTCATGCCGCTCTCATTATGGTTCGGCCCTGGACGCCCGGGCGGCAGTGGCCGGGCCCGATTCGGCCTCTGGCGTGTCGTCCCGGCTCCGGGCTGCTTTCGGCACCAGCTCA
>Ga0126373_10003014_pt1 | contig 12478 bp, 8 predicted proteins | sample PanSoiMetPlot_11_FD_92545 | JGI IMG/M metagenome (GOLD analysis project Ga0126373, IMG submission 92545) | Tropical forest soil microbial communities from Panama - MetaG Plot_11 | ecosystem: Environmental > Terrestrial > Soil > Tropical forest > Bulk soil | place: Panama | collected 2016-02-17
CGTTGACGCAAACAATCCGGATGTCAAACCCGAGATGCTGCGCATGCAAGCCGCCGGCGCGGAGGCGATCATGCCGTGGAGCGTGAATGCCGGCTTCCTCTCTCGACTCATCAATGTGCGGGGACAGATGAACTGGGACGTACCGATGGTTGGCCAGACCACGCTTGGGTCCGGCCAGACCCGGGCCTTGCTGGAGAAGCCCGAATACTGGACCAAGGTCTATCCGAACAATTTCCGCTCCTGCTGCTTCGACACGACCGGCAAGCTTCCGGATCGCACAATCGCCTTCGTCGAACGGTTGCGCGCCGCCAATATCGACATGAGCGACACACTGTTGTGGTGGATCGCGCTCGGTTATGACGGCCCGAGAATGATCACTGAAGCGGTGAAGAATGCCGGTAGCAAGCCGGAACAGATCGTCGGCTACTGGAATAAGCTTACGAACTTCCCGGGTGTCTATGGCGACATCTCCTTCACCCCGGAGCAGCACGACGGTTATCCGGACAATGAGATCGTCATGTGCGAGGCCAACTCGCTCAAGAGCGGAGCATTCAATTTGGCCCCTGGTTACAGCGTCTGAGCCGATGGTTGAATCCATCGTCTCTTACGGAGTGGGGATCGGTTGCATCTATGCGCTGATCGGCATCACGTATAACGTGATGTTTTCCGCCTCGCGGGTATTCAGTTTCACCGCCGGAATACTGGGCATGCTGGGCGGCGTGCTGGGATCACTGTTCATCGCCCGGCTCGGCATGCCGGTTGTGGTGGGTTTTGCCCTGACGCTCGCCGCCGGCGCGCTCTTCGGTGTCCTGACCGAGATCGTCGCCGTACGACCAGTGCTCAAGAGCTTGGAGCAGCATCTCTACGTGCTCTCGACCCTGGCGTTGGCGTTGATGATCCAGCAGTTCACCGCGATCGAATGGAGCACTGAGCCGCAGCCATTTCCGCGGCTGTTCGCCATCGCGCGCGGGGGATTCGATCAGGAATTCTGGATGCCGATGCTGGCTTGCGTGGTGGTGGTCGTAGGGCTGGAATTGCTTTATCGGTACACCCTGGTCGGGCGCGCGTTCCTCGCGATCTCCGAAGATAACTATGCGGCGCGTGCGCTCGGTTTGCCAGAGCGCGCGCTGCGCACGGCAAGTTACGCGCTTGCGGGCATGATCGGCGTCCTGGCAGGGTTCGCGGGCGGGGAGATGTTGCTCGCGTTCTTCGCCAACGCGCCGATGCTGACCTTCTATGGCTTCGTGCCGGTGGCGCTCGGCGGTATGGGAAACAATCGCGGCGCCGTGGTCGCTGGCCTCTTGCTCGGGTTATTTCAGCAGGCCGCCAACTTCCTGGTGGGCGGCATCTTCGCTTCGGTAGCGGTGTTCACCATGTTCATCATTGTCCTGTTGGCACGCCCCGAAGGTCTCGCCGGCATGGCCGCCGAACGTCGCGTATGATGGACATGTCGACGGTTCGGTTGCAATCGACCCGCGCCGCCGTCTTTGGCTCGGCGAGCGCGATCGGCGCCGCACTCCCTTTCCTGCTGCTGCTTATTATTGGCGCGACTCTACCCTTGTTCGCCGGGGGCTATTGGGGGCTGATCGCGACCCGCGCGTGCGTCTACTGGGTGCTGGTCGCGGGCCTCAATTTGGTCGTCGGCTTTGCCGGCCAGATTGCGATTGGTTGGGTGGCGCTGCTCACGCTCGGCGCTTACACCACGAGCGTGCTCGCTGCCGGCAACGTAATGCCGCCGTTTCCGCCTTATGTTGCCTTGGTGATCGCGGCCGTCGTCGGCGCGGTCTTCGGCGTTATCATCGGGCTGCCGGCGCTGCGTTTGCGCACCTTCTATTTCGCCATCACGACGCTCGGCTTCGCCACCATCGTCACCCAGGTGGCGCTTGCCTGGCAGAGCGTTACGGGCGGGGGTGTCGGCGTTCCCGGTCCCATCCTCCCTGAACCGTTCTCCTCGCCGTGGGGCTTCTACTATTTCTGCTTCGCCCTCGCGGCAATCTGCACATGGATGACAGCGAATGTCGCTGCCAGCCGCTTCGGCCGCGCGCTGACCGCGATCCGCGACGCCGAGGTCGCCGCAGAAGCGTGCGGCATCGCCAAACCTGCGCTGTTGGTGACGGTGTTTCTGTTCAGCGGGGCCGTCGCTGCCGTCGCTGGCGGGCTGTTCGCCGTGCTCCAATCCTATATTACGCCGGACGCCTTCACCTTCGACCTCTCGTTGCTGTTCTTCATCGCTATTTTGATCGGTGGCCGCGGCTCCGTCCTCGGCCCGCTGCTCGGCACGATCCTGCTGACGTTCCTGCCAGAGTTTGCCGCTCCCTTGGTCGCGTGGTCAGCCTTCCTCTATGCGGTGCTCCTCCTCGTGATCGTGCTCGTGGTTCCAGGCGGCATCGCCGAGATGCTGGATTTCAGAAACCGGCGTCCACTCGAGAGCAACCGCGCGATCATCCCGAGCCCTGACCTGCTTCCACGCTTGCTAGACGCCAACGCCAACGCCGGCGCGCTGACGCTTGAGCAGGTGGCCGTGAGTTTCGGCGGCGTACGCGCCATCGATGGCCTCGACCTCGCGATTCAGCCGCAGCAAGTGCACGGGCTGATCGGCCCGAACGGCAGCGGCAAGACCACGGTACTCAACGTGATCTCCGGCTACTATGCGCCGCTCGCCGGCGTCGCGAAGCTCAACGGCGTTGCGCTGCCGGCGCACGCGCAGCACAACCGTGCGCAGCTACGCATTGCCCGCACCTTCCAGACACCGCGCCTGATCGGGGCCGCCTCCGTGCTGCACAACGTCATGATTGGGGGCACCATCGACGGCTGCGGCAGCTTCGTGGAGTCACTGCTATCGCTGCCGCGCCATCGGCGCGACGAGGCCGTGCTGCACGAGCAAGCGATGCTTGCGCTGGCAACGGTCGGGCTCGAGCAGCTGGCGCCGGTGCGTGTCGACCGGTTACCACACAGCGCGCTGCGTTTCGTGGAGATCGCGCGCGCCCTGATGCTGCGTCCGGCCTTCCTTTTGCTCGACGAACCAGCGGCCGGCCTCTCCGCCGAGGAAATCAGGCGGCTCGGCGCACTCATCGTTGCAGTCGCGCGGCAGGGCGCCGGCGTGCTGCTGGTGGAACACCATGCCGATTTGATCTTCGATATCTGCGATCACATCACTGTGCTCAATCTCGGCAGGATCCTCGCAGCCGGGACGCCGACCGAGATCCGTTCGCATCGGGAGGTGGTCAATGCCTATCTCGGCGGCTGAGCCGCTGCTGTGGGTAGCCGGCCTATCTGCCGGCTACGGCAAGATCGGAGTCCTGCGCGACGTCGACCTCACGGTGGGGGCCGGGGAGGTGGTTGCGCTCCTCGGCCCAAACGGCGCTGGCAAGACCACCCTGCTGCGGGCCGTCTCCGGCCTGTTGCCACGCTCCGGGCAGGTGCGCTTCGCCGGCCGCAATCTCGCCGGTGCCGGCCCGCGTGAAAGCGTGCGGGCAGGGCTCGTGCACGTGCTAGAAGGACACCGCGTATTCACCCAGCTCACGGCGTCCGACAATCTGCTGCTCGCCGCCTACGACCTGCCGCGCGGTGAGCGTGCGGCGCGCGTCGATGAGGCGCTCGCCTTGTTCCCCGAGATCGCTGCCCGACGGCACGATCGCGCCGGCGCACTCTCGGGTGGCCAGCAGCAGATGCTGGCGGTCGCTCAGGGTCTGGTGCACCGCCCGCGACTCCTGATGCTGGATGAGCCGTCGGCCGGGCTGTCGCCGATGCTGGTCGACCGGGTTTTCGCCGTCTTGGGGCAGCTACGCGATAGCGGAACCGCGGTGCTGCTGGTCGAGCAGCTGATCGAGAAGGCCCTCGCGCTTGCCGATCGCGTTTACGCACTCGCGCGTGGTGCGATCGTCTTGCAGGCGGGAACCCGGGAGGTCGATCTGCCACACCGGCTGGAGCGGGCGTATTTTGGTTTAGACAATACCGGCGCCTCGGCAGAGTCCTATGAGCGCGGCAACGCGTGACCATCCGGTCGAGTTGTTGATCCTTGACGGGGGTCCGGAGATATATCGGCCGGGGGCCGAGAAGTCTCCCCCACATGCGTTAAAGCGACTCGGAATAACGTCCGAATGCCTCGCGGCTAGCGAGCGACGTCAACGTGTTCTCTGCTCGGGGACGCGGATGCTGCTCGGACGCCAGGGGCTTGGGCGTAGGAAGTTTGCCTAGAGGCTGTCGATAAGAGTGACCATGCGCTGGCGCTGGTCAGGATCAGGCAGACGGCCGCTCATGGCCTCGAGATCGTCGGCCATGTGATCCGGGTTGGAGGTGCCGGGGATGACCGCGGTCACCCGTTCGTCGGCGAGCAGGAATTTGAGAAAGAACTGCGCCCAACTGCCGGCGAAATCCGTCGCCCAATCGGGCACGCTCTTGCCGCGCACCGTGGAAAACAGCCGGCCGCGTCCAAAAGGCAGCGCGGTCAACACGGCGGCTTTGACCTCGGCCGCCAGGGGTAGGATCCGCTTTTCCGCTTCACGGTTGTCGAGTGAATAGTCAATCTGCACGAAATCCGGTTTCTCGCGTCCGAGCACGGCTTCAACAGCCGCGAAATCGCCATGGTAAGTGGAGGTAATGCCGAAATAACGGCAGACGCCATCAGCCTTCCATGTCTGGAATTTTGCCAATGATTGCCGCGGATTTCTCACGTTGTGGAGCTGCAACAGGTCGAGCTTCGCGGTCTTCAGCCGTGTGCTCGAGCGTTTGAGCTCGGCCGAGTCAGGCGCTTCAAGTTTAGTTGCGATGAAAAGCTTTTGACGCAAACCGCTGGCCGCGATGGTGTCGCCAAGGACGCTCTCGGCGTCGCCATACGTCGACGCCGTGTCAATGACTCGGCCGCCCGCCTCAACCAGCGTTCGGACGATCGCTGCCGCGGCACGTTGGGTGGGCTCATCGTTGCTTTCGAACACCGATGCGGTACCGAGGCCGACCGCCGGCAGACGTTCACCAGTTTTCGGGATGGTGCGGGCGATAAACGATGGGTCGGCCGTTGCACGTGTGGGGCGCATAAAGGTAGAGACTGCGAGCGCCGTGAAGTCGCGGCGGCTGAAACGGATCATCTTCAGACTCCTCGCTCCATGGCGAGTCGGTCCGCTCGGCGTGCCTGTGTTCGCCCCAGCGCCACCGACAGGACGAGCCATCCGGCCGCTACCGGTAGCGCGCATAGCGCGATCGCACCGAGCTTTAGCCCCACCGCTTGCAAGCTGTCGAACACCCAGCCATAGAGCGCATCGGATCCACGATAGATCACCACGTCAATCAGATTCTTCGCCTTGTACTTCTCTCCGCGCGAGACGACTGTGAACCACACTTGGCGTGCCGGATTGGCGATCGCGAAGTTCATCCAGCGCTGCAGCACCTGGACCACCAGCACGACGCCAAGACTCGGGGCCAGCGCTAGCACCGCAAAGCCCACCAGGTAAACCGCCGGCAGCGCCGCCGCTGTCGCGCCGACGCCAAATCGTCTCAACAGGCGCTCGGTGGCGAAAGTTTGCGTTGCCAGTGTTAGTAGACCAACCGCCAAGTCAATTGTGGCAAAGATTCGCGTTTGCGCGCCCGCACCGTGAACATTGGTCGCGACGACATTTGCCTGTATGAAATAAAGGATGGTTGCACCAAACGACAGCAAGCTGACCCAGGCGCCGACGCCGATAAGATACCCCGAACGTATCAACTCGGGGAGCGCGGCAAACGCGCTTCCGCCAATGCTGTGCTCGTCCGGATGTGAGAGCCGCGTTGCGTCAACCGTGCGTTCCAGTCGGTATACGCAGAACACCGCCAGTTCCAGAAACACGATGGCAGCGACTAGTAGATTGACAGGGCCGAGCGGCACCGAAAGACCGATGGTGATGGCCGGCCCTAAAAGACCGCCGGCTGTGCCGCCCGCACCAATGAAGCCGAACAGCCGTTTACCTTGTTCGCTGGTAAAAACGTCGGCCATGAATGACCAAAACACAGCGACCGCAAATAGGTTAAACACGCTCACCCAAACGAAAAACACCCGCGCTACGATCACTGTCTCGACACCTAGCGTCAGCAGCAGCCAGAACACGACGAGATTGAATACAAAGAAATGATAAACGATGGGAATGAACCGCGCACGCGGCAGCTTCGCGACCAGCCTTCCATAGATTGGCTGCGCAATCAGCAATGTGGCGAAGGTTGCGGTGAACGTCCACGGCAGCGTCTTGACGCCACCTGCGATGCCCATCTGGTCGCGCAATGGCCGCAGCACATAATAACCTGCCAGCAGGGTGAAGAAATATCCGAAGGACCACAGCGCGGCGACGCGTTCTTGCGGCGTTGCCGGCACCACCCGCTCTAATCGGCTTAGCAGTGTCATCACGGCGCCAACGAGAGCTTCTGTTTGAGCTCGGCTGCGGTGACGGACTGGCCATAGCCAGGCGCGCCGCGCTGAAACCGGCGCGCGTCTGCGAGATTGCCGACAACCACCGGGTCGAAACCTGCGTCGCGCACCAATCCGGTGACCATGCGGACGGCCTCAGGATCGTCGCCTGCGATCGGCACGGCGAGTTTCGGATCGGGCCGGTTCGCCTCCTTGGCGAAGATCAGATAGTTGAGCGTGTTGAACGCGCGAACCAGCCGAGCGCCAGGCAGATACTTCTGCGAGGTGATACCGACGCCGTCGCGCTCCACCTCGTCACTGATGGGGGCGCCATCCCGTGCCGCAACGGCGTTGCACGCGTCAAGTACGATCTTGCCCTTGAGCGCGTCGCCATAGTCGCGACCGATTTGCGGCAGGGCCGCGTAGGGCACGGCGAGCAACAGTACGTCGCTGAAGGCGGTTGCCTGCTCCACTGTCCCAGTGTGGGCGAGCGGACCCAATCCCGCCGCCAGATCTTTCAGCTCGTCCGGGTGGCGCGATGAGAACAGCACCGGATGATTGGCTTTGACCCAGAGCCTACCGATCGTGCCACCAATATGGCCCGACCCGATGATACCGATCGGCACCTTGGCGCTAGCGGTCGCCTGCGCAAGGACGCTCCACGGCCGCAGTGCCGTAGCGCACGCCAACACCCCGGCAACTCCAAGCAGCGCGCGGCGGGGGCGGTCGATGAGTTCATACCCGGGCATCGAAAACCTCCTCTATTTCCGGCTGGTTCAGGCGAACTTACGGCTGAGCATCGGACGACGCATCTCACGATTGGTTGAGATGCTTGACTGTCGTGCTGTCAACTCAACATCAGATGGCTCGATTTTCCAGCACTCGTCGCCGAAGGCACGAGGACAGCCGCATTTGTGATCGAGCCCGATCGCTGCAGGATTGAGCTCGTCTGCCTGCAGTTGGCACCTCTACGGGGGTCGCCTATCTATAGAATACAGGAGAGCGACGCTTCCGTCACGAGAGCGTACAAAGCAAAGCGCACGGGGTCGAGGCCAATGCGGCCGCGTGCGCGAACCTCGGCATGTATGGCACGAGAAATTCGCCTCCTACCAGCCGCAGGGGCCATTCACCAAGAGAATGAACCTGACAAACGCGGCTCTTCAATTACGCAACACGTCGCAGCCTGCGCCGGCGGCACGCAGGCTCCTACACAATCTCTCGGCACTCGAGCGGCTCTCAGCATCGACGCGGACACGCGCCCAACCCATGTCACGCACGACGCCATGGAAAACCACACGCGGCTCGTGACCCCCGAGGATGGTTGAATATTTCTGTTGCAATTGGCGATAAGCGGCGAGCGCCCCAGTCGCGGACGAGCTGCCGACCAATTCTACACTCCAGGGATCAATCGGGATGGCTCGCGGAGTCGCATGAGAGCGCGCATTGACGACGAGGCCGGCGGTTTGCTGGCACGGCGGGCTGCTGGCGATCGGCATCTCCGCCGCGGCCGGCTCAGCGTTCGTCCACTCCTCAGCGGATCGACCAGTCACGAGGCGCACATAGGCGCGTGTTTCGCCCGGCAGATCCCGTCGACCTGCTAACCAGTCGTGCACGCGCCCCGGTCCGGCGTTGTAGGCGGCCGCCGCAAGTCCGAGATTTCCGAACTCTTGCCGCAGGTCGCGCAAGAGCTGCGCAGATTTGGCGATCGCATCGACAGGGTCGAAGGGATCCGCAAGCCCACGCTGGCTCGCGGTAGCGGGCATGAATTGCGCCACGCCTTGTGCGCCCGCGCGGCTCACCGCCTGCGGGTCAAAGCGGCTCTCCTGCCAGATCAAGGCGCTGAAGAAATCAATCGGTAGCCCGTTGGCGCTCGCCGCCACGGCAAGCGCTGAGCAAACACTGTCAAGAGCTGTCGTCGGACCGCTCGGTGTGGCCGGACAGCTCTTGTCGGATTGACCCGCGCCTGTTGGCGCAATGCAGCTACGCTGGGGCGTGCACGCGGCATTCACAGCTTGCGTCTTTGACTGGTTGGATCTGAGGTCGCCGGCGAAAGCCGCTGTGGGCTCGCGCGTTCCCATCGCGATCAGCGGAGCGAAAAGCAACGTTCCGAGGAGAAACGCGGATGCCGTAAGACCGCGCACGCTCATCGTCCCTGACCCCATGCCACAAAAAACGCGACGAAAGCAATCGTCAAAGCTTTCCGGGTTTGCACGCGTTAGGGCAGCCGGCTGCCGAACAGATCACCGTGAGTCTGCGGCCATCCGCTCAACTGATCTGCACTCATCGCCTTCAGCATCATACCAGAAATGGCGTCGCGTCTACGTTCGTCCGACGGCAAAGTCTACAGGATCACCATGATACCCCTTCCGAGCGAGCGCTGGACCGGGCTCGAACCGGCTCGAGGCGCCACGGGAGTCCACGTCAGACCCAGCGCGGAAGCGACCTCATGACGCAACCAAAAGGATTTGCCGCGCGTCCACAACAGTCTTCGTTATCCAAAGGCGTTTTGCGGTCACGCCTTAAAACGCTCGTCGAAGACGCAATAGATTTTTCCCGCAGGTCACCGCAGCGCATCGAGCAGCGCCTTGGCTTCTTGTAAGATCGGTGTGTCGAAGCCTTCTGTAAACCAACCGTAGATCGGCGCGAGGAGATCACGGGCTTCGCTGCATTTGCCGTGCTCGCCCCACAGGCGTGCGAGGCTGATGGCGGCGCGCAACTCCAATAGCTTAGCGCTCTGGCGCTTTGCGACTGCCAGTGCCTGTCGGTAACCTTGCTCGGCAGCCGATCGATCGCCCATGGCACAGAGCAAATCACCTCGCGCTCGATGCAACTCAGCCTCGTTGCGTCGCTCCTCGGTCATCTCGATGATCTGCGCGGCTTCAGCGAGGCAATTCAGTCCTTCGACGGACTGACCCAGGATAGCGTAGGCTTCCGCGAGCCGTATCAGCGCAATCGGCGTACCCGCAACAGCTCCCGCAGCCCGAATGGCCACCAGCCCCTGCTTGAGCACAGTGAGCCCCTCTTGTGCGTGCCCGAGCGTGGTCAGCGACCATCCGCGGATTACAGTTGCGTACCCGAAAAATAACGGAAAGCCGTGCTCGGTCGAGAGAGCGAGAAGTTCCTCGGCATGCTGCTGCAATTTAGGCGAACGAGCCATCGACTCGATATAAATCGCATTAAGGAGCACGACAGCTAGCGTTTGAGCTTGGACTTCTCTGGGCCGACGGGCCTCCGCCAAAGCCTCGTTCACGCGCGAGCGTGCTTGATCGATGTAACCCAGGTAGGCCAAGCTCGCGGCAAGGTACACGAGCATCGCAGCATAGGGGTCGGTCGCTCTCCAATCCACGGCCCGATGCGTCGGATCACCCAGGCCATGGCACTGCTCAAGCAGCGCCCGGGCAGCCACGAAATCCCCGAGGCAAGTGCGGGTCTGCCCGTTGGCGAGGCGACCCAGTAATTGCACCCCGACATCGCTCCGCGCTTCGCCGATTTTTTCGATTCGCTCGGCCAGCGCCAACGCCAGGTTATGTTCAGATCGGATCAAATGAAATACCCATTGGTTATGGAGTAGCAAGACCAGATACTCGGGTCGATCAATCTGCTCGGCCAGGGCGCGCGCTCGGTCGATGGTCTTGCCCACAGCGGCGGCCGACCAGCCTTTCGTTCCAGACAGCGCCGATATGAGCGCGATTTGCAGGTCGAGCTCCAGTTGATGCCGCCGACGACCATCTTCCAGTCCGGCCAGCAATTCCAACCCCTTCTGTAGCTGGGCAACCGCTTCCGTCATCGCTGAGCGCGCCAACGCTTGCTGACCGGCCCTCAGCCTATAAACGACCGCCTTCTCCGCCAGCCCGGCTTCCACGCAGTGCTGGGCAAGCAACGCAGGGTGGGCCACCACTATCTCCGGGAACTGGTCTTCGAGCGTCGCCGCGATACTCGCGTGTAGCTGTTGCCGTCGGCTCCGAAGTAAGGTGGCGTAGGCCGCTTCCTGCACCAGGGTGTGCTTGAAGGTATATTCCGCATCGGGGGGCGACCCGCGGCGGAAGATCAGCTCGGCTTGCACCAGCCGCGCCAATGTATCATCGAGTTGTTTTTTTGGCATCTTTGCGACGGCGCTGATCAGTTCGTGAGAGAACTGTCGTCCCAGAGCTGCGCCGACCTGCGCCACCTCGCGCGTCGGTGCCATGCGATCCAGGCGCGCCAGGAGCGAGGCTTGCAAGGTGGCCGGGATCGCCAGCGGCGCTACCGGCCCGACTGCGGCGTAGTGGTCGCCCGCGTCGGTGAGCATGCCACTTTCGACGACAGCCTTGGTCAGTTCCTCTATGAAGAGTGGCACACCGTCGGTGCGATCGATGATCTGGTCAGCAATTTGCTTGGGCAACACCTTGCCGCCGGTCACTTGCGCGGTCATTTCGGCGCTTTCGCGCGGTGGCAAGCGGCCGAGACTCAGAAATGTTACATGCCGGTGGCCGATCCAGGGGGGCGCGAACTCAGGCCGAAAGGTAATAATCAGCAGGGTACGAAGCGTCGGCAACCGGTTGATGATCAGGTTCAGCAACTCGCGTGTCGTGGGATCAATCCACTGCACATCCTCGAACACCGTCAGCACCGACTGGTGGACCGCTAGCCCTTCAAACTGCGCTAGGAGCGTCCTAAAGAGTCTATTTTTGCTACGTTGCGGACCGAGGTTCAACGGGGAATAGAGATCGCGTGCGGGGATAGACAACAACTGTGCCAACAACGGGACAGCTTCGCTGAGGTCGTTGGTCGCGAGAGCGAGCACCGCCGCCAATTTCTCGAGTCGCTGCTCAACTGTGTCCTCGCGGCGGAATCTTGCTGCTCGTTCGACCTGCCTGATGACCGGATAGAGCGCCGTGTCTTGATGGTGCGGCGAGCAGAAATATCGCAAGCGCACGTGTCGTTCACCCTCGATACGCTCAAGAACTGACTGAACGATGCGAGATTTACCGATGCCGGGTTCGCCGGATATCAGCGCTACCGAACCCTCACCAGTTTTTGCCTGTCCCCAGCGCTGCATCAAGAACTCAATTTCCTCATTCCGCCCCACCATCGGCGTCGTGATCGTGCGGAGCGCCTCGAACCGGCTGTCGACAGCGCTCACGCGGGTCACGCGCCAAACCGCCACCGGATCGTCGAAGCCCTTCACCGACAAAGGGCCAAGCGCACGGTATTCGAAAAGATAGCCGAGGAGGCGGCGGGTGTTGCTATCGATGACGACCGTGTCAGGTTCGGCCAGCGCTTGTAGCCTTGCCGCAAGGTGGGGAGTCTTGCCGACCACATCGTATTCGTACCCTGGGACATCAGCGAGAAGGTCCCCGACCACCACCAGACCGGTGGCAATCCCAACACGTAGTTGCGAGGTTGTCCCGAATCTGGCGGCGAGTTTCGCAACGGTGTCAACCAACACCAGCCCCGCGCGCACCGCGCGCTCGGCGTCGTCTTCGTTGGCTCGCGGATAACCGAAATAGGCGAGGATGCCGTCGCCCATGTATCTGGCGACGAACCCGCCATGTTTCACGATGACCTCGGTGGAGGCTCGATGATAGCCGCTCATGATCTCGCGCAGGTCCTCTGGGTCGAGCCGAGAGGCCAGCGCGGTCGAGCCGACGAGGTCGCAGAACATAACGCTAAGCTGGCGGCGTTGAGCGCTGTCTTGAAAAGACGCCGTGGTCGCGGGCGGCCGCGAGTTCACCGTTGTGCCGGTACGCTCCCGGATCGCGCGCAGTATCCGCAATCGGTGTCCGAGCGAGACGCTGAGGTCCTTGAGATGTTGATCGGTCAACTCGGGGAGAACGGTGATATCAATATCGTTCTTGGCAAAGCGATCGGCGTACTCGGACATGCCGAGCGATGCTAACCACTCCGCGATCGTGGACACCGGCTCTCCTCTGGGCGGTTGCGCGCCGCGTCAGCCTCACGCGGAGACGCTAAGTGACAAGGCAGTAGCAGGTGTTCGTGAGCCGAAACGAAGACCGCCTTAGCACCGACTCACCCCCACACTCGCAGTCTAGTTGATCCGCGGCCTCGCCCCCCCCCCCCCCCCGCCCCCTTCCGGCGCCCCGCTCCCACTCGTCCAACGGCCCACAA
>Ga0126373_10003016_pt1 | contig 12466 bp, 6 predicted proteins | sample PanSoiMetPlot_11_FD_92545 | JGI IMG/M metagenome (GOLD analysis project Ga0126373, IMG submission 92545) | Tropical forest soil microbial communities from Panama - MetaG Plot_11 | ecosystem: Environmental > Terrestrial > Soil > Tropical forest > Bulk soil | place: Panama | collected 2016-02-17
AAGATATCGGGCTGGCGGATGCCGGCAAGCGGAAGATCGAGTGGGCGGCGCAGCAGATGCCGGTGCTCGAGATTATTCGCAAGAGATTTGCGAAAGAGCAGCCGCTGAAAGGGTTGCGCGTGTCGGCTTGCCTGCACGTGACGAGCGAAACGGCGAACCTGATGATCGCGCTGCGCGACGGCGGCGCGGATGCGGTGCTGTGCGCCTCGAATCCGCTTTCGACGCAGGATGAAGTGGCGGCATCGCTGAATCGCGACTTCCATATCCCCACGTATGCGATCAAGGGCGAAGACAACGAGACCTATTACTCGCACTTGAGCGCGGCGCTGGAGCACAAGCCGCAATTCACCATGGACGACGGTGCGGACCTGGTGACCATGCTGCTGACGAAGCGCACAGACCTGGTGCCGAACGTGATTGCCGGAACGGAAGAAACGACGACGGGCGTGATTCGTTTGCGCGCGATGGCGAAGGACGGGACGCTAAAGTATCCGATCGTCGCGGTAAATGACGCGATGACGAAGCATTTCTTCGACAACCGTTATGGCACGGGACAGTCGACGCTGGACGGCGTGATTCGCGCGACGAATCTGCTGCTTGCCGGACAGAAAGTGGTGATTGCAGGCTACGGTTGGTGTGGTCGCGGCGTCGCGATGCGCGCGAAGGGATTGGGCGCGGACGTGATTGTGACGGAAATCGATCCGGTGAAGGGCATCGAGGCGGTGATGGATGGCTTCCGCGTGATGCCGATGGCCGAGGCGCTGAAGGAAGGCGACGTTTTCATCACGGTGACGGGAAACAAGAGCGTGATTCGGCACGAGCACTTCGAGAAGATGAAGAGTGGTGCTATTGTTTGCAACTCGGGACACTTCAACGTGGAAATTGATATTCCTGCGCTGGAGAAATTGTCAAGCGGGAAGCGCGAAGTGCGGCCGCTGGTGGACGAATATCAATTGAAAGACGGCCGCAAGATTTATTTGATTGGCGAAGGGCGGCTGGTGAATCTGGCAACGGCGGAAGGTCATCCTGCTGCGGTGATGGACATGAGCTTCGCGAACCAGGCGCTTTCGGCGGAGTACTTGCGCGCGAATGCGAAGAGCTTGAAGCCGCAGGTGTACGTTGTTCCGGAGCACCTTGATAAAGAAATTGCGAAGCTGAAGCTCGAGTCGATGGGGCATCGGTTGGACAAGCTGACGCCGGACCAGGAGCACTACCTAGCTTCGTGGCAGGAAGGGACCTAAGTTCGGGTCTCCATGATTTTGTCGGCGCACCAATGGGTGCTGAGCGCCGAGGGTTTTGTTGTAATCGTGATATCTTTTTAGGGCGTCTCGACTGAGTCGGGGCGCCCTAAAAGTTTTCTGTGGCGAGTTTGTCTTCTTCGAAAAAAAACCATGTGGGATCTCAGCAGCAACGCGTTGGATACAGCAAAATTGCGCGGCGCTTCTTACAGCGACGTGCGCGTGATGCATTTGCGGCAGCGGGACTTGACCACTAAGAACGGGCAGGTGGGGACGCTGGCACAGAGCGAATCGATTGGCATCGGGGTGCGCGTGCTGGCGCATGGAGCGTGGGGATTTGCGTCGAGCGACCGGCTGACACGGGAGAACGTGGCGGCGTGCGCGGCGCAGGCGGTTTCGATTGCGAAAGCTTCGGCGCTTGCGAAGCGCAGCAACGTGGTGATGGCGCCGGAGAAAGCGTATGTGGATAGCTGGCAAAGTCCTTTTCGCAAAGATCCCTTTGAGATTCCGCTGGAGACGCAACTTGCTGTTTTGCTTGCCGCCGATGGCGAAATGCGCAAAGTAAAAGGCGTGACGCTGACCGAGACGAACATGCAGTTTCGCAAGATTGACTCCTGGTTTGCGTCGAGCATCGGCTCACGGATTCACCAGCGCAAAGTAATTTCGGGATGCGGGATCGGCGCCACGTCGTTTCAGGGCGGGGAAATCCAGAAGCGGTCGTATCCAAATAGCTTTGGCGGGCAGCACGCGCTCGAAGGATACGAGTTAGTGGGATCGCTGGAGTTGATGAAGCATGCGCCGGTGATCGCGGAAGAAGCGGCGGCGCTGCATTCGGCGTCGCAGTGTCCGGAAAAATTCGGGACGCTGATTTTGGCGGGGAATCAGCTCGGATTGCAGATTCACGAATCCATCGGGCACCCGATTGAGCTCGACCGCGTGTTGGGTCAGGAAGCGAATTTTGCGGGGACGAGTTTTCTAACGCTGGACCAGCTGAACAAGCTGAAATATGGCTCGAACATTGTCAACGTCGTGGCGGATGCGCGGCTGGACCACGGGCAGGGGCTTGGCACGTTTGCGTATGACGACGAAGGCGTCCCGGCGCAGTGCACGGACATTATCAAGGAGGGAAAATTCCGTGGATACCTGTCGAATCGCGAGACCGCCCATCTCATCGGGCTCGAACGTTCCTCGGGAACGATGCGCACGGAAAGCTGGAATCGGTTGCCGATTATTCGAATGACGAACGTCAGCTTGCTGCCGGGAACGTGGGACTACGACGATTTGATTGCCGCCACGCCAGACGGAATCTTGATGGACACGAACCGGTCGTGGTCCATCGACGACCGTCGATACCAGTTCCAGTTTTCGACGGAAATCGGCTGGGAGATCAAGAGTGGGAAAAAAGGAAGGATGCTGAAAAATCCGAGTTACAGCGGAATTACCACGGAGTTCTGGAATTCGTGTGACGCTATTTGCAAGTTCGACCACTGGACGCTGTGGGGAACACCGAATTGCGGCAAAGGGCAGCCGATGCAGACCATGGGCACAGGACACGGCGCGGCACCGGCACGTTTTCGCAACGTGAGGATCGGAACGGCTTTTTCAAAACAATGACCATCGCACCCCGCACGAGAAAAAAATCGGGCAAGGTCGGTCAATCAGAGCTACTGTCTTCGCGTGACCTGCGGGGCATTATGGATACCGCACTGCGGCTAGCCAAATCCACAGGCTCGGCGGAAACGGAAGTTCACGTCGATGAAGTTGCGGACGCGCTGACCCGGTTTGCGAACAATGGCATTCACCAAAACGTTTTTGAGCATGTGATGACGGTTTCGATTCGCACGGCGACTGGTGGCCGTACGGCGCGGGCTACGACGAATCGGCTGGACGAGGATTCGCTGCGCGCGACGATTGAGGCGTCGCTTTCACTGGCGCATAGCCAGCCTAGAGATCCGGGGCTGCTCCCGATGCCTGGTAGACAGCGCTATCGAAAGGTGAATCGGTTCATAAAGGCGACAGCTGCACTTACTCCGGAAGACCGGGCGCGAGCGGTTCGACTTGCGTGCGATCTCGCGGTCAAGAGAGGGCAAGTAGCTGCGGGAATTTTTTCGAGCGGAATGAGCCAAACCGCTGTGGGCAATTCACGCGGACTGTCTGCTGCCTATAGCGAAACACACTCGCAATTCTCGATAACGATGCAGGAAGACCCGGCGGCAAGCTGGGCCAAAGCGGACTCCGTCGACGCGCGTGAAATTCATCCGCAAAAACTGGCAGCGCGCGCCAGCGAGAAGGCCCATCTTGCGGTTAAGACTCAAGAGCTTGCACCGGGACGTTATACCGTGATTCTGGAACCTGCGGCGGTGCTCGATCTAGTGGGGTTTCTTTTTTACGATTTTGCCGCGACCGCGCTGCGCGACAAGCGCTCCTGCTTGAATGACCGCATGGGCAAGCAGGTTTTTGGAAAGAACATCAACATCACGGACGACGTTTTTCATCCACTGCAAAAGGGTGTGCCGTTTGACGGCGAAGGGATGCCGCGACAGCAGGTACTGCTCGTAGACAAGGGCGTTCCCCAAAACCTGGTGTATTCGCGGGCATCGGCCAAAGCGGCTCGCAAAAAGCCGACCGGGCACGGGTTCGCTTTGCCCAACGAATACGGAGAAGCTCCGATGAATCTGGTGTTCAGCGGCGGGGATTCTTCGGTCGAGAAAATGGTGGCTTCGACCGACCGAGGGCTGTTGGTGACGAGGCTGTGGTACATCCGCGAAGTGGACCCCTACGAGAAAGTGATGACTGGCATGACCCGCGACGGCCTGTTTCTTGTTGAAAATGGGATGGTTACAAGCGCGGTAAAGAATTTCCGCTTCAATCAGTCCCTCATCGGAATGCTGAAAAACGTGGAGCTGATGAGTCCTGCGGCACGCACAACCGGCGAAGAGTCGTTTGAAATGGTTGTGCCCGCGATGAAAGTCCACGATTTCCACTTCTCTGAAATCACAAAGTTCTAACAAAGCTAAGCCCACTCGCTCGAATTAGATCCATCGAATAGGCCCGTCAAGAAATCAATTCAGCGAATCGAAATTCTGCGTTTTACAGAAACGGCCTCCCCGTTCCATAAAGGAACATGGAGCACGGCAGAGACCCAAGCGACATGTGTCGGAAACGCGGCCCATCTGCCGGGAAGCGGCACCCGAATTGGGGCCACCCGGACCGCGACGCCTGCGGCACCGGTTTGGTGACCCGCTTGGGTGGCGCACCGAGCTACGAAATCATTCAAATTTCTTTGGCGGCGTTGGAACGTTTGACGCACCGCGGCGGAGTGGATGCGGATGGCGCCAGCGGCGACGGAGCGGGATTGCTGACGGCGCTGCCACAGAAATTCTTTCGCGAGCGCGCGAAGGAGCTGAAGATCGAGCTGCCCGAACATTTTGGCGTGGGGTTTGCGTTTCTTCCTGCTTCCGCGGCAGTCGAATTTCGCGCTGCTATTGACATCGCGGCAGATAGCGAGCAGTTGCGAGTAACCGGATGGCGGCGCGTGCCGGTGAACGTGAATGCGCTGGGGCGCAAGGCGCTCGAAACGCTGCCAGAAATCTGGCAGTTCTTTGTCGAGCCTTTACACACGCCGAAGGGAGCCGAGAAGTTTGAAAAGCACCTTTGGCTTCTGAGAAAGCGCGCGGAATCGTTGCTGCCTGAGCGCAGTTATCTTTGTTCGCTTTCCTCTCAAACTGTCGTTTATAAGGGCCTGCTTACTCCATGGCAATTCCCACAATTTTACGAGGATCTGCGCGATCCATCTTTTGCGGTGACCTTCGCCGTGTTTCACCAGCGCTATTCGACGAACACGCAACCGTCGTGGCATTTGGCGCAACCCTTTCGCTACGTGGCGCACAACGGCGAGATCAACACGATCGTCTCGAACCGGCGGTGGCTGCGTGCGAAGGAGCGAGAGATTCAGGAACGCCTCAAGGTTGGTCCGTGGTTCTCGATTTTGGAAGATAACGTCAGTGACTCTGCGAGTTTTGACAATGGTTTCGAGTTGCGGCTGCTGGACGGACTTTCTTCGGAAGAAGCACTGCTGGCGATGATGCCGCCGGCGTATGAGAAAGATCCGCTGCTGTCGCGAGATGTTCGCAACGCACTCAGCGCTTTATCACTGCACACCGAGCCTTGGGATGGACCTGCAGCGATGGTCTTTTCCGATGGCCAGTGGGTGGGAGCGAAGCTCGACCGTAACGGTCTCCGGCCGCTTCGCTACACGCTGACGCACGACGGATTGCTGATCCTGGGATCGGAGACCGGTCTTGTTGATTTGGATGAATCGCGCATCGCCGAGCGGCAACGGCTTGGGCCGGGGGAAATGGTTCTCGCCAATCCGGTTTCCGGGCAATTTTTGCGCTGGCGCGACGTCCTCAAAAGGATGGCGGCAAAACAGGCGCATAACACCGTGACGCAACGGCAGGTTGCAGAGATTTTCAATTCTCGCCCGACTCTTCCAAACGATGCCAAACGAGTGGCTGGCGCGGCGGGATGGACCGAAGACCAGTTCAAGATTCTTTTCTCAGCACTGCTCGGCGGCAAAGAGGCGGACTGGAGCATGGGGGACGACACGCCACCGGCATTTCTCTCCGCGTTGCCAAGAACTTTGTGGGATTACTGCAAGCAACGGTTCGCTCAGGTAACCAACCCGCCGATTGATCCCCTGCGCGAGACCCACGTGATGTCGCTCGAAGTGCATTTGAAAGACGGAGTGACGCTTCCGAGTCCGCTGATGACGCCCGCGCAACTCTCGGAACTGCGCGAAATGTTTAGGCCCGGGCACCGCATTGACTTTACGTTCCCTTCCGCCGCGGGAGTCCCGGGGGCGCGCTGCAGTTTTGCTCAGCTGTCCACTACCCCTCTGAGTAGCAGCGATCCTCCGAGACTCCTCCTCCTTTCCGACCGCGCGATTTCCGCGGAGCGCGCGCCGCTTCCGGCCTTGCTGGCAACAGCGGCGGTGTGGAAAGCGATGGTCCGCAAAGGATTGTGGGATGTGCCGCTGATTGTCGAATCGGCGCAGGTGTTTGACACGCATCACGTCGCACTGCTCTTGGCAGCGGGCGCAAGCGCCGTCGTGCCGTATCTCGCGGATGAGTTTGTGGAATCGCTGGAACCTGGCGGAGCCGAAAAGGCGCGCAGGGCTATCCTTGCGGGCCTGCGTAAAGTTCTGGCGCGCATGGGAGTTTCGACGATTGCGAGCTATCGAAACAGCCATCTGTTCGACGTTGTTGGACTTTCGCAGGAGGTTTGCGACCAGCTTTTTGAAGACGCTTCGGATTATCCCGGCCAGAAGTCCCTGGATGACCTGCTTGGCGACTACTTGAGAATGCACAAGGCAGCGTTTTCGGACGAAGGCGACGACCTGGCGGATGCAGGTCTTTACCGGTTCCGGAAGGGCGCCGAGCTGCATGGGACTTCGCCAGAGGTGGTGCGCAGGCTCCATGCTTTCGTGAAGGCGCCCAGCGCCAAGCAGTATTCGGTTTTCGAAGAACTGGCAGAAACGCAAGGCACGATTTTTCTACGCGACCTGCTGGACACCGTGCCGGAAACGGCCGTTCCGCTGGAGGAAGTTGAGCCCGTGGAAGCGATCGTCAAACGTTTCAGCACGCAGGCGATGTCACTTGGCTCGCTGAGTCCGGAAGCGCACCGCACGCTTGCTTTGGCGATGAATAAGCTTGGCGGGCGTAGCAACACGGGCGAAGGCGGAGAAGACCCCGACACATATCGCTATGAGCCGGCGGCCGCGAACAAGATCAAACAAGTAGCTTCGGGGCGATTCGGTGTGACGACGGACTACCTCGTGCACGCCGACGAACTTGAAATCAAGATGGCGCAGGGGTCGAAGCCCGGCGAAGGCGGGCAGTTGCCGGCGAAGAAAGTCAGCGAATACATCGCGCGAATCCGGCACGCGACTCCGGGAACGCCGCTGATTTCGCCGCCGCCGCATCACGACATTTACAGCATCGAAGACCTTTCGCAATTGATTCATGACTTGCGCGCGGTGAATCCGCGGGCGCGCATCGGAGTGAAACTCGTTTCCGGCGCGGGCGTGGGCATCATTGCCGCTGGAGTTGCGAAAGCCGGCGCGGACGTGATCACCATTAGCGGGCACAATGGCGGCACGGGATCTTCGCCGCTGACCTCCATCAAGAATACGGGCCTCCCTTGGGAAATTGGATTGCGCGAAGCACATGACACATTGGTTCGCGCGGGCCTCCGTTCACGCCTCTCTCTCCGTGTGGACGGAGGCCTGAAATTCGCGCGCGACATCATTCTGGCGGCGATTCTTGGCGCTGACGAGTTCGGCTTTGGCACCGCGTCGCTGCTGGCCATCGGCTGTGTGATGGCGCGGCAATGTCATCTGAATACCTGTCCCGTGGGCATCGCCACGCAAGATGAAAAGTTTCGCGCACGGTTCCAAGGCAAGCCGGAAATGGTCGTCGCGTACTTCCGCGCGCTCGCCGAAGAAGTGCGCAATCGGCTGGCGCAACTAGGTGCTCGGTCGTTGCGGGAGTTAACCGGTTGGTATGACCGCCTCGGAGCGCGGTCGGGAATGGATCCGTTCCTGGTGGTGCCGATTTCGCCGTCCAACCGTGTCGATCCGCAGCAAGAGCCCGGTTTGCACGTGACAGCGCTGGAAGACTCAATTCATTTCGATGCGACACTAGCCATGCAGAGCGCGCCGCGAGCGATTCAAAATTCGGATCGCAGCGTGGGTGCGGGCCTGAGCGGCGAGCTGATGCGGCGCAAGAAAAATGGCCGCGTTGATGACGCTACGATCAGCCAGGAATTTCGTGGAACGGCAGGACAAAGCTTCGGAGCCTTCTTGGCCGAAGGAGTTGCAATCAAGCTCAACGGCGAAGCCAACGATTATGTTGGAAAAGGGTTGTCCGGCGGAACGATTTCCATCAGTGCGGGATTGGCGGCCTCGCGGCGCGGGGATGTACTCGCGGGAAATACCGTGCTTTACGGCGCGACGTCTGGCCAACTGTTTGTCGCCGGCCGCGCGGGGGAGCGCTTTGCAATTCGCAACAGCGGAGCGCTGGCCGTGGTGGAAGGCGTCGGCCAGCACGGTTGCGAATACATGACCGGAGGCGTTGCCATCATTCTTGGGCCGGTCGGTTTGAATTTCGGCTCCGGAATGACCGGCGGTTTGGCCTACGTTTTGCGCGGAGAAGCGGAGGAAATGTTGCACCGGGAGTTTGTGACGCTTGCCGAAATCGAGCCGCGAGAAGAAGAGTGGCTGCGGCAGGCCCTCGAAGAGCACGTGCATCATACGCGGAGCCCGCGGGCATCGCGCGTGCTTGCCCGGCGCAGCGGGTTACCCCTCGTTCGCGTACAGCCAATCCATTTTCAGGGTTCCGTGGAAGCGACCTGGAAGCCCGTTCTTGCGCAGTTTCAGCAGCGCCAGCTGTTTTTCCCGGCGCCGCTCGCTGCGCCAATTTCGCGAACGGCAGTTCCAGCCTGAGAGGAGAGGATAATACTTACGGCCGGAAAAGAAGGTTCCGTTATAATCTTCTCCGGTCTACACACTATGGACTTCGACCAACTCACGACCTTTGTCTACGTTGCCAAGTTGAAGAGTTTTTCACGCGCGGGGCAAAAAGTGTTCCGCTCGCAATCCGCGGTGAGCGCGCAAATCCGCCAGTTGGAGCAGGCTTACAAAGCCAAGCTGCTGGACCGCTCGGCGAAGTCCGTGGAATTGACGCCGGCCGGGGAAGTGCTTTTCGAATACGCGGAAAAGTTGCTACGGTTACGAGATGAGTCGGTTCAAGTGGTGGCCGACCGAGGAAACGTCGTGCAAGGTCCGGTGGTTTTTGGAGCGAATGAAGCGACGTGCCTCTATTTGCTGCCGGACATTTTCGCGGAGTTCCAGCAGAAACATCCGCTGGTGCACATCAGCATTTACCGGAACTTCAGCCACAAGATTTTGCAGCGCGTGGAAGACGGATCGGTCGACGTGGGTATCGTGACCATGCCCGTGAAATCCCCCAACTTGAGAGTCCACAGCATTTATAAGGACCGTTTGCGGTTCATGGTAAGCACGCAAAATCCGCTGGCACACCGCTCGAAGATTACGCTGGAAGAAGTAGCGAGCCAGCCGCTGATTTTTCCTCGCACCGGTTACACGCGGCAGGTGCTCGACAAGCTTTTCCGGCCGTACCGTTCGCGGATTCACGTGGCGATGGAGTTGCCGAGCGTCGGCATGATCAAGCGGTTCGTGCAAGCCGATGCCGGAGTTTCGTTCATCAGCGAGAGTTTTGCGCGGGACTATGTGAAAGCCGGCGAAGTGAAGCTGCTAAATGTCGAGGGCGTGGATCTTTGGCGCGAGCTGGGGCTGATTTACCGGCGCGACCGCAGCCTGCCGCGCGCGGCACAGGCGCTGATCGGGCTGATTCGCGAACGCAAACCGTCTGAGCCGAGCATGGCGGCGGCGAGCTAGGCGCAGCAGGCCTCACCGCAACTTGCCCGACCAGAAATTCTTCCAATGTAGACCGGCAGTAGCCTATATCTAGACCCGGTTTTTAAAATCGTGTTAGTGGACGTTGAAGTCGAGACTCGCGATCGACCTTGCGATGACGTTTTCCTGGATCTGGATCAGGTCGCTGTCGGCGTACGTCATGGCCAGCACCGTGAGCATGTCTTTGGCGCGCGCGATCACAACGAGCCTTCCTGACCAGTCATGCTCGTCCGCTTTTCCGCGGTATTGGAACTCCACCGCCGGCATCCCACCTAGGACAGTTTTCTTTTGCGAAAGACGTCGATAGTTGGCGTAGACGTCCTGCAAGCGTTTCTCGACGCCCGATGCTGCAGTATCTAAGGAATCTTTGGTTTTTTCCTCGCCGACGACCATTAGCGTGGATTCGTCACTCGTGCCCATGGCGACGATGGCATTGGGCAAGGCGCCGCGCGCCTCTTCGATGAGGTTCCAGCTCGGTGCCTTGTACATTCGAAAGCCGTGCGTGTAGTTCGTGTAAAGATTGCCGGTCACCTCTTCGCGATTGACGGGAACTTCAGGCTCTTTCGGTGGCGCAGGAGCTGCGGCCGGGACACTTGCCGCGGACGCGGCGGGTGGTGCCGTAGTTTTTGCGGACGTGTTTGCGCTGCTCGGAGATGGCGTGACGGTCTTTACGCTGGCGTTGGCGGACGCCGCGCTGGGGTTACCGTTCGAGGAGGTGGCAACGGCGGGCTCCGTCTTAGGCCGTGCTTCGTCGCTGGGTTTCGACGAGTGCTGAGGGGTTTCTTTTTTCGCGGTGGGATCGGGTTCAGATTTCGCTGGCGTCGCAAGAGGGATGATCAGAGCAATTTTGTCTCTCTCGACGAGGACATATCCATAGTCGGTCTTGACTTTGTACATGCCGTCTTCAATGGCGACGACAGAGCCATAAAGCTTCTTGCCGTCCTTGAGGCGGATTTCGTCGGCGCGCGCGGAAATAGCGAACACCGACAGCGCCAAGGCCGCCGCCACGGAGACAGAAAAACCCCACTTCGAGGGGACACCCATATAAAAAGTATCCCGCCGCAAAACAGGCCCCGCAACGGCTACGCGCCGGGCGGTGTCCGACGTGCTACCTCCACGAGCAGGGCGCGGATGCGGGTGACCAGACGATCGAGCTCCTGGAGGGCGGCGCCCAGGCGGGCCCGCAGCGGTTCCGGGAGTTGCGCGTTGGTTTGTTCGAGTGCCAATGCCTCGGCGATAATGCGTATCTGCTTGCGGCTTAAGGGGTTAAGCCGCTCCCAGAGGCGACGCTTGCTGCTGCGGTTTCGCCCGAGCCATTCCTCGCCGCTTCCGGCGGGGCGTCCGGCGTCCGGTTCGGCGACCGGCGTGTTTTTGGGTTTTGTCCGAATCATGAAGCACACCGTGGTTTCCGTTATTCGAGCTATTCCTCTATTTTCGTAAGGCTTCGAGCTTCTCGCCTTGGATCTGGCCATCCGGCTCAACGCGGCCGGTGACACGCAAAGTGCGCGTTTCGTAGACCAGGCCGCCGTAGCGGTCGTAAACGTCGGGGAAGAGTACAACTTCGTAGACGCCGCGCTGGTCTTCGAGCGTGACGAACATCATGTTGCGGTAATTTTTGGTGCCGACGTGGCGGTGGGTGATCGCCCAGCCGCAAAGCGTGATGCGTTTGCCGACTAAACCCGGCAATTCGTCGCTCCAGGCTTCGCCATTGCGCGGCAGAAAATCGAGCGGATGGCCGCTGACGCAGACTTCCAAAATTTCGCGTTCGTAGCGGAGCTTTTGCTCCAGCGTGTATTCGGGCATTTGCATTTCGGCTAGAGTTGAGGCAACGGGATCCGGCGCATTGGTTTCGTCAAACAAAGTTTCTGTTTTTTCAGGCAGCGCCATTCTGGCAGAGTGACTCCCGTTCGTGTGCGCGCCTTTGCCGGAGGCTTGCAGGAGATTCCACTGCCAGAGCATTTCGGGGCGCGTCATTTTGCGAATGTTGTTGTGCGCTTCATCGCCTATTTCATCGAAGGCGCCGCTTTTGATGAGTGATTCAATCTCATCGCGCTCGACAGGGACACGGCGCAGAAAATCTTCAAGAGAGAGAAACGGTCCCGGTTCTTCCCGCGCGCGCAGAATCGCGATGATGGTTTCGATGCGCAAGCCTTTGATTTGCATCAAGCCGACGCGAAGCGCGCGCTGGCCGTTGGAGGTGTTTTCGCTGGTGTACTCCATCCGCGCATGATTCACTGACGGCAGGCGCACCGCGATGCCCCAGCGCTTGGCTTCTTCGACGTACGCGGAAACGTGATAGAAGCCCGCGCCGGCGCTGCACATGGCGGCGAGGAACTCCGCGGGATGATGCGTTTTCAGATACGCCATGCGATAGGCGACATCGGCGTACGTCGCGGCGTGAGCCTTGCAGAAGCCAAAGCCGGCGAATTTCTCGACCATTTGCCAGGATTCTTCGCGCTGGTGTTTGGTCAAGCCCATCATGTTCGCGGCTTCGTCAAATTTTCCGCGCAAGCGTTCGTAATCAGCCGGGCCAGAATACTTCACGGAAGACCGCCGCACGAGATCCGCTTCGGCCAAAGACAATTTGCCGACTGCTCGAGCAATTTGCATGACCTGTTCCTGGTAAATGCAGACGCCCAGCGTGTCGCGCAGGATGGGCTCGAGCGAATCGTGCGGGTAAACGGGTTTCTCTTTACCGCGAAGGCGCTTGACGAACAATTCTTTCGAGCCG
>Ga0126373_10003017_pt1 | contig 12465 bp, 12 predicted proteins | sample PanSoiMetPlot_11_FD_92545 | JGI IMG/M metagenome (GOLD analysis project Ga0126373, IMG submission 92545) | Tropical forest soil microbial communities from Panama - MetaG Plot_11 | ecosystem: Environmental > Terrestrial > Soil > Tropical forest > Bulk soil | place: Panama | collected 2016-02-17
CATGGCTTATGAAAATTCAGAGAAAAGCAAAAATCGCGGTTAAGAGCGCGACCCTTAGGCATGACGCGCGGAGCATAGCACGCGAAGCGTCCGCCGCGTCAGCGGCTACGTTCTATCCGGATTCCCGGTAAATTGACTCATAGTACCCACAGCCCGAACCAGTTGTCCGGCCCGCGAAGCAGGAGCGCGCGCAGGCGCCCTTTAGCCCGCACGTACCACCCCCAAGTTTTTGCATTTTCAATTTTTTTGATCGTCGCGCCGCACGCGGATGCCACGTTACCGATTAGGGCGCTCAATAGGGACCGTGAGCGTAATTTCCGGATTCATGTCCTCGGCTGTTAAGCCTTCACCCCAAACGGGAGCTGTGCTTCTCTGGCAGACTAACGAAAAGGGCCAGCGATTTGTTCCGAAGCACGTTTCGTTACATAGCGACAACACATCGCCGCCCGGGTCATAGGCCACCATTCTCTCGAACCGAAGGTCTCGATGAGTGGCGCGATCGCTGCATCGCCCAGGCGGCCGAAGGCAATCGGCATGTGATGCTCCAGTTGGAAGTCGAAATCGTGATTACGCAAAATTTCGGCCAGTCGCGGCGCCAACCGGTTCGGGTCAATCGCTATGTGCTCGACGGCACGGCGCCCCTTGACCGGGTCAGGTGCGATAAGCTCGGCCAGCCACTCTTCGGCCGGTCGTTCGGGCTTAGCTTGGACAGGCAGCTTACTGGGCTGGTGCACAGCGCGTGGGGCTTCGGCGCCGGGGGCGTGGTCTTTCGAAAGAAATTTTGGGACGAACTGCACCAACAGGCGGTGCTGGAGGGCGTCCGGTCCGCTAGGCTTGGCTATCGTAAAGTGATCGGACTTCGGTATTTTCAGCAATTCGCCAAAGTAGCGGGCCCCGAGAAACGCGCGACGACTTGATTGCGGAAGAAAACCCCGCAAAATGACAAAGTTATCTTCGACAATTTCCCGGCCATCCAGAAATACGCGTTTCGACTCTTTAAGATTTGTGAAATTCACATCCAGATCGTTTAACCAAGTATTGTTATCGGCAAAACGCAGGGCCTGTGCCTGGGAATTTCCTCTCTAGAGAGCTTTGGCCAACAGCGAAACTAGATTTGCATAGCCGCTGCCGAGCGACGGCGATGCCACCAAAAAGAGTCCAATACGGGTGGCCTTCTCGTAGGTCGAAACTTCCATGTCGAAGGCCCAGGATGAGCCGCGCCTGCTGGATACTCTGGGCTTTATCCGTATACACACTCTCAGCCTTGGCCTGTTGGCTTCTTGGCTTCAGCATTTAGCCGACTTTCACGGTACCGTTGCTGTTAGCAGCGATCGCGTCTTCAATCTCTCGAACATCCCGAACTGCAAGGCCATCAATGCTGGTGATAACGTCATCGCGGCTTCAAACGTCGCGCGGCAAAACGATCAGGATTTCAGAAGCTTAGCTTCGTGTTCCGCTAGAAGTAGGTCAGCTTCATGCTCACTGTTGAGTTTCTCGATCCGCTCATGGAGCTCCGGCGTCTCCATGAGCAGGGCCACTCCATGAAGCGCCGAGCGTTGCGAGCATGAGAGCGAAGTCTGCGCCGCGTGACGATGATCAGCATAAAGCAACGAACGGACTCTGGCCTTCACTTCGTCGACCCAAGAGAATTTCGGCGCCACAACCGTGGGTGCATCGATTCGCGGCGCGGGCAATGTGACGGCGTCCGCAAGGTCGCGGGCCTTTGCTTGTCTCGCCCCCAACTGGCCCCGCGGCAAATCAAAACAGTTGACCACGGTGCTGAGCACGGAGGTGTGTTCGAAGACATGGTGAAGCCGCGTTTGTGGCGGAGTATATGCTGACACCACAATCGCCGGCACTCGCGGGCCCAGACGGTTAAAATCGAATCCGATACCTCCATGCTGCCCTTTCGGAATCACTATCCCATCCGGATTGATAGCAACATTGCACTCGGGATAGGACGGTGGCGGAACATGATCGTAGCACCCGCCATGCTCGTCAAAGAGGATGAGAAGCAAAATGCTTTCCCAATCGGGGCTATTTCTAACTGCTTGATAAATGCTGGCGAGCAGTGCCTCGCCTCGATGGAGATTCGAGGGCCCGTAAAACTCATAGGGATTGCATTCCGGATGCATGTCGTTTTCCGGACCCCAGACCAACGAATCGAAATAGATCGGCTCGATGAAAGAGTAACTTGGCAAGCCATCCTTTTGCGTGGCCGCGGCGAGAAAATTCTTGAAATGGGAAAAATGGTGTGTCAGCGCGTACTTCCACATCGAACGCTGCGTCAGAAGCGTAAAGCTCTGCAGTAGCCAGCCACCCACAAAAACACTCCAGTTAAGACCGGCGTTTTCGAGAAGATCAAAAATCGTTGGCGAGTGGTTCACAAAGCATAGCCCACCACCATCGTTATTGACATAGCCGGAAGAGGTTCCCGCGTGAACGAAAGAACGATTGCAAAAGGTTTGCGTCGGAATCGAAGCGAACCAATGGTCGCAAACTGCGTAATGGTGCGCCAATGTCGAAAGTACCGGAACAGTCTTAGGCGTAAGTGAATCCATAATCGCATCGGGGCTGCGAGGCTTGTCTTTCTGCTCCTCATAATTGCGGATAAAGCCCAGCATGTTTGGAGCGTGCGGCGGAACAGGCGATATCTCTTGGAAACTGACTCGCGACACGTTGTAGATTTGGCTGTGTACATCTTCAAATGGTTCGCCGGGATTGGGTTGAGGACTTCGTGGGTCTGTGGATTTTCCGGCGCGTCGCTTGCCGCCTTTCGGATCGGGATTGAAGACGTCCTTTCCGTAAAGCCCCTCAAAATCCGGTGGCACGACATTAAAAGGGATAGGATTCGCTACGTCGTAGAGCCAGCCCAGTAAATTATCAAACGATCGATTCTCGAACATCACCACGACGATATGCTTGATCTTGCTCCACGGCTTCGCAGCGTTCACGTTTTATCTCGAGTTCATATTATTCACAAAGCCGACGGCATCATCCGAGCAGTTCACTTCATTGACGCCATCCCGGCCGCAACCACGAACACATGAAATCGTAAATGGTGGAAAGAGTGTCGTCAAAAAGAAACCGAAAAGCGCCGGAATTCTAAGGCTTGAGAGCTTCCTCTTTCATCTGCAATTTTCTGGGACCCGGGGCTGGAATCTCGTTTGCGACATCCGTGCCGCGGTAAGAAGCGCTTCCTCCTCCTCTTGACAGCGACCGACCTCATTAGAGATTCCCCACTTATCGGGAGTTGAGAATGTCCGCATTGATTGTTAAGACTCAACGGGGAACTTAACGGCTGGTTACGCACTGTTTCACAGCAAGGGATTACAACAACTCATCGACTCGGTCAGAACTCGCTTTAAAAGCGGTAGTGTGGAGGCGTGATCTTTTTCACGCCGCAGATAAAACTTCAGCTTGCCCGCGGTGATGTGCCGTGTCCGTGAAAGCCCACCGGAGCACTTCGCGCCCTGTGGCCTGTCGTCCTCCAGGAATGTCAAAGAGTTTGTCAAACCGTTCGGGCGGCATGATGACAAAGTCCTTGGCACATTGATCGAAAGAATCCGCAAGAAACTTGATGGCAGTCTGTTTATCGTTTCCAGCAGGTTTTGTCAGCTCTTTCGTTCCAGCCACACGAGCGAACGCGTCCGAGTTGGATTGTGCGAGATTGGATCATCATTTCGCCGAAGCCCATCTCTTGCGGATTAGGTTTGAAATTGTAGCTTTCCGCGGGCATAGCCTCTGCCACTGCTAAGGTAAAATCTTTCCTCACTTGCCAGTGCTTCAAAAAAAGAGCTTTGAAATCTCCTCCAGCTGGTCACTTGGGGTGGAACTGATAGAAAGAAGTAGCACGACCGCGAAACCCATCAACATGGCTCTCATGAGATCCTCCTAGCCATCGTCAGTTCATCACTATTGTTAAGGTCGCGGCGCCGACTAGTTTCTAAGTCCGAGAAGGAGCCGTACCATATATAGAACGTCAACAGAATGCAGCAAGGGCGTGGGCTTGGCGGGCGTCAATCAGGTAGTCGGTGCCCAGCATCAGGAAGGGCTGCAATTGGCCGGCTATCTTGACCCTCAACCGTTGCGGTCTGCATGTTTCGAGATGAGCTTCGTGGAGTTGGATCCGATTGGCACCAATTGGAAAGGGGCGGCGGCACTACGCCGTTCTTTTGTCGGACCGTTGCAGAAGGGCTTGCTCAACATGGAATCTACTAGGTTCAAATCTTGGCTGGAGGCATACGGTCGCGCGTGGACAGAGAGAAACGCGCAAGCGGCTGCCGACTTGTTTGCAGAGGATGGCACCTACCAAATCACCCCGTTTGTGGAACCCGTGCGCGGCCGTTCCGCGATCTTCGACTACTGGTCCCAAGTGGCCGAAACCGAGCGTGACATCCAATTTGGATACGAAATTCTTGCCGCGACGCGGGAGGCGGGCATTGCTCGATGGTGGGCATCTTTCCTTATTATTCCGCAGCAGCTGCAAACCAAGCTCGACGGAATTTTTCTCATCGCCTTTGACGGGGATGGCCGTTGTAAATCGCTGAGGGAATGGTGGCACAAAGACCAGAAGTGATCGGCGAACGATGCTTCACCCGAGACTCATCTCCTCACTATGTCAGTCCGACCCGGCGTTGTAAGTCTTGGAATCGTTCATCAGATCGCAAGAAATCAAAGGTCGGCTCAGCCTTGATGACCGCGAGATAGCTTGTGCGTTCAATGTAGGACCGCTCGAGGTATGCCAGGGTGGATTCCGAATCGCGCAGATTGGCAGAAATCCAGGCAAAGACGAACGAGGGAACAAACTGATGCCCGGAGAGATTCTGCAATTCACCGACAATTTCCTTGGCAGCACTAAGTCGACCCGTTGCTGCAAAACATCCGCCAAGGCAACCCAAGGAAGCAGTGCTCCGCCCCGAGAGCGCGACAGCCTTTTCAGCCTCTGCCAATGCTGCTTCTAACATTTCCTTCTGTTTGTAAGCCAAGGACAAAATAAAATGGGCGCCGTGGAAAGCCGGGTCCAAATCAAGCGTGATGAGAGCTTGCTCGATAGCCCTATCATAGCCCCGCCCTAGATAGAAGATATTTGCGATTTCGGTGTTGATCTGCAAGGAAAGTGGATCCAATTGCCGCGCCTGCTCAATTTCGCTTTCCGCCTGAGCTGGATTTCCCCGGTAGGCCCAATGCAGCGCGTAAAACTGCCGCGCCGTGGCATCGCCGGGATTTAGTAGCAAAGCGTGTCGGAATCCTCTCTCCGCTGAAAGCCAATCGTAGTCGTACACTGCAGAGATATACGCCAACGTCGCATGTGCTTCACCTAGCGTCTCGTCGATTTGCAGGGCCCTTCGAGCCGCTACCTGCGCTCTGGGCATGGCCTCTCGCGGCGGAATCATTTCCAGGAGAAGAGACCCTGCGATAGCGTAGGCTTCTGCTATACCAGCGTGGGCCAGCGCGTAACTCGGGTTTTTTTCGATGGCCCGCTCAAATTGCATCAGACTTCTTTCCAAGCCGTCTGGTGTCCGCTTATTCCAAAAGTACCGTCCCTTCAGGTAGGCTTCATTGGCCTCGCCTGACGATGCAGGGGCACGGTTCAGCCGGGAGCGCTCCTGAGGTCTGACCTTGACACGGATTTCCGCTGCGATTGCCTGTGCCACTTCACTTTGCAATCTAAGGACATCGCGAAGGTCTCCTTCATATCTCTCTGCCCAAACATGAGTATCAGAAGCGGCGTGAATGAGTTCGGCAGTGATCCGAACGCGGCCTTCTATGCGGAGGACTGCTCCCTCGACAATCCCGTCCACGTTTAGTTCTTCGGCGATCTGCCCAAGAGGCTTGTGAATGCCCTTGTAACGCATCACAGAATTTCGTGAGATGACGCGCAGAGCATCAATTTTCGCTAGGTCGTTAATTAGAATCTCGGTCATTCCCTCGGCAAAATATTCCTGCTCCGGATCACCGGAAAGGTTATCGAGGGGCAATACAGCCACGGACCGGATTTGCTTCGCTTCTGAGTTAGACCGTGGTGAAGTCGGGCGGGCAACGCTTGAGCGTACTGGAGCAACAAAACGATAACCACGACGGGGAAGGGTTTCAAGGTAGCGAGGCTGGTGGGCCGAATCTCCAAGCACTTCACGCAGTTTGTTTACTGCAGCATTCAATCCGTGGTCGAAATCCACGAACGTATCTTGCTTCCACAATTGGGCCCGCAATTCTTTCCGTGTGACCACCTCACCCGCTTTTTCCAAGAGAAGCCGCAAAACCTCGAACGGCTGGCCCGAAAGGGAGAGCTTCAAGCCTCGTTTACGCACTTCTCCGGCGACGAGATCAACCTCATAGTCACCGAAGCGACGGGTTCGCGGGAGCGTCATTTCTGATACACGAACTCTTGGCTGTGAGGGAGTAGTTTAACACTCCGAAAATACCGTTTCAGACTAGCGGCATCGCCGCCGTCGATGACCTCTCGGAAAAACCTCCTTGGTTTCAATGGGTTAATAAATGACCTCACTCCAACAATTCTTTGTCTTGCCGTGCATTGCGGCCACTATACACCGCAGCGTAGATTCCGTGACGAAGCCTAGCTCGCAAGACTCGACCATCGCTGGAGTCAAGACATATGGGATTTGTCCTTAGGCATGCGCATTTTTGTCCTGCTTGCGATGAGTTTCGAACCTGCATCAAGTGGCTTTGTTCGCATCAAAACGGCGACGAGCTCCTATGCGAGGCTTGTGATCAGAGGAAGACGCCGACAACGGCTGCGCAGTGCGGTTGCATCATCGACCATACAGCCACGGATGAGGCAGGTTTGCCTGGCACGCAGAGGGGTCCACACATTCCTGGAATGGCGGAACGAGTTATCCCAGTTTGCCCAGGTCTGTCTAATTTTTTCGATCACGTCCTCACCTGTGTTGCGGGCACCGTTGTAGCCAGCAATGAGAGTTACTCGGGTCCTATTCGACAGATTGAAGGAATGGGGGACAGCGGGGAATCTTATACTCGAAGTGAGTTGAATGCGCAACAGCGCTTGAACACCTGCTTTACAGGGAAGGAGCGGAACCCTTTGATCGCAGCCAGCGTTGTGCTCAACTCGTTCAAACCGGATATCAGTAAGTTCGGTACTAGGATTCGGAATGTCCGGTAAGCTACTAGGACCCTAAAGCATTCTTCGAACGCGCCAGTGCCCTAGCCTGATAACTGCAGCTACCTCCTAGTCTAGAATGCGCGGACACAGACTGAGCCAGATTGATAGTCACTTACACGTCAAGGTGACTAACGGCGACGCATTTGTATATAATCGCGCGAAAAATGAGGAGCTAATTCAAGGCCGTTACAGAGAATTTGCAAAGTAGGAAGGATAAGGGGTCCTAGCGCGCCAGCGAAGTTGAGGGTATACGGAATGAACTTCGAATTCAGCGAGAATACGAAAGGATTGCAGCGCCGTCTGCTGGCGTTCATGGATGAACACATCTATCCGAATGAGCGCCGCTACTACGAGGAAGCACGGCAGGGACAGTGGAAGCCGACGCGCGTCATCGAGGAGCTGAAACCAAAAGCGCGTTCCGCAGGATTGTGGAACCTTTTTTTGCCGGACAATGAAAATGGAGCGGGACTAACGAACCTTGAGTATGCGCCTTTGTGCGAAATCATGGGTCGCAGCCCAATGGCTCCGGAAGTTTTTAATTGCTCGGCTCCTGATACGGGAAACATGGAGGTGTTGGCGCGGTACGGCACAGCGGAACAGAAAGAACGCTGGTTAAAGCCGCTGTTGGCGGGAGAGATCCGTTCGTGCTTTGCGATGACAGAACCGAGTGTGGCATCTTCGGATGCGACGAATATCAGCGCGAGAATCGTTTGTGATGGAAACGAATACATAATTAGCGGGCGAAAGTGGTGGTCTTCCGGCGCCGGCGACCAGCGCTGCAAGATTGCCATCTTCATGGGGAAGACGGACCCGGGCGCACACACGCACAAGCAGCAATCCATGATTCTAGTGCCGATGGACTCGCCCGGAGTGAAGATTGTTCGCTTGCTAACTGTGTTCGGGTACGACCACGCACCGCATGGGCACGCGGAGATCGCGTTTGAGAACGTTCGTGTGCCTGCGTCGAATCTGCTGCTTGGTGAAGGGCGCGGATTTGAGATTGCACAAGGGCGATTAGGGCCGGGGCGGATTCATCATTGCATGCGGTGCATTGGCGTAGGGGAGCGAGCGCTTGAATTGATGTGCAAACGCGTGCAATCGCGCGTAGCGTTCGGCAAGACGCTGGCGGAGCAAGGAACGATTCGGGCGGACATCGCGAAGTCGCGGATGGAGATTGATCAAGCGCGGTTGCTGACGTTGAAGGCCGCACACATGATGGATACAGTTGGAAACAAGGCGGCTCGCACCGAAATTGCGATGATCAAGGTAGTCGCGCCGAATGTCACACTGAAGGTGTTGGACCGCGCGATCCAAGCTCACGGCGGCGCAGGCGTTTCACAGGATACGTTTCTCGCCAGCGCTTGGGCCAACGTGCGCACCTTGCGGCTGGCCGACGGGCCGGATGAAGTGCACACCGAATCGATCGCCAAGTGGGAGCTTGGTAAGTGGAGCAGGCCCAAAGCGCAGTCGACCACGCAGTAATCGCTAACTTATCTAGATATTCGTTTGCGGCGGCAGTTTCACAACGGGAGGCGATGCCTGTGCTAACAGTTGAAACGCCGGACGCTCTGAAGGAGTTCGTCGGGAAAGAAATTGGCATGAGTGACTGGATGATTGTCACCCAAGAACGGATCGACCAGTTTGCGAAAGCCACCGAAGACCGGCAGTGGATTCACATCGATCGCGAGCGCGCCAAGCAGGAGTCGCCGTTTGGTATGACGATTGCCCACGGGTTCTTAACGCTTTCCTTGATTAGCCACCTCGCAATGGACGTGATTCGAATTGGCGGCAGCACGCAGTTGACGATTAATTATGGATTGACTCGCGTGCGCTTTCCTTCGCCAGTGCGCGAAGGCTCAAGGATTCGAGGGCGCTTTACTTTGCTCAGCTTCCGGGATGTGGAAAAAGCGCAGGAGGCCGTTCTTGCTTGCACCGTGGAATGCGAGGGCAATGAGAAGCCTTGCTGCGTGGCGGAGTGGATTGTGCGGTACTACAAACGAAAGACAGCCGCCGGGCGCTAGAGCTTACCTGATTGGGCGCTCTGCAAGGACTGGCGCAAGAGGGTGCGCACTACTTCTGGCATGAGGGCGAACCGCGGATCTTTGGTGAGCCCCACGTGGTAGCGGTAGTAGATCTGTTGCACGATGACAGCGACCTTAAAGAGCGCAAGAACGACATAGAAAATGATATTGGAGACGTCGCGGCCGCTAGTTTTGGCATAGCCCTGCACAAGCTCATTCCGCGTCATGCTGCCCGGATAATTCGTCGGACCCCAACGTAATTCTTGTAGATCCTCTGAGTCAGAGGATTCCACCCAATAGGCCAATGCAGTCGCCAAATCGCTGAGCGGATCGCCGAGCGTGCACATTTCCCAGTCCAGGACGCCAATGATTTTCGTCAGGTCTTCCGAAGAAAGAATGACATTGTCGAATTTGTAGTCGTTGTGGATGAGCGTTGCGTCGCTCGATGGTGGCAGGTTCTGCTGCATCCATTGAGCGATTCGCTCGACCTCGGGAAGATCATGAGTCTTTGAGCCATGGTAGCGCTCGATCCAACCACGCATCTGGCGCTCGACATAGCCTTGCGGCTTGCCGAGATCGGCAAGCCCGATCGCGTCGAAATCGAGGCCGTGGAGACGGGCGAGATTGTCGATAAAGGATTCGCAGAGCCTGTGGGCTGTGTCTGGTGTAAACAAAAGGCCGGAAGGCGGGTCTCTGCGAAGAACAATTCCGCTGATGGGCTCCATCAGATAGAAGGGAGCGCCCAAGATCGAGCTATCGTCGCAGTAGAAGAGAACCCTAGGGGCCGGCGGATAGGCGTCGTGCAGCTTAGAGAGCACGTGAAACTCGCGTGTCATGTCATGAGCGGATTTGACCTTGCTGCCAAAGGGAGGCCGGCGCAAAACCATTTGCCGATTCCCGAGCTGAACGGAATAGGTCAGATTCGAGTGTCCGCTCGGGAATTGCATAACGCTGAAATTCTGCGCCTCGCCCGGGAAATGAGTCCGCAAGAAAGGCTCAAGTTTGCCGAGGGTGAGTTCCTCACCGGGGCGAAAGGAAGCCGGTTTGTCTCGGAAGTCGATGATTTTCGTGTGCTGTTGCATGGCTATCGGTAGGTCAGCAAAGATTCGCTGTCCAGATGCGGAAATGAGTTAAAAGAGCTAAGCATAAAACGGCCGCGTGAAAACAGGAATTCGCTTAGCGAACAGTTTCGCGGCATCCACGCGATGTGCAATGTGTCCTCCGTGGAAAGATGCAACGCACGCTGCACCGCGACGCTAAGCGGGCCTCCAGAAGTAAAAATAACAGCGACTTCACCCTTAAGAGATTTTGCAAGGAACGCTGATAAGCCACGATTCACACGCGCGCAGAACTCTTGCCAGGACTCCACGTGTGGAAAAGCGATTTCCCCTGTGACCCAAAGCGAGATTACTGCTTCGAAGAGGCGCTGAAAATTGGCGCGTTTCTCGGTGTCCGTACTGGAGTGCTGCACGGCGTTGCGCAACTCGCGGACTTCATCGTTCTTTGCAAGCAATTGAGGAAGACCGTGACATAGCACCGCCTCTCCCGGAAATTCGTCGAAGTCCTCAGCGACGAATGGTGCAGGGAAGTCTATCCCTGCTTTTCGATACGCTTCGCTGACGAGTTGTGCGGTTTGCAGATGGCGAAGGGCGGGTCCGGTACAAACCCGGTCAAAAACAACGTTGCGCTCAGACCAGTACTGTCCGAGCAGTTGCGCCTGCGTTTCTCCCAACGAGGAGAGCTGATCGTAATTTTGAGAGAGAAACGAAGCTTGCGCGTGGCGAACCAAGAAAAGACGACCCATCTCTCACCTGAAGAAGGAACGTGTTTGATACCAGAAACTTCTGCTATCGCGTTACGGCGAACCCTGCAAACTCTGCTCGGCCGAGGCCTCAGGCGGTCGCGCGCCGCTCTTTGTTGTGATCGGCGAACGTCTTTCCCTGCTCCGCCAGTTGCTTCAGCAGGGGCGCAGGCTCCCAAATCTCGCCGTGCCGCCCCTGGAATTCGAGAATCCGGTTGTAGACTTTTTTCAAACCGACAGTATCTGCGTACCACATCGGGCCGCCCCGGTACGCTGGAAAACCGTAGCCATTGATGTAGATGATGTCGATGTCTCCAGCGCGAAGAGCGTAACCTTCCTCTAGGATTCGCGCGCCCTCGTTCACCAAAGCATAAAGGCAGCGGTCTACAATTTCTTCACGGGAAATCCGCTGCTGCGGAATTCCCACTTCCCCAGCCCATTTCCGGACAAGAGCGGTCACTTCGGGGGCTGGCATCGCTTGCCGATTTTCGTCGTATTTATACCAACCGGCCCCGGTTTTTTGACCGAACCGCCCCATTTCGCAGAGGCGATCGCCTGCGAAGGCCTGGCGGATGCTCGGCTTTTGGAGATGGCGATATTCCTTGCGGATGCGCCAACCGACATCAAGGCCCGCGAGGTCTCCGACGGCCAGCGGTCCCATGGCCATGCCAAAATCGTAGAGCGCGCTGTCAACTTCCTGGACGGTTGCCCCTTCTTCGAGAAGGAAAACAGATTCGCGCACATAAGGATGGAACATACGGTTGCCGACAAAACCGCGGCAGTTGCCAACTAGAACGCCGATTTTGCCGAGCTTTTTCGAAAGCTGCATGCAAGTGGCAATAACTTCCTTGCTCGTGGCTCGGCCGCGAACGATTTCTAGAAGGCGCATCACGTTGGCGGGGCTGAAGAAGTGTGTCCCAATGACAGACTCCGGACGACGAGTGGCGGAAGCAATTTCGTCGATATTTAGCGTCGAGGTATTGCTCGCAAGAATGGCCCCCGGCTTGCAAATTCTGCCGAGTTGACCAAAGACTTCCTTTTTCAACGCCATGCCCTCGAAAACCGCTTCAATAACAAGATCCACGCTGGCGAAGCTATCGAGACTCAGGGTCGGCTGAATTAGCTTGAGACGTTCTTCTACAAACTGTTGGGTGAAACGGCCGCTTTTGATGGAACTGGCGTAATTCTTTCGGATATTTGCGATGCCACGATCAAGGGCAGCCTGATCCGCTTCTTTAAGCAAGACGGGGAAGCCCGCGTTTGCAAGCACCATTGCAATTCCGACACCCATGGTGCCCGCCCCAACAACTCCGGCGGTCTTAACCGGAACCACTGGGATATCTTTAGGCACGTCGGGGATTTTCGCCACTTCGCGCTCGGCGAAGAAAACGTGCATGAGCGCTTTGGCCTGAGACGAAACGAGGCATTCGATGAACAATTTCTGCTCTACCTGACAACCTTCCTCAAACGGCAATTTGCTTGCGGCTTCCATCGCGTCGTTC
>Ga0126373_10003018_pt1 | contig 12465 bp, 10 predicted proteins | sample PanSoiMetPlot_11_FD_92545 | JGI IMG/M metagenome (GOLD analysis project Ga0126373, IMG submission 92545) | Tropical forest soil microbial communities from Panama - MetaG Plot_11 | ecosystem: Environmental > Terrestrial > Soil > Tropical forest > Bulk soil | place: Panama | collected 2016-02-17
AAAGTTGCGGTCGTCACTGGTGCTGCGAGCGGCATCGGGTTCGCCCTCGCCGAGCGTTTCGCCCGCGCCGGGCTTGACATCGTTCTGGCCGACGTCGAGGAAGGCGCCCTTGCGGCCGCTGAGCGGCAGATCTCAATTCTCGGCGTCAAGACGCTGGCCGTGACCACGGACGTAAGCGAAGAGGCATCCGTCCAGGCCCTCGCCGCCACGGCTGTCGAACGCTTCGGAGCCGCGCACGTGGTGTGCAACAACGCAGGCGTAGAGAGCGTCGCGGATCCATGGTTCGGCCCGACTTCGGCTTGGCAGTGGGTACTCGGCGTCAACCTATGGGGAGTCATCCACGGCATCCGGGCGTTCCTGCCGCAGATGCTTGGCCAGGGCGGCGGCCACTTTGTCATTACCGCGAGCATCCTCGGGCTGTTCCCCGGTTTCGCGCCGTCGTATGACGCGTCAAAGCACGCAGTTGTCGCCATCTCCGACGACCTCTATAAGTCGATGGCCCTCGCTGGCCTTCCGATCGGCGTCAGCGTCGTGTGCCCAGGCTGGGTCCGCACGAACATCATGGACGCCGCGCGCAACTGGCCGGAGAGGCTCGGCGAAGAGCCGCCGCCGTCGTTCGCCGCCGGGGTTACTGTCCCGCACGTCAAGAAGGCCATCGACAACGCGATCCCGCCGAGCAGGGTCGCTGACCTCGTTGCCGACGCGGTAGCCGCCGGCCGGTTCTGGGTGTTCACTGACCAGCCGTTCGTCGACTTGGCCATCCGCCGATGGCAGACCATCGCCGACGGCGCCAACCCCGAGCTAGCCGTCGACGTGCCCGGCATGCCGCCCGCCGCGGAGTTGCGCGAGGAAGTCCAGCGACTGCTGGGGATGGCGTAACTGCCGAGGTGCAGTTAACAAGGCTCGGCGTTCGACCGGCTCCCCGGCCAGCAGCAGCGGCGGCGCCAAGTCGCGAGCCCGCGATGGGGACCGCCGCATGTATGCCTGAGACCCGGAATCGTTATCGAGCGCTTAAAGAAATCGCATGATCACTCTCGGCGGGTGATGCCCACCGTCGCTTGGGTACATAGCGTCGGGTGAGACAGGCCCAGGTAGCCGGTCTGTCAATCGTGGCTGCCTGGGAGAAGCAACAACGTAACTCCACGGTGACCATCAGGTCAGGGGGGAGTTCTATCGATGCACGGACGGCAAGAAGGACCCTCGGGTTCGCAGCCTGAACATGAGGGCATGGAGCGCATGGCTGGCACGACTGGCAGCGGGACGGGTGCTACCAGCGCGGGCATGCAGGACACGGGCACATACCAGCAGCCCGCACGCCCGGCCGAATACGGCACGTATGGCTACGATCGGCCCGCGCCTAGCCGGTCGGGCGCGGCTTTGTCGATACTCGCGGGGGCGCTGGCATTCCTGCAAGGGCTCGCGTTCGTCATCCGGGCTAGCTACTACCACGGGTTGCCGGGCTATGCGTACCGGTGGAATCTGCACGGCTGGGGCTGGGTGCTCCTAGTGCTCGGCGCGCTGCTGTTCGCCGGTGGTGTGAGCAATTATCTCGGCATTAAGGGCAGCCGTCAGTTCGCCGCCGCCATGGCGGTGATCACTGCTGTGGTTGCCTTCCTCGTCATCTTCTACTCCGTGGTCTGGAGCATCGTCGTAGTGGCCGCGTGCGCATTTGCCGCCAACAGCCTGCTCAGTGACCGCGGCATGGAAGCAGACCGCATGGGCTATGGTGCCGGGGGCCAGGCGGCTGGCGACATGAGCCGCGGCGGCGAACGCGAATCAGCCATGAGCAAGGGGCAACGGTCGCACCGGATGTAGCCGTTACCTGGTTTGACGAGCGGTGATAACCGCAGGCAACTGCGGTTATCACCGCCTTGCTGTATTTGGGGGCGCGGGAGATCATGGCCGCGGCCGGTCTGTCGGCGAGCGTGCTGGCGGCTCCTTGGAGCAGCAGCATCCGCCCGCGTTGCAGCAAGGGGCATGAGCTCTTTGGCGTCCGCGCTCCGGACTGACGCCGGTCATCTGGCCCGGGTGGAGACAGGCCGATCTCGGCGAGCTTGGCCCGGTAGTTGGCGGCGCGCCGGGCCGCGTCGAGCCCGCGGTTGCGTGCCACTGTGTAGAGCCAAGCGCCGGCCGCTCCGGGATCCGGTTCGCCGGCCAGCGCCGCAACGCCTTTTCGATGGCGTCCTGAAGGAGGTCCGCGGTCGCCGGGCGACAGCACCCTGTCGGCAACCGAGCCGCGTGTAATGTCGTAATCCAAGGTCCCGCGGTGCCGCAGCGTCGGGAAGGATGGGCACCCATGAGCGACGACAAGCACGCGACGGTAACCGAGGCTGTCGGCGGCCAGGGCAGGCTCGCCGCAGTGATCGCCACCAGGGGCGGCCTGGCCGAGCCAGAGGCGCCATTCGTGATCGAGCATCGCGAAGCACTGATCTACATGCTGTGCGAGGCGGCTGAGCTTGAGCACGCGATCATGTGCCAGTACTTGTTCGCTGCATTCTCGCTCAAGCAGTCCGAGAACGAGGGTCTGACCACCACCGAGCTTGAAGCCGTCCAGCGCTGGCGCAAGCAGGTATCCCGGGTGGCGACGCAGGAGATGCTGCATCTTGCCCTGGTGCAGAACGTGCTCTCCGCGATAGGCGCGGCGCCGCACCTGTCCCGGCCGAACCTCCCCGCGCCGGCTAGTCATTATCCGGCCGGGGTGCGGCTGGTGCTGTTGCCGTTCGGCGAGCAGGCGCTTAAGCACTTCATGTTCCTAGAGCGGCCAGAAGGCATGGACCTGGCCGACGCCGACGGTCTAGCGGCGATCGGCAGGGCCACACCGGTCCTCAACGAGAGGGACATCGTGCCGCGCGGACAGGACTTCCAGACTGTCGGGCACCTGTACCGCTCTATAGAGGCCGGGTTGGCAAGGCTCGCCGACAAGCACGGCGAGGACTGGCTCTTCGTCGGACCGCCGCGGGCACAGGCGACGCAGGAGCAATTCGGCTGGCCTGAGCTGGTGGCGGTGACCGACCTGGCCAGCGCGCAGCGCGCGATCGACGAGATCCTGGAGCAAGGCGAGGGACCACGCGGGCACTGGCGGGACGCGCACTTCGGCCAGTTCGTTGCCATCCTGGACGAGTACCTGGAACTACGTGACGCTAACCCCGACTTCGACCCGGTGCGCCCGGTCATGGCCGCAAACGTGCGCCAGCCCGAGCGCGACGTCGAGGTGTCGCTGATCTCCGATCCGCTGGCCGCTCGCGTCACCGACTTGTTCAACGTTGCGTACGAGATCTTGCTGCAGGTTTTCGAGCGTTTCTTCGCGCACACCGAAGAAACAGATGAGCAGCTGCACGTGCTTGCCGATGGCACGGTCGCCCTCATGCTCCGCGTGATCAAGCCACTTGGTGACCTGATCACTACGCTGCCGGTGGGGCCGGAGCACGCTGGCATGACCGCCGGACCAAGTTTCGAGCTGTTCTACGAGAGCGACTACTTGATGCCGCACCGGGAGGCGGCCTGGGCCCTGCTGGCAGAGCGGCTTGATGAGGCGAGCTGGCTGTGCGACCAATTGCAGATCGGACGGGGCGCAGCGATCGCCGGCCAGCTCGCGCCGGTGCAGGACGCCATGCGCGACATCGCCCGGTCGCTGGCTGCGCACTTGCCGAGCACGTCCTCGCACGCCGCGCTCGCGGCGGAGCCGGTCTCCCTCCCGCCCGATCAACTCGAAGAGCTCGTCAACCGCGCGAATGAGCTGGTCGCGGCGGCCAGTCCTGCTCCCGCTGAGCTAGCGGACGTGCTCGAAGCGGCTCACTCGATAGTGACTGAAGCCGCCCGCGGGATTGCCTGCGAACCCGATGATCAGGCGCTTATCGTGCCCCGTTTGGTCGACAGCGTGCTCCGGCCGCTGGCTGCCATGCTGAGCGCGACCGGCGACATTCGGCAGACGAGCGGCGAATCGCCGGAGCCAGCGTCAGCGGTACCTGGTAAGCCTGAGTCAGGCGGCAAGCCTGATATCAACACCCGCGTGTGGAATCTGGCTATGTCGGCGACCGCGCTGAGAACGAGGCTCGCACACGCCGGCGGAGGGTGCCCACCGCAGCTCGCGGAGGCGACCGCTGCGCTTCAGGACCTGTCCGTGCGGATTGCGCCTGCGGGCCAGGCCGCTCCCCGGCTCGACAAGCTGTGGGAGCTGCAGTCAAGTCTCCCCGCGACAATCCAGGCCGAGAGCAACGGCCCGTACCTCGTCACGAATGTGCCCACTATGGTCAACTACCTCGGCGAGGCGAGCCGGCCCGCTCCCCAGCTCGCGCTATGCCGCTGCGGCGCGTCGTCGATCAAGCCCCTGTGCGATGGTAGCGATGCCCGGATCGGTTTCACTGACGAGAAGGACCCGAACCGCGTGCCGGACCGGCGCGACACCTACCAGGGTCAGCAGCTGACGATCTTTGACAACCGCGGCATCTGCCAGCACTCCGGGCTGTGCACTGACCGGCTGCGGAATGTCTTCCGCGCCGGCACCGAGCCGTTCGTGGCAGCAAGTGCTGGCCGGATGGACGAGATAATCCGGGCGGCGCGCGATTGCCCCTCCGGAGCGCTGAGCTTTGCCGTCGATGGCACCGAAGCTCGCGAGCAGGTCAACTGGAACGACACGCGGCCGCCAACGATCGAGGTCACCAAGAATGGCCCCTACCGGATCACCGGCGGGATCGCCCTGCTCGACGCGGATGGGAGCCCCACCGGGCGCGTGCACGGTGCCTCGCTGGAACACTACGCGCTCTGCCGCTGCGGCCATTCGCAGAACAAGCCCTATTGCAGTGGCATGCACTGGTACGTCGGCTTCACCGACCCAGTGCCGGTCGATGGTCGCGAGCCGACGCTTTTCGAGTGGGCAGGCGGGCTGCCGGCCTTGACCCGGCTGTCAAGGCTGCTGTACGAGAAGCACATTCCGGCTGACGAAATGCTTGCCCCAGCTTTCGCGACAATGCCGTCCGATCAGGCACAGCTTCTGGCCACGTGGCTCGCGGTGGCGCTCGGCGGGCCTGAAAGCGGCTCGCCGGATGGAGCTGTCCAAGCAGCTGTCGGCCTGCCTGACTGGGACGGTGGCGACGAGCAGCGGATCCGCTGGGTTAGCCTCGTGGGTCACGCTGCCGACGAGGCTAAGTTGCCGCCCGACCCCGGCTTCCGCGCTGCTTTTGCCTCGTGCATCGAGTGGACGTCGCGCACCATAGGGCCCGGCGCGTCCCCGGTGGAGACCGCCCCGCGGTGGGACTGGGGGCCGGTCGGGCCGCCCGTCCAGGCCCCCGTCGCGGAAGCGGATCAATCCAGCGCTCCCGACGACACGTTGCCCGGGCCCGACGAGGCTGTCAGCTTCGCCGCACACGTCAAACCGCTATTTCGTGAGCGCGACCGGCAGTCGATGAGTTTCGCGTTCGATCTGTGGTCCTACGAGGATGTTCGCGGCCACGGCGCCGAGATACTGTCCAGGCTTCAGGATGGCTCGATGCCTTGCGATGGCGCCTGGCCGGAAGCGAGGACAACGGTGTTCGAGCGCTGGGTCGACGCCGGAATGCAGCCGTAGGGGATTTACGGCTGCCAACGCATGTCGATCTGAGGCCTGCGGTGGTGTCGTACCGGGTGAAGCCAATCGCAGACAGAAGGCGGGGCGGGACATGGACTTCATGCTGGTGCTTTACGAAGACCCGGAAATGGTGGCGACTGACCAGCAACGTCAGGACGCCGTGCAGCGCGTCGGCGAGTACGCGATGGACCTGCTGGGAGATGGCACGCTGAAGGGCGGCGCGCCGCTGCACCCGGTCATCGAGGCTAAGAAGGTGCGAACACGGCAGGGCCAGCAGCGAGTGCTGGACGGACCGTTCGCGGAGGCCAAGGAAGTGATCGCCGGGTACTTCCTCATTGAGGCGCCAAGCGTCGAGTCGGCGGTTGCGATCGCGGCCAAGTGCCCGAACGCTGAATTCGGCTCCGTCGAAGTCCGCGAGATCGTGCCGATGGGGTGAGCGCTTACTTGCTCGCAGGGATCCGGCAGCGGGCGAATAGCGAACTGACCCTGGAGGCTGCCGCGAGTGAGGTCGTCGCGCAGACGGTCTGGCATGGATGGTTGCGGCGCTGGGGACTGCTGGAGTCTTTCGCGCTCCCGCGAGATCCTGCCAATGAGCCGCAAGCATGCCTGGTTATCCGGGCGACGGGCGAGGAGGCGGCCGTCCGGCTGGCCAAGGAGTGGGAACGGGTGAGCGGATACCGGGTCACTGTGCTGGCGCTGTCGACTGCGGCCGTGCACGCGAAAGGGCTGCGTTGATGCCAGCCGCCGAAGACGCGCTGACCCGGGTCTTCCGGGCGGAATGGCCCAAGCTGATTGGGGCAGCATTCCGCATCCTCGGGGACCTGCAGGCTGCCGAGGACGCGGCGCAGGATACCGTCATCACGGCGCTCGACAGGTGGCCCCTGCAAGGCTTGCCTGACCGGCCAGGTGCGTGGCTGATGACCGTGTGCCGCAACCGAGCCCGCAACATTGCCCGAGACACTGGCCGAGAGCTGCAGCGCATCGAGTCGGTGGGGCGCCTGGCACATCGGCAGCCCGACCCGGATGCGGACCAGCCGCAGATCTCCGACGACCGGCTTCGTCTGATCGTCGTGTGCTGCCATCCGCTGCTGTCCGACGATGCGCAGGTCGCATTGACACTGCGGATGGTGGCGGGCCTGACCACGGAGGAGATCGCTCGCGGCTTCCACCTGCCGGCCACGGCGATCGCCCAGCGCATCGTCCGGGCGAAACGAACACTGCGGCAGCACGGCGTTACGTTCGCAGACGACGACGTCGATGTGCGGGACCGGCTGCCTGCCGTCGTCGACGTCATCTACCTGGCCTTCAACGAGGGTTACCTGCCGGGTGGCGGGGAGGCCGTTACCCGGGATGACCTAGCGCGGGAAGCTCATCGGCTGGCTTGCATGCTGACTGAACTGGCGCCGAGACAGACCGAGACCTGGTCGCTGCGCGCCTTGCTGTCGTTTCAGCTCAGCCGCTGGGCGACGAGGGCCGGCCCGGATGGCGCACTGCTCACGCTCGAGGCTCAGGATCGGGCCCGCTGGGACCGCCCCCTGATCGCCGACGGCATCAGCGCGCTCGCCCGGGCCCGCGCCGGCAGCCGATCGGCGCTGCTCCTGCAAGCTGAGCTCGCCGCCTGCCACGCCACAGCATCATCATTCGCCGCGACGGACTGGAAAGCGATCGTCGGGCTGTACGACGAACTCGCGTCGATGCAAGACTCCCCGGTGGTCGCGCTGAACCGCGCTGTTGCCGTCGCGATGGCGGACGGCCCCGAGGTCGCGCTGCCGCTGCTTGACCAGCTTGTGGACGACCCGTCGCTACGGCCGTCGCATCGGGTCTGGGCTGTACGCGCTGACCTGCATCAGCGAGCCGGCCACCCTACGGCCGCGATCGCTGACTACGACGTGGCCATTGGCCTTGCCGGCAACCAGGCCGAGCGCGACTACCTCAAGGAATCCCGCCGCCGCGCAGGCAGCAAACCCGGAAAGAAAGGATGAGAGCTATGCCCCATGCCGAGCACATCGTCACCATCGACCGGCCGGTCGCCGACGTCTTCAGCTACCTGGCTGATGGCACGCACAACAGGGAGTGGCGGTCTGGTGTGCTGGAAATCGAGCGCACCTCATCAGCCGACGGCGAGGGGGCCACCTACAGGCAGGTCCTCGCCGGCCCCGGCGGGCGCCGCATCGATGGCGACTACCGGGTCACCATGTACGACCCGCCTTCGCGGCTGGAGTTCAGCGTCATCGCTGGCCCGGCCCGGCCGGAGGGCGTGTTCGATCTGACCGCACTCGCGGATAACAGCACGCGAGTGCGCTTCGCTCTGGATCTGAAGCCGTCCGGCGCGATGAAGCTCATGTCGCCGATGATCAGCCGGCAGATGCAGAAGGAGGTTGCCCAGCTCGATGCCCTCAAGCAGATCCTCGAGCGCTAGGTGCCCGACGCGCCGATAACTAGTTGCCTGGACGAGGCGGCGGCGGTGAGGATGGCGGCGCGACGACTGTGCTAGACGTGCCGCAGGAGGGGCTTGGTGGCGAGCGATGAGCTGGCGACTGTGCGCGAGCTGCTGCGTGGCGCAGACCTTGACGCGCTGACGATCGCGGAGCGCCGCGCCGCCACCAACTCTGTCGCGGCGCAGCCGCCGGCCGGCACAACTGTCGAGACTGCCGATGCCGGGGGAGTCCCGGGTGAGTGGGTCGTCGCGGCCGGCGTGCCGGCCGGCCGCGTGCTGCTGTACCTGCACGGCGGGGCCTACCAACTCGGTTCTCCGGCCACGCTGCGCCACGTGATCGCGCTGATCTCCGCCGCCGCGCGAGTCCAAGTGCTGAGTATCGACTACCGGCTTGCGCCTGAGCATCCGTTTCCGGCCGCCGTCGACGATGCCCTGACGGCCTACCGGTTCCTGTTGGGCACCGGTGCAGATCCGGCGGCCGTCGCGATCGCCGGCGATTCGGCAGGCGGCGGTCTGGCCCTCGCGACGCTTGTCGCGCTGCGCGATGCCGGTGACCGCCTGCCGGCCGCGGCCATCGCGATGTCCCCGTGGACGGATCTCGCGCTCACCGGTGACTCGCTGCGCACCCGCGCCGACGTCGACGTGATGATCAGGCCAGCCGGGATGACCGAGACCGCGGCGACCTACCTGGCCGGCGCCGATCCACGGCACCCATACGCCTCACCGCTGTACGCCGACTTGCACGGCCTGCCGCCGATCCTGATCCACGTCGGTGATGCCGAGGTGATCCTGGATGACTCGACGCGATTCGCCGCGAAGGCTCGCGCCGCGGGTGTCGACGTCACGCTCGACGTGTGGCCTGAGATGCCACACGTCTGGCACGCATTCGCCGGCTTGCTGCCCGAATCTGACGAAGCGATCAGGCGAATCGGCGCCTGGCTCCAGGCCCATTGGGCCTAGACCGGTCGGAGTGCGGGCCGCTGCGGCGGGACCGTCATTCGGACTAGCCCGGTGTCGACGTCGTAGACGTAGCCGGCGACCGTGATCCGATCCGACACTTTCGGCGATGCCAGCAGGCGCTTGACGTCCGTGGCGACGGTCTGTTCGGGATCGACGACGGCGCTATCCGCCAGGACAGACTCGTCAATTCCCGAGCGGGCGGCGAAGGCGGTCCGGAAGTCGGCATCCGCGAGGAATGCGGTGCCGCAGCCGGTGTGGTGGATGACCGCCACCTCGAACAGAGGTCCTTCCGTCATCATCACGCCGACGATGTAGCTGATGAACGCGACGTCGTCGATGACGGCTTCGGTGACGCGTCCGCCCGCGTTGCGCACGACGGGCGCGTCTCCGAGATCGAGGCCGAGGAACGCGGCCGGGTCGACTCTCGGGTCGAGGCAGGTGACCACGAAGACAGGCTGTTCGGGCAGCATCGACAGCCCGGCGTAGGCGCCGGTGGCTTCGAATGCCCGGTTGCGCTCCAGAAGCGGATCGAGATTGCTCATTTTGTTTCTCCCACTGGCGTTTGGATGCGAGCTACGGCGGCGGGTCGGGCAGTGGCCACGTCGGCTGACTCGTCCGGAACGGCTAGCGGCTGCGCCGGCAAGAACACGCCCGCGAGGATGGCACCCATCGCGGCGACACCGCCGGCGACAAGCGAGCCGATCGTGAGGCCGCGCAGGAAAGCGTTGGCAGCGGCGTGCTGCACCGCGCTTCCGAGGACGGGGTGCCCGATCGCGGTGATCTTGCCAGCCGCCGCATACGCGGCGCCGACGGATTGATGCGCCAGCGTCGTCACCCGACCTGGGAGGCCGGAGGGCAGAGTGGCGGACAGCCGCGAGCCGTACACCGATGCATACACGCTGCCGATCACGGCCACGCCGAGTGTGCCGCCGACGAGCCTGGTGGAATCGTTAACGGCTGAGCCGACCCCGGCCTTGCGCCTGGATATGGCGCCCATGATCGACTCAGTGGCGGGCGCCGACGTCAGCCCTAGTCCCAGCCCGTAGATCACCATCTGCGCTGCGATGACGTCGTAGCTCAGCGTCGTGGTCGTGGTCACGGCCACCCAGGCGTAGAAGCCGGCCATAGCCACCATCCCGGTCGTCACCACGAGCTTGGTCCCCAGCCGGACCGCGAGTTGCGTCCCGGCGACCGATCCTGCGCCGACCGACAACGCGACCGGGAGGAGGTGAACCCCAGTCGACAGGGGGCTATAGCTGCGGACGAACTGGAAGTACTGGGTGATCAGGAATATGAAGCCGAAGAGGGTGAAGAACGATATCGTCACCGCGCCGCTGGCCGCGCTGAAGCGCATGTTGCGGAACAGCCTGACGTCGAGCATCGGATTCGCAGCACTGCGCTCCCGGACGATGAACGCTGCGAGCAGGAGGGCCGAGCCGGCAAATCCCGCTACGCTGCGGCCCGCGCCCCAGCCGTAGGCCGGAGCCTCGATGATGGTGAAGACCAGCAGCGCCATGGTGGCCGAGGACAGGATGAGGCCAGGAATGTCGGGCGCGGCGGCGTCCGGGTCTTTCGACGCCGGAACGATGACCGTCACAAGGAGCATGGCGACGGCAGCTACCGGCGCCATCGCGATGAAGATGCTGGCCCAGCTGAAGTGCTCTAGCAGCCAGCCGCCGACGATCGGGCCCATCGCAATCGCCACGCCGGCGATCGCGCCCCACAAGCCGATGGCGCGCGCGCGTTCCTTCCGTTCCGTGAAGACGTTGGAGATCAGCGACAGGGTCGCGGGGAATGTCATGGCGGCGCCAAGCCCCATGACCGACCTTGCCGCGATGAGCTGTGCTGGGCTGGTCGTGAACCCGCCGGCGAGGGTGGCCGCACCAAACACGCCAAGTCCCGCGAGCAGCATGCCCTTGCGGCCGAACCTGTCCGACAGACTGCCGAAGGTCAGCAGTAGCGCGGCGAAGACGAGGTTGAAAGCATCGACCACCCACTGCAACTGCGTGGTGGTGGCGTGCAGTTCGCGGACCAGCGCGGGCAACGCGACGTTCACTAGCGTTGTATCGAGGTTGACAAGGAAGGCCGCGAGTAGCAGCGCGACCAGGATGAGTGGCTTCGATCTCATACTTGAGATCTTCTAGCTAAGAGTTGAAAAAGTCAAGTTCTTAGACTCAGAGTTCAAGTGAATTCTGATATGCTGTGGGCATGCGCAGCTACGGCGAGTACTGCTCGATCGCAAAGGCCCTGGATGTCGTGGGGGACCGGTGGACTCTCCTGATCGTCCGGGAACTCCTCATTCGCGGCGGATGCCGCTATACGGACCTCAAGGACGGACTGCCGGGCATCGCCACCAACCTCCTGTCGGACCGGCTTCGCGAGCTGGAGTCAGCGGGCCTGATCCGGCGCGAAGAGGCACCGCCGCCGATCGCGACGACACTGTTTCACCTGACCGAGACGGGACAGGAGCTGACGCCCGTTCTGGACGCCTTCCACCGGTGGGGGCTCAGGTATATGGTCGACCCGCCAACCGGCGACGCGTTCCGGAGTCACTGGTTCGCCTTCTCTGTCCGGTCCTTGCACGACAACGATCCCGATGGGCCGCCTGCGTCGATCGAGTTGCGCGCTGGCAGCAGTCCTGCAGTTATCGACGTGGCGGCAGGCGAGGTGTCCGTGCGCGTCGGTACCGCGCCAGCGCCAGACCTAGTCTTGACCGGCGAGCCGCGTCTCATCCTGGGCATGTTCAATGGCCTGCTCACGGCGGCTGAGGCGGCCAATCTCGGCCTGGAATTCAGCGGCGACGCCGCTGTGCTGCACCGCATCCTGCCCGAGGTCACGGCCGGGATCTAGCCCGGCGTCCCCGTTCCGTTCCTAGAAGTTCGATCTTGTCCAGCCGCGCCTGGTCGTGGTCAGGACCCTGAACGGAAGCGCATTCAGGAACGCCCGGCTGTCGTCATAGGTCTGCCCGGTAGCATCGGCTCCGTCCAGGTAGCTGTAGTCCAGCAACCGGTCGACCCGAGCCAGCTCGAGCCAGTCCGCAGCGTGACCGAGCAGCCACGTCGCGACCTTACGGCGGCGGAAGGGCTCACAGACGTGGAGGTTGCCGACATCGGCCCAGCCCGCCTGGCGCGCGATCCGCTCGCCGTCGTCCCGGATTTCCACCTCGATGTAGCCGATGGTCTCGCCGTCGAGAACCGCCGACAGCCGAGTGCCGTTCAATCCGACCGTCCGCCGTAGTTCCAGGCCGGCCACCGGCGGTTCCGCCAGCCGTGGCAGGTCGTCGACGCGGGCGAGGTAGACAAGCTCGGCGTGGCCGTCGTGGACGAATCCTGCCTGTTCGTAAACGGCACTGACGTGCGGCCACTGCTCAGGAATGCCATAGACGCCGGGCACCGGCAGGTCGCCGTCAGCGTGCTGGCTTGTGACGTGCCAGCTGTCGAGTTGCGCGATACACACGGCGATGAGCTCGGCGGCGGCCTGCGTTCCCGCTGTCCACCAGGGGTTG
>Ga0126373_10003019_pt1 | contig 12464 bp, 12 predicted proteins | sample PanSoiMetPlot_11_FD_92545 | JGI IMG/M metagenome (GOLD analysis project Ga0126373, IMG submission 92545) | Tropical forest soil microbial communities from Panama - MetaG Plot_11 | ecosystem: Environmental > Terrestrial > Soil > Tropical forest > Bulk soil | place: Panama | collected 2016-02-17
AAAATGCTGGATTCCCTTCCGGTGGCGCCCTCCACCACCCAAAGATGGTGCCACGCAACAAGAGGAACACGGAAGGCCGATCGAGCGCAATGGTTTTGCGCGTCGCCAAGCGGTCAAACCGCTCGGCCGCGTGCGGCGATTGGCTTGCCACGGAAGCCGGGCGGCCGACGGCAACCAGGCGCTGCAGCCGATTGTGATCAAACGCCTGCGGCGCAGGCCCAACGGCGGACCGCCCCTCGCCCTCGCGTCGGCGAAACGCGATCCAACAAACAGGGAAGGCGCCGGTCTATCCATTGTGGTCCCGTCCCTTCAAGATCGGGCCGCATCGCTGGGCGCAACCATGGGTCTCATCCGTCGCCGGCTTTGGGCGCCGCGCCTGGCTTTGCGGCAACCGCGTGGGATCCTCGAGGGAGATTGACTCGCAATGAATTTCGAAAGCGACAACGCCGCCGGGATCGCGCCGGCAATTCTCGACGCCATCGTGCGCGCCAACGACGGGTTTGCGCGCAGCTACGGCGAGGATGCGGTGACGGCGCATCTCAAAGCGCATCTGGCGCAACTGTTCGAGCATGAGGTCGGGGTGTACCTGGTGGCGACCGGAACCGCCGCCAACGCCTTGGCGCTCGCCCAGATCGCGCCGCCCTGGGGGGCCGTGCTTTGTCACGAGGAATGCCACCTGGCGGTGGACGAGTGTGGCGCCCCGGAATTTTTCGGGGCCGGGCTCAAGCTCATCGGGCTTCCCGGTGAAGGGGGCAAGATTGCCGCGCCGACGCTCGCGGCGGCGCTGCAACGAGGCCCGTGGGGCGGTCCGCATCATGTGACCGCCGCGGTCGTCTCGCTCACCCAGGCGACCGAATTCGGTACCATCTATCGGCCCGAGGAGATTCGTGAGCTCGCGGCCATTGCGCATGCGCATGGCGCGAAAGTCCACGTCGATGGCGCGCGCTTTGCGAACGCGCTCGCGCGGCTCAACCGGAGCGCAGCGGCCGTAAGCTGGCAGTGCGGCGTCGACATCCTCTCGCTCGGCGCCACCAAGGGCGGCGCCATGGGGGCCGAAGCCGTCATCGTGTTTGACCCGACGTTGACCCTCGGCCTGGACGAGCGGCGCAAGCGCGCCGGCCACCTGATCTCCAAACACCGATTTGTGGCTGCCCAGCTTGAGGCGTATCTTGCCGACGATCTGTGGCTGGAACTGGCTCGGGCGGCCAACCGCATGGCCGATCGCCTCGCGGCCGCACTCGCCGATGCCGGCCTCACCGTGGTTTGGCCGGTTGAGGCCAATGAGATCTTCGTGGTCCTGCCGCGCCGGCTGGATCAACGATTGCGGGCCGCCGGCGCGCGCTATTTCGCTTGGACGACGAAAAATCTGCCCACCCGGGCTTGCGTCGCAGACGACGAGGTGCTGGTGCGCTTGGTCGCCTCGTTTGCCACGCGCAGCGCTGATGTGGACAAACTTGTCGCGGTGATTCGCGCAGGCTGAGCACGCGACGCCCAAGCTCTGCCCCAATCGGCCGTATCTTGGTCGCTGGGCAGGGGCGCCGCCCGGGAGGCACGTTGTGAACTTCGTCGGTCTGGTGAAAACCGGCGCCTTCGCCTGCATTCTGGCGGGTGTGGCGTCGCGCTTGGTTCTGGCGGATCCGGTTCGGCTCGCCCAGGTCACGCCCGCGGGCGCCTTGCCGCCCTCCGAGATCGTGCAGATCGTGCGCTCGGCCGGTCTGCTCCCGACCTCGGAACCGGCGCTCACCGGGTCGACCTATGTGGTCCGCGCGGTCGACCCCTATGGCACGCCGATCCGGGTCATTATCGACGCCCGTTACGGCTACATTCTTTCGGTTCACCGCATGGCCGCAACCGAGCCGCCGCATCCGCCCTACACGGCGTTGGGGATGCGCGATCGGCCCTACAGAACCGATTATGCCAGGGACGATTTGAGCGGCCTTGTGCCCCCACGCGCAATTCCGCTGCGGGCGCCGCCGGGGGCGGCCCCGCTGCACCCGCCGCTTCCCAAGCCAAGAGCCGCGACGGCCGCCGAGACCGCCAAGCCCGTGCCGCCACCTGAAGGCGCGAACGCAGCTGAAAGCGCGCCCGCCGGCCCAGCAAGTTCGACGGCGGCGAGCGGCAAACAGGCCACCAAACAAGAGAGCTTTCCGCCGGTCACGCCGCTGCAGTGATGCAAAAAAGAAAAAGCGCCTCGGCGAACCGAGGCGCTCCCCTTAAGATCGCAACCGCTGCTTAGGCGGCCTTGGCTTCGCCGGTCTTGGCGTCAATCACCTTCGCCGAAGCGGCGCTGGTGCCGATCGGAATCTGGCGCGGCTTGAGCTGCTCGGGGATCTCGCGGACGAGATCGACGTGGAGCAAGCCGTTCGCCAAGGTGGCGGCCTTGACCTCGACATGATCCGCAAGCTGGAAGCGACGCTCGAAGGCACGAGCGGCGATGCCCTGATAGAGCATTTCGCCGGCGTTCTCGGCGCTCTTCTTCCTCTCGCCTCGGATCGTCAGCGTGTTCTCCTTGGTCTCGATCGAGAGATCGGAGTCGGTAAAGCCGGCCACCGCAAGCGAGATGCGGTAGGCGTTTTCGCCGGTCCGCTCGATGTTATAGGGCGGATAGCTTGGGCCAGCATCGACGCCCGCGACTTGGTCGAGCAACGAGAACAGCCGGTCGAAACCGACGGTCGAACGATAGAGAGGAGCTAGATCAAACGTACGCATGGCATGACCTCCTGTTTCTGAGCGACATGCGGTGGTCCACCAAAGGTCGGACCCCAATGAAACCGCGCCGCCCGTATGGGCCAGCGCTGCGCCTAATGTGGGAGTCGCTGCGCCGGGCCGCAAGGGGCGCAGCCCACAAGCCTTTGCGTACCCGCTGACAGGCTGCGACCCGCCCTGCTATAGACAGAGCCTGATCTTTCGGTCATTCGCCCGCCCATGCAGCTCATTTCCATTCCCAGCAACCCGGTTCCCCAAGGTGCGGTCACCGGAATGGTCAAGACGCCCGACGGAGCGGCGCTGCGATTTGCGCGCTGGCCACCCCCGGCGGGTCGCAAAGGCACGCTGTGCGTCTTCCACGGCCGCGCTGAATTTATCGAAAAATATTTCGAAGTGGTGCGCGATGCCCAGGAGCGCGGCTTTGCGGTCGCCTCGGTGGATTGGCGCGGCCAAGGACTCTCGCAGCGATTGCTGGGCGACGAACGCAAAGGACATGTGCGGGATTTTTCTCAATATGATGTTGATCTTGATACCTTCATCAAAGAGATCGTTTTGCCCGATTGTCCGCCACCGGTGTTCGCGCTCGCCCACTCGATGGGAGCGGCTATCGTGCTCCGCGCCGCCCATCGTGGCCGGCGTTTTTTCGAGCGCGTGGTGTTGAGCGCCCCGATGGTGAACCTGCTCGGTGGCGCGGGCTCACGGCCAGCGCAATTTGCGACGCGGACGCTGCGGTTCGTCGGCATGGGCCGGGCCTATTTGCCCAGCGGCGGAGCGACGTTGGTTCAGTCGAAGCCGTTCATCGGCAACATTCTGACCTCCGATCCGGTCCGCTATGAGCGCACCGCCGCGATCGTCGAGGCCGAGCCCATGCTCGCCCTCGGGTCACCGACGATCGGATGGGTCGACGCCGCGTACCGGGCGATGCGGGAGTTTGCTGAGCCCAACTATGCCGAGCGGCTGCGTCAGCCGACCTTGATTGTTGCTGCCGGCCAAGATCAGCTGGTTTCCACCCCGGTGATCGGCCAGTTCGCCGCGCGGCTGCCGGTGGGCTCGCATCTGGTGATCGCCGGCGCCCGCCATGAACTCCTGATGGAGGCGGACCGCTTCCGTTCGCAGTTCTGGGCGGCGTTCGATGCCTTCGTGCCTGGCACCCCGGTGTTCAAATAAACCCGCAAGCGGGGCTCATGCGCCGGTCAGCAAGGCCTGGGCGGCCGCATGGGTGCGCCGGTCGCCGGCCGCGATCACCCGCCCGCCCGCGGTCGCTGGCGCGCCCTCCCACGTGGTCACCACCCCGCCGGCGCCCACGATGATGGGGATGAGGGCGATGATGTCGTGCGGTTTGAGTTCGGTCTCGATGACGAGATCAACGTGCCCGGCCGCGAGCATGCAGTAGGCATAGCAGTCGCCCCCATAGCGAGCGAGCCGCACACGCTTCTCGACGGCCGCGAAGGCGCGGCGGTCGGCCCCGCTCATTAGCCGCGGGCTGGTCGTGAACAGCACGGCCTGGGCCAGGTCGGGGCAGTCACGGACCCGCAGGTCGCGGTCCCCCGCAGGCCCGCGGTACCGGGCCGCTTCGCCATCGCCGGAAAAGCGCTCGCGCATGAATGGCTGATGCATCATCCCGAACACCGGTTGAGCATGCCGCATGAGCCCGATCAGGGTTCCCCAGGCGGGCATGCCGCACACGAACGACTTGGTGCCATCGATGGGATCGAGCACCCACACATAGTCGGCGTCGGTCCGTTCCTCCCCATATTCCTCGCCGACAATGCCGTGCGCCGGGAAGGTGCGGCGGATGAGGGTGCGCATAGCCGCCTCGGCGGCGCGGTCGGCGGCGGTGACCGGATCAAAGCCGCCGCCGCAATGCTTGTTGTCGATCGACAGCGCGGTCCGGAAGAATGGCAAGATCGCGTCCCCCGAGACCCCGGCCAGCTCGTCAACAAATGCGACAAAATCGACCGCCGTCATGGAACAACCCTCGCGGCTTCTGGTTGGGTTTGATGACCCCCGATGGCGACGCCCCACGGCCTGGGCGCGCCCTTCGACCCCGCAGGCCGCCTTTGTTTTTGCCGGTCGCCTCCAGGCTGCCAGGAGTGCGACGACGCGTCGCCCCCGTTTCGTCGAAAATATGCCTGCCGCACTTGCGTTTTGTGCGCCGCGGTGGCATATTGTTGCAGCGCGGTAACGCGATTTGCTTCGCGTTCCCGCCGCCCTCCTTGGGCGTTTCCTCCCTAGACTTGGGCCGCTTGCATATCGCGAGCGGCCTTTTTTTCTGGGCATTCTGTCGGTTCTCGACGCCATTGCGCGGGCGAGAATGAACCTCCGCCTGACGGGGTTGTGGCGCCTCGGCCTGCGGCTTTGTCACACCGACTCCGCAAACACCACGTTATGCGCCATCCGCCGTGCTGACATGCAGCATATGCAGAATACCGCGGCCCGTGGGCAGCCAAACCGAACGTCCGCCGGGAGTTTTCCACAGGGCCGTAGATTCCGCCCGCGCGGCGTCCCGATCTGGGTCATCGACCCGGCGGTCGTTTGCGGGCCGCTCACTCGGCGGCCGCCCGATAAGGCCGCAACTCCTCCAGCGGCAGCGCGGCCAAGCGATCGGCCACTGTGACCAGATCGGCCGCGAGCGTCGCAAAGCCCGCCGAGCGCTCGTAGCGGCGTTCGTCCATATAGAGCGCCCGATTGACCTCGAGTTGGATCGAATGCAGCCCGGCGCCAGGGTTACCGTAGTGTTCGGTAATAAAGCCCCCCGCATAGGGCTTGTTGCGGCTGACCACGTAGCCCAAGCCGCACAGCGTCATCTCCATGACTTCGGAAATCAGCGGCACGCAGCTCGTGCCGTAACGATCGCCCAAAACCACATCGGCCCGGGGACGATCCTCCTTGGAGCCTGCAGTCGAGGGCATCGAGTGGCAATCGACCAGGACGGCAGCGCCAAATTCCCGGTGCACGCGGGTGAGCAGACGGCGTAGCGCGCGATGGTAGGGCTTGTAGAGGGCTTCGATTCGATTGAGCGCGTCGTCAACGGGGATGCGTTGATCGTAGATTTCTTGGGAATCGCCGACGACGCGCGCCACGGTTCCGAGCCCACCTGCCACCCGCATCGAGCGCGTATTGGCAAACGACGGCAAACGTCCTTCGAACATCCGTGGATCGAGCTCATAGGGTTCGCGATTGACGTCCACGTAACAGCGCGGGAAATGCGCGCGCATCACCGGGTGGCCGCGTTCAATGACGCCAAACACGAGTTCGTCGACAAAGGAGTCCTCTGACCGTCGCAAGGTCGCAAGGTCAAGTCGCGCCGCGTCCAGGAACGCGCGCGGATAGACACAGCCGCTGTGGGGTGAGTTAAAGACCACGGGCGCCCGATGGGCCTCCGGTTCGAGAACCTCGAACGGTGGATCGAGCTCGACGGCGAAGAATTCGGTCATCGTTGTTCCAAGGGCTCCCAACCCCGTCCCCACCGGCGTGGAGACATTGTCCATGCTGGCGGTTTTTTTGCCAAGGTTCTGTGACGCCTAAGGAGAGGATTGACGAGAACATTCGTATCCCTTTGGGCGCCACTGCGCTCTGGCCGGCCGCCCTTGCCGCGGCGTATGAGCGCTGTCGTCCCCAGAGCCCCAAAGCCTCGGACGATGAACGTGGCGATCGTTTCGATTCTCCCGACCATCTGCCGCATCCGTTAACCGCTTTCACTGCATATTTACCAGATCGGCTGCTTATGGGATGAGTCTCGACAGCCCTATCTCGTGTTGTGATCGAGTGTCGAAGCCATGCCGAAAATCCTATTAGCCGAAGACGACAATGATATGCGCCGTTTTCTGGTGAAGGCGCTGGCGAACGCCGGTTACGAGGTGATCGACTACGACAATGGCCTCTCGGCCTACCGACGCTTGCGGGAAGAGCCGTTTCAACTGCTGCTGACCGACATTGTCATGCCCGAGATGGACGGCATCGAGCTCGCCCGGCGCGCCTCCGAGCTCGACCCTGATATTAAGATTATGTTTATTACCGGATTTGCAGCGGTGGCACTCAATCCCGACTCTCAGGCGCCGAAGGAAGCCAAGGTGCTCTCCAAGCCCTTCCACCTTCGCGATCTCGTCAACGAAGTGCAAAAGATGCTTGCTGCCTAGCGGGCACCGAAAATCCCGGGCCATACCGCCGCACCTCCGACCGAAGCACAGCGCGCGGGTTTGCGTCGAAAGCAGCCCCGACATCGCCGTCTCGAAGGCGGCGCAAATGCTCAGTTGTAAGAGCCCAAGGGGGGTGGTACGCAACGATCGGTCCGGGCGAAGGTTTCGGTCAAGTCGTCAGCGGCACGAGGGCGGTTAGCTCAGCGGGAGAGCGTCGCGTTGACATCGCGAAGGTCAGTGGTTCGATCCCACTACCGCCCACCATCCTGGTTCGATCCTCGTTGTGCGCGCAGGCGAGGGCGGTCGCGTTGAAAGACCGACGCGAGCGGCCGCCAGCGTCGCGTGGCTTTTGACTGAACTGCTTGTGGTGCTGACGCTTCTGCGGCGGCTGCGATCGTCTTCTCAGAGGTGCGATCGGCCCGAGCCAACCGCCCCGTGGCCACGTTCAGCGGGACGCGTATTTGCTGAGGTTGGCGCACCAACGACCTAAGCATCGACCGAAGCCGGCGGCGTTCGCGTGCGTCTGCGGCCTTATCAGCTCAGCCGCGCGCCTTTCTTATCGCGCCCGAGCGCGTCGCATTTGGCCGCGATAGCCGAGCCTTCCATGCCGCGACGGCGAGGGTGATGCCGCGCCCATCTGGCCAACCGGAAAGAACCAAGCAGAGATCGCCCGCACCATCATCCACAGGGCAGGCGAGCAGCTCAATCCCGACAGAAACCAGGCAAACTTATTGTTGTCGTTAAATCCCACCAGGCCAAAGACCACGGGCGGCACGAGACTGTAGAGAAACCACGGCTGTCCGCGTTTCTGGTTCATGACCTCACCCCTGTCGGATAAAGGCGCCGACCTCGGGGCCGGCAAGGGGCGCGCAGAGAGCCGCGGCCGCCCGCTGGTGCGGCTGACGCGGGTCGTGGCGAAGGCTCTTAAAAAGCGGCGCGGGCCGCGAGCGGCCTTGAACGTCGGCCGCGGAACGGCCGTTGGTGCTCAGCCGAGAAGGCGGCTGCGTCCGGCGCCAAGCCGGCGCGCCTGCCCCCGCGCCCCAGAACGCGGCGGTCATCGGCTCAAGGCCGCGCGCGAGGCGGTGATCGCAAGTGATCGCCGTAATAATCGTTCGCTCCCGTTGAAGCCGCGCGATCACGGCCGGCAACGCCCACCGGAGCGCGTCAACAATCCCCCGGATGCGGTTCGCAATAGCGGGTCCTAGCTCCGCCGTATTGGCAAAACCGCAAGCCTTGCATCCCCCGCAAAGCGCGACTTGTCAAGCTTCGCCACGCGACGCCGAGCCGGATGCGGACCGCGTCGGCGCAGCCGAACCCCCGCGGCCTCGGCGCCCAGAGGCCCTACGGTTCCCTCGCCCGCGGCAACCCGCCAAACACCTAAAGCAATCCCGTCGGTCGCCTCCGGCGGCCGACGGGCGCAAATAGGGGGCTCAACCACGCAGCGGGGAGAACACGTGGCTTTTTCGTGTTCTCATCGTGGCTTCGCGGATGCTTGGCGGCGGCGGCGGCCGAGCGGCGTTCCTACTGATCGGTTGCGAGTTTTGGTTGGTCGTCCTTGGGTGCCGTGAATACGGCGATGCAGCCCACGGCGTCGCTTCCTCCGGCCGAGGAGCAAACCGTGCTGTGCGCGGCGGGGATTGGAACATAGACCTGGTTGAAGATCGGGTCGGCCGCGACCGAATGGGCGTTCGGGGCGCCCGCAAGAGCAGTGAACACGCTCGGATCCGAGGTCAGGCTGTTGGCGTCGATAACGCCGAGAAGCTGGGTTGCGGCCACGGCCGACGATCGCGCCAAGAAATAGTGCTCATCGCCGGGATTGAACCAGACTTCATCACCACCCGACTCGTTGGCAAGCGTCGCCAAGACCGCGCCATTTCGCTCGTCGATGACCGCCGTCGGATTGGTTCCGGTCGGACCCGGTGCATTGCAGCCGAGCAGGATTTGATGCTCCGGGCCCAGCGCCATGCCTTGCGGACCCGCGCAACTGGCAAGCGGAATCGTGTAGGTTTGCACGATCTGCATCGACTTCGCGTCGACCACCAGGACGGCACCGGGTACGGTGTCGTTGCCGGGGCCGTTGACCTCGGGAATGTTCAAATAGATCTTTCCGGTCCGGCGGCTCCACTGGCACTGCTCGATGCCATTTGTGGCCAGCGGGGTGCCGTTGGTGCCGTCCATCGTGATTTTGCCAAGGATCGTGTAGGTGTCGGTCGAGATGAAGCTGACGAACGGCCAGTTCGCCGGGTTGTCGTGTTCGGCGTCGTTGGCGATCAGGACCACGTGATTGCGGGGATCGAAACACCCTTCGTCCGCCCGGAAGGCGCCTCCGGTCGGGATGACATGGGTGGTCTGCTGGGATTTGAGGTCGATCACGTGGACAGTGCTGTCGCCATTGCCGGCCCAGACTTCGCGGTGATGGACGGTGAGGACCCCGTTGGGGCCGGAGGTGTCGTTGTTGCCGGTGAAGCCGACGAAGGAACCCTGCCCCAGTTGCGCCACCACCTGGTTGCTGCGGGTGTCGATCGCGTCGACCGCCTTGTTGGTGCGATCGCCGAGCAGATAGAGCTCAAGAACCGGGTCATCGTAGCTGATATCAAACGTCGAAATACTCTGACCATTGGGGAGCGTGATCGCGGATTTTGCCGCGAACACCTCATCGGCTGCCGCCACCCCCGGCGTTGCGAGAACCGCCAAGACGATGGCGCGCGCAAAATACCCCAGCATTCTATGCGTGGACACGTTCGTCTCCCTATGTGCGTGATTTTTCCCAGTCCGCGCCGGAATTTGCTCGACCATCATGGCAGACCGACGACAGCAAACGTCATTTGAACAAATATCGATCAAAGCGACCGTGGCACGCCATCAAACGGCTGCGTCAAGACCCCTTCAGGTTGCAAGACTCCGAGAGACCCTGCATGGGCGCGATGCCGTGCGACAAAAACCACGGCTGACCACGCAATTTCGGAAATCGCGTAACAACAGTTTGCATGCAGTCGTCCGCACCGTGGCACAACGATCAAACAGGGGCTCCAATTTGTTTGGTCAACGTCGCTTGCTCGACCGCCGCGGCCTGACGATGCCCTAAAATCGACAACATGCCACCAAATTCAGCCGCCGCCCCAGGGGCACGGGCAGCGTGTTTCGATGCCAGCGTAAATCCGTGACTTTGCAAAAACGCCGCTTGCCCGGCTGGCGGTGGGATCGGCCGATGCGCGTGATCCCTCCCGACCGATCTCGATCGCCCGCGGCGGCCTTTGTCTGGTACAAACGGCTCCTCAAAGCGGCTCGACGGGGTCACCGTGACCCTGCAGCGCCGCGCCCGGCCACTTGTCTGCGGAGCAAAATTTTCCATGAGCGAGCGTCGCCTTGGCATCATCATGTACGGGGTCACCGGCCGTATGGGGACCAACCAGCATCTGGAGCGCTCGATCGCGACGATTCGCGCGCAGGGCGGGGTGGCGCTGCGGGACGGCAGCCGGCTTATTCCCGATCCTATTCTGGTCGGCCGGGACGCGGAAAAGTTGCACCTACTCGGGACACGTTACGGCGTCACCGCAGTGACGACCGATCTTGACGCCGCGCTCGCCGACGCAAGCTACCCGGTGTTCTTCGACGCGTCGGCCACGGCGGTTCGCTTCGATGTCGTGCGCCGCGCGCTGGCGGCCGGCAAACAGATCTATTGTGAAAAGCCGACCGCCACCAATCTGGCGGACGCGCTCGAACTCTATCGGCTCGCCAAAGCCAGAGGCGTCAAGCACGGCGTGGTGCAGGACAAGTTGTGGCTGCCGGGCCTGCGCAAGCTCAAACGGCTGATTGCTTCGGATTTTTTCGGCCGCATCTTCGCGGTCCGCGCCGAGTTCGGTTATTGGGTGTTCGAGGGCGACTGGCAGCCGGCGCAAAGGCCGTCCTGGAACTACCGCAAAGCCGACGGGGGCGGCTATATCGCCGACATGTTCGCCCACTGGCGCTACGTGCTTGAAGACCTTTTTGGCACGCTCAAAGCTGTCAGCTGTGTGGGCGCCACCCATATCCCGACCCGGGTCGACGAGCACGGCCATGCCTATGCGGCAACGGCCGATGATGCGGCCTATGCGACGTTTGAACTGGACAACGGCATCATCGTGCAGATCAACGGTTCCTGGTGCACCCGGGTCCGGCGCGACGACCTCCTCACCATCCAGGTCGACGGAACGCTGGGCTCCGCCGTGGCCGGTTTGCGCCGCTGTTTCGTCCAGCCACGCGTTGCCACGCCCAAGCCGGTGTGGAATCCGGACATCCCGCAGCCCATCGATTTCTTCGCGGATTGGCAGGAGGTGCCCGACAACGACGTTTACGACAACGCCTTCAAGGCGCAATGGGAGCTGTTCCTACGACATGTCGCCGAGGACGGCCCGTTTCCATGGGATCTGCTGGCCGGCGCCCGTGGCGTGCAGCTGGCAACGCTGGGGCACCAAAGCTGGACCGAGCGGCGATGGATCGCGGTCCCTGCGCTTGCGACCTGACCGCGACGAAACGCCCGGGTCCCGGTCACGCGGTCGGCCGCACCGATTTGGGCCCCTTGGCGGGGGCGCAATTGACAAGCGCAGGCCCCAACCGTAATGGAGCCCGGCATCCCGTTTAGACTTGGCGGGCCCCCGGGTGGGCGGAACGCTTAAAGGTAGGCCTCATGAAAGTCCGCAACTCACTCAAATCGCTGCGCGGCCGGCACCGCGGCAACCGGCTGGTTCGCCGGAAAGGGCGGGTCTATGTCATCAACAAGACCCAGCGTCGCTTCAAGGCGCGTCAAGGTTGAGGCGCTCACGGGCCTTTGACCCGTCGGTATTTACGCTTTCGGCCAAACTATCGTACATTGGCGACATGAGGGTACGGCTTGCCGTGCTGTGCGTGGTCGGTGGCGTGGCAGCCGCTGCGACGGGGCTTGTCCCGGGTCATATGGCGCGCGCGGCGTCCCCCGAGAGCACCGACAACCCGTCTCCTGTCAGTCCGAAGGTTGATCGCGCGCACAACATTGACTTCCTGTTTCAGGCGTTGAAAGCGGCTCCGGACGATGAAACGGCCCGGTTGATCGAGGGACGCATTTGGGCGCTGTGGTTGGTGTCGGGGAGCGACACCGCCGATTTGTTGATGAGCCGGGCGCGGGCGGCAATCGAACAGAATGATGCTGATCTCGCGATCCAGCTCCTCGATGCCATCATCGAGCTCAAGCCTGACTATGCCGAGGCCTGGAACCGGCGTGCGACGCTGTATTTTGAGAAGCACGATTACGCACGGGCGATGAGCGATATTGCCCAAGTGCTGGCCCGCGAGCCGCGGCATTTCGGGGCGCTGACCGGGCTGGGCATGATCCTTGAGGACGTGGGCGACGACAGGCGGGCGCTTGAGGCGTTTCGCCGGGCGCTCGAGGTTGACCCTCGGCTCGAGCGGGTGCCGGAGATTGTCAAAAGCCTGACCGAAAAAGTCGAAGGCCGGGGTATTTGATTGCCGCGGCAGCCCGATCGGCGCGCGCCAAACCCGGTCGAGCCTGTGGGCCGTGGCGCCGCGATTCGCTTCGCTTCCTTGCTCAAACATGACGGCATTTGCGCGCCGGGCCAGCGCCGATCAGGGCGCAGATGTGCCAAC
>Ga0126373_10003020_pt1 | contig 12463 bp, 10 predicted proteins | sample PanSoiMetPlot_11_FD_92545 | JGI IMG/M metagenome (GOLD analysis project Ga0126373, IMG submission 92545) | Tropical forest soil microbial communities from Panama - MetaG Plot_11 | ecosystem: Environmental > Terrestrial > Soil > Tropical forest > Bulk soil | place: Panama | collected 2016-02-17
ACCATCCCGGCTAGCGTCATTGCCGGATCTTCGGCGAACATCGCTATGCCAAAGTCGGTCAGTACCGCCCTGCCGTCGCTGGTGACCAGGACGTTGCTGGGCTTGACGTCGCGATGCAGGACCCCGGCCGCGTGCGCAGTGGCCAGAGCGCTGACTAGGCTGGCGCCGATTTGCGCGGCTTGCAGCGGCGGCAGCGGCCCGTCCTCGATGATGATCCGGTCCAGCGAGCGCGCCTCCACCAGCTCCATCACGATCCAAGGGCTGGCGTTCTCCTCGACGACGTCGTACACGGTGACGACGCTCGGGTGATTGAGCCGCGCCGCCGTCCGGGCCTCGCGGAGCGTTCGCTGGTATAGCGCTTCGGCGTCGGCTGGATCGGCATGCGAGGTGATCTGGACTTCCTTGATCGCGACGTCGCGTGCGAGCAGCTCGTCCCGGCCACGCCAGACAATCCCCATGGCGCCACGGCCGATCGGGTCTTGGAGCCTGTAGCGCCCGGCGATGAGTCGGCCGGTGCCCGTTGCAGCGTGCATGGCGGGACCTTATTTTTCAGCAGGTACTGAGTGCCTGTGAGCAAGTTAAGAATTTGGCTGTGCCGCCGGGCAGTCAAAACGGGCTTCTTGCAGGCAGTCTCGGCCAGGCATCAGGGTAACGGCGGCGTGCCCGGCGGTGGGTGGGTTTGCGCTGACTACAGCGGTCTTGTCGGCCAGATTGTTACTGCGGCACTCGCCCGGTCATGGCCAGCACATCCAGTGCTCGGTCGAGCTGGTCCATGGTGATCTGGCCGCTGGCGACAAGTCCCCGCCCGATCACCACATCCCGGATCGTCGCACCAGTTGCCAGCGCCTCGTGTGCGACTGCTGCTGCCGCCTCGTAACCGATGAACCTGTTCAATGCCGTCACGATCGCAGGCGACGACTCGGCGTTGCGACGCAGATGCTCTGCATGAGCGGTAATCCCGGTAATGACCAGATCGGCGAGCGAGTTCGCAGCCCCCGCGAGCAGATTGAGTGATGACATCAAGTTCCTGGCCATGACCGGCATCATCACGTTCAACTCGAAGTTTCCCGCCGCGCCGCTGAACGCAACCGCGGCGTCGTTGCCGATGACCTGAGCGCAGACCTGGCACACTGCTTCGCAGATCACAGGGTTGACCTTGCCGGGCATGATCGACGAGCCAGGCTGCAAGTCCGGAATGCCGATCTCGCCCAAGCCGGTCCGCGGCCCAGAACCCATCAGCCGCAGATCGTTGCAGATCTTGTAGAGGCTGACCGCGATGGTCCGGGTCACGCCGCTGACGGCGACCAACGCGTCCCGCCCGCCCGCGGCCTCGAAATGATCGCGTGCTTCGGTAAGCGGCAGGCCCATGTCGTCGGCTAGCCGGGCGATGACGGCAGCGGCGAATCCTGGCGGGGCGTTCAGTCCTGTGCCGACCGCAGTGCCGCCAAGCGGAAGCTCACCTACGTCAGGAACTGCCGCCGTGAGCCGGTCGGCGCCGTGCCTGACGGCAGCCGCGTACCCGCCGAACTCCTGACCAAGCGTCACCGGTGTCGCGTCCATCAGGTGCGTCCGGCCGCTCTTGACTACTTCGGCGAACTCGAAGGCCTTTTCATCGAGTTCTTCGGCGAGATGTTCTAGCGCCGGCAGCAGCGACTTGGCTATCGACCGGGCTGCCGCCAGATGGATGGCCGACGGAAACACATCATTCGATGACTGCGAGGCGTTGACGTGATCATTTGGATGCACCGGCCGTCCGAGCATCTTTGTTGCCAGGGTGGCGATCACCTCGTTGGCGTTCATGTTCGACGAGGTGCCAGAGCCGGTCTGGAACACGTCGACCGGAAACTGGTCGTCGAACTTTCCCTTCGCCACCTCAGCAGCTGCGTCGTGAATCGCCGTTGCCATGTCAGCTGGCAGCACACCAAGCGTGCCGTTGATCGTGGCGGCGACGCCCTTGAACGACGCGAGAGCACCGATCATGTCGCGCGACAGCCGCTCGCCGGAGATCTGGAAGTTCTGCACAGCTCGCTGTGTCTGCGCGCCCCAGAGCGCGTCGGCCGGTACCTCGACCTCGCCCATCGAGTCGTGCTCTGTGCGCGTCTCCCCGCGAGCGTCTGTCATGCGGACACCTTTGCTTAGCTTGGTCCCGAGCCGATAGTGAGCAGCGGGGTCTTCGGCGCGGTGACGTCGGCGAAGAAGTCGTTGCCCTTGTCATCTACCACGACGAACGCAGGAAAGTCTCGCACCTCGATCCGCCAGACGGCCTCCATGCCAAGCTCTGGGTACTCAAGGACCTCCACCTTGGTGATGCAGTCCAGAGCTAGCTTGGCAGCAGCACCCCCGATTGAGCCGAGGTAGAAGCCGCCGTGCTGCTTACACGCGGCGGTGACGCCGGCGGACCGGTTCCCCTTGGCAAGCATCACAAGCGAGCCGCCGTTTGCCTGGAACCGGTCGACGTAGGAGTCCATCCGGCCTGCGGTCGTCGGTCCGAACGATCCCGAGGCGTAGCCCTCCGGTGTCTTGGCTGGCCCGGCGTAGTACACGGCGTGGTCGCGCATGTAACCAGGCATAGGCTGGCCGGCATCCAGCAGTTCGTTGATCTTGGCGTGTGCGATGTCGCGCGCGACGACCATGGGCCCGGTCAGCGCCAGCCTGGTCTTGATCGGATACCGGGACAGCTCGGCTCGAATTTCGGCCATCGGGCGGGCCAGATCGATTCGGACGACGTCGTCGTGCAACTCGATCTCGGTTGTGTCCGGCACATACTGCGCAGGATCGGTCTCGAGTTGCTCGAGGTAAACCCCGTTCCGTGAAATCTTGGCTTTTGCTTGCCGGTCGGCCGAACACGAGACGGCGATGGCGACGGGGCACGATGCGCCGTGGCGCGGCAGCCTGATTACGCGGACGTCGTGGCAGAAGTACTTGCCGCCGAATTGCGCGCCGATCCCTGCCTTCCTGGTGATGTCGAGGACGACCTGTTCCAGCTCGAGATCGCGGAAGCCGTGGGCGTCCATGGACCCGGATGCCGGCAGCGCGTCCAGGTACTTGGCCGAGGCGTACTTGGCTGTCTTCAGCGCGTACTCGGCGCTCGTGCCGCCGACGACGATGGCCAGGTGGTACGGCGGGCACGCGGCAGTACCAAGAGATCTGATTTTTTCTTCCAGGAACGTGGCCATCCGGGCCGGGCTGAGCACCGCCTTCGTCTCCTGGTACAAGTAGGACTTGTTGGCCGAGCCGCCCCCCTTGGCCATGAAGAGGAACTTGTAGTCATTGCCGCCGGTGGCGTAGAGCTCGATCTGGGCTGGAAGGTTGCTCCCGGTGTTCTTCTCCTCCCACATCGACAGCGGCGCGAGCTGGGAGTAGCGCAGGTTGAGCTTGGTATAGGCGTTGTAGACACCGCGGGCGATGTGCTCGTCGTCGTGGCCATCGGTGAGCACGTTCTGGCCACGCTTGCCCATCACGATCGCGGTGCCGGTGTCCTGGCACATCGGCAGCACGCCGCCAGCCGCGATGCAAGCGTTCTTCAGCAGGTCACTTGCGACGAACTTGTCGTTCGGGCTGGCCTGCGGGTCATCCAGGATCGAGCGCAGCTGCTTGAGGTGGGCGGGTCGCAGGAGGTGCGCAATGTCGTGCATGGCCGTGGCCGTGAGCTCGGTCAGGATTTCCGGCTCGATTTGAAGGAACTCGCGCCCGAGAGCCTGCTGCACGCTGATCCCGTCGGTCGTGAGCAGCCGGTACTCGGTGTCATCGGCGCCCGTGGGCAGCATGTCGGTATAGGAGAACTCGGGCATCGCTCGCACATCCTTGTGGCGGGTTCGTGATGCTCTCATGCTATTTCGCAGCCCGAATCGCTTGGCGTGTGACTGCGCGGATGCCCCGAAACCATGATCCGGTAAATTCGGGCCACTCCTGGGTAGCCTTTATCTACCGGATCATGATCCGGGGCGAATCTCGGGTTGTCCTAGACCATCTCAGAGTCCAGAAGCTCAGCCTCGATTTCCTCAGTGCGCAGCTCGTTCGCCCGTGCCTGCGGAGCTTGCGCTGGCGCACCGGCTGGCTGCCGGATACGAATCGCGATGGCCACGATCAGCAACGCGGCCAGGTCGAAGATGGCCGCTGCCGTGAACGAAGCTGCCATCCCGTGCACTCTGGCGTGCTCGATCTGGGCCGCCACGCTGGCTCCGGCCAGCGGGTGACTGGCCGCAGCACGGGTCGCTGTGCCGAAGATCGTGACCAGAATGGCCAGGCCTAGCGCACCGCCGACCTGTTGCATCACGTTGACCATGCTGGCCGCCGCCCCCGAGTCCTTCGGTGGTACTCCGGCCAGCGAAGCCATGGTGAGCGGGACGAAGGCAACGCCCATGCCGCCGCCCAGCAGCAGCATCGGGATGATGACGCCAGGGAAATAGCTCGTGCCGGTGGACAGCTGGCCCAGCCAGGTCATGGCTGCGACGACGGGAATCAGGCCCGCGATCATCAACGGCCTGGGTCCGAACCTGTTCACCAGTCTCGGCGCGAGCCTGGAAGTTGCGAACAGTGCGCCGGTCATCGGGATGAAGGACAAGCCCGCCTGCAGAGGGCTGAAGCCGAGTACTTCCTGTACGAACTGAGTCAGGAAGAAGAACGAGCCGAACATGCCGCCCACGAGCAGCAGCCTGGCGAGGTATGAGGCCGACCGGCTTCGGTCGCGAAGTAGCCAGAGCGGAGTGATCGGCTGGCTAGTCCTGGTCTCGGTCAGGAGGAACAGCCCGAGCAGGATTGCGGCCGCGACGAAGGCGCCCAGCGAAATCGGGCTCGTCCATCCCGCCGAGGCGACATGGATGAAGGCGTAGACGAGCGCGGCCATGCCGGCGGTGGAGGTGACGGCGCCCGCGAAGTCGAAGCGACCGCGTACACGCTGGCTGAGCGCCAGCAACCGGGGCGCTGCCGCTATGACCGCGATGCCGACCGGCACGTTGACGAAGAACACCCAGCGCCACGAGGCCCACTGCGTGATCATGCCGCCCAGCACCAGGCCGAGGGACGCGCCGCCCATAGTGACGGCAGTGAAGATGCTTAGTGCGCGTACGCGCTCCCTGCCTTCAGGAAAGCTGGCGACGATGGCGGCAAGGACAGCAGGCGACGCGATCGCGCCGCCGACACCCTGTATCGCCCGCGCTGCCAGCAGCTCTGCCGACGAGGTTGCCAGGCCTCCGGCCAGCGAGGCGAGTGTAAAGATTGCCAGGCCGGCCATGAAAGCCTGACGGCGTCCGAGAATGTCGCCAGCCCGGCCACCGAGCAAAAGAAGCCCGCCGAAAGTCAGCGCGTACGCGTTGAGGACCCACGAGAGGCTGGTGGCTGATAGGTGCAGGCCGGTGGCCATGGACGGGAGTGCGATATTCACTACGGTCATGTCGAGCACGATCATGAGCTGAGCGCAGAGAACGACCGCGAGAGTGATGTTCCGCCGGTCCTTGGCTGGTGAGCCAGCGGTCGGACGGATTGCGGTTGAGGTTGAGTTAACAGTTCTGCTGGAAGCTTGCGACGACCTGGTGGTCGAGGCGGCTGGTGAAGAAGAAGACATTGTTCCTTCCCGGAACACGAAGTCGTTGGGCCCGCAAGCGGGACGAGGCAGCACTGGCTAGGCCGCGCGCCGTCTGCAGCGCGTAGCTGGCGGTTTACTAGTTGGCCGACCGAGGCGGCGCGGACACTGCGGGCCGGGCAGTGTCGCCCCATTTGTCAGCCAGCGACCGCTGGCTTCCAAGGTCTCGGTGAGCTAAGCTCTATTCGGAGGATCCCTCCGGTAACTATACGGAGGTCCCCTCCGGTTTGCAAGTCTGAATTATCTGGAGCGTGTGATGGGCACTGACGGGCCGGTCATCCAGGCCGTGCCGCCGAAGCGTGCTGACGCGCGCCGCAATTACGACAAGCTGCTAGCCGCGGCTGCCGAGGCGTTCGCGGAGCACGGCGCCGACGACGTCTCCCTGGAAGAAGTAGCCCGCCGGGCAGGCGTGGGCATCGGCACGTTGTACCGGCATTTTCCGAACCGGCAGGCTTTGCTGGAGGCGGTCTATAAAGACCAGGTTGATGGCCTCGAGGTGCTCGCGGGCAAACTGCTGGTAACCGAGTCTCCGGGTGATGCTCTGGGACAGTGGATGCGCGCGTTCGTATCGTTCGGCCGGACCAAGCGGAGCATGAGTTCCGCCCTCGTTGCCGCCATCGGCAAGGACTCCGAGCTGATCTCGAGTTGTAGCCGCACATTGCGCAACTGCACTGATTCGCTGCTAAGCCGAGCGCAGGAAGCGGGAGTAGCGCGCACTGATGTGCAAGCCGTCGACATCATGCGACTTGCGCATGGCCTGATCATGGCAACCGACGCCAGTCCATCCGACCCCGACCAGGCTGATCGGATGATCGGGCTGGTCGTCGATGGATTGACGGCACCGGGCGCGGGTGCAGCGAGTTAGACATTCGCGAGCAATCTCGTGTGCATCACTAGTCCTTCATTCCAGTTGCGCATCGGTAAGCACAGCCGGCGCATACGTGTGGCTGCCGTGGGGTAGCAACGTGACGCCCGGTTGCCGGTCCTCGCTTGGAACCTGTCCTCGCGCGGGCCGGTTGCCGGGACCAAGGTCGACCCCCGGGGGGTAGCGGTGGCAAGTAATACCGAAGCACGCGCCGGCAAGATTGATCTCGATGAGGCCGCGCGGCAGTTAGATCTCGCAGCGCATGACATTCGCGTAGCGGCAAGTTGCATTGGTCTAGGCGACTTGGACGCCGCGCACATTTCCACTATCACCGCCCGGACGGCGGCTGATGCAGCGGAAACGATACTGCGCGCAGCATTGGGTGGAGAGCTGACGAGCACTTACTAAGCAGCTCCGCTCCAAGCCATTGGTGCGGCAGCAGCGTAGCTAGAGCTACACCACCGCCGCATCTACGCGATGGCGTTGCCGTCGCGCCGCGCCATGGTGCGGTCTGCCGTCGGCAATCTGCCATAGTTGATGGCCATAATCCTGATACAGTCGCTCCGTTTCAGGACATAGCAGCTGATGTCAGGGGAGTAGGCCATGGCCATCCGTCGAGCCACTCAAAAGGCGCAGGTCGTAAGCAGGCTGGCCGCGAATGCGCCGGCCGGAGAGACCTTCATCGCGTGCGTGCACGGCGAAACTGGGCCCAGTCCGTGGCTCAACGCCGTATTCGACGAGATCCCTGGACTCGGCCTGGTCATCTCGCTCACTCGTAGCTACTACTTCTTCACCCTCACCACCAGTTCGGTCGTTGTGAACACAGCTAACCGATTCACTAACCGTCCTGGTGAGATCGTCGCCGTGTTCCCCCGTGCCGAACTGCCTGTGACTGGCTACAAGCGGGGGAAGGTGTGGAGCAGGTTCTTTATCCAGCTTCCCGGGCACACGAGGCCGACGCGGATAAACGTGCGCTGGTACTGGCGCCAGGAGCTCGACGCCCTTGCCGAGGCATTCCCGCTCGCCGAGCCAGGCGGGGCGGTGCCCGCAGCTGCAGGCTGACTCAGCCGATCATCTGGCACAGCTGATTTTCTGCGGCAGCTGATCGTATGCGGCGGACGACCGTGTGACCAGCCGGTCATCTGGCGCCGCTGATCATCTGACGTTGCCGATCATCTAACTTAGCGATCGCCCAACTGAGCAACCTCTTGATGTCGGCAGCGCCTTGTGATTAGTGTGTGAGTCACACATCTATCTGCGAGTGCCCGGAGGTGCGCACCGATGACGACGGCATCTGGAACCTTCACCGTGTCAGCATGGGACGAGAACACCTACCTCGAGTTGGCAGACAATGCCAAGCTCACCAAGGCGACCGTGTCCTTCGCCTTCAGCGGCGAACTCAGCGGCGAGGCAACCTGGGACGCGGTCATGTGCTATCGGCCGGACGGAACTGCTACCTACACCGGCATGCAGCGGATGACCGGTCAACTCGGCGGAGTAGACGGAACCTTCGTCGTCCAGGCGGACGGAGAGTTCATCGATGGTGAGGCGCGCTCCAAATGGCATGTCGTCGACGGCTCGGGTACCGGAGGTCTTGCTCGCCTAACCGGCAGCGGATCGGCAGTGGCGACATCGACTCCGCCGGGGAGCTTCACCTTCGACTACGACCTTGGCTGAACACGTCGATCTCGATCGCCCCGCTAACGTCTTCGGCGCGCTAGCGCTGCTGGTCGCAGACCAAATGGCCGATGCCACCGCGGTAGCCGCCGGGCGGGCCGACTCGGCACCAGCTGCCCTCGCAGCACTGCTGCACTTTCTCGACCGGCCATCTGTTGACTTGCTGCGCCAGGTGCTTGGCCTGACCTCATCTGGCACCGTTCGCTTGCTTGATCGCCTGACAGAATCGGGCTTCGTGGAACGTGCAGGAGGTCGGGACAAGCGGTCGACCGCGATAGTCCTCACCGAAGCTGGAGCCGCTGCGGGCGCGGAGGTTTGCCGGGCACGTGCTGACGTGCTCGAGCGAGTGATGGGTGTCCTATCGGTAAGCGAACGCGCCGAACTGGACCGGCTCGCTGGCAAGATGCTCGTCGGCATGATGCGTGCACCTGGCGCAGTCCGCTGGGGGTGCCGATTGTGCGATACAGGGATCTGTCGCGGTGCGCCTGGCGGCTGTCCAGTCGGCAACGCTGCCCGTGCCAAATACGGCTACGCCGACTAGGGGACGGTCCACCGAGCCGCCGCCTTCGGTCAGGGCTTGAAGAGCTTCCAGTTGCCTTCTGAGACAACCTCAACGGTACCGTCGACCACTTTAATGGCGGTCTCATCATCTATTGCGTACGTCGGTACCGGGATCTCGGACGCCCATTTCCCGATGTTGGCCAGGGAAGCGTCCGGCATGTCCTCGCGATCGAGGTGCGGATACAGCGTAAAGTCCACCAGCCCTAGCGCCCTGTCGGCTCCCACCGTCATATCGCTGCCTGCGGGCACAAACTCCAAGTCGAATTCTGCGTCGCAGTTGTAGGGGGTTACCACAATGCTCCCGGCGCTGACCCCCACGTAGACCGACTCGGTCAGCGACGGCAAGATGCTTGCCAGGCCCGATTGCCGCATCCAGTGGCACAGATAGAGCACATCGCCGCCCCAGACGAGCAGGGCGTCGGCCTCCCGGACCGCGGGAACCCAACTCTCTTCTCTGATGGTCGGCAGCGCGGTCAGTTCCAGCACTCCCATGGACTTCCATCCCAGCTCGCACAGCGGGCTGCGAGCCCTTCCGCTCATCGCCTGCCACGCCTTTCCGGCACCCCCGGGAAAGGGGTAAATGGCAGTCGGAATGAAGAGGGCGCTGGACTCGGCTATCGGCTTGCCCAGCAGCTCGACGAGCGCGTCGGAGATGCTCGCGTTGCTGATGCCTGAGGAAGTAAGAAGAAACTTCATGAAACCTTTCCTCTAGGGTCTGTCGCTGAAGCTGCTTCAGGCCTACCACAGGACCGCTGATCTAGCGCGCGAGCCTGGGCAGCAGTGCTGCCGAGGCGGTGACTCCAGCGACCGTCGCGAGCACGAGCACCGTCATATCCAGGCCAAGGTGCGCCGGAGTGCCAATCAGCAGCCCGCGAAGCGCGTCGACTTCGTAAGACAGCGGATTGCACTTGCTGATCGCTTGCAACCAGCCCGGCATGATCTTCTCTGGATACAACGCGCTTGAGCTGAAAAACAGCGGCATGGTGATCGCCTGCCCGATGCCCATTAGGCGGTCCCTGGATAGGGCAAGGCCAGCGATGCTCATCGACAGACAGGAGAAAAAGGCGGAGCCGAGTACGACAACGGCAGCCGCGCCGACGAAGTTCAGCGGATTGGTTGTGAGTGAGACGCCGAGTATGGCCGACAAGACAACGACCACAGTGGCCTGCACGACGGACCGGACGCCAGCCGCGAATGCCTTGCCGCTGATGAGCGCTGCCCGTGGCGTGGGAGTCACCATCAATTTCGTCAGCACGCCGGCATCGCGTTCCCAGATGATCTGGATGCCGTAGAAGATCGCGATGAACAGCGCGGACTGAGCCAGGATGCCCGGCGCGAGGTAAGCCAGGTACGGGATGTGGCCTGGCGTCGGGATCGCGTGAATCTTGGTAAAGACCTCGCCGTAGATAAGCAGCCAGAGCGCAGGCTGGATGGCCCTTGTGTATAGCTCTGTGCGGTCGTGGCGAATCTTGCGCAGTTCGACCCAGCACAGCGTCACGATCCGGCTCACAAGACGGCGAGCTACTGCGAGCGGCGTATCGGCGGGCGGGACAAGTGCGGTTGAGAAATGGCCAGGCCCGGCCAGGACAGGCTCAGCCGAGGCGGCGGGCGGTACGCCTTGCGCGGCGGACGTCACGGATGCCTCCCTTTTCGTCGTCGTCGTCCAGAGTCCCGCCCGTGTAATGCCGGAACACGTCGTCCAGGGTGGCGCTCTGGCCGAGCATCGCCTTGAGCACGCCAGGCGTGCCCGTGGCTCGAATCGACCCCGAGTGCATGAGCGCTATCCGGTCGCAGTAGGTATCGGCCTCGTCCATGTAGTGGGTCGTCATCAGCACCGTCATGTCTGCTGTTTCGCGGAGTCGCGCGATGAACTCCCACACATCAGTGCGCGCGATCGGATCCAGGCCAACTGTCGGCTCGTCAAGGACGAGCAGGCTGGGGGAGTTGACCAGCGCCTGGGCTAGCTCAAGGCGCCTGATCATGCCGCCGGAATATGTCTTGACCAGCCGGCTGGCGGGCTCGGCAAGGCCCATCGCGGCGAGCGCGCTCTCGACTCGCTCGTGCCGCAGACTGCGCGGGACGTCGAACAGCCGGGCGAAGAGCTGGACGTTTTCGCGGCCAGTCAGTGTTGCGTCCGCCGAAAGCATCTGCGGGACGTAGCCGATCATGCGCCGAACTCGCATAGGCCGCTCGGCCGCATTGACTCCGAAGACGCTCACGCTGCCAGCCAGCGGGCGCAGCAAAGTCGTCAGCATCCTGATCGTCGTAGTCTTCCCCGCGCCGTTAGGACCTAGGAGGCCGAAGGTCTCGCCGTGCTCTATCCGCAGATCAACGTGATCGACTGCAGTATGAGCTCCAAACGAGTAGGTCAACGCGGAGCAGACCACAGCGCTACCACCGGCTGGTTTCCGAACTACCGCGTTCGCTGCGGCAGCCTCAGCAGTCGAGGTGGCGGCTGTAGCTAACGCAGCTTCATGCAGCTCGCTCACTGGACTCCATTCCCTCGGCCAGCCGGAGCAGCGCCGGAACCGCCGCCACAAGGGCGTTCCGATCCGCGGCCGACAGCCGCGACAATGCTTGTCCAGCCAGATCGGCTCTCAGGTCGCGCCATTCGGCTAGGCGCTTGCTTGCGCGGTCGGTGATTGTGAGCAGAGCCGTCCGGCCATCATCGGCCGCGCGGCCGCGGTGCAGCAGCCCGCTGCCGGTCAGCTTGCCAACGAGCGTGCTCACAGTATTCGGCGCGAGCCGCAGCTCCTGTGCAGCATCCGCGACCGTGATGCCCGGCCTGCTCGCGGCCAGCCGGAGCAGCTCGGACTGGGCCGGTGGCAGCGGCTCCTGCTGCCAGGCATTCCGCACCGCGCGGCGCGTCGTCCGGCGCAGCACGCTGATGGCGCTCAACAGCTCGCCTGCGACGTCATGCAACGATGAATCGTTCACAGAGCTAACTATATATCGCTGCGTGAACGAGCAACTCGAACAAGGTAGGAGAACCAGGCGAGTTCGCGAGAGCGTATTCTGTCCGGATAGCACGGCGAGCGGGGGATTCTTCCACTAACTGCGTGCAATGTGCTGTAGATCAGCCGCCGCTATCGGGGATGTCTGCACGAAGGGTGAGGTGCCGAGCTTATGGCTATTTCGCCTCCTTCGTGGCTCGATTCGGCCAGCGAACCGACGCAGGTCGAAGCTCCGCCCGATGTCGGGGTATCGCCCAACGGCAGCAGATCGCGCAGCATGCTGCGGCGTGGCTGGGAAGTGTTCGCGGAGAATAAGCTCGCGATCGTCGGGCTTGGCCTCGTGCTGTTCATGATCTTGTTTAGCTTCGTCGGCCCGCTGATCTACCACACCAATCAGGTCAGCACCAACCTGAGCCTGTACCTGTGCCGGCCGAGCGGAGCGCACCTGCTGGGCTGCGACGATGTGGGCTATGACGAGCTCGGACGGCTGATGCTCGGCGGCCAGGCATCCCTGGAAGTGGGCGTCGCGGCAGCGGTACTCGCGACGGTAATCGGTACCATCTACGGTGCGTTCTCGGGCTTTGTGGGCGGGTGGACCGACTCGGCACTCATGCGGATCGTCGACGCTGGGCTGTCGATCCCGGACCTGTTCGTGCTGATCATCCTGTCGGTGATCTTCCACCCGGATCCACTGCTGATGATCGTGATCATCGCGGTGTTCTACTGGTTCGGCGTCGCGCGCCTGGTCCGCGGCGAGACCCTGACACTGCGCACCCGCGAATATGTGCAGGCGGTCAAGGTGGTCGGCGGCAGCCGGGCCCGGGC
>Ga0126373_10003021_pt1 | contig 12461 bp, 9 predicted proteins | sample PanSoiMetPlot_11_FD_92545 | JGI IMG/M metagenome (GOLD analysis project Ga0126373, IMG submission 92545) | Tropical forest soil microbial communities from Panama - MetaG Plot_11 | ecosystem: Environmental > Terrestrial > Soil > Tropical forest > Bulk soil | place: Panama | collected 2016-02-17
CGCATCGGCGATCCCCCCGGCGGCGATGACTGGCACTTTCACGGCGTCGACCACCTGTGGCACCAGAGCCATTGTGCCGGTCTGCGTAGATATATCCTGACTGAGAAACATTCCCCTATGCCCACCGGCTTCGTAACCCTGCGCGACAATTGCATCGCATCCCTGATCCGCAAGCCAGAGCGCCTCATCCACAGAAGTCGCCGAGGAAACGATCTTCGCGCCTGTCGTCCGAACACGTGCCACGAGATTCCTGTCCGGAAGACCGAAGTGGAAGCTGACAACCTCCGGCTGGAACTCGAGAACGAGATCGCACATTTTGTCGTCGAAAGGAGTGCGATTGGAGCTTGGCACAGCAGCGTTCTGATCGAGCCCCATTTGGACGTAATAAGCCGCCAAACATCGTCTCCAGTTGATTTCGCGGCCCGGCTCGCTGCGAGGCTGCTGGTGACAGAAGAAGTTCACATTGATTGGCCGCGATGTCCTTCGACGGATGCTTTCCAGCTCTCTGCCTGCCTGTTCCACAGTCAACTGGGCACAAGCAAGCGAACCGAGCCCTCCAGCCTCAGAAACAGCGACGACCATTTCCGAAAACGACGATCCAGCCATCGGTGCCTGGATGATTGGTAATTCAATGCCGAACAGATTGATCAAGCGCTCATTAGGCCACATGTGCACCCCACTTTCCGGATAGATTCTGTTCGATCTGCGGTCACGCGTAAGCCAAATCTCACGACGCAGATGCTGAGTGAGAGGCATCCCTGCACTCCCAGCGTAGAAGACGACCAGTACAGGAGGTTCACTTCCTGCCATTCCCCTATGGAGTGTATCGACTGCCTCAGAAAACACCTGTCCGGCGATAAGCGTTGCTTCTTGCCATCGCTTTTTCTCCTGAGGATCAGTTCTCCGGCGACGATGTAGGCAGCATTTGGCACCCGGTAATCATCCCCCGGTCAGTATTTGAATTCATAACAAGTTTCTTTGGACAGATCCATCCATTAACCAAAAACGATTCCATATTCGGTGGCAAGTTTATGAACATTCTCAACGGCGACTGCCGGTGGCTTCGTTGGAGCAACCGCATTGTCAGGCGCGGGAACGGCCGTGGCCATGATGAATTCCTCGAACCCGGAAGGTGAAAATACCAGGAGATAGTGATTCGTGGTGTTGCCGGAATTACGTAGCTGGTGAGGGATGTCTCGCGGGGCTAACAGACTATCACCGGGCTGAAGGACAAAAGTCTCGCCTCCGACGATAGCCTGAAGTTCTCCGGCAAGAACAAAATAGACTTCGTCCTCGCGCGTATGGGTATGGCGTGGCACCGCCATCCCAGGAGCGAGACTTACCTCCAGCAGGCAATAGGCTCCTCCCGTATCTGTGCCAGACAAACATACGGAACCGAGTCCCACATCAAAGTAATATCGTTCGGCTCTCGGCTGATGTTTGATTGACGGGGCTTTGCGAATTGATCCTTGGGCGTTCGGCACTAGCGATGGTTGTTTTTGGGTTGTGGTAGTCATCAGAAATTCCTCCATTGAAAGTATTCGCTCACAACCCATTCAGGAAAACAGATGCTTGAGGCCGCCTTGTGCCTGAATCCGCCGTTTGGGTCTAATCTTGCTGAATTCTTCACGGCGATCGGAACATCTAATGAGCCAACCAGGAGTAGCGTAAACAGTGAAGGTAATAGTGGATGTACACGCTTCGGTCAGAGAGCCATCTATGCGAGTGCAGGATGATCATGTTCTCGCGATGATGTTGCGGCACGGTGCCATCGAGGTTGGAGCGAGGCGTTCTACGATACAGCGCGTAACCTTCCAGGCAGGTGCAATCGGATTTCTTCCTCGTCATTCCGAACGATGGGTGGGAAGCGGCAACCAGGAGCGCTTGCTTCTTGGCATTTCCGACACCGCCCTAAGTGCCGCCCGTGAGGGAATGCGCGGTCCAGTTGAACTTGGCCACCGGTGCAAAATGGCTGACGTGCGACTGGCTGCGCTGGCCAGGGCCGTCAATGCAGAGCGAATTGTAGGGTTTCCGAGTGGTCGGGTGTTCCTCGATTCCATTGAGCAGGCGATTGCCGCTGCACTGATTGATGCCTTTGAAGGCCGGAACCGCTCTGTGCCAGAGCTGAGAGGAGGACTGGGTCCAGGACGCTTGCGAAGGATTACAGAACTGGTGCACAGCAAAATGGAAGACGAGTTAACCCTCCTCGAAATGTCCCAAGCGGTGGATTTGAGTCCAGCTTATTTTTCGCGTATGTTTCGCAAGTCGACAGGCGAGACACCGCATCAGTTTGTGTTGCGCAACAAGATTGAACGTGCGAAAGAGATGTTGCGCGCACCTGAGACGCGTATTCTGGATGTCGCCGTAGCCTGCGGCTTCAAAACCCAGCAACACTTTGCGCGAGTGTTCCGTCTTCTGTCTGGAACCAGCCCTAGAGAATATCGGATGGAATGGTGGTCCCGCGACCTGTTGGAAGGACGCCAGAGTGGAAATCCACCAACCGATCCTATTTCGATCCTGCAATAGCCACTGCGGATCCCCAGCTGTGGCACGGGTTTAGTCTTCGCTCCTTCGTAGCTGTGTCATATCGTTCAACACGACTTCCTCGCCGCCAATCCGGCCGGGGATGAGTGTGTATTCCAAAGAATTGATGTTGCTACAGAGTTCGTTTTCAATGAATGAAAGAATCACCCGGGTACTGTGCAATTTCGTGCATCCGATGGACTGCCGCCTTCCTCATAACCCTGGGGAGGCTGCTGCAGTTGCTCCCTACGCGTGACGCTGGCTTCGCTGCCAGATTTGTAGAGTCCTCTGGAGGGTCAGTCGAGGCCTAATTGACAGGTTTCCTATATTTCTGCAATCATAGAAATATGACAACGGCCTCAGGGAGAAAAGCCTCAGAGAAAGTCGCCAAGTACGCCGACATGTTTTCAGCGATGGGAACCGAAGCGCGGCTCCGCATCATGCAACTACTCCTGTCTGCGCACCCTGGCGGCATGGTGGTCGGTGAGATTCAGGAAGAACTGGACATCCCCAACTCTACCCTTTCGCACCACCTGGACAAGCTACGGATGGAAGACCTCGTCAACGTGAAGAGAGAGAGCACGTTCCTTCGCTACACCGCGAACACCGATGCTCTTCAAGAAGTACTCCAGTTCCTGTACGCGGAGTGCTGCACCCGGAACAAAGCAGTGAAGCCCGAGCAGATCGTTCAAATTTGCAGATAGGACTGATATGAGCAGCCCAGATCTCAAGGAAGTCGTGAAGCAAAAATACGGCCAAGCAGCACTGAGAGTCACCAGCGGTGGAAGTTCTTGTTGTGGAGCCAGCTCGTCGTGTGGCTGCGACCCAATCACCGCGAACCTGTACGACGCGGCACAAGCTGCGGAGATCCCCGAAGAGGCGCTTCTGGCCTCGTTGGGGTGTGGAAACCCGACTGCATTGGCTAAGCTCAATCCGGGCGAGATCGTGCTCGACCTTGGGTCGGGCGGCGGGATTGACGTTCTACTCTCGGCGCATCGAGTAGGTCCGACCGGGAAAGCCTACGGGCTGGATATGACGGACGAGATGCTCGCGCTGGCCGAAGAGAACAAAAGCAAGTCAGGTATCACAAACGTGGAGTTCTTGAAGGGTGAGATTGAACACATACCGCTACCCGACAACTCGGTTGACGTGGTCATCTCCAACTGTGTCATCAATCTGTCCCCGGATAAAGATGCGGTTCTACGGGAAGCGTTCCGCGTGCTCAAACCGGGTGGAAGGTTCGCTGTGTCGGACGTAGTTACTCGCGGTGATATGCAGCCGGAGGTTCGGAAGAGCCTTCTGCTTTGGGTTGGCTGCGTAGCGGGATCTTTAGAAGAGAACGACTACCGTACCAAGCTCGCCGCAGCGGGGTTTGAGCAGATAGACCTTGAACCAACCCGCGTTTACAACGTGGATGACGCCCGCGAATTTCTAGCGGGCCAGAACATTGACGCTGAGGCAATCGCGCCGCAAGTGGATGGCAAGATCATGAGTGCCTTCGTGCGCGCCGCGAAGCCTCGCAGCAACTGACATGAAGGAACACTACAACGTGCTGTTCCTGTGCACAGGCAACTCCGCCCGCTCAATCATGGCGGAGGGTTTGATGAATGCGAAAGGTGGCCCACGATTCACTGCGTACAGCGCGGGCAGTCACCCTTCCGGCACAGTTCAGCCCGAAGCAATCAAACAACTTCAGGCTGCTCACATTCCGACAACAGAGTTCAGAAGCAAGAGTTGGAACCAGTTCGCGACGCCGGACGCACCCAAGATGGACTTTGTCTTCACCGTCTGCGACAACGCCGCGCTTGAAGTCTGCCCGATCTGGCCGGGCCATCCGATAACCGCGCATTGGGGGATTCCGGACCCCGCAGCTGTTCATGGAACACCAGAGGGGGTTGAGCGGGCATACCGAGATGCCTTCTTCCGTCTTGACCACCGAATCAGCTGGTTCCTAAGTTTGCCTCTCGCCTCTCTCGATGATTTCGCTGTCAGCGGGAGATTGCAGACATCGGCCATCAATGAAATTTGATCTGCGCGCACGTCTCGCCGCTGAGTTCCTCGGTACTGCTTTCCTCGTCGCCGCCGTAGTTGGCTCCGGAATTATGGGAGAGCGACTTGCGGGCGGGAACGTGGCCATCGCTCTACTGGCAAACACCCTTGCTACAAGGACGAGGGTGCTCAATCAACCGTCTTGAATTCTCTTAGAAGCTGCTGGAAGGCACTGCTGCCTCGAAGGCTTTGCAGTTCGGGACTGCGCTGCAGAGCCCATGTATCGCGAAAATTGCTCGCGACGGCGATCTGGAGTACTCGAATCGCGTTATCGGCCTGAGAGGCACGCAACTGCGAAGTTGAATTCTGGGCAGCCAGGGCATAAGCACAGGCAGCAGAAAACAGCTTTCCGGGATTTTGAGGCGCATATTGCTCGACAACGCGGGCATCGCTGAGAGCGTCCCTTATATTTCCTAGCTGAGCATTCACTAGCATCAACTCGATACGGCGCTGGATGTTTCCGGAGTCCGCGCGAAAGAGCTCTTTGCGTGTTGTTAGGCACAGGCGGAAGTAGACCTTGGATTCATCCTGCTTTCCGCTTAGCTGCAGCGCGCGCCCTAGGGCGTACTGAGTATTTGAGAGATACCACTTCAGTTCGACGTTCCCTGGGTCCTTCGAGATCAGCTCGGTGAAAATCGTCTCCGCTTTGCGGTACCGGTCAAGACTTGCTGGCAGAGCCCCAACCTCGAGCTCCATCTCCCCCGTCGCAAGGTCCGCGCGAGCGAGTTCCTGTCTGGCATGGGCATTTATTGGCTCGGATTGCACCCACGCTCTGCGGAGTTGCTCCGCCTCTCCGTACGCGTCTCGGGCCTCATTCTCCTGGTTCATGAGCAACCGTGCCCGGGCCAGCGCAAGATAGGCGCCCGGAAGGAGCTCACGATCATTGGACACATCGATTTTGGCGAAGCTTAAACTTGTGCTGAGCGCCTGCTGAGCGTAGTTGAGGGCGTTGCTGGGATTGTGAAGCTCCACCGCGAGCATGCTGAGCTTGACGTAGGAAACCGCCAAGCTACGGATACGTTGCGCCCGACTAGGTGGCTCTTGATGTATGTTTTCAGTCAACGGCTGCCGGAGTTGCCGCGCGAGTTCGTAGTAGCGGTAAATTTTGCCTGGGTCGGGTTCGGTCTCTCGGCCCATCTCGCCTAATGTGTCGTAAGAAATGGCCGCATCGAAAGCGTTCCAGTCTTGGCTGGGGTCTTCCCTCATCAAACGATTGAATATCTGCAAACTCCGGTCCAACACTTCCGTTTCCTGCTTCGTCATTCCCATTTGTTCATAGAAGGCAGCCATTCTCTGCAGCGCGACGCCAGTGGTGCGGTCCGCCCATGTGGAGGTCGCCGCGGTACGCGAGATGTTGTCCAGGTTCTTCATTGCAGATTCAAGCAGCTCTTTACGAAGGGACCCTGTCCCCGCGATTACACCAATCTTTTCGTCGGTATTGGTAACTACCTGATAGATAGTGTCCAACGCTAGCTGGGCCTGCTTTGTTGCCTCGCTGCGGTTCTTCTCGGCGATCTCTGCATTGCGGTTCGCGCGATCTCGTTCTTGAGCAAGCCGGCGGAGCTGCGCTGCCTGCGTCGCGGCGAAGGCGATCAGCAACAGAACTAACCCTGCAGCCACGGTTACACCTACTCGATGCCGCCGCACATACTTCTGCAAGCGATAGAAGGTGCTGGCGGGGCGCGCCAAAACCGGCTGATTGTTCAGGTAGCGGTTGAGGTCGCCAGCGAGTTCCATCGGCGTGCCGTAGCGCCGCACACGGTCTTTTTCCAGCGCCTTCATGGTGATCCAGTCAAGATCACCGCGAAGCAGCATTTCGAGTTGCTTCACGTGCGTTCCCCGCAGCTGGGAGATTGAGGAAGACGAGGCTTTTTGCGAGCGGAGGTTGCTGCTCGGGGTTGATGGCTCGGCTTCGCGAAGCTGGCGTAGCACCTCATGGAACGGCTGCTGCCGCCAATTTGTCGTGTCGAATGGCTCGGTCCCAGTAAGCAGAACGTAAAGAATTACGCCCAGCGAATAAACATCACTGCGCGTGTCAATGTCGCCGGTACCGTCGGCCTGCTCGGGACTCATGTAGCCGGGCGTGCCGACAAACCCGCCTACGCGCGTCATCATGGTTTCACCAGTCACCTCGGTCCGGGTTGCTTTGGCGACTCCGAAATCTATGATCCGCGGCACCGGCTTCCCATCGACATCTGCCACCAGGATGTTCGCCGGTTTCAAATCGCGGTGAATAATCGCTTTCTGGTGGGCGTGCTGCACGCCCTCGCAGACTTTGATGAAGAGTTCTAATCGGTGCTTAATGCTCAACCGCTTCCGGTCACAATATTGCGTAATGGGAACACCCGGCACGTACTCCATGACGAAGTACGGCTGGCCGTCGGAAGTCGACCCGGCGTCAAAGACCTTGGCAATCGTGGGATGGTCCATCACTGCGAGCGATTGCCGCTCGGCCTGGAAGCGTTGCAGGACCTCGTCATCTAATCGCCCTACGCGGATCAACTTCACAGCAACGGTTCTCTTTACCGGCGCGGTCTGTTCCGCAAGCCAGACCTGTCCCATACCACCCTCGCCGAGCTTGTGAATGAGCTGGTAAGGACCGATGGATTGGGGCTCTCGTGCAGCGGCTACACCGGTTGCAGATGGCAAAGAGGAGATAGAAACGTCAAGAGTCGCATCGAAATCTATCGCCGAATGAGTGCTGTTGTTTTGGGGCTGATCGTCGGCAGATTCCTGGTTTGTGGCGCGGTCCATCTGGCCCATGGTTCCCCTGGTGAAGCAGACAGTGGGAAAGTTTAGCATGTCGCCGACGAAGAGCACGATTCTCTCGAGCCACCGTCGTCAATAAGTCTCGGACTCTGGAGGACGCTCAGAAAAGGCCCGCTGAAATCGTCAGGTCTGAAGCAAGAGGGCGACTGGGAAGCTACGAAATAACGATGACGCTGACAATGACCCTCCGTTTTCAGCGAGAAATGCCTCTCCTGTAAAAGCGTTGCGATACGCGAATTGTTTCAGCGCCTCCGGAAGTACGATCGCGGCATCGCCCCAAACCTCGGCGCCCAAAGGCATCGAGTGTTGTTCTCCAAGAAGGGTAGCGAGCAACCGTGAAACCACGACAATTGCCGCCTCGCCCTCGTGAAGCCGGGCAAAAGCCACCAAATTTCCCGCCTTTTCGCCTTGCGTGACTAGAGGAACATACGCGCCATGCTGAAAAAGATCAGCTCGACTTTTTCGCGAGCAGAGCGCCTTCCACGTCAAGAAAAGTTTGATCCGACCATCTTCCACCGTCTCCAGCAAGCTGTGGGCAAACGAGGAACGTGTCTCGCAGAGCTGATCTTGCCTCCTTATCTCTTCGAGTTGCTGCCTGGGGAGGTTGTAATCGACTGGCCTTCGGTTATCCGGATCGACTAGGTGAAAGTTCCAAAGTTCGCTGCCTTGGTAAACATCCGGGACACCAGGGCTCGTGAACTTAAGCAACGCCTGGGAAAGACTGTTGAAGACCCCGATTCGCGACACCCAGCGGTGAAAGATGGCGAAGTCGGAGAGAAAACGGTTCTTAGCCCTACGTCGCAGCAGAGATTTCACGAACTTGCGGACTGCGGCTTCATAGCCAAGGTCCGGGTAGGTCCAACTCGTAAATTGTTTGGCTTCTCGAACCGCTTTCAGCATGAACTGCTCGACTCGGTCTGAGAAATCCTGCCAGGCGTCCCCGCTGATTCGATCCAGAGGCTCAAACGGCCACACGCCGATTAGAGTCTGGTAGAGCATGTATTCATCATCGCGGCTGGGTGCAGATTGTCCGTCGACCACATGTTTTTTGCTACGATTCCAATTCCGCCACCGCCTCAGCGTGAGCCGCCATAGAGCGGGGACTTCCGAGAGAACGTTGATGCGAGCCCGCACATCTTCTGCCTGCTTCGAATCGTGGGTCGATGTTGCTAGCATCGAACCGGGCCAGGATCGCATGCGTTCATGGTTCGCGCGATGGAATTGTTCAACCGTGATTCCGAATCGTGAAGGGTCGCCTCCCACCTCGTTCAGCGAAATCAAGCGACTGTAGCGATAGAACGCCGTGTCCTCGAGGCCCTTTGCCATCACGGCGCTGGTCACTTGTTCAAACTTCATGACAAACCTTGTGACGGCCCGGCGGTAGGATGCGGGGTTGTGGTCATTCGCCTCCAGCAGCAGCACCGCACGAATAAAGTCGAACACACTAGCATCTACGGCACGGCTTCTCTTACGGGCAGCCGTGACTGCCTGCTCCACGTATTCTCGGTCCTCGTCCGTGATTCGCTCGCCGGTGATGTAAGTGCGATACACGGGGAAGCAAGCGATGATCTTCGCCAGCGCGCTCCGCAAACTGTTCAAAGTGAAATCACAAGTACGCCGGTCCGAGAGAGCAATTCGGCTTAAAGCGTTGGCCAGAACATTCAATTCGCTCGCCAGCGAGACTTTAAGAATCAACTTTTTCGATCGATAAACCAGGTCGCGGTAGTTTGGCTGATGTCCTATGAACGTTCGGTATACGCGCTCCATGCGGCTATCGGCGGAGGGGTCTACGAAAAGTCCATTGACCAGATTTGCAAATTCGTATCCTGTGGTTCCATCGACTGGCCAATCGGAGGGCAATTTCTCCTTTCCAGTTAGAATTTTTTCGACGACAACGTAAGGACCGGCCCCTCCGTCGGAAGGCGCCAGCCGATCGCGCAACCGTTCAAGGTATCCCGCGGGATCGTAGAGTCCATCAGGGTGATCTATGCGAAGTCCATCCACTTTGTGCTCTCGGACGAGTTGCAGAATGAAGTCGTGAGTAGCGTTAAAGACAGCTTCGTTCTCGGTGCGCAAGGCGGCTAGTTCATTAACGTCGAAAAAACGCCGGTAATTGATATCGTCCACTGCCACTCGCCATTTGGCCAAACGGTAGGCTTGCGCCTTGATCAGCTCATGCAGTTTATTGAAGCTTTCGGCCTTTCCCGGCACTCCATTCAGCACTTCGATGTTGCGCCGGAGAAAACGGGGGATTTCAACAGAACGGGCAATCAATGTCGCCAAACGGTGCTTTTGGATCTCTTTTTCGCGGTTGCGCTCCGCTTTTTTCTCTGCCGCGGTTTCCAGATGGCCGGGCAGATTCTGAAATGCGGTCGCAATGCTCTGGAGATCAAGAACGTCACTGTGCGTCTCGCCCAGCACCGCTTGAAGACTCTCCCACTGGAACGAGAGAATCCGTGTGTATTCACGCGGATCAATGGGAAAACGGTGCTGATAATAGAACAAGCTAAACTCGCCGCGATCGAAGTCGGCGGTAAGCTTGAGGTCTCCATGTTCTAGAACTTTTCCGTATTGATCTTCCAGAATCGGGACCAGCAGCTTCCCTCGCAATTCTTCTTTGATGGGCTCCCAATCGATGTCAAAAAACTCCGCGTAGGACGACGCTCGACCGTTTTCCAGAACATCCAGCCACCAGTGGTTGTCACTGTCCATGACACCCATGTGATTGGGAACGACGTCGAGGACTTGCCCCATACAATGACGATGCAGGGTCTTCACCAAGACGTCGTAATCCTCCAAGCATCCGATCTCCGGATTCAGGGAATTGTGATCGACAATGTCGTACCCATGCATACTTCCGGAACGGGCACGCAAATACGGCGACGCGTAACAATGGCTGATACCCAGGGATGCGAGATAGGGAACCAGTTCGGTGGCCTGGCGAAAGGTAAACTCGCGATTGAACTGGAGCCGGTAGGTCGCGAATGGAAATGAACTCGAAACAGACATGGCTTATCGCTTCAATAGCCAGAGGGTTGACCACGGTTGAACTTCCACTGTTTCCAGGCTGATGGCACAATCGCCATCCGAACAGTACAGCAAATCCCCCGGCGGTCGTGGGATGGCGCGAAGGACTTCGCCGCTCAGATTCGTAATAAGGGTCAAGGTCGTGCTGTCGGCCTGCCACTGTGCCGATAATCCTTGGCATTCGAATGCGCGAAATTCCCCGGTCACAGCCCTCCAGGGTCTGGGGGCAATTTCCCAGCGCCTCAGCCACAGCAGGTGCCGGTAGAATTCCAGCCACTCCGTGTGCTCCGTCTGGTACAGCGATTGCCAGTTCAGCTTTGAACGCTCGAACGTCTCCTTCGCTGACGGGTCCGGAATGCGAGAAGGCTCGCGCCAATCTTGCAGCGTGAATCGGGCAAACTCGTTTCTGCGGCCTTCCGTCACGGCCTTTGCCAACCCGGGTTCAAAGTCACAGAAAAAGAGAAAGGGCGTATCCGCGCCGAACTCCTCTCCCATGAACAACAGCGGTGGAGATGGCGCGAGTAAGAGAGTCGCCATCGCGGCCCTGAGCGCTTGCGGTTCTGCCAGTTTGACGATTCTTTCGCCAAACGCACGATTTCCGACTTGATCATGATTCTGCAGGAACGAAACGAATGCGGATGGGGGCAAGTCAGCGCAGGGCTCGCCGCGTCTTCTGCCTTCGCGAAAACCGGACGGTTGTCCTTGATAGTCGAACCCGTCCCTCAAGCAGCGCTCCAAGTGCTGCACCGCACAATCGGCGTAGTCAGCGTAATAGCCATCGTGTTCACCCGTGATGGCAACGTGCAGCGAATGATGGATGTCGTCATTCCATTGCGCGTTATAAAAGCTTGGCCGGCCACTGGCTGCTCGTTTCAGGTAGCTCGCGCAATTGTCATCGTTTTCAAGCACCAGGTGAATCTGCCGCCGCCTATCGATCCTCCTTCTGACGGTTTCCGCCAGTTCAAGCAGTACGCTCCGGGACGAGGTATCGACGATCGCATGTACGGCGTCGAGGCGCAGCCCGTCGAAGTGAAATTCACTCAACCAATAAAGTGCGTTGTGAACGAAGAAATCGCGTACTGGCCGGCTGTCCGAGCCGTCGAAATTCAGCGCTTTGCCCCACGGTGTCCGGTGACGGTCGGTAAAGAACTGCGGGGCATACTCATGCAGATAGTTCCCCTCAGCTCCGAAGTGGTTGTACACCACATCCACAAACATCATCAATCCTTTGGCGTGTGCGCTTTGGATGAGATGCTTGAGATCTTCCGGACCTCCGTATTGAGCGTCAGGAGCAAAAGGCAGAACCCCGTCGTAACCCCAATTGCGCGCGCCCGGAAAGTCTGCCACCGGCATCAACTCGACAGCGGTAACCCCGAGTTCGACGAGGTAGTCGAGCTTTTGTTCAACGCCGGAAAACGTCCCCTCCGGGGTAAAAGTCCCCACATGCAATTCATAGAGGACAGTCTCCTCCCAGGGGCGGCCCAGCCACTGCCCGTCTTGCCAGTCGAATGCTCCGGCGGCAATAACCTGGCTCGGGCCGTGCACGTCAGCAGGCTGAAAGCGCGATGCAGGATCCGGGACGCGGGCGCCGCCGTCAATTTGAAACTTGTAAAGGCTTCCAGGCCGGCAAGAGTTCTGAATCAATTCGAACCACCCATCCCCGACAGCTGGCATAGGACTCACGAGCCTGTCGTCGAGCAGCACATCCACATGTCGCGCCTTCGGCGCCCACAGCCGGAAGCGGACCATGTCTTTGTCGACAAATTCCGCTCCGAACGGCATCGAGTGATGCCGCTTCACGAGCCGTTTCTCCGTTCCCTTCCCTGGTGCTGAATCAGAAGCGCGAGGGAACGTGGCTGCAACGGGTACGCCGTTCCCGACTCGGAGACGGATCTCCGACAGGGATCCTTCCATGTCGTATCCACCAACACTCGCCACCTACCGCCTGAATCCATGATCGGCAGCTTGAAGTCGAGCGGTTCGTGATGCGCATTCATCAGCAGCAGGAAATTTTGATCGGTAATGGATTCGCCACGTTCGCCGACCTCGAACACGCCTTCGCCGGCGAGCAACATTCCCAGGCAGCGGGCCGA
>Ga0126373_10003022_pt1 | contig 12461 bp, 10 predicted proteins | sample PanSoiMetPlot_11_FD_92545 | JGI IMG/M metagenome (GOLD analysis project Ga0126373, IMG submission 92545) | Tropical forest soil microbial communities from Panama - MetaG Plot_11 | ecosystem: Environmental > Terrestrial > Soil > Tropical forest > Bulk soil | place: Panama | collected 2016-02-17
AGTGCCATAACTCGGGAGCTCGGAATGCTCAAAGTTGGGATTAGGGGGCGTAAAGTTGGAAGTTGTACGTTTCTGAAATCGGCTGGGAAACCATCGTGTAACCAGCGAGCTCATAAAAACCTCGAGGAGCGGCAGAATATCCTCTTCTTCCTATCTGAGGTCAATCTTTTGGGCTTTTGGGCTGATTGGCCCTTTTTTAGCCCTTCAGCGAAAATGCTACCCCCGCGCGGTGAGCCTGTAGGGGCCCTTTCCCGAGAAGTAGCATGCGTCAATCTTGTTTTGGGCTTCGGCGTCGCCTCACTCAGCTGCCTTCTTGAAGCCAGCTAACTGCGATTGTGTCATCTCGGCGCACTCCGTTGCCATGTTGCTACATGTCCGCCAGCAGAATCTGGGCACGTGCCATTCCCTGATTGGCGATGTCGATGCCGCGTCAATGAGCAAGTCTTCTTGCCATATCTATCTTCCTCCTCCAGTCCGGCATGGTTCGGTTGGATGTGGGTCTTTGAGTGCCAGCGCTTGCCTTCCTCGGCTGCGAAAGCCCTGGGCCGGTAGCGTGGGCGAGGGTGTTGTCTGGACTAATCTTTGCCACAAAGGCATCCCAGGTTCCCCCTCCGAACTGCGACTGCGCGGCATTTGCCGTCGGGAAGTCATTCGAACTGGTTGCTCCTGCAACGTAGATGTTGCGACGGGAGTCGATGGCGGTTCCGTGGTTAAACTCATCGCCGCTGCCTCCAAGGTACGTGGAGTAAATCAAGGCACTGCCGCTGGTGTTCACCTTGGTTACGAACAGGTCATAGCCGCCGGCATTGTCGGCCTGGAAAGGATTCAAGGTCGGAAAATCCGTCGATGACGTGGGTCCGCTCACATATGCGTTGCCGTCGGAGTCAGCGACGATTTCCGACGCGGCATCATCTCCGTTGCCCCCAAGATAGGTGGAATAAGCCAAGCGGTTGCCGCTCGGGTTGAATTTCGTCACAAATCCATCTGAGCATGGTGGAAAAGGACAGTTACTGCCCCCAACAAAGTTAGCCTGTAAAGCTCCTAGTGTCGTGGGGAAGTCAGTGGAAAACGTCTGTCCGGAAACGTAAGCATTGCCTACGGAATCGACCGTGGTTCCCCATACGAAATCGAAGTCGCTGCCGCCCAGGTACGTCGAATAGACCAGTTTGTTGCCCGCCGGGTTAAGCTTCGTCAGAAAGCCATCGCAGCCGCCGGCAGGCGCCTGCAGGGGATTGTGTGTAGGGAAGTCATTGGAGCAGGTGAAACCATTCACGTACGCGTTTCCGCCACGATCAACAGCAATCTGTGCTCCACAAAACTCCCAGTCGCTCCCTCCCAAGTATGTGGAATAAATGAGGCGGGTCCCGGCAGGATTGAGCTTCGTCACATAAACGTCCGGGGCACCGTCTGCGCAGGAGGCGCAAGCGGGCTGGAAGGCTTGTCGCGTCGTCGGGTAATCCGACGAGAAAGTACTTCCTTCGATGTACATGCTTCCGCCTCTGTCTATGGCTATCATTGGGAACAGGTCCTCATCCTTGCCGCCGATGTACGTGGAGTAGGTGAGCGCTGAACCGTCGGGACTCAGCTTGGCAGCGAAGGTGTCTACAAGGCCGTTGCTGCAGGAGGCGCAAGCGGGCTGGAAGGCTTGTCGCGTCGTCGGGTAATCCGGCGAGAAAGTACTCCCTTCGATGTACATGTTCCCGCCACTGTCTATGGCTATCATTGGGAACAGGTCCTCATCCTTGCCGCCGATGTATGTGGAGTAGGTGAGGGCTGAACCGTCGGGACTCAACTTGGCAGCGAAGGTGTCTACCAGGCCGTTGCTGCAGGAGGCGCAAGCCGGCTGGAAGGCGCCTTTCGTGATCGGGAAGTCCGTCGAAAGGGTCTCCCCAGCGACATAGGCATTGCCAGCCGAATCCACTGCTATCCCCTCCCCACAATCATCGTCACTCCCGCCTAGGTAGGTCGAATAGACAATCGAGTCGCCCTTGCTATTGAGTTTGGTTACGAAGGCGTCGGCTGCGATACCGGAGGAACAGCCAAATACTCCGCTGCCTCCTCCGAACTTCGTTTGGAACGCGTCTGAGGTAGTGGGGAAATCAATCGAGTCTGTGGCGCCGATAACGTAGGCGTTGCCTTCAGGGTCGACGGCAATCCCTTGGGTCCCGGCGGGAGCGACGAGGTCATCGCCGCTGCCACCCAGAAAGGTTGAGTATTTCAATACCGGGTCAATAACCAAGGGTTTGCTGCGGTCGTACGAGGTAAGTTCGAAGCTCACTTGGTTGCCCTTCAGAACGTAGCTGCCATCCAATAGGTTTTTGGTCCGTAGTGTCTTGTTCTTCGCTCCTGCTGCGGCGCTCTGCGGATCAACTTTTGAACTTCGACTGTCAAGTGTCGACTGTATTTGGTATACAACGGGCTTATGCAAGCGGACCTCACCGCCTTCAGTCTGCACCAGGAGGTCGCCGTTAACATCGATTTTGGATCGCGCATTTTGGATTTTGGATTGCCCGATTCCTAATTCGAGAGCGATTTGGCTGGGGTCAGCGCCGGGGGCAACAACAAAGTCATATTCCAGTTGACCCTGGTTGCCGTAGTACACCAAGTTCACGCCGGGATACACACCTCTATACTCCACCTGGGTGTAATTCGGCACGTTGGTCCGCCACTTCTTAGGGTTGTTGCCGATGAGGTAGTTGCTTTTCCCGGACAATTCGTTAGTCCCCCTAACGCGGGCGTTCGGACTTGCCCCGACGAGTTTCATTCGCAGGACTGTGTTCGGGAGCCGGGCAATTCCTTTTGGACCGGACGGAGCTAGACCGTAAAGACCTGAAGGAGCCGCAGCCTCAAACCGCGAACGCAGCGCTATATTGGCTAATTGCCTGCGACTGGCCTTTTGATTTGGCTTTCTCAGATCCAGTACAGCTTCGTTCCCGGTCAGAAACAGCGCGAACTCTTGGCCGCGCGCCAGGAACTTCACCCGCGCGTCCGTCTGGCCACGGTTAGCTTCGAACCTCAATGGCAATTGGCCATAGCGCTGCAGCACGCGCTTTTGCGCTGCACGGCCTTCACTTGCCCGAAGAGAAAGACGATCCTGGTCGGAAATGCCGGCCTGGACGGTGCCCCTGATATCAGGCTTTGCGGCTGTGACGGAACCCTCTTTTCTGGTGACCGCGGCCGGGCGCAGCGTGAACCAGAGCAGAACAAACACTAGCAGCGCCAAACCGGGCTTCGCGACCTTCTGTAATGTAAGGTTACTAATGGTTTTCATGAGTTCCTCCAATGCGACACTTCGTGGACGCAAGTGAACAGTAATGCCCCCGACTCTCTCCGTTGCTCGGATCCCGTTGCTCAGTTATCTGCGGCCGGAACTGCGAGGAAGCCGTGCGTGACGTTGTTCATGTCTGTATAGGTTCCGACGATCACTCCCCCCGGATTAATACCAAAAGCGTGCGTGCCAATCGCCGCCGGAAAACTTATAGAGGTATATCCGGAAGCAGTTCGCAAGAAGCCATGAAATGCGCCGATCAGGTCTTGAAAGTCGCCGACGATATTGCCGCTCGGATTGATGTCCCAAGCCTCCGTGAATGTGCTGCCTGGCACATCAAATGACTGAAAAGCTCCGTTCTGTATCACATAGCCGTGAGTTGAAGACGGCATCATTGTCAGATCGGCGTAGAGACCAACGACCGTGCTCCCGTTGGGGGTCGCACCGGTGTGCATGGAAGCAGGCACGTCAATGCTGGTGAATGTCCCGCTTGCTGTCCGAGTGAACCCGAACATCGATCCCATGTAGTCGAGATCGTGATAGCAGCCGTAGATATGGCCAGTCGGTGTGATGCGCTGCGGGATCGATCCCTCGTGTTCCGGAAACAACACGGTCGAAAACGTTCCTCGGTGCAATAGGAAACCTTTCTGACAAGGAGGAGTAAAGGCGACTGTGCAATTTGCTGACGAACCCGGCGGCACAAAGTAAAATCCGACGATGTCGCCAGCGGGGTTGATGCCCCTTGGCCCAGTTGGAAGTACACCTGTCAGGCCAACCAAGGCCGCAGGCACATCAACTGTGACGTACCGCCCTCCAGCCAGCAGAAAACCATGCAACGTTCCGGCGCTATCGCGATAATCGCCTACGATGACGCCACCCGGGCTAATCCCAAAAGTGCGCGTGCGGATGGCCTTGGGGTAGTCGATGGAAGCGTAGTTATAACCTTGTGCCTCTGCAAAGCTACCAGTCAAAGCGAGCAATGCAAGCACGATAGCCGGACGAAACAAATTTCTCCTCTTCATGATGTTTCCTCCACGCCGTGATTTTTGCGAACCACAAAGAGCTTTGGTACGAACAGCACGCAAACGACGAGCATTCGACTTAGCGGGCAAGGGGCACTGGCCCCTGCGCGAAAGCGACGGTGTTCTCATTTTCCTTCCTGGTTCGTCGACTGAGGCGTGCTTTCAATCGTTAAAGTGCAATTTAGAGATGAATTGGCTCACGTGATTCAAAAATTAATGTCGAAAGACGGATCAAGAGCAGGGTGGACACGAACGAAACAAGCTATTGAGTCGCTACAGGAGGATGGAGAATTACTTGGGAAATCCTTCGACCAGCCAAACGTTGCTAGCGGACACAACATCACCGAAAGCGAGATGGCGTCCATCCGGGGATGGCCTGGCTCCTTGAACCTCCTTGGCTCCCTTGTACAGGACACGGTATTTGCCATCAAGGGTGACGTGAAAGAGAGAGCTTCCAGTAAGCGCAAATGCCGTGGCAAAAAAGCTCTTTCCATCGGCCGACCATGAGAGAGTCGACAACCCTGTCATATCCTTCAGAGGGATGTCTCGAGTGGTTTTGGATCTGAGTTCGCGGAGATGAATCGAGGCCGAATGCCACGAAAACTCGGTGTAGGCGACTCGGGAACCATCGGGCGAAAGGTCCCAGTTGAAATCGTCCGGATTATTCGTCTGGATCCGAAAGATCTCAGATTTGACAGTTCCGGGCAGCAGAGCGAAGGAATAGAAGACTACGTCATGTGAACCCGCTTCGCTCAGAACGCAAGACGTGCTCGGCTGGGATGGACACCGAAAAGCAGGTTGACCCGCCATCGTGGGCAATACCACGCGGTAAGACGTTTTCGCATAGCCCCTGGCTTCCAGGATCTTCTCGGAAAAACCACCTCCGTCGACTGGCTTTCTCATCAACGTAGCGGTGTTCCCCTGCACGGATGGACGAGGCCAGGCAAAGTAGAGAACCCAGGCCCTCTCCGGGCTCAACGCTGGAGCCCGGTTATCGTTTTGATCCATGGCCAGCGCCTCAGCGTTTGTAGCATCGATGCGCTGGCGGAAGATGTTCATATGTCCAGAGCGATCCGACTGGAAAAACAACCATCTGCTGTCGGCACTCCAGCCTCCGGGCCACTCCACTCGATCCTGGGGACTGACACGGCGAAGATGAGCAAGGAAGTCGCCATGGTCGGCTAACTCGCCGACCCAAATATTGCTTTGGTCGGATTTCCTGGTTAACGCCACCACATTGCCGTCTCGAGTCGCGTTCATACTTAAGATGGCAAATCCCGCCCAATTTGTCAGCCGGCGCGGTTTTCCCACGGCTTTCATCTTTTTGGAATCGACATCAATCTGCCACAGGTTCGCGAACGGATTGTCGGGAGCTTCCCATCGGTTTAATACTATTTTGGTGGCCGATAACCAGCTGTATCCCCGAAGATCTGGATCCGTCAGAACCGTCGCTGTGTGCCCATCTGCCATAAAGCGAGCTTCCAGAACAACCGGATCATTCTCGGCCGTTTTACGAAGATATGTCAGCCAGCGACCGTCAGGTGACCAGGCCAGATTCGACCAACTCGCAAGGCCAGTATGCCCTGCGAACTGCACACCGCGCTGAAACCGGGCGAATGGCATCGGGGTCTCGCCACTCGGGCCCATTTGCCAGAGCTGTTGTTGCTTCTCGAAAACAATCCGCGAACCATCTGGTGATAGGGCAGCTTCGCCGACCTCGGTTTGAATTTGCCGAATCGCACCACCAATCGTTGCTAACGTCCATATTCCCGTGATACCGGTTCCTCCGGGACCGCTTATGAGAAGTTTGGTTCCTCCCGGGAACCAGCTCACGTTTGCTCATCGAAAGCACAGGCCCGGAGGCACGGATATGTCATAGACCTCGCCTGTATCAAGGGCGCGGACATGAACGCCGCGAAGATCGGTGTACGCCAGCTGTTTACCGTCCGCTGAAATGGCGGCCATGTAAACTGAATCGTTAACGGGATTAGATGTTACCTGTCGCTGGATTATGTCAGGGGCTTCCGTGAGTGTGTTCTTTGACAATGTTATCCAGAGCACGGCGGCTGCGGTGATCAGCAGAACTGCTGCCGCGACGGCAACCCAGGTCATCCAGATGCTTCGTTGCTCTTTCAATTTCTGAAATTCATTGAGATCGTGCAGCAGCTCCGAAGCCGTCTGGTAGCGTGCGTCCCGCGTCTTTTCGCATGCTTTGAGGATTATTTTTTCCAGGCCGCTCGAGATTGCCGGATTCAATGTCGAAGGCTTCACGGGAGTCTCGTGCAAAATCGCATTGATTAGCTCTCCGGAAGTCTGCCCGCGAAAGGTTGGGCGGCTAGTTGCCATTTCGTACATTACGAGTCCAAATGAAAAAATATCGGTGCGGGCATCCACTTCCTCGCCCCGCGCCTGTTCCGGCGAAAGATAGGCGGGCGTCCCCACGAGTCTTCCAATCCGCGTGCGGGTAATGGCGCTGGCAATGATTTCAGCTTCGGTGATCGTGACGGTCGTGGCTGCGGAACGACTTTCCTCGATCAGCTTCGCCAACCCAAAATCCAGAATCTTGATTTGCCCGCTTGTCGTAAGGAACAGATTCGCCGGCTTAATATCACGATGAACGATTCCCTTTTCGTGTGCCGCCTGAAGTGCGTCGCATGTCTGCGTAGCGAGATCCACCAGTTCCGGAATCGGCACTGGCTTGCCGGCTATGCGCTCGTTTAGTGATTGCCCTTCCAGCAGTTCCATCACGAAGAACGGACGTCCGTGATAATCGCCTATGTCATGCACTGTGCAGATACGAGGATGATTCAGAGCAGATGCGGCACGTGCCTCGCGCCGGAAACGATCGAGTGCCACTACATCACCGGCCAGGATGCCAGGGAGGAATTTGATCGCGACATTTCGGTCCAGACGCGTGTCGCGGGCCTGGTAGACCTCTCCCATTCCTCCCGCTCGCAGAAACCCCAGAATGGTATAAGGCCCGATCTGTTCTCCGGAAGGAACCGGTGTATCGGGCGCTCGCGTCGGCTCCGGCTCCAAGTAGTCCAGTAGTGATTCGATTTCATGGCGTAAATCCACATCCCTACCGCACACGCGATCGAGATACGCCGCGCGCTTGGTGGGTTCCAGTTCACTGGCGGATAGATACAACTTTTCTATTTCCGACCAACGTTCTTTTAACATGAGGGTTCCCCCCTCAGAACCAAAGTACCTGACAGTTTATGACTCGATGTTAAAGACCATGCCGACTATGAACAATTAAGATTAATCACCTATCTGTCCCACCCGCGAACAAAACTTACGAGGGATCAGCGTCGCCGGGAAGCTAGTGTGATCCTTAAACCATTAAAGTGCAATTGGGTTCAGCATTGGCTCACGGGAATTTCAGAAAAATTGCGAGCCATACCGCAAGATTTAGAAGCCTGAGTAGCATTAACTACTCGTGTTTTCAATAAATTGACTTCCCTCAGCAAAGCCGATATCTTCTCTTCACGGCTCGGGTTCATTGGGGGAGGCGCTGTGCCGGAGACTACATCTCAACCTGTCAGCGAGCTACTGATCAAGTGGCGGGCAGGTGATGAAGAATCTTTGCACCGCCTGCTACCAGTGGTATACAGCGAGCTACGTCGATTAGCGCGCAACTATCTTCGAAATGAACGTCCGGACCACACATTGCAGAGTGCAGCGCTCGTTCATGAAGCCTATCTTTGCCTAATCAAACAGAAGCCCACGGAGTTCGAAAATCGCACACATTTCTTTGCGATTTGCGCTCAATTGATGCGGCAGATCTTGGTTCAGTATGCACGTCGTCGAAACGCAGCAAAGCGAGTTGGAGGGTACAAGGTCACATTAGACGAATCAATAGCGCCCGCCAGAAGTCGAAGCGTGGATCTGATCGCGCTCGACGACGCCTTGAAGGGATTGGCCAAATTCAATGAGCGCCAGAGCCGAATAGTGGAGTTGCGGTTTTTTGCCGGTCTGTCCCTCGAAGAGACGTCCCAGATATTGGGAGTTTCTCCAGCCACCGTGAAAAGGGATTGGAACGCGGCCAAGCTTTGGTTGTACAAAGAGACCCGCAAAGTGGACACTCAAGACATCTGAATGATAGCCCGTTCTTGATCCTTTACAAGCCAGTCTTTATCTAAACTCACCTGAGGAAGGTCCTCAAGGACCTTGATGTGAAATCCTTTTCCGGTTTGTGTGTTTGGACTCTCCCGTTACGGCAACCAAGTCAGTTCGGCGCTAGGAAAGCATACAATGTGCCCTCCTGCGCCCCTACGTAGATCTCTCCGCTCTGGCCATCCATACCGATGCTGCGAAGGCACCCGTTAAGATTATTGGACCATTGAAGTTTTCCATCCGATGGACGAAAGGCATCCAGTTCGCCCTTACAATTGCCGGCGAGTAACAAGCCGTTCCAAAGTCGCGGCCATTCCGAAGACCATGCACGCTCAGCTTTGTGGATCCAAACAATCTTGGACAGATTGCGATCCGTGCGCATCAAATATCCTACATGGGTATCATGATCTTCTAAAAACAAGTAGAGAGCGCTGGCATCTGTCAGTATCCGTCCTTCGGGCGAAGCAGGAATGGATAGCTCGTTTTGGATGTCGCCACTATCAACTGAAATCCGAAATAAGCGATTCGACGAATTGCCCAGGTACAGCGAACTTCCGCTCGCGCTCAGTTTGGTGGTGGCACGTCCGGCAAAATCGTGCTTCCACGACAGTCTCCCGGAATTTCCGTCCAGCCCATAAAGAGTACCGTTCCATCCCATGTAGAAGATGCGCCCACCAACGACGACCACCGCGGAGAAGCGGGCAAAGTACAGTCCTGAGGGTACCCGTCGCAAATTTCCAGCGGAAGCCCCCGTCGCTGAGATTCAACGCAATTACTCTATCGATGGTGTTACCAAATGATGTTGTGCAAGAAGTCACGCTGACCGCCACAACCTTGATTGGCGGTGCGCACGACTGACCGGTTGGCGACAATAACCGCAACATTCACATTGCATTTTTTCAGTAGAAGAAGACGTGATCGGAGATAAAAAGAAAAATGGTAAGCGCCAAGAATCTAGACTCTCCGATTCGGAGTAGGGTAAAGTCGAAGTGCGACCGCTGCCAGGATTCAAGGAGAGATTGAATGCTGGCGCGTTACCGAAAAGGTTGTCTTCAACGAATCGCCCGCAAGATGGCGTGGAACGATGGCAATTTCGATGGCTGCAACGAGGGGCGGACGGCGTCTCACAGGAGCACAAGAGAACCATTGGACCCGTCAAAGATTATCCGGAAACAAGTAAGAAGCTGCAGGACGTCCTTGCTCGCCTGCGGCGGACTGCTCGTATATGAACGAGCAGGGCGCAAGTCGGCGGCGATCACCAAGGGCCGCAAGAGGGCGGAAAAGTATCTGCTCGAGCGCGGCATGTTCTGCTCGCTTCGAAGCGGTGAAGTCATCGACGAGCGCTGGCTCCGCTTCTCGTTCCCGACGTTTTGGCACTACGACGTCTTGCGAGGACTCGATTATCTGCGAAGTGCAGGAATCAAACCCGACAGCCGCGTCCGTGAGGCAATTGAGACCGTGATCAAGCGCCGCAACCAAAACGGTCGCTGGCCTCTCAACCTACTTCATGCCGAACGTATTCCGTTGGAGATGGAGACCGCTGTCGGCAGTGCAAGCCGCTGGAACACATTGCGGGCTTTTCGGGTTCTACGTTGGTACAACAACTCAACTTGACAAGCGCGGACACTACAAACTCTCATCGGGTTACGGAAAACAGCGCCCGTCATGGCAACTGGCAGTATCATGCGAATGAGCTGCGAGTAAGGCCCGTTGGCACGCGTCAAGTGTGTTCCGGAGGATTCCAACAGCAGGGGAGATTGCAGTGATGAAAATCCTTACTGGCGTCCTGCGCTTGATGTTGTTCCTAACTATCTTCGGCTTTTTCGGGCTTTCCGTGCCATCGCTTCGCTCGCAGGCCCCTCCCGCGACTGCTTCCACCGACATCACGATTCAGCACGGCGTGGCCATGAAGACGCGCGATGGAGTCACTATTTACGCCGACATCTATCGTCCCAAGTCGTCGGAAAAATATCCGGTCATTCTGATGCGGACGCCATACGACAAGAGCGTGGATTGGGCGGTTGCGCCCGCGTACAAGATCGCAGCACGCGGTTACGTCTTGATTATCCAGGATGTGCGTGGCCGCTATGCCTCCGAGGGCGAATGGTATCCGTTTCGTCATGAGCAGGCCGATGGCTACGATGCCGTGGAATGGGCTGCGTCGCTGCCTTACTCGAATGGCAAAGTCGGGATGATGGGAGCATCTTACGTAGGAGCGACGCAGATGCTCGCTGCCATTAGCACTCCTCCGCACCTTGCCGGCATTGCGCCGAATGTGACGGCCAGCAATTATCACGATAACTGGACGTACCAGGGCGGAGCCTTTGAGCAATGGTTCAATCAGAACTGGACCACGCAGCTGGCGCGCAACACGCTGGACCGTTTGATTGACCAAAACACGGATGCGCGGGTGGGCGCACCCACGCTACCCTTGGCGAACTATCCGGTCTTCAATTTCGGCCAATTGCCGGCCGATGCCCAGCTCACCTCATCCCTTGCACCTTATTACCTTGATTGGCTGTCGCATCCGGATTATGACGACTACTGGAAGCAGTTGTCGATTGAAGAACATTTTTCTGACATCAAAGTCCCGATGCTTTCGGTCGGCGGCTGGTATGACATCTTCAGCGACGGCACGCTGCGCAACTATATGGGCGTGAAAGCCCGCGGAGCAACCGAGGCAGCCCGCACGCAGCAGCGTTTGCTAATGGAAATCGGCGGGCACGCGGGTTTCGGCCGCCAGATTGGTGATGTCGATTTCGGTCCGCACGCACTTGAAAACCCGTACGTCGATGTGATTCTCGATTGGTACGATTTCCTGTTCAAAGGTATTCACAATCAGTTCGCTATTGACAAGCCAGTCAAGCTTTTCGTGATGGGAGTCAATGAATATCGACAGGAGGATGATTGGCCGCTGCCGCATGCTCACTCCGTGAAATATTTCCTTCACTCCCGGGGCAAGGCCAATTCCCTGTGCGGCGATGGTTCTCTTTCTACCTCAGCACCCGAGTCCGAGCCCTCGGACTCTTACGTCTATGATCCTAGAAATCCCGTTCCCACGATTGGCGGCCCGCTTTGCTGTGACCAGGAGCGAATGGAGCCTGGCCCGCGCGATCAGCGGTCGGTGGAAAACCGCGAAGATGTGCTGGTTTATTCCATGGGCCCTTTGACGCGGGACTTGGAAGTAACCGGTCCCGTGACCGCGACTCTCTTCGTCAAGTCCTCGGCCGTGGACACGGATTTCACCGGCAAACTGACAGATGTTGCGCCAGATGGCTTCGCAAGGGATGTCGCGGAAGGGATTCTTCGCATGCGTTATCGCGATTCGCAGGAACATGCGTCGCTGATGAATCCAGGTCAGACTTACCAGATCAGACTCGATCTGTGGTCCACGAGCAACGTGTTTCTAAGAGGACACACGCTACGGCTCGAAATCTCCAGTAGCAATTTTCCTCGGTTCGATCGCAACCTGAACACCGGCGAAGACATCAAATTCGCGCGCAGGTTTGTTTCCGCCACCAACAGTATTTTTCATGACGCGAAGGACCCTTCTGTGCTCGTGTTGCCGGTAATCCCCTAAGAGCACATGGAGCGCACCCATTTTCGAATTGGCAACCGACTGCAGAGCGGATTCCAAAACCACTGCGATAGCAGTGGATAGCAGGCAATTCGGTTCTCCTTTGTAAACGGGCCATACACCTCAACAGTGTCGAAGAAGGTGATTCCGTACTCGACGGTCGCTTCGATACCCGAGATGCCCTGCTGCTTATCTACGGTTGGGCCATGCTGAAGCTAAGTCCCATGCAGGCAAGGTCAATAGCCGATAACTCCAATTTGCTTCTTCCGACTTTGCGACCTTTGCATGACTTGTGGCTCGCCGAAATCTTGTCCGCCGAGAAGGCATTGATCCGTTCTCGCCCCAAGCGAGCACTTTGAGCCTGCACTGATCAAGAGCTCCTTTGGAGAGCGCGCAGGTGTCCTTAACCCAGCCAGGCGCTTCGCTGCGGCTCACACATCGACAGGGCACACACATATATTAAGGATGGACGGAA
>Ga0126373_10003023_pt1 | contig 12461 bp, 12 predicted proteins | sample PanSoiMetPlot_11_FD_92545 | JGI IMG/M metagenome (GOLD analysis project Ga0126373, IMG submission 92545) | Tropical forest soil microbial communities from Panama - MetaG Plot_11 | ecosystem: Environmental > Terrestrial > Soil > Tropical forest > Bulk soil | place: Panama | collected 2016-02-17
AATCGCGGCATCGAAGCTTCCGGATGCGCTGTGCTCCGCCAGAATTGATTGGTGATATTGCGAGCGCCGGGCGATCAAGGTGGTGACGGCTGAGGTCCCTACGCTCTGCCCAATGTTGCGCGCGAAGTTCATCAGACCGGAAGCCGCGGGGATGCGCTCCCCCGGGAGCCCCGAAAAGCCTAGCGCGATCAGCGGCACGAAGAATGTGGCCAGCGCCGCGCCCTGGATGATGGTCGGCACCAACAGCGTGGCGATGTCGGCCTGCGTGTTGAACCACGAGCGCATGAACATCACCAGCCCGAAGACCAGGAACGAGCTGGTGACGATCAGGCGCGGATCGACACGGCCGAGGAACCTGCCGACGAACGGCGTGAGCAGGATTGCAAGCACGCCCACGGGCGCAAGCACGACACCCGCAAGCGTCGCGGTGTAGCCCATGTATTGCTGCAGCCACAGCGGCAGCAACACTACGTTGCCGAAGTAGAGGCCATAACCTACCAGCATCGCGACACTGCTCACGGAGAAATTGCGTCTCCCGAAGAGGCTCAGGTCGACGATCGGATGCTTGTCGGTCAGCTCCCAGACGAGGAAGACCACGAATCCGACCACCGCGATGACGGCCAGCGCCACGATGAACGGTGAGTTGAACCAGTCGAGGTTCTTGCCCTTGTCGAGCAGGATCTGCATCGCACCGACCCAGAGGACGAGCAGGCCCAAGCCCACCTTGTCGATCGGCAGGCGCGCGGTCGGCGTCTCGCGGCTGCGGTAGATCGCCCAGGTCACGATGACCGCGGCGATGCCGATCGGCACGTTGATGTAGAAGATCCAGGGCCAGGAGTAATTGTCGGTGATCCAGCCGCCGAGCACGGGCCCGACCACCGGCGCCACGAGCGTGGTCATCGACCATACTGCAAGAGCGGCGCCCGCCTTGGCTTTCGGGTAGCTCGCGAGCAGCAAAGATTGCGACAGCGGAATCATCGGGCCCGCCACCAGTCCCTGCAGCGCCCGGAATGCCACCAGCATGCCGATCGAGGGCGCCAGTCCGCAGAGGAAGGAAGCCACCACGAAGAGCAGCGTCGAGGCAGCGAACAGCCGCACCTGTCCGAGCCGGCGCGTCAGCCAGCCGGTCAGCGGCATGGAGATCGCGTTCGCCACCGCGAACGAAGTGATCACCCAGGTCCCCTGGTCCGGCGAGACGCCGAGATCGCCCGAGATGGCGGGAATCGCCACGTTGGCAATCGACGTATCGAGCACGTTCATGAAAGTGGCGAGCGAGAGCGCCAGCGTGCCCAGAGCCAGCGCACTGCCCTGGAGGCACGGCTGCTGCGCTGCGGCAGCGGGCGGCGGCGCCGGTGCAGGCGCCGCTGCCGCAGGCCTCGGCTGCGGCAGCGTGTCCGGTCTTTCTTTAATGACTGCGCTCATGTTGCAAGCCTTTCGCGTGCATGTCGGCTCTGCAGCTCCGCGGCGTTAGTCGCTCAGCGCAACAGGCGCCAGGGATGCGGCCGGAGCAGGCGCAGCGAGCACCGGTGACCCTTCGCCGAACCGCGAGGCGAGCCGGCGAGGCGAGCTCGACCGGGCCGCACTGGGGTCGTTCGCGACGATGATCTGCTGCACCATCTCGTTGGCCTGCGCCGTCACGGACTGGAACACGTCCGTCGAGTAGTCAGGCTCGTTGGTGGCAACTTCCGGCAACCGCTGGCCGCTGTCATCGCGCACGTTGACGTAGGCCTTCATCGACAGGCCGATCTGCAACGGATGCTGTGCGAGCTCCTGGGGATCGAGCGCAACTCGCACCGGCACGCGCTGCACGATCTTGATCCAGTTGCCGGTGGCATTCTGGGCCGGCAGCAGTGAGAAGGCCGAGCCCGTCCCCGCGCCGAATCCGATGACGTGGCCGTGGAATGGCACGCTGCTGCCATAGAGGTCGGAGATCAGCGTGACCGGCTGCCCGACCCGCATGGTGCCGAGCTGCGACTCCTTGAAGTTGGCATCGACCCAGACCTCGTTGAGGGGCACCACCGCCATCAGCGGCGTTCCGGTGCTGACGCGCTCGCCGAGCTGCACGTCGCGCCGCGCGACGAAGCCCGACACAGGCGCGGGCAGGACCGTGCGCACATAGGTGAGATAGGCCGCATGCACCGCCGCAGCCGCGTCGCGAACAGCGGGGTTGCTCTGGATGGTCGTACCGTCGACCCACGCCCGGTTGGCAGCAAGCTGTTGCTGCGCAGCGGCCAACGCCGCCTGCGCCGCCTTCATCGCGTCCGAGGCGTGCTGCAGCTCCTCACCGGAAATCGCGCCGGTACGCGCGAGCCGCGCACGGCGGGCGTAATCACTCTGCGCCTTGGCGAGATCCGTGCGTCGGACCTCGACATTCGCCTGCAGCTGCGAGGTGGTCGAGAAAAGGTTACGCACCTGACGCACCGTGCGTGCGAGCTGCGCCTCCGACTCCTGCAGTGCCACTTTGGCATCCGCCTGGTCGAGACGCACGAGCGGCTGGCCCGCCTTCACGAACTGAGTGTTGTCGGCGCCGATCGCCACGACGGTGCCGGAGATCTGCGGGGTGATCTGCACCACGTTGCCGCTGACATAGGCATCGTCCGTGTACACGGAGTAGCGCAGGTCGCGGTCCCAGTAGACGCCCCAGGCGGCGCCGAGGACGAGGAAGCCTCCGAGAATGAGCGTGAGCCAACGCACCCTCGGGCTCTTCCAGGCCGGAATTTTTGCAGTGTCGTCGCGAGTCGTCATGTCTCAATCTCCCAATCTTCGAATCTCATTGCCCCGGCTATGAATGCCTAGGCAAGCTTGTGCCGTAAAAAAATTCGGTTGCCGTCCTCAGGCTGCGTTCTCCAATATCCGCCCGAGCAGGCTCTCGAGCTGCCGGGCATCCGCGCGGCTGAAGCCGCGCAGGAAGCGGTTCTGTATCGACATCGAGAGCTCGCGCAGCCGCGGAAAGACGGCGCGACCCTGCTCCGTCATCTCGAGGTACACGAGCCTGCGGTCCTGCGGACAGCGGGCCCGGCGGATGAGGTCTTTGCTCTCCAGCCGGTCGATCATTCGGGTCATGGCCCCAGCGTCGTACGACATCTCTTTGCAGAGATCGGAGGCTGACTTCTTGCGCTCCGCCGCAGCGAGCCGGCACATCACGCTGAACTGCGCCGCCGTCACACCGATGTCGGCAACGTGCCTGTCCGCCGCCAGCTCGCGGTCCAGGGCCGCCAGCATCTCCGTTCGCGCCTGGCCCACCAGATAGGCCACACTCCTGACGGGCTCGTAGTTCTCGCTGTCGTAAATACTGACCAAGGCTGCTCTCCGCGGAAATCTCCCTGATGGGAGATTGCGCGGGAATATACTTGCCTAGGCTGTATTTGTCAAGGCCTCTATTGCTCCGGCAGAGCATAACCTGAGCTTGGCATTACCTAGGCCGGGCGTGCCCTGCCGGGACGTGCCGGCAATTCAGCTCAGGCTCTTCTCGAACCAGTGCTGCGCGTACGGGTTGTCGTTGTACCGGGCAATTTCCCGGTAACCGGACTCGCGGTAGAGCCGGAGGGCCTCGGCCAGCGACCCATTGGTATCGAGACGGATGGTGCGCAGCTTCAGCGCGGCCGCCGTGCGCTCGAGCTCCGCCAGGAGGCGGCGCCCGAGCCCCAGCCCACGCACCCCAGGCGACAGCCACATGCGCTTGATCTCCCCTACCCCGGGCTCAAGGGTGCGGATTCCGCCGCAGCCGACAGCCTCGCCGAAGAGGCGTGCGACCAGCATGCGGCCCGCGGGCGGGAGAAAGACCTCCGCAGGGGGAGCATCGTCGGCATGCAGCTCGAATCCATTCGAGAATCGCGCAGCAAGCTCGGCGTAGTACCTCTGGAGACACCCGTCGGCTTCGGCGCTGCGGGGATCCGATTCCGCGAATTCGATACTCGCGGCGCGGAGCAGGAGATCGACCTCGGTCATTGCGGCCACCAGCCGCAGCGCCTGCTTGGGCTCGAGGGGCGCGAGCATGGAGCGCGCGAGGTCGTCGGACAGCGAGTTGAGCCGCTCCAGCTCCTCTAGCCCCGCGCACGTCAGGCGCGCCATCCTGACCCGCCCGTCCGCGCCTGCCGGCTCGGTGCGCACGAGCTTCTTGCGCTCGAGCCCGCGCAGCAGGCGGCTCGCGAACCCCGAATCGAGACCCAGCCGCAGGCGCAGCTCGCGGACCGAGGCCCCCTCCGCGCCGATCTCGAACAGCAGCCGCGACTCCACGAGCGGCCGGTCGCGGCCCAAATAGAGCTCGTTGAGCACGCCGAGCCGCCGGGTGACCGTGCGGTTGAACGAGCGGATTTTCTCGACGTCGTCCATTGTCTGACTTTAGTCAGAAATATGTCCGGCGGCAAGTGCCTCCTGGTGCCCGAGCAAATGCAGCGATACGTCCTGCCACCAGGGCGACAGCCGAGAATCCAGACAGCTCTGCATTGACTATTGATAGTTATCTATATAGATGATATACGATGTACATGCAGCAGCTGGATTACACATTCGCCGCGCTCGCCGATCAGACCCGTCGCGGCATCCTTGCTCGTCTTGCCAAGGGCGAAGCAACGGTGTCGGAATTGGTGGACCAGTTCGAGCTCACCCAGCCAACCATCTCTTCTCACCTCAAAACCCTTGAAAAAGCAGGGCTCATTTCCCGGTCTCGCAAGGCGCAAACGCGCCCGTGTAGGCTGAATCCCAAGGGATTGAACGCGATCTATGGATGGCTGGAAGCCTTCAGAGTGGTCTCGGAAAGCAACTATGTTCGCCTTGACGCGCTTCTGACAGAGCTCAAGGGTAGAACGCGGGGAGCGGCGGAATAGCGATGCGCCCCGCTGCAGTGACGCTGCGGTCAATGACCGAAGTCAAAGTCGCTCGGACATTCGACGCGACCGCGCATCTTGTTTGGCGTTCATACACTGAGCCCGATTTGCTCAGGCGCTGGATGCTGGGGCCGGCAGGTTGGTCGATGCCGGTTTGCGAAGTGGACTTGCGGGTCGGCGGCAGGTATCGCTGGCACTGGAAGAATTTTGAAAGCGGCGGAGAGTTTGGTTTTCATGGCGTGTTCCTGCACATCGAGCCAGACGCACAGATCGTTCATACTCAGATATTCGATCCTGGCACGGTCGGCGGAACCATGGCGGTCACTGCGGTCATCACAGTCACATTCGAAGAGGCGAATGGCCAAACCACCATGGTGACCGTGATCAAGTTCCAATCCATCGAGGACCGCGATGCGGCCATCTCCACCGGCATGACCGACGGCATGGAAGCAAGCTATCGATTGCTTGACGCAATGCTCGCCGAGCTTTGCCAGACAAAGGAGCGCGGCGTTGCCTGAGGTCGTTTCGGAACTCATTACTACCGTTGATGGATTTGCGCGCGGCACCCGGTCCCCTGCGTACTACGGCTTCTGGGGACCGGAATTCGGGGCCTGGCTCAAAGAAAAGAACAGTCAGCCTCACCAGGTGATCATCGGAAGACGAACATATCAGGCGCTCAACGATCTGCCCAACGAGTATCGCGACGAAGAATGGGTGAGAATGACAGCAACGCGAGGCTGGATTTTCTCTCGTACTCTCGAGAAGTCGGAGTGGCCTGGCTTTCAAATTGTCCGCGCGGATGTTGCCGAACACGTCCGCCAAATGAAGCAACGAGATGGCGCTGAGATGCGCACGCTGGGCAGCATTGCACTATTCCGGCAGTTGGTCAGCGCCGGATTGGTGGATCGGCTAAGACTGATAATTTGTCCGCTCGTCTTACCCGAGACCGGGATTGAGCCCGCCTTTTCTGGCTTGCGCGACATCAAATTCAAACTTGCGGATCACCGGGTTCTTGATGGCAGGGTTCTGATCTTGGACTTGACGCCCGATGGGCCGGCGCCGTGCGCATAATGGCGCTCCTTGGGCGCAACGATACGCCCGGCCTCGCGAAAGGGGCTTGGAAGGATGAATCTTCGGATATCGGGGTGAGAGGATTTGAACCTCCGACCCCCTGCGCCCAAGGCAGGTGCGCTACCAGGCTGCGCTACACCCCGACCGAAAACCGCTGCTAGGAAAATCCGGTTACCGTCCCCGGCCGCCGACCCTCTGCTCCCAAAGCAGATGCGCTACCAAACTGCGCCATGACCCGGCCCGAAATCCCGGGCAAGCCTCAGCGGAGCGGAGGTTTCCAGGGTCCGAGGGATGATATGCGAGAATGCCCGCCCCCTCAAAGGGCTGGATCGGTACACCACATGACGGCGCAATTGATCGACGGCCGCAAGCTGGCGGCGGAGGTCAAAAATCAGGTCCGCGGCAAGATCGAGGCGGCGCTCGGGCGCGTCGGCCGGCGACCGGCGCTCGCCGTGGTCAAGGTCGGCAACGACCCGGCTTCCGAGGTTTATGTCCGCAACAAGCGTCGCGCGTGCGAGGAGGTCGGCATCCTTTCCGTAGCGCACGATCTGGCCGATTCGACCTCTGAGATCGAGCTGCTCTCCCTCATCGATGAGCTCAATCGCGACGCGGCGATCGACGGCATCCTGGTACAGCTGCCACTGCCTGTGCAGATACTGCAGACCGCGGTGATCGAGGCGATCGATCCGGTGAAGGATGTCGACGGCTTCCATCCCTACAACGTCGGACGTCTGGCGCAACGCATCCCAGTGATGCGGCCTTGCACGCCCTATGGCGTCATCAAGCTGCTCGAGCAAATCGGCGCTCCGTTCAAGGGACAGCACGCCGTAGTCGTGGGCGCTTCCAACATAGTGGGCCGCCCGATGTCGCTCGAGCTGCTGTTGATGGGTGCGACGACGACAGTCTGCCATCGGTTCACGACCGACCTCGAAAGCTACGTGCGGCAGGCCGATATCCTGGTCGTCGCGGCCGGCAGGCCAGGGCTCGTCGCCGGCGAATGGATCAAGCCGGGCGCAGTCGTGATCGATGTTGGGATGAACCGGCTCGCGAACGGCCACCTGGTGGGTGACGTACAGTTCGATTCTGCCAGGGAGCGGGCCGGCTGGATCACACCGGTGCCGGGCGGCGTAGGACCGATGACGGTGGCGATGCTGATGCACAACACACTGGAAGCGTTCCAGCGCCGTAACCCAGCGCCCGACTCGAGTAGGATCGGTCGACCGGCACCCTCTCGGGCGTGACCATCCTCTCCAGCGGAATCGGTCGCCCTACGCTCGCCGCCACTCCGTCCTGCCGTCGGGCTTGTCCTCGAGGATCACGCCTGCCCTGGCGAGCTCGTCACGAATGCGGTCCGCCTCGGCCCAGCTCTTCGCCTTGCGCGCGGCAATGCGCGCCTGGATGCGCTCTGCGATCTCTGCGTCCGCGAGGGTAGCGCCCGCCGCGGCTTTCGGGCTCCCCTGCGACACGAGTTTCGTGCCCAGAGAGAACCACTCTTTCGGCGTCACCGTGACTCCGAGCACGGCGGCCAGGCCGCGCAGCTCTGCGCCCAGGGCGGCGGCCCGCGCGCCATCACGCGCATCCTTCGCGCTGTTGATCTCCCGGGTCAGCGTCTGCAGGACCGCGATTGCCTCCGGCGTGTTGAAATCATCGTCCATCGCTTCCTGAAAGCGGGCGGCGTATTCGGAGCCCGCCGCCGGCGCCGCAGCCGGCTCCGGCAAATCGCGCAGCGCCGTCATGATCCGCCCGAGTGCCGCGTCCGCCTGCTCGAGCTGCTCGAGCGAATAGTTGATCGGCCCGCGGTAGTGGCTCGCGAGCACGAAGTAGCGCAGCACCTCGGGGTGGCGCACGGCCTTGCCGAGCACCTCGCGCACCGTGAAGAAGTTACCGAGCGACTTCGACATCTTCTCGTTGTCGATGTTGACGAAGCCGTTGTGCATCCAGATCTCGGCGAAGCGGTCGCCGGTGGCGGCGCAGGTCTGCGCGATCTCGTTCTCATGATGCGGGAACTTGAGGTCGAGGCCGCCGCCGTGGATGTCGAAGTGCGAGCCGAGGAGCGCCACCGACATGGCGGAGCATTCGATGTGCCATCCCGGACGCCCCTTCCCCCACGGCGAATCCCACGCCGGCTCGCCGGGCTTGGCATGCTTCCAGAGCACGAAATCGAGCGGGTCGCGCTTGGACTCGTCGATCTCGACGCGGGCGCCGGCGCGCAGGTCCGCCAGGCGCTTGCCGGAGAGCCGGCCGTAGCCGTCGAACTTGGCAACCGCATACATGACGTCGCCGTTCGCGGCAAGGTAGGCGTAACCGCCCTCCAGGAGCTTCTCGACCATGGCGATGATGGCCGGCAGGTATTGCGTGGCGCGCGGCTCGAAATCCGGGCGCACGACGCCGAGCGCATCGCAGTCCTCGTTCATCGCCGTGATGAACCTCTCCGTGAGGGCGCCGATCGGCTCGCCGTTCTCCGCGGCGCGCTTGATGATCCTGTCGTCGATATCCGTGATATTGCGCACGTGAGTGACACGGTATCCGCGGTACCGGAGGTATCTCTTCACGACGTCGAACACGACCATCATGCGTGCATGCCCGATATGCATGAAGTCGTACACGGTCAGTCCGCAGACATACATGCGGACCTCGCCGGGCGTGATGGGTTTGAGCGGCTGCTTCTCCCCGGTGAGCGAGTTGTGGATACGGATCATGACGTCTGAGTGTTCCAGGGTTTGTTCGGGCGGGCGGTGCGTCAGGCGAAGCGCGCGAGCCGCGCCTGCGCCGCACCCGCGGGCATGGCTTTGAGCAGCGGCGCGAGCTCCGGCCCGTGGCTGCGCCCCGTGAGCGCGAGACGTAACGGCATATAAAGCTCCGCGCCTTTCTTGCCGGTCGCCGCGCGGACAGCCGAGGCGATGGCCGGCAGGTCATTACCGCTCTGCGCGGCGGCATGGGCCGCGGCAGCGAAATACGGCTCGCCCGCCTTGCGGATGACCTCCTCGCCCTCCGGCTCGACCGCCGGCGGCGGACCGAAAACGATTCGCGCCCAGGGGCGCGCGTCCTCCGGCAGTACCACGTTGGGCAGAATCGCCTGCACGAACGCGGTCGCGGCGGGCTCAGTCAGTCCGGGAGGCAGCTCCGGCGCAAGCCACGTGCGCGCCTCGTCAGCCGCCAGGTGATGCACCGCCTCCTTCTGCCACACCCGCAGCTGCTGCGCATCGAAGTGTGCGGAGGAACGGCCGAGGTGTGCAGGATCGAACGCGTGCGCCATGGCCTCGAGGTCGAGCAGGCCATGCTCGTTGCTCGAGTGTCCGAGACGAAAGAGGTGGTTGCGCAGAGCCTCCCGGCGATAGCCGCTCTCGCGATACTCGCGGACGCTGGTCGCGCCGTGGCGCTTGGAGAGCGGCGCGCCGTCAGGACCGAGAATCAGTGACACATGCCCATAGCTCGGCGCGCGCAGGTTCAGCGCCTCCAGGATCAGCAGCTGTCGCGGCGTGTTGGCCAGATGATCCTCGCCACGCAAGACATGCGTCACTCCCATCGAAGCGTCATCTACCGCGTTGCTGAAGAAGAAGGCCGCCGTACCATCCGTGCGGCGGATGACGAAGTCCCCGATATCATCCGACAGAAAGCTCTGCGGGCCGTGGACCAGATCGACGAACTCGATGCGCCTGCCCGCGGGAACGCGAAAGCGAATCGTGGCTGGCAGCCCCTCAGCCCGCTTGCTGCGGCGCTGTTCTTCCGAGAGCTCCCGGCAGGTGCCGGCATAGCGCGGCGGTCTTCCGGAGCCGAGCTGCGCGCGCCGCGCGGCTTCGAGCTCGAGCGGCGTGCAGAAGCAGGGATAAACCGCATTCTGCCGTTCCAAAGCCTCGGAGAAACGGGCGTAGAGCGCGCCACGCTGCGACTGGCGGTAAGGTCCGCGGTCGTCCTCCCGGTCCGGCCCCGCGTCCCAGTCCAACCCCAGCCAGCGCAGGTCCGCGAGCACCAGCGCCAGGTGTGCCTCCTGGCTGCGCTGCGCATCGGTGTCCTCTATCCGCAGCAGGAAGCGTCCGCCGGCGCGCCGCGCCAGCAGGTAGTTGAACAGCGCCGTGCGTGCGTTGCCGAGGTGCAATTCGCCCGTCGGGCTCGGCGCAAAGCGCGTCACCGCGCCGCCATCGAACCCTGCGGGAGCGGCGAACCCCGCGGGAGCGGCGAACCCTGCGGGAGCTGTGCTGTCCATTCCGGTCATGGCAGCAATGGTACGGGGTTTGCCGCTGGAGCGACATCGCACAGCCCCCGGGGGCCCGGCGCTGCTAAGATTCCCGCCTCGAACGATCCACGCGATGGAGACCAGATGCGCGCCCGGCACCGGACCCTGACACTGAGACTCGCCTTGGCCCTGGCGGCCGCGTTCGCATGCCTCCTCCTGCAGCCCGCGGCCCGCGCGGATGATGTGACCGGCTCGAATCCCGAGGTGCGCGTCACCACGAATATGGGCACGTTCGTCATCGAGCTGAGGCCCGACCGCGCACCATTGACCGTGGCGGACTTCCTGCGCTACGTGCAGGAGGGCTTCTACACCAACACCCTGTTCCACCGGGTGGTTGCCAATTTCGTCGTCCAGGGAGGCGGTCATGACGCGGCACCGCCCTATAAACTGAAGCCGACCTATCCGGCGATCGACAACGAATCAGGCAATGGGCTGCAGAACAAGCGCGGTGCCGTCGGGCTGGCGCGTGCCGCCGGCGCGCATACGGGCAACGCGCAGTTCTACATCAATCTGGTCGATAACCCGGAGCTCGACCCGCTGCCAACCCGCTGGGGTTACGCCGTCTTCGGCCAGGTCGTGGAGGGGATGGACGTCGTCGACCGCATCGGGGTCGTGCCCACGGGCTCTTTCGGCTCCTTCAAATCCGATGCGCCGCTGAAACCGGTGATCATCCAGAACGTCACGCTCATCACCCCTCCCGGGCTCTCGACACCCTCGCCGGGCACGCCGCCAGCCGCGCCGCCATCGGGAACACCGCCGTCTGGAACGCCGCCTGCAGGAGCGCCGCAGTCGGGAGCCCCGCAATCGGGCGCGCCCCAGTCTTCGCCGCCGCCGGGAGCGAGCCCGCAGGGGCAGCCGCAGACGCCGCCGTCGAATGGCAAGCCGGCCACTTCTCCGCCGGCAACACCTCCAGGCTCGACGAGCGATAAGTCGTCAGGCGCAAAGCCGCAGCAATCAGGTGAGGCCGACCAGCCTGACGGCACCTAACCGCGCGAAGTGACGCCGGTGCCGGACCCTGCGGCGCGATACCTGTTCGTCTCCGACGTACACCTCGACGCCGAGGCGCCTGAGGCGCAGCGGCAATTCCTCGAATTTCTGCGCACGCACGCTGCGGGCGCCCGCGTGCTCTACATCCTGGGGGACCTGTTCGAGAGTTGGGTGGGGGATGATGATGCGGAGGGCGACAGATCCGCGGTACTGGCCGGGCTGCGCGCGCTGACTGCAGGCGGCGTTGCCTGCTTCCTGCTGCATGGCAACCGCGACTTTCTCATCGGCGGTGACTTCTGCCGCGACACCGGCTGTCAGCTGTTGCCCGACCCCGTGATTGCCGCGATCGACGGCGAGCGTGTGCTGTTGACGCACGGCGATGCCCTCTGCACAGACGACCACGCTTATCAGGAGCTGCGCAGCATCGTCAGGACGCCCGCCTGGCAAGGGCGGTTCCTCAGTCTGCCGCTATCGGACCGGCAACTTCTGGCCAACGAGGCACGCGCCGGCAGCCGCGCGCATACAGCGCGCACCATCCCGAAAATCATGGACGTCAACGCCGCGGCGGTGACTGCGGCATTCAAGGCGGCGCGCGTCCGTAGAATCATTCACGGCCACACGCACAGACCCGCGGTGCACGATGCGCTGGTAGACGGTCAGCCCGCTCAGCGCATCGTGCTGGGTGCGTGGTATGAGCAGGGCAGCTACGTCGTGTACGAAAGCGGACGTTACGAGCTGCGGTCGCTGCCCCGCTGAGAGCTCACTGCGGCCCGGGAGGAGGCCCCGCGCCGCCGTCCGGGTGCGGGTGCCACATACCCATCGGCCCGCCCATGTCCATATGGCCCATGTGCCCGCGCATCATGGAGAAACGGTGACGGTGCTCCGGCATCAGCAACTTGAGTTTCTTCATTTGTGCGGGACTGAGTACCTGACCGAGCTTGGTCAGCGTTTCAGCACGCGCGGCACGCCGGGCCTCCATGGCCTGCTTCATCGCCTGCTGCATCCGGTCGCGCTGGGCCGAGAAGATGGCCTGTACCTGCTGCTTCTGCGCAGGTGTCATATCGAGCAGAACCGACAGCCGCTCCATCCGTCGCTGTTCCATCTCCGTACGCTTCTGCTGCCACTTCTGCTCCCACTGCTGGCGCTTGGCCTGCCAATCGCCGTGCGCGTCTGCGGCAGGCGCTTGCGCAAACACCGTCCCGGCAGCGCAAAGCATGGCAACCAGGACAACACTGCGTCGCATCATCGAACGTACCCCTGTATGGGTTGACTGCCACCACTGTAGCGGGGCGGAGCCTGAGGCGCCGTAAGCAATCTTTACAGAGCTGGTTTACTTGTGCCGC
>Ga0126373_10003024_pt1 | contig 12460 bp, 10 predicted proteins | sample PanSoiMetPlot_11_FD_92545 | JGI IMG/M metagenome (GOLD analysis project Ga0126373, IMG submission 92545) | Tropical forest soil microbial communities from Panama - MetaG Plot_11 | ecosystem: Environmental > Terrestrial > Soil > Tropical forest > Bulk soil | place: Panama | collected 2016-02-17
CCAAACGGTGGGCCGCCGATTATGGTCTAACTTGGCTTCCAAGCGGAGAAGGTCTCATGGTCAATGCACAGGAGCAACCTGGAGGAGAAAGCCAAATAGTCTTTGTGTCGAGAAAAACTGGCGAACCGCGAAGCCTTACAAGCGGCCCCAACGGTTTTCAAGATATCAGCGCAACCGCAGATTCGGGCAGCCTCGCCACGGTACAAAGTAACTCTACATCGGACGTTTGGGTGGGCCGCATTGGAGATTCGAATAGTTTTCGCCCGATCCCAAGCAGCGGCCGACCAGGTTGGGCAAGATGGACGCTCGATACCAAGATCATCTATGGATCGTATCCGATACATAATTCAGTTTGGACAATGGGGCAGGATGGAAGCGCTCCCAAGCAGCTTTTCCCCGGTGCTGAATATAACGTAAGTCGCTTTCGGGTTTCTCCAAACGGACGGCACGTGGTCTTCTTTTCCTGGAAGGGCAACTCTCCGCATCTCTGGAGGATGGATATAGATGGTGACCATTGGGTACAACTCACCAATAGCCCCAACGACGTCAATACCGGCCTCAGCTTTACGCCCGATGGTGACTGGGTGATTTACAACAGAGAAGGATCCGAAAAAGGCATGTGGAAAGTACGAGTCGAGGGTGGAGATGCTGTACAACTGAACGATATCGAAGGATATGGTCCTGAAGTGTCCCCCGATGGTTTGATGATTGCATATTGGGACAATTCAGCAAGTTCTCAACACAGCGTTGTGATTGCTCCGCTTGCAGGCGGATCTCCAATCAGGACCTTCGATACGCCAACGGCTTCCCGCTTTGAGAGGCGCTGGGCGCCGGACGGCCGAGCCTTTTATTTCGTAAGCGACGAAAATGGCATCAGCAACATTTGGAAGCAACCGGTGAATGGATATGGGCCGCAACAGATTACTAGCTTCAACACCGAGCAGATTACTAGCTTTGACCTGTCGAGAGATGGATTGCAGCTTGTCCTCACCAGAGACCACACTAGTTCCGACGCCGTTTTGATACGCGACGCGCGATGAGTCCAAGATCCGAATCTCGATATCCTTTGAGAGTTGGGAACGGCACGACGCTGCTACCCTCCACCCCTAGCTTAACTAGGGATAGCATCAGAATACGGAGGGCAAAAGCGATGGCTGAAGCCACACGAAAGTCCAAATATCAGACTAGTCCATCGACGGTTTTGCGCTTAGCCGTCCAGATTTTAGACAAAAGCACGCGACCCATATCGCGAATCGGGGAAGATCATGGGCCACATCGTTTGTCGACCTTTGCGGATGATCTGTCACGTGTCTCGGAACTGGACAACTGTATGAAGGCCATCGGGTGGAATGAAGTTTGTTCACTTTTCCTCCCGCTATCAAAACCTCAACTCCAGGACAACTAATGCTCTAGGAATTCAGACACCTGCGCAGCCATCTGATGATGATGTTACATGCGGTTTTGAATCCTCCTCTTGAATAATGCGGAAGGCCTCCTCCGGAAGGCGGGACTAATGATTTGTGAAAGCGATCGCTTAAAAAGAGGTTTTGTGCTTGACTTCCTGAATACTTATGATAACCTCCGCCTGATCCGGCGACACGAAGGTGTGCGGTCATTCGCTAGAGGGGGCTTCTACTCGCCGGCCTTCCCCACAAACAATTACGTGCGCGAGTTCAGTTGATTGGCGTCGCTGCTCCGACTCTTGCGTCTGAGTCAACTTTGCTTTGCCAGCACTTGGCTAGAGCTCCAGGATGTATTTGTGCTCTCATTGTTGCTGGCAACCGCCTAGTCGTCCTTGCATGTGAGATCCTGAGCATTCAGAGATGTAGAACTGTCCTATAGCGCACTTAATGTGAATTACGGCCCTAGGATCTCGCAAAAAACCGAAAATCTAACAAACCACTCTGGAGGTCCCATATGAGATCGTCTAATCGACGGGTCATGGTTTCTCTGTTATCAGTGATGCTCCTGCCGCTTGTCTGCCACGCGAAGGAGCAAAAACATAACGTCAATTGCAACAAGGAGTTTGAGTTTTCGCAGACACAAGTAAAGTTATCAGTCAGTTATTTGCAAAAGATTAGCGGCAGTTTGGATTTAACTCCCGACGTGCTGGCCCAAGTGGATAAATGGACTACAATATCTCTTGACAACCAGCGTGCTCTATGCGACGCATACAGCAAGTCTACGGAAACTAATTTTCCCACTAATGAATATTTGACTCAACTACAGGATTTACGTGCCTGGCAGTTAGATTTTCTGAAAATCGTCATCACGGCCCAAAATGTCGACGACAAAAAGGCTGCGGCGGCCGCAGGAGGCAGGGGACCTAATGACCCTGAGGTCGCCCAGCTGAAGACTGATTTGAGTGATCAGATTAAGAGTCTGCTTAACAATCCGGCAAAGGCGGTCGTGCCTCCCACGGCAGCCGCTAAACCTTGACATCTAATGAAGGCCGAGGCAGCCATGATAGTCTCATGGTTGTAGAGATCTCGAATTGGTTGCCTCTTTTCAATATTGAGTACACCTATGATCTCTAAGCTAATATTTGTCCTGGCGGCACTGGTTGTGCTTACCACTTCTGCATGCGGGGATTCCTGCAAAGCCGATTCGGCCCATCCATTACGAGTCTGTTTCAAAAGCGCTGCGTTCTTACGTTGCAGGCGTCAAATCCGCACTGTCTTCTATGTTGATTTCGAGGACTGGAATCATAAGTATTTATACACAATAAGCATATACAAGGGCGATCCACAGAGAATAAACCTTAAGGCCCAGTTTACCTCGACTGAACCCCAGCCAATTAATCATCTCGCACCAGAGGATCTTCATGATCTGTCGATTGCAAGATCAGGAGAAACCGAGGTCAACGGCGACTACACGATTGAAGTTGAAGCGGTATATGCTGATGATCCTAAGTTTAAGATAACAGAGCGAACAACTCTATCAAATGTGGTCTACCAGCGCCATGTACGAGCAGTGATCGTCGGCGTATCCAAGTACCAAAGAGGTTCAGACAAACCCATTTCACCATCTCAAATCACTAACCTAAGCTTTGCTGCAACCGATGCGACAGCAGTTCGTGACTTTCTCGCAGAATTCTTTCCGGAAGACTCTCGAGACGTGTTTACATCTCGTCTGCTTCTAGACGAGCAGGCGACGAAGCAAGGAATTGAGCAAGAGCTGGACGACGCTGGGCAATCTGACGCTGCCTGTGAGGGTGATTTATTCATATTTTATTTTTCGGGGCACACTTTTGCCGCCACCGATAGTTCCACCCGTTGGATCGGAACCTGGGATGTCGACCCTGATCCGAAGAATATGGTCGTCGCAGGCCTGAGTTACGACGACTTATTCAACGTCTATTTGAGTGGCAAGAAGATCAAGGCTGACAAGATCATAATCTTCGATAGCTGTTTCAGTGGGTTGAAGAGAGCTCCCTCGGAACAGTCTCCAAGACTGCCTAGCACAACTCCTGGCGTTCCTGACCAGGGGAGGCTAGAGGTGGTGGATATCGAGGGAAAACTGCGTCGTGATATATTGCCGCAACTGCCGGATGATAACGAGCAAAACGATACACTCGATGAGCTGAAGCGCCTAGGACCTTCTGTCGCAGTTTTCAGTGCAACAAATATCGATCGACAAGCGCAAGAAGGAATAGTGCTCTCGAAAGATCTGCCCAACCTTCCTGGTCGGCATTTTGTGTTTCCTGACGAGCTGGCGATAACTCCCACAAGCACCGGGCATGGTTTATTCACTTATGCACTTTTTGCTGCTCTGGAAATGCAGATGTCCCCGACCCACCAACATCCTGACTTCGCCGGCGATGGTCTGGCGAAAGGGCGATGGCACGTGGGAGAGTGCCAGTTGGATCTCTCCAAGGCTTTCAAGGATGCAGAAGGTATCCTTGAGGATATTCAAAGCAAACGGCAGAGGCCTCTACAGGAATTTGAGTATTGGGCAAAGCAAGATCCCGAAAAGATTCATTGTCGCAGGCAGGCGTCGCATTAGGACATAGTGCTAGCCGGGGAGGAACTTTCCTTATGGCTCAATGCAAGCACCTCAAAGTAATAATTACGCTCTTCCTAGAAGTGCTCTCTTGTGGTGTGAGTTGGGGAACTGCTCGACCCGTCGTGCACGTGACCCTATTCACGGAGTCGTTGTCGAAAGGAACAGTCGGGGGGCCGGTAATTAAGCTTGTTCAAGACAGCCTGGTGCTACCCAGGGATACACGTGGGGCGATTGCTCAGATTTCGGTCGATCACAAGGCAGAGGACCGTGAGGCGCAGGTCCTCTTGAACGGCGAGCTAATTTCTCGGATTGACATGAGGCCACATAGTACCATGTCCAGCACGCTGGTGCGCCTACGGTTGCGCCCCTATAATAATCAATTGACAGTCGTTTCTAAAGGTAAGTCGACATTGTTCGTCAAGCAATATCAACTTTATCAAAATGTGGATGAGTCAGGGCGAAGTCGCCGGTGGGCTGTTCTAAGCGGTTTCAACGATGAGTCGCCGTCACTCGTCACGCACAACATAGAGCTGGTTAGTCGAGAGCTGCGGAACAACGGTGTCGAGGACATAGTATCTCTCCCCGCCGCCAATATGACGGCCATCAGGGGAGCGTTGTTTGATGTTAGCCGAAAGATGAAAAACGGGGATCAACTCCTGTTTTATTTCACGGGCACCGCACGATACGATTACTCTCTTGAGGATATTCGGCTGGCGAACAGTCCGGATCAAGAAATCAGAACGGTGACCAATGAGTCCTCTCTCACAAGTTTGCTATCATATATCGCGACGTTAAAGATCCCTTCCCTTGCAATACTTATTGACGCTTTGCCCAGTGCTGCTGTTGATGACCCCGCGGGCCAATCACGCCAGGCGTTCGTTGAGACTACTGACCAAGCACAGGCTACGATGTTAGCGGACCAAGCCTCATCTCCGTGGCTAGCGCCTTTGCAACGGCAGAGGAGCCTGGAACTCGTAATCAGCAATCGTTTTGTGGGAGTGTCACAACGCGAGGCTCTCCAAGACCTAACAGTTGAGCTCTTGAAACCTTGGGGGACAGTGACTAAGGAAAGCAGTTGTTTATCACTGGGAGAGATGTATGCGGATGCCAAAAAGAGCCGTGAGTGGCGACAGACGGCAGTTGCACAGCCGTTGTACTTTTCCACTACGCGGGATACCAGCGCATTCTGCTTTACATCGCCCGTCAATGGACAATTGAGCGTTGGCGCTACTAGCGTGGACGACGATACTGATTTTGCAAATGTTAGTGCACAAATTCCGGTAGAATCGCCTGCGAACAAGATAACAGTGTCTGTAAATGGCACGACCGTTAGTGAAGAAGACCTCGTCAGAACTAATGCGGTGCGAGGGATGAGTCAGTACAGTCACCGATTACCGATATCTCCCGGCTTAAACATGGTTCGAATATCGACTGGAATCGGACCGCGCACTCTGTATTCCGGCTCGGCGTTAATCAAGAACCCAGGTACAGCGCCTGAATTGATGTGGGACTCCGAAAAGCCCGCGCCGCGGGTGAGACTCGTCAGGGGCCCGGGTACAAGTGCCGGGGAGTTCGGAGCCGCAAGCGATGGCCTCGCACATTTAGTGTATGTTGCTGACAGAGTTGCAAACCTACAGTTTGTGGTTCACGACGTTGAATCCCTAAACACCGATTATGAGCTTCAAAATAACGGTGTCACGATTGTGAGACACCACGTGCGTCGACGCCATGCTGCTGACGCATTTAACGTCTTGGTAAATGTTCCTCTCGTTGAGGGAAATAACAACGTTTTTCTGCGCGTCGGCCGTCCTGCACAATGTACGATGTTGCGGATGCGGTTAGTGTACAAGAAGCCTCAGCGCGTAGTAGCAGTTGTCGCGGGGCTGTCAGAGTACAAAGATCGCTCTCAGGTCACCTCTCTTAGATATGGGGCGAGTGATGCTGCTTTGATGCGCCTGCTGTTGCTAAAACACACGTCAATATTACCTCAAGACATCGTATTGTTGACAAATAGTAAAGGAACTAAAGATAATATTCGAAACGCTCTTAGTTCGAAGCTAGTGGACATGTTAAGAGCGCAGGGCGGAAACACGACGCTTTCTGAGATCGCGGACGCTACTCTTTTCTTCTACTTTGCAGGATACGGTGCGACCATTCCGCAATCCGGAGAACGGTGCCTTTTACCATACGACGTAGACGTGGCAAGGCTGGGCGAAACATGTCTCAGCACCGTGCGCTTGGACGAATACCTAGGTGAAGGTCCGTGGAAAAATGCTGTCGTTGTTGCTGATGCCTCTTACGGGGGAAAGGCAGGGTTAATTGGAGATACTGACAATGACAAAGCCAATTACATACGCAGCCGAACATGGACAGACTCTTACTCCTCTGACGAAAGCTGGCGGGCTACAGCCGGCCTGGTGGACGACAGAGTACTCTTCGTTGCTAGCTCGACGAATGAGGCAGCGATTGAGACTGGAGATTCAGAGCACGGGCTACTGACTGCGTCGCTCCAACGATCCTTCGAGGAGAACAAGGCGTTGCGTATTGGGTACTCGTTTGCCCCATTAGCGGATGTTTTCACAAATGCGAGGGATTTGGCTGTAAAGCTTACAGATGGGCAACAGAATCCGATCGTGAAGGGCAGTCTGTCAGAGCCGTTTATGTTTCGAACGGTCGGACTTCCAGAGTTTCGCTCTGAATGGAGCCCTATCTTCTCAGGCCTACGGAGAGATGTGCTCTCGTTGAAGCTGCCGGATTCCGTACAGGTTGAAAGGCTTGAAGGAAGTATCGATAAGGGCATCGATCTCTATCCTGATGAGCCCTTACCGCAGATTGCAAAAATAGCCGTGGCGCGGTACCGCGCAATACTGTGCCGAGAGCGCGACGGACAACTTTGTGCCACCATACTGAGCGATAGTACTGCTCCTCTAGACAAGGTCCTCGCGGCGGTACAGAAGAATTTCGCGATAAGTAAGAGTTCTGCGGATAAGGAACTTCTCTACGGCACCCTGATAACACAGGCGAGGTTACAGGGCGAGACTGGTCGCATCGACGCCGGGCTGTCGGCGTGCAATCAAGCACTGGGACTGTTCCCAGATTCGGTGGGCGCGAAGTTGACACTCGCTAGTCTGCTGATGGAGAAGGGCGACTTCAATCATCTGTCGGCAGTGCTTGATCAGATACTAAAGGGCGCGTTGCAGAAAGGCTCCGCTGTGAGCGCGAGTCTAACCCCGGAAGAGGTAGGCCAGATCATTGTCTGGCGATTCATATCCCTGACGGAAATAGGAAAGAAGAATCAAGCCAAACTCCTGCTTTCCGTTTACGGGAATCGGCGCGCGCATTCAACTAAGATGAAAAAATGGTTTTATGGAACCAAGTTGTCAGAAAGGATATTTCCAGAAAGATACCGGCTGCGAAAGGAAGGAGATCTGGATGACGATTCCGAATGGTGGGTATACCTCGCGAACTATATGTTAGGTAAGCGGCAAGATGATGATCTGTTGGCTTTCGAGAAGGAGGCAATCAACCGAAGGAGTATTGACCAAGGGCCAGGAGATTGCATGGTTAACTTTTACATGGGTATGAAACACCTCCACGACAACGATCGGGGCAAGGCACTTGAATTATTTCGCATTGCTACACAGACCAACAGGTTCGAGTATCCCGAATGGTGGGTTGCACACTCAGCATCGCTAGGTGCGATACGATAGAGTGGTCATTGAGTCAAGAGAAACTCCGTTGGCTATTGGACTCGGTGTGGAGCAGGAATGGCCTGCAGATTTGGATTCTCAATGCGGTTGGTCGAGGCTGTGGTAATTCAAGATGCGGGGTACTTTGATCAATACATTACCGGAGATTACCCTGCTGGTTATAAATTCTGAGCAATGTTCATCATCGTCACATTAGAACTGCAAAAGAAAGTGTGAAAATGGTGCATCCCCGAACCAGAGATACATTGAACCGAGAATATACGCGACAGATTGTTTGTTTTCGCAATGCTTACCAGTACGGATTTGAACATATGCACTTCCTTATCGCTAGGCTGACCACGAAGGCTCAAATGAGTTTGCTGTGAGACGGCGCCTAGGGGTTTCGATTGAGGCGAACAACTCCCACGGCAGGAACCTCGCAAGGTTTGCCTGCTTGTTTTTCGCTGAGCACTTCATAAATCCTCCGAGGCATTTGCTTTGATTGCTTCGTTTTCTTTGGTGCGCGGGTGGTGCGGATCTTGCGAGACTTTGCCAGATTCTGCAGGGGGAAGTCCTTTATTTCCTTTGGCAGCCAGGGATTCTAAAGGACTTAGTTCTCCGGTTTTTCTGAAACACCCACGAAAAAGGCTGACCGGTAACAAAAACTGGCCGCGTGCGGGTCTCTGTCTCATCGCGTGGTGGTTTGGATATGGCGTTCCTGTGAGGACAGAAACGACGCTACTTCCACAACCTCCTCAAGCCAAGCAAGAGATTGTCAGAGTTGTATTGCGCTAGCGCCATAAGCAAGAGGACCTTTCTGTGGCTGCGAAACCGAATGGCATCGACCAGCCAGTTTCGAATCCAGTTGGGTAGTGAGACCTGTACTTTGCCGAGGTCGGCCTCGATCTCCACTTTCGCGCTAGCTTTTGCTTTTGCTGCCGGCATACCGCCCTCAACACCAGTCTCTGCACCCAATGTAGCTTTGATACCTATCTCTCGCGACCACAGGGGTTGATCGTCGATGGAATCGTGTCCCGGTGGGTAGCGTCTTGTGAGTTCCCTAGTGACATCGAGCACATCCTTCTCGAGTTGTTCGTTATGAGTTCCGCTTGCCCAAGCGCTTCTCAATTCGCGATAACAACGGCGATAGGCGATAAAGTCACCGTCTGTCTCTCTAAGCCTGAGGGCCTCATCCAGCAGGTGTCGCGAGCTCGTCGCACCCCGCTGTACCAAAAAAGAAAGAATCGTCGGCGGTAACTGAATATCCCGAGAGCTTAAGCGGGTATCCTGGGCCACAATTTCGTTGAGGCGGCTGAAGAGTTTAGATTCTTGCTGACCTACCCACAGCGGCGCATCGTCCGGTTGTGTAAGCTCGAGCAACAGTCTGCTGCGAGTAGTCTGAAGAACATGGTCGGATCCACTGATTTGAGCATAACCGCCGAATATCAGCCCGCCGAGCAGCAATCCTCCCAGCACCTTATCGCTCCCAGTGAATTGAGCGCCCGGCTCAGGAAACCACTGGTAGCCAACTGCCTCAAACTCATCGGCACGCTCCGCGGCAAGTGCATCGCGTCTCTCGATAGGAATCCTCGAGAGGTCCAGAGTCAAGAGCTTTAGTTTAGCCATTTCCTTCAGCTGCCCGTATATCGGTGGGTGTATCGCCACTGCTAGTGGGCCTAGGGCATCAAAGTTCGTGGTGTCGAACGTATACTCGTAATCGATGAGTGGGATTCGATCGCGTGTCATCAGCAGGTGGAAGAAGGCAATTAAGCCGTCCACATTGCGCTGAATCGCTTCCCAGACTTTGTCCGGATCAAGATTGGCTTTCGCGGAAAAACTCTTGCCTCCGATAAAAAGATCGGCGATGCGCATGACCATGGGATCGGGAATGATGTCGAGCCCGATTGTGGCAAACTCGGTAGGCCAATTGTTCTGGTCAGCTGAAAGGTACATGGTTGCGACCATAACGGACCTCGCAAGGTTCCAGAAGGTGTCGGCGCCAAAATACGCGAACACCGCACTGTAGTTGGCTACAGGCGGCGCAGGCTGGAGTCAGTAGGCCCTCGACATGGCAAAGCAACCCGAACAACTTCCGCGGGTATTACTGTTCTACATATCATGTGAGCGGAATTGCCGCAACTGGACTCTGAGATTGAGTGTCGAAGACTGATTGCTCCGCTGTGTCTCAAGCGCCCCACGCGAACTATAGCAGTGGCCAAGCTCTTCTTTGTCACTAAACGGCTGAGTGTTTCGATTTGCACCTCTTCGCGTAGTAGACCCATCCAATACTTTTAGGGAACCCGGGTTTCACCGCGCTGGTTTGGCATAGGGATGCGAACGTGGACGAAATCTGGTCCCCCGATGTCGCGAGAGTTTAGGAAGGATAGAGTTTTGTTTAACAAAGATGAAGATCCAATCGCGCGGGTTGACGGGAGGGCCAAGCTTGAGAGTACGGAAATCAATACTTTCTTGGGGCACTCCACTTTGCGTCGACCATCGAGCATCGAACTTGGATGGAAGAATTTCGCTATAGAGCGCCGAACCACTCTGCCTTACGAGAAACATGAGGTTGAGTTACAGAACCACTTTTTGATTCTTTGGGATGTGCGAATCGCCGAGGGGGAGATCGCGTATAGTAACGGCCGATTTTCGCCCTATAAAAAATATCCGAATACCATCACGACCCGGCATGAATCCCGGCCAACCATACGTAGTCAATCGAAGCATGAAGTGGTCGTAGGTACGCTTCGCGCAGATTTCGTTCGAGGGATAGAAGAGGAGCTTGAAAAGCCTCCAAGCGGAACTTTCCACGAACTATATGGAACAGAGGATCCCGAGCTCCAGAATCTCCTCCTCCTTCTGGCAAAAGAATCGGAGACGGGAGGAAGATGCGGGACTCTTTATGCTGATTCGCTGACCGTGGCGCTTGCGACGCGGTTACTATACGCGGCGCGGCTCCAGACGCCAGCTGCGAATGCGGGAGTCTCTCCGTTGCCGCCACGCCTGCTACGGCGTGTGTTGGAACGTATGCAGACGGACCTCAGCGCGAATATAGACCTTGCGACGCTGGCGGCTGAAAGCGGTTACAGCAGGGCTCACTTCCTGCGAACATTCCGAGCAGCGACGGGACAGACGCCTCATCGTTATCTGCTCGAACTGCGCTTGAAGAAGGCCCAAGCCCTGATTGACGGCAGATTGATGCCGCTGATCGATATCGCCCTGGCTTGTGGCTTCTCCAGTCACGCTCACCTGACGACCGCCTTTCGATCGAGGTTCGGATTATCGCCGAGTGCATACCGGCGCGGACTGTGACCCTTGGTGAGAGAAATCAACTCCGGTGGGGACACCGTATTATTTGGACATAACCAAGTGCCCGCCGCCGGATGTACTCGATGGCCCCCCCAGAGTCGCATTCGCATAGGCGAGCAGCCGTCTAGGAACGTCCAGCACAAATTGCTGCTCATCTGATAGAAATTTGATCCCTTCCTGAAAGCATCCGCTCCTTCCAATAGCCATACTTGTGATCAGTTCATCGGTCGAAACCGACCGACGAAGTGAAGATCCCAAGCAGTTTGATCGAGACCATCAAAGGAGAACATTAGTTATGAAAACCCAGAATTCACAAACAGTAGAGATACCCAATGTCTGCCCTTACCCGAGGGAATTGTCCGACCTCGGCGCACTTTGCGACGGACACCTCGCAAGAGAGTTTGCCGATCTTGACGTTGACGCCACGATGGAAACCATGGTCGCCGAACCCTATGTATACTGCATTCCTGTCATGACGGGAGGTTTCGGGGGCCAAGGCGTCCGCCGCTTTTACAGTGAGCACTTCATAAACCAGATCCCGAAGGATGCAAAAGTGAGGCCCATCTCGCGCACCGTCGGTAAAGATTCAGTGGTCGACGAATTCATACTCAGCTTCACCCACGACACACAGTGGGACTACCTGCTGCCGGGAGTCCCGCCCACGGGCAAGCGAGTAGACCTTCCGCATGTGCTGGTAATGAAATTCGAAAAGGGGAAAGTCGTGCACGAGCACGTCTGGTGGGACCAGGCTTCGTTGCTCGTGCAAGCGGGACTGCTGAATCCGGGAAAATTGCCAGTCGTGGGTGTCGAGCAGGCCAGACGATTGCTGCGTGTTGCTGAAGAAAACGTGCCCAGTCGCAAATCTCAGTGAACGAACGGTAGGGTGCCTTGAGCCGCACCACAGGCCCGAATTCGCCCCTATGTCCAATTCTTGAATCTGGCCAACGCTAGTTAGCAGGAGATTCTTGGCGTCGTCATGCAGGGACGAAGCATCGTCGGCGGCCTGGAACTTGTTATTCTAGGGCTTTGAAGGGTTCTCAAGCTGTAGGCCAGGAGCGCGTCGCAAAGCAGAATGGGGGATCGGAGTGCTCCGCGCGACATACTATAGAGAGGGTCTCACAAACCCTGCAGGCGGACGAAAGGCTGCACTGCAATCATGCTTTGACTGTGCAAAAGTGCCAATGAGATTGAGCCTGGTCGTCTTGTGTTCTTTGTGTTTGCTGGCATCCGGCTCTGCGCAAGACAATGCCTCTGCCACCCATGCGGCATTGCCTGCTCTTGGCCTCGAGGTTGGTCGGAAGGCACCGGCCTTTTCATCCACCGATCAGTTTGGTGAGGGGCAGTCCAACGCAACCTTGAAGGGGAACAATGGCACTGTTCTCCTCTTCTTCCGCTCTGCCGACTGGTGACCGTTCTGCAAAGCGCAGCTGGTCGAGCTGCAAGACGCGAAATCGCGC
>Ga0126373_10003025_pt1 | contig 12457 bp, 13 predicted proteins | sample PanSoiMetPlot_11_FD_92545 | JGI IMG/M metagenome (GOLD analysis project Ga0126373, IMG submission 92545) | Tropical forest soil microbial communities from Panama - MetaG Plot_11 | ecosystem: Environmental > Terrestrial > Soil > Tropical forest > Bulk soil | place: Panama | collected 2016-02-17
CACATGAATTGCCACTGATTGTCGGTGGAGGCCAGAGTCGGCCAGCATCGGAGACTCGGAACAGGTTCTGCATGAATAAGAGATTGCTGCTCATTCTGTTAAGTGCATTTATCGTTGCCAGTGCATGCAGCTACCTTGTCTACCGTCTAGTTGCCAACCGCATTATGGCGACGAAGCCGCTGAACACTACACGTGTGGTTGTGGCCGCCTCGGACATCAAGCTGGGCAGCGTTCTACGTGACGTTGACCTGACGACTTCCGAAATCACAGGCAATATCCCAAAGGGCGTTATTGTCAATCCGAAGGATGCGATCGGGCGTGGCGTGATTGCTAACCTCTCGCAGAACGAACCGATTTTGGAAAGCCGTCTGGCTGCGGTAGGCTCAGGCGGCGGGCTTGCCGCGACAATCAGTCCCGGCATGAGGGCCTGCGCGGTGAAGGTTGACGATGTAGTGGGTGTGGCCGGCTTCGTCACACCGGGCATGCGAGTGGATGTCTTGATCTCCGGTAATCCTCCTGGCACTACAAATGCGGGTGATGGAACGAAGGTGAAGACGCTTCTCCAGAACATACAAGTCTTGTCCGCCGGAACTGATATCCAAAAGGACGACGAAGGGAAGCCGAAGCCGGTACAGGTTGTTAATCTTCTGGTCACACCGGAACAGGCCGAGGCCCTCAGCCTGGCAAGCTCTCAGACACGTGTCCAGCTTGTTCTGAGAAACCCGCTGGATACGCAGATCGGCCAGCCCCCGGGGACAGCAGTGGCGAACCTCTTTGCCGGTAAGAACAACGTTCCTCCTCCTCCTTCGAAGCCTCGGACTGCGTCGGTGCCTCGTCCGGCGGCCGATCCATCGTCGCGAGTCTATCTGGTTCAGGTCTACAACGGATCGAAGCGGACTGAAGAGAAATTCGCATCGAGTGAGGAAAAATAGTGAGAACGAGAGCCTGCATTTCCATTGCTTATTTTTGTGCCTTGTCGTTCGCAGTCTGTTCGGTGGTATCTCTTCGGGCCCAAACCCAAGGTGTTCCTCCTCAGGCGGGAGTCTCAACTCAGGAGTCGGTCAATGATTTAGTCGTGGCCGTAGGAAAGTCCGTACTGGTCGATTCCTCCCGTCCTGTTGAGCGCATCGCTGTAGGATCCAGTGATCTCGCAGAGGCCACGGCGATCAGTCCGTCGGAGGTGATGATCAACGGCAAGGCCCCGGGAGAGACAACTCTCATTGTGTGGCAGACCGGAGGGGGACGTCAGTTCTTCAACCTGAAGGTACGGCCCAGTGAAGCGGCGACAACAGATCGCCTGGATGGTCTGCGTCGAGAGCTGAGAACGGAGTTTCCCGGACAGCCAATGCGGGTCAGCGCCGAGGGCGGAACCATCTTCCTGCGAGGAACGGTCAGGGATCTGGAGAGTTCTGACCGAGCCGTGCAGATTGCGTCCACAGCGGGCAAGGTGGTGAATCTGCTCTACGTTAATGTGCCCACGTCCGATCCTCAGATTCTCTTGAAGGTGCGTTTTGCAAGCATCGACCGAACAAACGAAAACCAACTCGGCATCAACATCTTCAGCACGGGTGCGGCAAACACGATCGGCGCGATTTCGACGCAGCAATTTCCTGGGCCCACACTTACGGTTCCTCCACCGGGAATTGGGACTGCGACCACTTTGTCGAATTTGTTGAATATCTTTATCTTCCGACCGGATATTAATCTCGGCGCGACCATCCAGGCCCTGCAGACGAAAGGGCTGATTCAGATTCTGGCGGAACCGAATGTATTAGCCGCCAATGGAAAACAGGGAAGCTTTCTGGCAGGCGGTCAGTTTCCTTATCCAGTCGTTCAAGGAACGACCGGAGGAGGCGTTGGAGCGGTCACGATTCAGTTCAAGGAGTTTGGTGTTCGACTGGACTTTATTCCAACGGTTACTCCGCGCGGAACGATTCGACTTCAGGTCGCTCCAGAAGTAAGTGCCCTAGACTTCGCAGACGGTATTACGCTTTCGGGGTTTACTGTTCCGGCGCTCACCGTGCGTAAGGTCAATACCGAAGTCGAATTGGCGGAAGGGCAGAGCTTCGCGATTGGAGGACTCCTTGATAATCGCGAAACCAAAAACTTATCGAGGATACCGTTTATCGGAGACGTCCCCGTTCTCGGACAGTTCTTTCGCTCGCAACAAGTAATCAAGAACAATACGGAACTGATCGTAATCGTCACACCCGAGATCGTGCATCCCGAGCCAGCGGGCGCGCCTTTGCCTGAACTGAAATATCCAGATCCGTTCCTGGCTCCCCTCTCCGGCATTCCCATGACGACGCCGCAGGGAACAGCAGCGCCTGGAGCCACTGGTCCCACCGGAGCAGCGCAGGCTGGAGCAGCGCAGTCAACAACCATGCCCGTCGAGAGGCTGGTGAAGAGCCAGCAGCCAGAACAACCGCTGGTTATCAACAGTACGACTCCGGGAGCGATCTATAACGCCCCGACGGGAGGAGCGGCAGTGCATCAGTAGCGGCACGATTGCAACGACATGAATCCTGCCCGATGGATCTCCGGCTTATTTGCCCGGCGTCACGCTGCAAAGCCGCCGTTGCGGCTGCGAATCTCGAATGTGACCCGACAGGCTGAACTCGCCGATTGCATCGACGTCGCGGATTCCGTTCAGAAACGTCGAAAAGGGCTACTGGGCCGCGACAAGCTCTCTGCTGGAGAAGGCTTGTGGATCGTTCCATGCGAAGCGGTCCACACCTTTGGAATGCGATTCGCGATCGATCTGGTGTATCTGGACCGCGACAAGAAAGTGAAGAAGGTCAGGCACGCGGTCCCTCCGGGAAGACTGTCGGCGTGCTTCTCGGCCCACTCGGTTCTCGAACTCGCCTCAGGCTCGGTCCATAGGACCGGGACAAAACCAGGGGATAGACTTGAATTCTGCTCGGAGCCGATTTCCGAGAGCCAATGAGGTGTCCTTGGTGAAGATTCCATCAAGCTTGCGCATGGTACCGGAGCTCTTCGTCATTAGCATCTGTGCTCTTGCCCTCGCCCTGATGGCTGTAGGGATCTCTGTGTCAGTACTGGGAAACTACTCTATCGGGACCACCGACTTTGTAGAGTATTGGGCCTCAGCACACCAACTTAAGAATCACGCAAACCCTTACGCCGCTGACGCCATTCTTGATATTGAGCGATCTCTCGGTCACCCTCTAGGTGAACCTGCACTCGTGATGTGGAACCCACCCTCAGCTCTGCTTTTGATCCTGCCGCTTGGCTTTTTCAGCCCGAGAGTTGGGCATCTGCTATGGTTGCTTCTTTTGCTTGCTAGCCTTGTCGCTTCAGTGCAATTGATTTGGAATATGCACGGCCGTCCCAAAGGCTGGTTGAATTTGCTGGGGTATACATTCGCGCCGGCGCTGATCTGCCTCCTGGCAGGTCAAGTGTCCCTTTTTGTGCTTCTCGGCCTGGTGCTCTTCCTACGATTGAATCGATCTCGTCCATTTCTCGCTGGAGCGGCCTTGTGGTTTTGTATGTTGAAGCCGCATCTGCTTCTTCCGGTGGGCGTGGTGTTGCTCGTATGGAGCGTGATTACTCGAAGCTATAAGGTTTTGGCAGGGACAGCCTTCGCTCTCATTTTGAGCAGCTTAGTTGTTCTCGTTTTCGATCCCTTGGTTTGGACGCACTACCTCCAGATGGCTCATGCCGCGCAGATGGAGGTGACCATCCCTTGTCTCAGCATTATGTTTCGAAGAGTCGTCAGCCCGCACTCGCATTGGGTCCAGTATGTTCCGGCAGCGCTCGGCTGTCTTTGGGCCGTGAAATATTTCCGAATGCACCGCAGCGATTGGAATTGGCTGGAGCACGGTTCGTTGCTGACACTCGTATCTGTTCTGGTAGCGCCCTATTCATGGATCATGGATCAGGCGATATTGATTCCGGCTCTGCTTCACGCAGCCTATCGCACACGGTCACGAAGTCTTTTAGCTGTCCTTGCCTTGGCAAGCGCCATTGTTGACGTTGGAGCTTTACGTAGCCAGACCTTGCTGCACTCCGTGTATTTTGCATGGACGGCGCCTGCTTGGCTGATCTGGTACCTCTTCGCAACGCGCCAGGAGTATTTGGTGAATGGTCCCGCGTCAGTCGTATCCCTCGACGCCGCGTCTGTTACGGCTTCAGTGATTGACTAAGCGGGTACTGTAGCCGCCTTCCAGCGGGGGTGAGACGTGTCCACAAGGGCGCCGAGCTACAGGCAATATCAACCACCCATATCCAAGCTCAAGTCTAAGAAAGCAGAGGGCGTTCGGAAATGCTCTTCTGTATACGTGCCGTACCGTCTCTTCCTTCTCTGTATACAGTCGTTCACATACCCATCCAGTCAACGACTCTCTAAGTCTCATATCTTCAAGCACTAAGGCATAACACGAAAGTGGCAGTCCGTTTGCTTCATAAAAGGCATGAACCAGTCATCGACTGGAAAAAAAACTAACCAAGTTACTGGAGGATGTGCATGAAAGACCAATTGTGGTTGCTGTCAGTTAAGATTCAGAACTTTTTGAGCCGTGAAGATGGTCAGGATCTCGTTGAATACGCGCTGGCGGTTGCTTTGATTGCCCTTGGGGCGACAGTCGGCATGAAGGCGTTGGCTGGCGGTATTAACACTGCCTTCGGTAACTTGGCTAACACTCTCACGACAACGGCATAGTCGCGTCCGGGGGGAACGGCATGGTGAGCGGTAATGCCTGCTTTGCAGGGGATGAAGGGGAGATATGGTGGCATATCAGTTGAGTTAGTGCCTCATACTCTCCCCTCCCTAATAAGCCAGGTGAACCAGAAGGAGAGAATGCAATGACGTTAATACTGTGGAAACTCTACGCGGGATTTCAGAACCTGATAAATCGGGAAGAAGGTCAGGATCTTGTCGAGTACGCTCTCGCGGTTGCACTGATTGCACTCGGGGCGACGGTCGGTATGAAAGCGTTGGCCACAGGTATCAACACCGCTTTCGGTAATTTGGCCAATACGCTATCAACGACTGCCTAGTCGCTTTCGGGAGCAGCATACTCTCCAAACGTAAGCCAACGAGGCATCAACCAAACGGAAAGGGCTGCGATAAATGCTTGCGATGTGGAAAGTCTACATGGGAATCCAGAACTTCCTACAGCGGGAAGAGGGTCAGGATCTGGTCGAGTATGCGCTTGCGGTTGCGCTGATAGCCCTTGGCGCCACTGTTGGAATGCAAAGCTTGGCCAGCGGTATTAACACCGCCTTCGGCAACTTGGCCAATACTTTGTCTACGACGGCCTAGTCGCATCCGAGGGACGGCACGGGAGTCGCAACATCTCTGCTTTGTCGAAGATCAAAGGGAGATGCATACCCTCCCCGTGTTACCAAACGGAGAGACTGTGATGACGTTTGCATTATGGAAGATCCACGCAGAAATTCGGAACCTGATACGTCGGGAAGAGGGTCAGGATCTAGTCGAGTACGCGCTTGCTGTCGCACTGATTGCTCTTGGGGCCACTGTTGGAATGCAAACCTTGGCCGCCGGTATCAACACGGCCTTCGGCAACCTGGCCAACACTTTTAGCACTACGGCTTAATCGTGCCAGGGGGATGGTAGCTGCAACCTGCCCTGCTTCGCACGAGTATGAAGGCGGAGATATACACGGCAAGACAGTCAATGCCGTGTAATCTCCCCTCTCAAACAAGTATCCACAAGCTTCTGGGATGAGTAGTCATGCTTCTTTCGGTTGTTATTCCGGTCCTCAACGAAGCGGCAACCCTGCCGATCCTGCTCCCTCGTCTTCGTGACTCGCTTCACGACCAGACGTGGGAGGTCATCTTCGTTGATGACGGAAGCACGGACGACACTCCGAAGATTCTCGAGCACGCTGCTCGCCAGGACGATCGCGTCAAGGTACTTCGATTTACACGGAACTTCGGCCATCAGGCCGCAGTCACAGCAGGACTTGATTTCGCGAACGGAGACGCCGTCGTCGTCATGGATGCGGATCTGCAGGATCCTCCCGAATTGTTACCGCGAATGCTCGCGCTCTTTGAGGAAGGCTACGATGTAGTTTCTCCGCAGAGGATCTCTCGCGAATCCGAGACATTGTTCAAACGCTGGACCTCCTCGCTGTTCTATCGCGCGCTCGCCCGCCTGGCAGATGGACGTCTCACGCTCGACGTGGGAGACTTTCGCTTGTTCAGCAGGAGAGCGGTAAGTGCTATTCGCTCGCTCAGAGAGCAGCATCGATATATGCGAGGGATGGTCGCATGGCTTGGCATGAAAGAAGCTCTTCTGCCTTTTGAGAGGCACGCGCGAGCCGCAGGTAGCACAAACTATCCGCTCCTTAAGATGCTGCGTTTTGGGTGGACTGCAGTCTCCTCTTTCTCCGCACTCCCGTTGCGTATCAGCATTGCGGCTGGCTGCATCCTGAGCGGCGCTGGCTTTTTATATTTGATGCGCGTGGTTTACCTGGCCCTGCGGACGACAACACTGGTACCTGGATGGGCCTCGGTGGTTGCATTGGAATGTATCTTCTCGGGAATGATTCTACTGGCGCTTGGCGGTATCGGCGACTATCTCGCCAGAACCTATGAAGAAGCGAAGCAGAGGCCACTCTATGTAGTTACGGAGACCTGCAACATTTCGCGGTCGCAACGGCCTTTGGCACGCGCCATAATTCTCGAGAATTGCGTTCCTGCTACGTCAGCTCTTTCAGACGAACTCATTACAAGTTCGCACAGCATAGTGGACGAAATTGCCGCGCACGAACAGTTGATGGGCGTGCGCGGATGAGTAACTGCATACGAATTGCTCCGATATGATCCCTTCTCCTGTAACAGGTCGTGGCACTTCTCTGGGGGCGATTGAAGCCGGGTTAACAGTGGTGGCAATCGCATTGGTATTCTTCTGGCCCTGGTTTGGCGCAGTTGGGTTCAGAAAATTCGAGCAAGCATTGGGGAGGCTTGCTCGGAGGCGGGGCTTAGCGGTTTGTGTCGTTGGCTTCACGGCGTTTCTGCTGCGGCTGGCTATTCTTCCGCTCAGCCCCGTTCCAAATCCCTTTATCCTCGACGCCTTCAGCTATCTGCTGGCGGGGGATACATTCGCGTCAGGCAGGCTTACGAATCCCACTCCCGCGATGTGGACCCACTTTGAAACCTTCCAGATCACCATGCAGCCGACTTATATGTCGATGTATTTCCCGGCGCATGGCATGGTCCTTGCCGCAGGTAAGCTGCTAACTGGCCACCCATGGTATGGCCTGCTTGTCGTCTCGTCGTTGATGTGTGCGTCTATATGCTGGATGTTGCAGGCGTGGCTGCCTCCAACCTGGGCGTTGCTGGGGGGAATGCTTGCGGTGATGCGGCTTGGCCTCTTCAGCTACTGGATCAATACATATTCAGGCGGCGGAGCGATTGCCGCACTCGGCGGTGCGATCGTATTGGGAGCACTGCCACGGTTGATGAGACACGCGCGGCTTCGTGACGCAGTGATGCTTTCGATCGGTGTCATCGTGCTGGCGAATAGCCGGCCGTATGAAGGAATGCTTCTTTGTATCCCCGTCGCAGTCGTATTGATCAAGTGGCTTTTCACAAGTCCTCGCAGGCCCCCGATCGATGTTCTGGCTCGTCTAGCCACAATACCTGCGGTGCTAGTGATCGCTGCTACTGTGTGGATGGGGTATTACAACTACCGCGTCTTCGGAGACCCTTTCACAGAACCCTACAAATTGAGCCGGACTACTTACGCCACCGCTCCACACTTCATCCTGCAGTCACCACGGCCTGAGCCTGCATACAGGCATGCGGTCATGCGCGATTTTTACACCGGCTGGGAACTTAGCTACTTCGAGAAAGTCAGAACGCCGAGAGGATTTCTGACGCAGACTCTCGTCAAGCTGATGACGGCTACGGTTTTTTACGCCGGCTTCGCATTGCTTCCACTCATATTTCTGCTGCGCAGAGTAATAGCGGATCGCCGCGTGCGCTTTTTGGTGGTGTGTGTACTCGTTTTAGCTGCGGGCATGCTCATGGAGACCTGGCTCATTCCCCACTACCTTTCCCCCTTCACAGCTGCATTCTATGCGATTGGACTCCAAACGATGCGTCATCTGCGCGTCTGGAGTCCAGATGGTAGGCCAGTTGGTCTCGGAATGGTACGGGCGATTGTCACAATTTGTGTGATCTTGACCGGCTTACGTGCATTCTCCGGCCCCCTCCACTTGAGGCTTGCGGGCTGGCCAACCTGGACCTGGTATGGCTCCGAGGATTTAGGGATTCCACGTGCCCGTGTTGAGGCAGAGTTGGAGCGAAAACCTGGCAAACAGCTTGCAATCGTCCGGTATTCTCCGGAGCACCAATCGGTTGATGAATGGGTCTACAACGCAGCAGATATTGATCGCTCGAAGATCATCTGGGCCCGCGAGATGCAGCCCGCTGATGATCTGGAACTCATTCGACATTACAAAGACAGGAACGTGTGGCTTGTGGAGCCGGATAAAAAACCAGCGGAAATCTCGCCCTATGTTGTAACCGATCGAGAGACCGCGACGTTGCGACAAGTGGGAGCCACGATTCCTGAGAAATTGCGGTGAGGAGGAAACACTGATGCTGAACGGTAAGCGAATCGCAGTCGTACTACCCGCGTACAACGCAGAAAGAACTTTGGAGAGGACTGTGCGTGAGTTGCCCGATGTGGTCGACATCACAATTCTCGTGGATGATTCAAGCACCGACAAAACTGCGTCTCTGGCGAGGAGTCTCGGAGTCCAAACCTTCACTCACGATGCGAACTATGGCTATGGTCGAAACCAGCAGACCTGTTACCGGGAGGCTATTGCGGCAGGTGCAGATATCGTCGTCATGGTGCATCCTGACTACCAGTACACTCCGTCCCTCGTTTCCGCGATGGCGGGAATGGTAGCCAGCGGTGTGTACGACATGGTCCTGGGGTCGCGCATCCTTGGAGCAGGAGCGCTCAAAGGCGGCATGCCGCGATATAAGTACATAGCCAACCGAGCCCTGACCGCCTTCCAAAATCTCTTCTTAGGGGCAAAGCTATCCGAATACCACACTGGATTTCGAGCCTTCTCGCGCGACCTGCTGCAAACTCTTCCGCTACTGGAAAACTCGGATGACTTTGTATTCGACAATCAGATGATCGCGCAGGCGGTGATGTTCGGATTTCGAATTGGCGAGATTTCCTGCCCCACGAAATACTTCGAGGAAGCATCTTCAATCAACTTTAGACGCAGCGTGAAATATGGCCTTGGAGTGCTGGCCACTACGGCAACTTTCATGGCACACAAGGCGGGTCTTATCCAGGCTCCTATTTTTGATGCAACTGGAAGAAAGGTTGCGCTGAACTACTACTCAGATGTAATTCACATTTCGTGAGCGGCGAGGAGAAGGGAAGGGTAAGCGTGCCGTCAACCGAAAAGATAGGTCCTGAATTCGATCAGTACGCAGCCTCGTACGAGGAATTGCTCAATGATCCAATCAGAAACCGGTTCACGTCTGATCCACTTCACTTCCACCGGAGAAAGTGGAATCTGCTTGATAGTCTCTTGAAGAGATTGGGAACAGATTCGAAGGCACAAAGGTGGCTGGATGTCGGATGCGGCCGAGGAGATCTATTGGAACTGGCCGGTGGTCAATTTGCCCAGGCGATCGGATGTGATCCGTCTGCCAGGATGCTCTCCTCATCGACCAGCTTCAAAGTTGTTCAACAGACATCGCAACATGAGTTGCCCTTTGAGGATGGCCGTTTTGATTTTGTGACTGCCGTCTGTGTTTACCACCACGTTCGTCCAGAGTTCAGGGCTCGACTAACCAACGAGATCAGACGCATTCTGACGCCAGGGGGGCTGTGTTGCATCATTGAGCACAATCCGTGGAACCCAGCCACGAGAGCAATCGTGAAGAGATGTCCCGTGGATGCCGATGCGGAGCTTCTTACTGCCGGAAGCGCCGCCGCACTTTTGAGATCCGCCGGTTTTGAAAGCCTATCGTCAAACTACTTCCTGTATTTGCCGGAGCGACTATTTGAGCGTCTGGGCAATGTAGAGAAGATGCTTTCAAAGGTGCCGCTTGGCGGTCAGTATCTGTTACTTGCGCGATCACCTGCATGATGCTCGACACCAAACTCAAGGTCTCAGACGAGCAGTCAGCGAACCTGCGAGACGCAAACTCTAAAGACACTTCAATACCTGATCGTGCGTATGAAGATGCATGGTCGAACTGGCCTGAATGGGTAACCCTGGCTTTGTACGCGGCAATAATCTCATTTGCAATTCCTTACCATGAATCTTGGGTAGACGAGGCTCAGGCATGGCAGCTTGCTCGAAGCCTCCCGCTGCATACGCTGCTGTTTCATTATGTCCGTTACGAAGGTTCGCCAGGACTCTGGCATCTATTTCTCTGGATATTAACCAAAGCTCACATCAGCTATGAAGGCATGCATTGGATAACGGGAGCTATTGCTGTTGCGGGAGTGTCGATCTTTTTGCTGAGGTCGCCTTTTCCACGATACCTGAAGCTTTCGTTGCCATTTACCTGCTTTCTCTTGTTTCAATATGCGATGATCGCCCGAAATTACGTGCTCATCCCCGGGTTGCTATTTCTGATTGCCGCGTGTTGGAAAAGACGCCCTGTCCTGATTGCTCTCCTGCTCGGTTTGCTGGCCAATGTCGCTCTTCATGGAGCGGCGATCTCTTTAGGGCTCGCCATCGTGTACGCAACGGAGCGGCTTCGCGAGAGAGACGGCAAAAATACGATTCGACACCGTGAACTTTTGATCGGCGCGGTCATCCTTTTCGTCCTCTATGGCTTCGCGCTCTGGACTGCGTGGCCTCCGCACGATCTGGCCTTGTCCAGAGTCCGTGGAGACTCTCGGTCATTCACTCAGAACGCTGCTGCATCACTGGTCATGGGAATCTATGCGCCCTGGCAACTCTCCTTTCTGTTTTGGATTGCAATTGCAGGTTGCTTCCATGCAAGACGTAGGTTCTTCTATCTCTTGCCGGTAATTGCTTTCGCCTGTTTCTCAGGTGCCGTATATGCTGCGTGGTGGCATCTAGGGCTTCTGGTCCCACTAGTTCTATGCTTGCTTTGGATTACCTGGCCATCTCGTATGTTTGAGATCTCTCTTTACGAAAAGATCGGTCGTGGAGCTCTGGTTGTTATGGCAGCAACACAAATTGCGTGGTCGGCTTACGCGATCGCCTATGATCACTACAAACCATACTCTCCCGACTTGGCTGCCTCGAGATTTCTGCGACCGTTTGTAAACGAGGGCGCTGCCATCGCGTTGACTTACGCGAGTGGAGATGCGGGAGCCAAAGCTTACCCCGCTGTTGGGCTCATGCCTTACTTTGATCGCAATATCTTCATCAACCAGCCAGATACGTTCTGGTCGTGGAGCTCAAGCAACACTACCGAGAGAGACTTTCCTGCTGCGCTTATATCTCATCCACGTTTCGTACTAGTCGAGAGTAGACAACGGAGCTCAGGTGAACCTATTAACCTTCAGGAACCAAAGATCCAAAGCCTGACTAAGACAGGCTATGAGTTGACTAACGTCTTTTGTGGGGCGAGACCGGAACGTTTTGAGGCGCGAGAACAAATCTGCCACCTCATCTTTACCTACAAGGCCAGTCCTAAGACTTCTACGCCGGGATCGATGGGCGGAGCTACTCGATGAACCAGAGCGCCTACGAACTCGAGCAAGTCACGCGGCCAAAGTGGGCGCCCCGACGATCGCCTCCCTCATACATGGTTTTCGCGTTTCTCTGCAGCCTGTATCTTCTCCCATTTATGAGACTGCTGGTCCGAGGCCCCGATGAAGGAACGCTTGTCTACGGAGCCGTGAGGATCGTTCATGGTCAGGTCTTTGCAAGAGATTTCTTTGAATTGATCGGCCCCGGCACGTTTTATTGGCTGGCGTTGTTCATGAAAGTGTTCGGAACGACCTTTCTTGCAACACGCATATGCCTCTTCTTCACCTCACTGGGAACCGGCTTATTGATGTACTTTCTGTCCCGGCGGATCTGCAGGTCCTACACTACACTGCCTTGCGTATTGCTCGCTGGCACGTATTTCGGTGGGATATGGCCAACGATCAGTCACCACGTCGACAGCAATTGCGTTGCGCTGGCATCGGTGGCGTGCTGCATCTTCTGGATGGAGACTCGCAGATCAAGCTTTCTATTTGTTGCAGGAGTTATGGCCGGAGTAACCACCTGTATTCTTCAGCCAAAGGGAGTGCTCCTGCTGCTCTCACTCTTATTGTGGCTGTGGACGCAGCATCGTAAGAGCCTCCTATCCAAGTTGGAGCCTGCTCTTCTAACAATGGGATACTTCGGCGTAGTTGTCCTGACGCTGTTCTACTTTTGGTGGCATGGTGCTCTAAGGGATATCCTCGATGCGAATCTTGTGTGGCCCTTTAAGAACTATGGTGTGGTGAACTCCGTTC
>Ga0126373_10003026_pt1 | contig 12457 bp, 9 predicted proteins | sample PanSoiMetPlot_11_FD_92545 | JGI IMG/M metagenome (GOLD analysis project Ga0126373, IMG submission 92545) | Tropical forest soil microbial communities from Panama - MetaG Plot_11 | ecosystem: Environmental > Terrestrial > Soil > Tropical forest > Bulk soil | place: Panama | collected 2016-02-17
GCGAATCGTGAGGTGTTTGTCGATCCAGCCATTCGAGCCATCGCGGTACGACTCGGTACCGGTGTCGCCCAAATTATCTTCCGATTCGCGTTGCAGGTAGGCATGTTGCCGCTGACCGGCACGACTAACGTGCAACATATGAAAGAGGATCTCCAGGCTGAACAACTCCATCTTTCCTCGGATGACGTCCAGCACATAGAGACGATAGGAGCGTAAAACAGCCTTCGATCACCTCCCACCGAGTTGACGATTGTTGTCACCGGCGGCGAGACAGCAACCTCGTGAGGACGGAAGCGGTGGGTGGGCTCGTGGGAAAGTTTCCAGGAAGTAACGAGCCTATCCCCGTTTCACACCTATCTCGACGGCTAACCCCACTTCTTCAGAAGGAGGAGACTATGCAGCCATTCACGCAGGCCTATGCCCCGCAAACCTACGCGCTGATGCGCATGGTCACCGGGTTTTTGTTTGTCTGCCATGGGGCTTCGAAACTATTCGAATTTCCGATGTCTCCTCCGGAAGGGATCCCTCCGATCGTGGTCTACGTCGCCGGCCCCATCGAACTGGTGGGCGGCTCGCTCGTAATGGTGGGGCTCTTCGGCGGCTGGGCGGCTTTCCCCTGTAGCGTGCTCATGGCCTTGGCGTATTGGATCGCCCACGGCACCCGAGCGCTGTTCCCTATTCAGAATAGCGGTGAGCTGGCCGCGCTCTTCTGTTTTGTCTTCTTGTATATCTCCTCGCAGGGTTCGGGAATCTGGAGCCTGGACCACATGCGGAAAGCCCCTCAGACCTAAAGGCAATGAGCGAGATGCCTCACCGCAATTCGAGCGGCTATCCAGGGGTTCGATCGACTCTGCTCCTGTGAGGGAGAATGGCAACGTTGTGATGTGCGGGCCATTAGTTGGCGCGTTTCACGTATATGTCGACTAGGCCCCCTTTTGGCGCGAGCCCCAAGGACACTCCGCCCTCGAATGCGTGATGGCTCCAATTGACCCCGTCAAGGCTCGACCATTCCTGATAGATGTAAAGGCTCTGATTCAGTTGCACTTGGGCCGTGGCTTCTCCTGGTTTGACAAACAGGGGGCCTTTGATCGTGAGATACATCGGTATCGGTTTGCCCGCTGGAATATACAGCACGTAGTGCTTATCAGCAGGCTCCGGCTTTCCGACTTCTACCACCGGAACATGCTTCAGCAAATCGTTGGCCGGTCCTCCCCCTGACGCACAGCCGATGATAGCGAGGAGACAGAGTCCGATGACGAAGCTCAACGTAGAGGTCACGGTCATGCTTCCTCTCCTTTCCGTTCGACAGGGATCGCCCCTGTCGCTTTGGCGTAGTCGGCTGTCGCGAGCCGATAGTACAAACTCGGGGTCATGGTTGCAACGATGTCTAGTCAGGACAGTAGTCTAGTTTGGCGTGGGCGCCACGGCTCGGGACAGAGTCGAACGAGGCCTTCGCACCGGGAAATGAGACGTACGGAGTGAGCAGTAGGAAGGGAGACGTCCAGGACGGATCCGACGCCACGCCTAGATCACACCGGGTAAAGGAGTAACCTAGGAATTGGCCGAAGCCTGCTCTTCGGGCACGAGTCCGAGGTGGTCGATGTACTGCCGAAGCATTTGAAGCGACGTTGGACTCATGCGAATAAACTCGACGCCGAAGCTCTCGGTCTTCACCCAACGAACGGGTGCCAATTCCACGTCGATGGCGGCGGGCTCAGCGGGTAAAGTGATACTGAGGTGCAGGTAATCTCCCTTGGCAACAGGCACCTCGCTAGCGACCGCGGCTCCGCCTAGGGAGAGGTTCTCTATCCGGCCGCTTCCTCGGACTGAGTCGCCGACGAAGCTCACCATTCCATTGACGGGAAAGCGCTCGAACTTCCGTGCAATCATATCTGCTCCACAGCATAGCAAGATCGACCAGCCCGGCAAGAAAATTGTGCGTGTCCAACGGCTTAAAGATGAGTCAGCAGCTAGCCAAAGCCGGCGGAGACCGAACGAACGCGCTGTGGGAGTGGAGAAAGAAGATGTTAGTCGGAAGTAGCCTCGAGACCGTTGATCGCACCGATCCGGCGATACTTCTGCTCCCGTTGAGCCAGCAGCTGGTCAGTCGAAAGCTCGCCGACACTGAAAAGCTGATTGCTCAGGGTCTTGGCAAGGCGATCAGTCACGGCTTTTGAGTCACGATGGGCCCCTCCGAGCGGTTCGGGGATGACCTCATCGGCGATGTGCAGATCCAAGAGGTCTTGAGCGGTCATCTTCAAGGCGGAGGCGGCATCGGACGCTTTAGCCGGGTCATCCCACAGGATGGCCGCGCACCCCTCTGGGGAAATCACGGAATACACGGAATTTTCCAACATCAAGACCCGGTCCGACACACCTAATGCCAGCGCGCCGCCGCTCCCGCCCTCGCCGATGACCACGGAAATGATCGGCACGGTCAGGCGAGACATGACGAGGAGGTTTCGTGCGATGGCTTCGGCTTGGCCCCGCTCCTCGGCGCCGATCCCGGGGTACGCTCCCGGGGTATCAATAAAAGTAATGATCGGACGCCCGAACTTCTCGGCCATGCGCATCAACCGCAGCGCCTTTCTGTAGCCTTCTGGATTCGGCATCCCGAAGTTGCGTTGCATCCTTTCCTTAAGGGTCTTGCCTTTCTGATGGCCGATTACCATTACCGACCGGTCGTTAAACCGCGCAAATCCGCCTACAATGGCCCGGTCATCGCCAAATGTGCGATCCCCGTGGAACTCGAGAAAGTCTCGAAAGAGGTCGGCGATATAGTCCAAGGTACTCGGTCGCTGGGGATGGCGGGCGAGCTGTATCCGTTGCCAGGGCGTGAGATGACCGTAGAGGTCGTGCTCGGCCTGCGCGAGTTTCGTGCGCAACTTACGGATTTCTTCTTGAGAAACCGGCTTGCCCGACGTGGCCGCCGCGAGTTTTTCTATCTTTTCTTCGATCTCGCGGATCGGTTTCTCGAATTCGAGGTAATCGCGCATAGGAGACAAACAAGAAGCATGGCACTAGGGGAGGGGACGACCGATGCCACATCCCTAGTGTATTAGCCTTTTAGGATAGCAGAAATAGGGCCCCTTTGCCTAGCACTTCTTCCACATCGGCCACGAAGTGTTCATTCGCCGTGACGGTGACGTTAGGAAGCGGCGCGGTATCAGCTTCTAAAGAGGAATTCAGGAGGACCGTCAACGCGACCGAGGTGGCGCCGGGATGCCGGAGCAGCACCTCGCGCAACCGTGGTAATTGGTCTTTTGTCTCCGGTCGATCGCTGAGACGAATCAGGACCCGCTTTACGGTCTGCGCTTGGGTCTCGGCCAGCGGTTCGATCTTGCTCCCGCGGAGCTTGGTGCCTTTGTCCCCACGGTCGATCGTCCCCGTCAGTCGGACAACCCGCTCCGGGGCAATCAACGGACCGGCCGCCCTATACAGATCGGGAAATGCGATGACTTCCACCGTTCCCTGTAGATCTTCGAGGGTCAGGTAGGCCATGCGATCGCCCTTCTTGGTGAGCATCGTCTTGACCGTCGTAACGATCCCGCAGAGTTTGACTTCCTTGCCGTCGGACATCTCCGCCAACCCACTGGTCGTCGTAGTGGAAAGCGCCTTGATCGTCGTTTCATAGCGGGTGAGCGGATGCGCAGTGATATAGAAGCCGGTCAAGTCGCGTTCGTATTTCAGTCGCTGGGCTTGATCCCATTCGGGCATATCCGGAAGAGGCGGTAGGGCCGCATAACCTAGAGATCCCTCGCCGGTCGGGGATGCAGCGAAAATAGTGATTTGCCCCAAGTCTCGCTCCCGTTGCGCGGTGACGCCGTCCTCGACCGCCTGGTCGAGAACTGTCATGAGCTGCGAGCGTTTGGCGCCGGTCGAATCAAAGGCGCCGGCTTTGATCAACCCTTCGAGCATCCGCTTGTTGACCTTGCGAAGATCGACACGGCGGCAGAAATCAAAGAACGACGTGAAGGGTCCACCCTCGCTTCGAATGTCGATTACAGACTCGACAGCGCCCTCCCCGACGTTTTTAATGGCGGCCAGACCAAATCGGATCGCTCCGTCAACGACGGCAAAATCCTTCTGGCTTTCATTCACGTCAGGCCCCAGGACTTTGATGCCGAGGTCCCGACATTCCGTGAAGTAGCCCATGATCTTGTCGGTGTTACCCATGTCGGTCGTCATGAGGGACGCCATAAACTCCGTCGGATAATGTGTCTTCAGGTAGGCTGTCTGGTAACAGACGACGGCATAGGCTGCCGCATGCGATTTGTTGAAGCCATACCCGGCAAACTTCTGGATGAGTTCATAGAGTTTTTCGGCCTTTCGCTCCGTAATCTTGTTTTTCTTTGCGCCTTCCAGAAACTTGACGCGCAGTTTTTCCATCTCCTCCGGCTTCTTCTTGCCCATCGCACGCCGCAAAATGTCTGCTTGGCCCAGCGAGAAGCCAGCAACCTTGTTTGCGATCGCCATCACCTGTTCCTGATAGACGATCACCCCATAGGTATCCTTCAGGATCGGCTCGAGCTCGGGCGTCTCGTAGACGATGGGAATCTTGCCCTGTTTGCGTTTGATGAAGTCGGGAATGAGGTCCATCGGACCCGGACGGTACAGGGCAATGATGGCGATAATGTCCTCGAACCGATCCGGTTTCAAACCGGTAAGAAGATCCCGCATGCCCGAACTCTCGAGCTGGAACAAGCCGGTCGTTTTGCCGGAGGCGAGCAGGGCAAATGTTTTCTGGTTGTCAAAGGGAAGCCGGTCGACGGCCAGCGGCGGCTCGTTCGGTCGACTGTCGTTGATGAGCATCTCGGCGCGTCGGATCATGGTGAGCGTCTTGAGTCCAAGGAAGTCGAACTTGACCAAGCCGATCTTTTCGACGTCGCCCATGGAGTATTGCGTCACGATTTCGTCATTGGTCCCCCTGTAAAGCGGGACATGATTCGTCAATGGCTCATCGGAGATGACGATGCCGGCTGCATGAGTCGACGCGTGTCGCGCCAGGCCCTCCAACGATTGCGCGATGGACATCAACTCATTGACCTTGGGATCCGTATCAACCAAATCACGAAGCCGAGGTTCGGTGTCGAGAGCATGCTGCAAGGTTATGTTGAGCTGGTTCGGCACCAGTTTGGCGACCTTGTCGGCGTCCGCGTACGGCATTTCCAGCACGCGGCCCACGTCGCGAATTGCCGCCTTCGCGCCCAGGGTGCCGAAGGTAATGATCTGTGCCACATGGTCAGATCCATATTTTTCGACTACATAGTTGATTACTTCGCCGCGCCGATCCATGCAGAAGTCCATGTCGATGTCCGGTAGGGAGACGCGCTCGGGATTCAGAAACCGCTCGAAGAGCAGAGTATAGACAAGCGGATCCAAGTCGGTAATGCGGAGGGCGTAGGCCACGAGACTGCCCGCGGCAGAGCCACGGCCCGGCCCAACGGGAATGCCTCGTGAACGGGCGAACCGGATGATATCCCAGACGATCAGGAAGTATCCTGCAAATCCCATCGAACAGATGACCATGAGCTCTTCACGCAATCGGAGTTCATATGTCGCTGCGGGGATCGTGCTGGGTCGCTCTTTCATTCGTGCGGTTAACCCATCAAGCGTGAGATGTTCCAGATAGGTCTCGCGGTCTTGGAACCCTTCGGGAATACGGTACTGGGGAAGGTAGGTCTTATTGAGCGCGAGCTCGAGGTCACAATGGTCGGCGATTTTGCAGGTGTTGGACACTGCACCCGGGAATTCAACAAATGCCGAGTCGATCTCTTCTGTCGATTTCACATAGAGTTGGTCCGTATCAAACTTCAGCCGATTCGGGTCGCTGATGGTCTTGCCGGTCTGGAGACAAAGCATGAGGTCGTGTGGACGGAAGTCCTCCTTCTTGAGGTAATGGCAATCGTTCGTACCGGCTAAGGGAATGCCGAGCTTCTTGTGGATTTCGATCAAGCCGGCATTGGCAGTTCGTTGATGATCGAGGCCGTTGGCCTGGACCTCAAGATAAAAATGATCTTTTCCGAATATCTCCCGAAATTCACCGGCGACGGCCGCGGCTCTATCCATGTCCTTCTGGCCGATCAGATAGGGAATTTCCCCGCTCAAGCAACCAGAGAGGGCAATAAGTCCCTCATGATGCTCATTGAGAATATCCTTATCCATGCGTGGCTTATAGTAGAATCCTTCAAGATAAGCTTTACTGACGAGTTTGATAAGATTCTGATAGCCGGTCAGATTTCGAGCCAAGAGAATTAAATGATAGTAGTCATGATGTGCGAGTTGACTGCTGTCCTTGTTCAAGCGGCTGCCGGGAGCCATGTAGGCTTCGCAGCCAATGATCGGTTTGACCCCGAGTTCTTTCGCCTTGCGATAGAACTCGATCGCGCCGAACATGTTACCGTGATCGGTTATCGCGACGGCGGGCTGGCCGAACGATTTGATTTGCTGAATCAACGGATCGATTTGATTCGCCCCGTCGAGAAGGCTGAACTGGGTGTGGACGTGGAGATGAACGAATTGCGATGCCACGGCAGAGCGGACCTCGTGCCGGATATTAGTCAGGGAAAAGCGACCAAGTCAACGTGGCTCGTCGAGAGCCTTATAACCGCTCGCCATACTTGCGGTAGTGCTCTTTTTTGGCTTCGGTGATCCACCGATCCCGCTTGATCCGATCCGGTGGGGTATTGAGCTTGTCTGCGATCCGCTTCATGTCCGAGGCGCCCCATGTCGCAATTTTTCGGAATGTGAAAATTCCCATCTGGTTGAGTACACGTTCGACCGTCGGTCCAATCCCGCGGATCTTCTTGAGATCGTCCCTTGGTATCTCCTTGGCTAGTTTCGTCGGTTCGATTTGCAGGGTGAACTGATCGTCAACCTGACGGGCGGGACGAGGCGCAATGCCTCTCTCGGCCCGAATCCGCAGCGCGGCGCGAACTTCGAGCAACTGCTTGCGAAGGCGGCTCATCGCTTCGTTCTTGTCTTCTATGACCTTGGCCTGGCTCGACAGTTCGCTCTGCAACGTATCCAATTGACGAACTTGTTGCTTGAGCGCTCGAATTTGACGATCCTTCTCAGAAGCACTTTCTTGTTGCTGCGCCAGATCTGCCTCGAGGCTTCGGAGTTTGGCGAGCCGTTCCTCATATCCAGCACATTCCTTCGCATGGCGTTCGGTAGAGGTCGTATAGCGCTGCCTCCATTCGTGCACTTCATCGGCTTGTGTCTGCAATTGTCGTTGCCATGACTCGAGTTCACGAATTTTCTCGTCACGATGAACCAGTTCCTGCTCGAGCTCTTGGAGCGAGGTACGATGGTGTGCGTCCTTTTCGGTTAGTTGGACTTCCAGCCAGTGCACTCGCCCCTGTGCCGGCTCGAGTTCATGGATTCGTGCGCGGAGATGGTCCGATGCGGCCAGTTCAGCCTCCAGTTCGGCGATCCGGCGCTGCTGGCGAACAAGTTCTTCTGCCATTGCGGCCAGATTTTGTTCGGCTTCGTGATGGACCGTCGTGAGGTGGGCTATTTGATTCGCCTGTTCAGTCGCCTCCGCTTCACTTTGAGTCGCTTGTTGATGCCAAGCTGTCAGCTCGGTTTCCACAGCCGAGAGACGTCGGGTCTTGGTTGCTAAGTCCTCTTGTAATGCATTGAGGCGCTCGGTTCGAACTGACAGATCTTTCTGTACGGTCCTGGCCAAAGACTCCGCAACAGCTATCTTAGTCTCTAGCGTCTGTATGGCTGACGTCTTCACTTTCAACTCGTATTGCGCGGCATCGAGAGCCTGGTCCTTCTTGCGGAGGGCCATCGTGAGTTCGGCGAAGTCCCGTTCAAGGGACAGGCTCGACAGATTACGGACGCACCATCCGATGATGCCCCCTATTCCGGCAGCAATGATCAAGCACCCCAGCATCTGACTAATGAGCAGGATCATAGGTCAGCACTCCCTTCCACGTGCAATTCGATCCGGCGGTTAAGGCGCAATCCCGTTTTCGTCTTATCGGTGGACAACGGCTGAGTCGCGCCGTATCCCACAGCGGTAAATCGGTTGGGCAAGCCTTGGCTGATAAAGTACTGCTTGACGGCTTCGGCTCGGCGCTGGCTGAGCTGCATGTTATAGTCGACGGCCCCGTAGCCGTCCGTGTGCCCAGCGATTTCGATCGCCGCTCTGGGCTCGCGCCGGAGGAGCACAACCAGTCTCTCCAGGGTGGCACGCCCCCGTGGGCTAATTTCAGCGCTATTGGACTCAAAGGCAACGCCCGACTGTTTCAAAGCGTGGTCCAGCCTGGCTTGTAGGGACGACGATGAAGTGGCGACCGGTGTAACCACGACATGATTCTCGAGCTCCAGCCCTGAGGCAATGAGAGGAGCGGCCTCGTGTAGCAGCGCCGCTTTCGTGCGTTCAGTCTCCACCCGCCCGCTCAGGACGAGAGAGTGGCCGTCGATGATGACGGAGCCACGCTCGCTCATGCGGCCCAACAAGGGAAGAACGGCTGGAATCGCAGTGAGCCATGGTGCGACACCAACATGGGGATCGATGACAATCTGGTCGACAATGTGGACACGTCGGTGACCATACTGTTCCTGTGCCCGCGTGACAATCTGAGTTTTTGCGTCTTCGGTTGGTAATGAGCCACGAAGGGTAAGCGTTCCTGCTTCCAAGCGTGCATGCAGCGTGGCCGCTGCCTGTGGACTGCTCGGGACGGAAGAGGGCAGATGACGAGGCAAACATACGAAGGCAAGCATGGCGAGCGCCACGGCGCCTGCGGCAAGGATCGCTTCACGTGCCATTGCGCGACTCTCAGCAGAACAAACCGGGTGGGGTGGGAAAACCCTACCACATTCAACAGAGCCTTGCCAGCCATGATTTTCTCCTCAGCCACCCCCACGGCCACGGTCCAGTCGTTGAGCCCAATCGCACAGCTGGCCTTGAGAGGTTTGTCGCCCATCACGACTGGGCGGAATCGTCGTATGCTGTGCGGCCGACCCACTCGGTCTCTTGAAGTCCACCCCCTGCTTTGCTATTCTTCGCGCACTTCTCGCAATACTCGCTTTTCCATTCACGCATCGACGAAGGAGTAGCAACATGGCCGGCATTCAGCGGGCGCTGATCAGCGTGTCAGATAAGACCGGAGTGGTGGAGATGGCTAAGGGCTTGGAGGCTCTGGGGGCTGAGATTCTCTCTACCGGAGGAACGGCGAAAACACTCCGTGAGGCGTGGGTCAAGGTGACGGACGTCTCCGCCTATACCGGAGTCCCTGAAATACTGGATGGCCGGGTGAAGACACTCCACCCCAAAATCCATGGGGGGCTACTTGCTCGGCGCAGTCTGCCGACGCACATCGACCAGATGCAGGAACATGGCATCGGCCCGATCGACATCGTCGTCGTGAATCTCTATCCCTTCGAAGCGACGATCGCAAGGCCTCACTGCAGCTTTGATGAAGCGATTGAAAATATTGATATCGGTGGACCGTCAATGCTGCGATCCGCTGCCAAGAATCACGACGACGTGCTCGTTGTGGTCGATCCGGCGGATTATGCGCGGGTGCTCAACGCCGTCAAGACAGGAACAGCGACGCGTGCGCTCCGGCGGGAACTCGCCATGAAGGTGTTTCAACATACCGCTCGCTATGACGGGTTGATTGCTGCCTATTTGGAACGGCAGGTCCAGGGAAGCGAAGTAAAATTTCCCAGGATCCTGTCGCTCCAATACGAATTGGCTGAGACGCTTCGCTACGGAGAAAATCCGCACCAGCAAGGGGCCTTTTATCGGGAATCACAGTCGACCGAACCGTCGGTCTCGCGCGGACAGATCCTGCACGGCAAGGCGATGTCGTATAACAACTTCCTCGACGCGAACTCTGCGCTCGAACTCGCGAAGGAGTTCGACGAAACAGCGGTGGCCATTATCAAGCACAATAATCCCTGCGGCGTGGCACTGGGTGCCACGCCGGTCGAGGCGTATGTCAAAGCGCGTGAAACCGATCCGGTGTCCGCATTTGGCGGAGTCATTGCCTTCAATCGGCCCGTCGATTTACCTGCCGCCAAGGAGATTACCTCGACGTTTGTGGAAGTTGTGATTGCTCCGGCGTTTGCAGAAGATGCGCTGGCAGAACTGAAACGCAAGAAGGATCTGCGACTGCTCGAGATCGGACCGCTGACTAGGGGAAAACAGGAGGGGTACGATCTCAAGAAACTCGTGGGTGGGCTGATCGTACAGGATCGAGACCTTGGGGTCTTAACTGATCTCCATGCGCTCCAAGTGCCGACTGTTCGGAAACCGACCGACCAAGAGTACGATGCCTGCGCATTTGCCTGGAAAGTGTGCAAGCACGTGAAGTCGAACGCCATCGTCTATGCGAAGGCCGGGCAGACGGTGGGAATTGGCGCAGGCCAGATGAGCCGTGTCGATTCGGTGAAGCTCGCGGCGATGAAAGCACAGATGCCGGTGAAGGGGTGCGTCATGGCGTCGGACGCCTTTTTTCCTTTCCGCGATGGGGTCGATGCGGCCGCACAAGCCGGGATTACGGCGGTGATTCAACCAGGGGGGTCGATTCGCGACGCGGAAATTATCAAAGCAGCGGACGAACATGGCCTGGCGATGATTATGACTGGAATGAGACACTTTCGACATTGATCCACACACCAACTTTACACTCGACCGCTTCGTATCCCCGCCTCATCGGTAAGGTTCACACGTGAAGATTCTTGTTGTCGGCAGCGGTGGGCGCGAGCATGCCATTGTGTGGAAACTGGCTCAGAGCCCGCGCACCCCACAATTGTTTTGCGCACCGGGCAATGCCGGCATCGGGGCGCTGGCGACCTGCATCGCTCTCAATGCCGACGATATCGGAGGGCTCAAACAGTTCGTTCAGAAGGAACGGATCGATCTGACCGTGGTCGGGCCGGAGATGCCCTTGGCGTTGGGAATTGCCGACGAATTCCGGAAAGCCAAGTTGAAAATATTCGGCCCGACACGCAATGCGGCTCGGATCGAAGCCAGCAAGAGTTTCTCAAAGGATGTCATGATGAATGCTCAGATACCGACGGCGCGGGCGAGAAGCTTCGACACCATGGCGGAGGCGTTGGCGTACCTGGATCAGCATGATCTCCCAGTCGTGATCAAGGCGGACGGACTGGCGCAGGGCAAGGGGGTGGTCATGGCCACCACGCGTGAACAGGCCAAGCAAGCCGTTGTGGACTCGATGGAACGAGCGGTGTTCGGCCAAGCGGGGCAACGTGTGTTGATTGAACAGTTTCTTGATGGTGAAGAACTCACGATCATGGCCTTTACCGATGGCGAGACAGTCGTGCCGATGTTGCCGGCGCAGGACCACAAGCGGGTAGGTGATGGAGACACCGGTCTCAACACGGGCGGAATGGGAGCCTACTGCCCGGCTCCGCTCGGCACTCGTGCCTTGTGTGAGACGGTCACGCGCGAGGTGCTACGACCCATCGTGAGTGCGCTTGCGCGCCTGGGCTGTCCGTTCCAAGGCGTCTTGTATGCAGGGCTGATGATTGTCAAGGGCTCGCCTTACGTGTTGGAGTTTAACGCGCGGATGGGCGACCCCGAAACACAAGTGGTGTTGCCGCTGCTGAAAACGGACCTTGTTGATCTGATCGAAGCCGTGGCTGATCATCGGCTCGATCAACTGACTGTCGAATGGCACGACCAGTCGGCAGTATGCGTGGTCATGACATCGAAGGGCTACCCCGGGCCGTATCAGAGCGGGTTTGCGATTCACGGATTGCCTCGTGCAGAAGAAGCAATGGCAGTGGTGTTTCATGCTGGAACCGCCCGCCGAGAGACCGACATCGTGACGGCCGGTGGACGCGTGTTGGGGGTGACCGGGCGCGGTAAGACCGTCGCCGACGCCCAGCGCGAGGCCTACCGTCTTGTGAAGATCATCAGGTTCGACGGTTGCCATTTCCGAACTGACATCGCACGTCGTGCACTCTGCCTGCAAAACGATCGGCCTTGAGTGACTGGCACATCTCCATGACTGTCATCGAGCGCTATCATCCGGCCGAATTGAATGCTTTGTGTGCCCAGGTGAGCACCACCCTCCGACAGGGAGGCATCGTCGCGATTCCTACAGAAACGTATTATGGGCTGGGAGTAGATCCCTTCAACTCCGCTGCTCTCAGGCGTCTTGCCAAGGTCAAGGGTCGTCCCGATGAGAAGCCAATCCTTCTGCTCATCGGCGCACCGAAGCAACTTTCTGTCCTCGTCGAGCAGGTTCCTCCTGTTGCGACGGTCCTGATGGAAGCGTTTTGGCCCGGTCCTCTCACGATCGTGTTTCCGGCACGGACCGACGTTCACGAGCTCGTCACCGCAGGAACCGGGACGGTTGGGGTGCGGTGGACTTCATTGACCGCGCTCTCCGACATTCTTCAGTTAGTTGGTCCGTTAACGGGTACGAGTGCCAATCGATCGGGGGAGATGCCAGGCCGAACCGCTCGC
>Ga0126373_10003027_pt1 | contig 12456 bp, 11 predicted proteins | sample PanSoiMetPlot_11_FD_92545 | JGI IMG/M metagenome (GOLD analysis project Ga0126373, IMG submission 92545) | Tropical forest soil microbial communities from Panama - MetaG Plot_11 | ecosystem: Environmental > Terrestrial > Soil > Tropical forest > Bulk soil | place: Panama | collected 2016-02-17
CTCCGGCAGTTCATCGGAGCTCCCGGTCACGTCGGTGTTGCGCAGCGCCTCGCGGACGCGGTCGAGGTTAACGCCGAGCCCGCTGAGCGCGCGAGCGGCGGCGCTCTCTGCGTCCGCCAGCGAGGCGAGCAGAATGTGATGCGAGCCAACCGGGCTCTGCCCGGCCAGGCGGGCGGCTTCGGCCAGGCTGGCGTCGGCCGCCGGTGTCGTGCGCAGTTCCGGTGCCAGGTCCGGCTGCACTGCCATCCGGGTTACGCGACTTATCTCGGGCCTTCGGCGCAGCCAGCGGCGGGCCTGCCCGACCTCGCCGGGGGGCACCAGCTCGGTCACCGCGGCCCGAACAGCCTGGAGGTTGCCGCCGTGCTTGACCAGGATCTGGGCGGCCACGCCCTCACCCTCCCGGACGATGCCGAGCAGGACGTGTTCCGGGCCGATGTAGTCGTGGCCCAGTTGCAGACCTTCCCGGAGGGAAGGCTCCAGGCATTTCTTGGCGCGCGGCGTGAACGGGATATGGCCGCCTCTGGGCACCTGCTGCCCGACGCCGATTATCTCGGTCACGTCATTGCGGCCGGCGGTGAGATCGAGGCCGAATCGTCCGGCCGCCCTGGCGGCGATCCCGTCGGGCTCGGCCAGCAGCCCCAGCAGCAGATGCTCGGTCCCGATGTAGTTGTGCTTGAGGCGTCGCGCCTCTTCCTGGGCGAGCACGATGGCCCGGCGCGCCTCGCTCGTGAATCGCTCGAACATGGCCACTACGGTGAGACGGTATTTGACCCATGTCAATACGTTGCTATTAATAGGGTAAGGCGGTGCGAGCGAATAGGGAGACTGGCTGCTTGGAGTGGGAGGACCGGCTGGACGCGTGGGAGCTCGAGCTTGAGCTCAACGCCCAGCTCGACGGGTCGGACTGGGTAACCCTCGACCGCGCGGCTGCGCAAACAGGCGCGTCGCGGGCGGTGCTGCGCACCTGGTACCGGAGCGGCCAGATCCCCTCCCGGCTCGTCGACGGCCCGCACGGTCCCCAGCGGCTCGTCCCGCTGGCCCTCGTCGCTGCCAGGGCGGAGGCATCACCGCGGCTCCGGCGTGCGGCGGAGCGACAGCTTGCCGACCAGGCCCAGCTTGAGATTCTCCGGCACCGGGTCGACCAGCTCGAGCTTCGCGTAGCGGAGCTGGAGCGCGCGCAACGGCACCGGCAGCCTTAACGTGCAGGATCTCGCCGCCAACCCCGACCGGGCCCGCTGGAACGAGCGCTACGCGAGCGGTTCGTACACCGGGTCGTTCGCGGTGCGGCCGCTCGCCGAGATGGCGCTCGCGTTGCCGTTGCCGGACGGGCCTGTGCTCGAGCTCGCGTCGGGGCCATCCGGCAACGCGCTGCTGTTCGCCGATCGCGGCCGGCATGTCACCGCGGTCGACGTCTCTGATATCGCTCTGGACCTGCTGGGCGCCGAGGCACGTCGGCGCGGCGTCGCGGACCTCATCACGGTCGTGCACGCGGACCTGTTGTCGTGGCAGCCGCCGTCCGGGAAGGAGTACGCGCTGGTGCTGTGCACCGGGTACTTCGACCGCGCCGTGTTCGCGATGGCCGCTCGCGCGGTCGCCGCTGGCGGGCTCGTCGGCTGGGAGGCGTTCACGCTGGCAGCCAGGCGCGACCGGCCGCGGCTGCCCGCCGAATGGTGCCTCGGCCCCGGCGAGCCCGCGAACCTGCTGCCAGCCGGCTTCGATGTGATGAGCCAGGACGACCTCGGAGCCGAGCCCGCGGCGAGGCGACGGGTGCTCGCCCGGCACCGTCCAGCCTGGCCGCCGTGCACTCCCTGACACGTCGTTACCGGGACTGAGATCGAAGTCCCGCCAGATAGCGGCCGTCAGGTGAGCGCGGCCGCGATGGCCGTGCCCAGCGCGCGCGCGACCGGCGGCGGGAACGCGTTGCCGACCTGCCGGTAGGCGGCGGTCTTGCGGCCGGCGAACTGCCAGCTGTCCGGGAAGCCCTGCAACCGCGCAACCATGCGAACTGTGAGCTTTGGCGCCAGTTCTGGCGGGTGGTCTGGTCCGGGCGGGTGGTCGGCGATGCCCAGCCCGTCAACTCCGAGTTCGCGCCACGCCGCGCGGGCGCGGGTCGGGCCGAGGTCCGGTCCGCCGTGCTTCTTGCTGCCGCCGACGATCGTAGGCGCGATCCCGTTGGCCCGCGCGGCCCAGGCTTGCGCGCCCGGCCAGTGTCCCGAAGCCATCAGGTCGGCCAGTGCCTCGCCGACCGTCGCCGGCCGGAACTTCAGCGGGACCGGCCAGCGAAACGCCGGTGCCCACGGGCGCCCGACCGCCACCAGGACAAAGCGTGGCCGCAACTGCGGGACGCCGTGGTCGCTCGCGCTGACGAGATCCCACCATGCCCGGTAGCCGAGCCCGTCTAGTCGGCTAAGAACCTGAGCCCGGTACCCGTCGAACCGGCGGGCGCCCAGACCCCTCACGTTCTCCAGCAGGACAGCCCGCGGCCGAGCCTCCGCGACCAGGCGCAGCGCTTGCGGGAACAAGTCACGATCATCGTCGCGCCCCAGCTGCTTGCCCGCGATCGAGAACGGCGGGCACGGCACTCCGCCGGCGAGCAGGTCAACGCCCGTGTAAGCGCGGCCGTCCACGTTGGCCACGTCGTCCTCGACGATCTTCCACTCATCGCCGCGATTGCGGCGCAGTGTCTCGCACGCGTCAGGGTCAAGTTCGACGGCGGCGGCATGGCGGAAGCCAGCCTGCTCCAGTCCGAGTGCCTGACCGCCCGCTCCCGCGCAGATCTCCACGGCCGTCAGCTGCGCCACTTGTGTCCTCCCAGAGCATTCTGCCGGGCGGCCCCTACCCTGATCGCTTTCCCACGCCGGTCGGCTGCCCTGCACATCGGGCACAAGCACGGAGATAATGGCGCGAGAGGGACGGAGGATGCCGGGTGACCGATATCGACGCGCTCGCGGCCATCTTGCAAGGTGCGCAGGTGAGCCGCAGGCCGGTGCCGCCGCTGACAGAAACTTATGACGGTCTGACGCTGGATGACGCGTACGCGATCCAGCTGATCGGTGTCCGGGGGCGGCTGGCGGCCGGTGCGGTCATCGCCGGGTACAAGGTGGGGCTGACGTCGGAGGCGATGCGTCAGCAGTTCGGGGTGGCTGACCCGGATTTCGGCCACCTGCTGTCGGATATGGAGTACGTCGCGGACTCGCCGGTGCCGGTGGCCGCGTTCTGCCAGCCGCGGGCTGAGCCGGAGATCGCGCTGGTGCTGGGCAGGCCGCTGACCGGGCCGCGGGTGACTGTGACCGAGGTGGTGGCGGCGACGGCGTATGCCGTGCCCGCTATCGAGATCATCGACAGCCGGATCGCAGACTGGCGGATCAGCCTGCTCGACACGGTCGCGGACAACGCCTCCAGCGGCGGGTTTGTGGTGGGCCAGTCACCGGTGAGCCTGGACCGGGTCGACCTGTCGCTGACCGGGTGCGTGCTGCGGCACAACGGCCGGATTGCCGCGACGGGCGCGGGCGCGGCGGTGCTCGGCTCGCCGCTGCATGCGGCGGCATGGCTGGCCGGCGAGCTGATCGGCCGCGGGGCGCAGCTGGATGCCGGGCATGTCATCCTGACCGGCTCGATTACCGCGTCGGTTCCGGTGGCCGCCGGCGACGCGGTGACCGCGAGCTTCGATCACCTGGGCTCGGTCACGGCGGTGTTCGACTAACGGTGTCCGGCTGGCCAGGAGGGCATGTGGTGGGTGAGGTTACGGCGGCGATTGTCGGGTCGGGGAACATCGGCACCGACTTGATGGTAAAGCTGCTGCGCGCCGGCGGGCTGGTCCGGCCGCGGTACATGGTGGGCATCGACCCTGACTCTGACGGGCTGGCACGAGCCCGGCGGCACGGTCTTGAGGCGAGCGCCAGCGGGGTGGACTGGCTGCTGAAGCGCGACCCGGTGCCGGACATCGTGTTCGAGGCGACGAGCGCGAGGGCGCACGTCCAGAACGCGCCGCGGTATGCCGAGGCCGGCGTGCGGGCGATCGACCTGACGCCGGCTGCGCTCGGCCCGTACGTCTGCCCGCCGGTCAACCTGGACGTGAACCTGGATGCGCCGAACCTGAACATGATCTCCTGCGGCGGTCAGGCGACGATCCCGGTCGTGGCGGCCGTCAGTGCGGTCACCGGCGTCGCGTACGCCGAGATTGTCGCGTCGGTGGCGTCGAAGTCGGCCGGGCCGGGCACGCGGGCGAACATCGACGAGTTCACTGCGACCACCGCGTCCGGGCTGCGCGAGGTGGGGGGCGCGGCTCGCGGCAAGGCGATCATCCTGCTCAACCCGGTGGAGCCACCGATGATCATGCGCAACACCGTGTTCTGCGCGATCCCGGCTGAGGCCGCCGAGCCCGGCCCGGTCCGGGACGCGGTCACGGCGAGCATCGAGGCGATGGCCGAGACGGTGCGCTCCTACGTTCCCGGCTACACCCTGCGCGCCGAACCCCAGTACGACCCGCCGGATGCGCGCTGGCGCGGCATGGCCCGAGTCGCGGTGTTCCTGGAGGTCCGCGGCCGCGGCGACTACCTGCCGGAGTATGCCGGCAACCTGGACATCATGACCGCGGCCGCCGCGCGCGTTGGAGAACTGCTCGCCGCCTACCTCGCGGGCCCGCGGCCGCAGGTGACCGCGTGAGCGGCCAGCCGGCCGGCGCCGCGGTCGCGGCGGACGGGCATGTGCGGCTGACGGACTCGACGCTGCGCGACGGGTCCCATGCGCTGGCACACCAGTTCACCGAGGAGCAGGTCCGCGCCGTCGTGCACGCCCTGGACGCCGCGAACGTCGAGGTCATCGAGGTGTCGCACGGCGACGGGCTGGGCGGGTCGTCGTTCAACTACGGGTTCTCGCTGGCCGATGAGTTCGACCTGATCGCCGCCGCCGTAGCCGAGGCGCACCGGGCGAAGATCGCCGTGCTGCTGCTCCCCGGCGTCGGCACCGTCGACGACCTGGCCCGCGCCCGGGACAGCGGGGCATCGGTCGCGCGGATCGCGACGCACTGCACCGAGGCGGACGTGTCGGTGCAGCACTTCGGCGCGGCCCGGGACATGGGCATGGAAACCGTCGGCTTCCTCATGCTGGCGCACCGGATCGGCCCGGCCGAGCTGGCCCGCCAGGCTCGCATCATGGTCGACGCCGGCGCGCAGTGCGTCTACGTGGTCGACTCCGCGGGCGCGCTCATCCTCGCCGAAGCCCAGGCCAGAGTCGCCGCGCTGGTAGCCGCGATCGGCGCCGACGCCCAGGTCGGCTTCCACGGCCACCAGAACCTCTCGCTCGGCGTCGCCAACAGCGTCCTCGCCGTGCAAGGCGGCGCCCGGCAGGTCGACGGCGCGCTGTGCGCACTCGGTGCCGGAGCCGGGAACGCGCCCACCGAGGTGCTGGTCGCCACGTTCGAGCGGCTCGGCATCGACACCGGCGTGGACGTCGACCTGGCCCTCGCCGCTGCGCAGGACGTGCTGCGGCCCACGCTGCCCCGGCTGCCGAACGCCGACCGGTCCGCGATCGTGCAGGGCTATGCCGGGGTCTACGGCAGCTTCCTGCTGCACGCCGAGCGCGCCGCCCAGCGGTACGGCGTGCCCGCCCACGAGATCCTGCAGAAGGTGGGGGAGGCCGGATACGTCGGCGGCCAGGAAGACATGATCATCGACATCGCCATCCAGCTCGCCGAGAGCCGTCGCCCGTGACACATCGGCACACCGCGATCGTGACCGGCGCCAATCACGGGATCGGCGCGGCGACGGCCCGCGCGCTGGCGATCCGCGGCTGTGCGGTGCTGTGCACGTTCCTGCGGATCGATGATCCAGTCGACCCGGGTATCCCGCAGGACTACCGGGACCGACGCGCGCAGGACGCCGCGCCGGTGGCCGAGGCAATCCGCGCGGCCGGCGGCCGCGCCGTGGCCATGGAAGCCGACCTGTCGGATCCCGCGACTCCCGCCGCGCTCTTCGACCTGGCGGAGGAGCAGTTCGGCCCGGTCGACATCCTGGTCAACAACGCGACCGGCTGGCTGGCCGACACCTTCGCGCCTGTCGCCGCGGACCGCCTCGGCCGGAACCTGCAGCCGGTCAGCGCTTCGACGTGGCGGCAGCAATTCAGCGTCGACGCCCTCGCCGCGGCGCTGCTCATCGCGGAATTCGCGCGACGCCACGTGGCCCGCGGTGCCTCGTGGGGTCGGATTATCGGGCTGACCTCAGGCGGCGAGCTGGGCTTCCCGGAAGAAGTCTCCTACGGGGCCGCCAAGGCGGCACAGGCCAATTACACGATGTCCGCCGCGATCGAGCTGGCCCCCTACGGGATCACGGCGAACATGGTTCACCCACCGGTCACTGATACCGGCTGGGTTACGGACGCGGTGAGGAAAGCAGTCGCCGACAGCGCCTCGCTGGTCCATGTCGCCGACCCGGCGGAGGTCGCGGCCATCATCGCCTACCTGGCGTCGGATGAGGCCGCGCTGATCAGCGGCAACGTCATCACCCTGCGGTGACGCGCCGGGCCAGGGCTGCTCAGACGATGGCGCTCCGGCGCTCGATGACGATGACGTCCCGCCAGCGGCCGTGATGCTGCCCGACGCGTTCCCGAATGCCGACGACACGGAATCCGGCCCGCTCGTGCAGCGCCAGGCTGGCAGTGTTCTCCGGGAACACCCCGGACTGAATAGTCCAGATGCCCGCCGCCTCGGTCGAGGCGATCAGCGCGTCGAGCAGGGCGCGGCCGACTCCGAGCCGCCGGGCGTGGTCAGAGACGTAGACCGAGTGCTCGACGACCCCGGCGTAGGCTGGCCGGGCTGATACCGGCGAGGCGGCGACCCAGCCGAGGACACCGCCCTCCCGGGCTGCGACGTAGCTGTGCCCGGCCAGCTTTCCCGCGACGAACTGCCGCCACGCGGGCACGCGCGTTTCGAAGGTGGCATTCCCCTCGTCGATCCCGGCTTGGTAAATGGCGAGTACCTGGTCTGCATGCTGCTCGGTCATCGGCTCGATGCGGACCAGTCCGGCACCGCCAGAGAGCACCATGCGGCTACGTTTTCAGGCGCCGGCGTTTCCGGCAACTTCCTTCGCCAGGACGCGACCCTCCCGGTCGTCAGTCGTCCTCGAGGCCGAACGCTTCGCGCAGTTGCGCCTCCTGCGCGGCAGACAGGTTGGTGCTGATGAGCTCGTCTCTCCCGTCTCCAGCGATCCGGTCGGCTTACAGCGATCTGGCCCGTGTCGGCGCGACGTCATCACCCGCCTGGGGTGATGGAGGCGCGGGAGGCGCCTCGGCCGACTGCTTCGGCAGGAACAGAGCGATGACAAGGCCGATCAGCGTGACCACCGCGAGCACCGTGAGCGCAGCGCCGTATGACCTGCCGCCGGGCAGGGATGCCGCCACCAGAACGGAGCCGACGAGCGCGGTGCCGAACGATGAGCCCAGGTTCGAGATACTGCGGGACAGGCCAGAGATGTCGCCCTGGTCGCTTTCCGGGAACGCCGACTGGACGACGTTGACCGATGCGGTTAGCATCACGCCGGCGCCAATTCCGAATATCAGCAGGCCGGGAATCCAGCTGAAGATCCCCGCGTCGGCCCGGACCAGACCAAGCAGCAGACCTATGCCGCCGACGGCGAACGAAAAGCCCACGATGATGAGCCATCGCTGGCTATGGCGCTTGGCCATCCGGTCGGCGGCGGCCGACGCGGCCAGGATCCCCAGCGTTGCGGGAGTCAGCATCAGGCCGGTCTCGATGGCGCTGTAATGGTCGACTTCCTGCAGGTAGACCGATACCACGAAGAACGAGCCTTGCAGGGTCAGCCACTGGATCAGCTGCGTGCCAAGCCCCAGGTTCGCGGCCTTGTGCCGGAACAGCCGGAGTGGAAGCAGCACGGCCCGTCCGCGCCGTTCGGCGCGGTGGATGTGCAGGAAGAACCAGAGCAGGAAGCCCGCCCCGATGGCGATGAGTACCCATACGGGCGAGATGCTGCCTTTCGGTATCAGGACTGTACCGCCGATTGCAAAGTCCTTCCGAGCGACCAGGAAGCCATAGGTCCGGGACTGCAGGATCCCGAGGACGACGAAGAGCAGCCCGAGCGCCGACAGGATCGCCCCGGTCAGGTCGAACCGCGGCCGAGGCCCGGGTATGGCCGGATCAGCGATCCGGCGACCCAGCAGGATGATCCAGCCGACGATGAGGACCTGCAGCCCGAATGACGCGCGCCAGCTGATCGCGCTTGTGATCGTCCCGCCGATCAGCGGCCCGGCAGCGGCGCCGAGGCCGGCAGCGCCGCTGATGATGCCGAAATACCGAGCCCGGGACTTGATGTCGGGGAACCACACCGTCACGAGGATGTAAATCGGCGGGATCATCAGTGCCGATCCCACGCCCTCAAACAGTGAGTAGCCGATCACCAGCAGGGTGATGCCCTGGGACGCCAGGGCCAGCAGCGCCCCGACGCCGTAGACGGCCAGGCCGATGACGAAGCACCGTTTCCGGCCCCAGATGTCGGTGAGCTTGCTGCCGGGAATCATCAAAGCGGCCATCGTCAGCGTGAACAGCGTGATCGCCGTCTGCACGCCGAGGACGGTCGTGCTGAGATCAGAGGCGATGGCGCTGATCGCCACGTTCATATTGGTGGCCGCGTAGCTGGCCACGAACTGGGCCAGCGCGAGCGGCAGCACCGCGCCGCCGGCCTGGCCAGCACGCGATTCCATTGCCTGAGAGTGCCCCGCTGTCGCTGGCCTTGCATCACTCCGCTCGGGTGATGCGGGCGGCGGAGAAGCGCTGCGAGGGTGAGAGCGAGGGCGCCGCCGACGGGGGAGGGCGGGAATGAAGCCTTATCTGGACATCAGTGAGCACGGAATCATCGGTGATTTGCAGACGGCAGCGCTGGTTGCCACCGATGGAACGATCGATTTCTTCTGCTGCCCGCGCTTCGATTCGCCGAGCGTGTTCTGCTCGCTGCTGGATGCAGAGAAGGGCGGGTACTTCCGGATCTCGCCGGTTGCTGACAGCTATGTGTCAAAGCAGCTGTACTTCCCGAACACGGCGATGCTGATCACCCGGTTCATGACGCCGGACGGCGTGGGCGAGGTGCTCGACTTCATGCCGGTGATCGAGGGTCCGCCGACTGACCGGCACCGGATTGTCCGGCACCTGCGGGTGGCCCGCGGCACGATGCAGTTCGTGATTGAGGTGCAGCCCCGGTTCAACTACGGCCGGTCCGGCCACACGATCGAGGTCACGAACGCCGGTGCGGTGTTCCAGGGCGAGGACGGGATGCACCTGACCCTGCATACCGCGGGACGGCCCGCGGCTGACGAGGGCCGGGCAGCGATCGAGCAGTCTGGCGATGGGTTCCGAGCGACCTTCACGATGCGCGAGGGCGAGTCCGGCCGCGGCGTCGTGCTGGAGTCGATGGGTGGCGCTCCGCAGAATCTCGCGCCTGCCGAGCTAAACCAGCTGGCCACCGACACCGAGCGGTACTGGAAGGGCTGGCTGGGCCGGTCGACCTACACCGGCCGCTGGCGCGAGATGGTGACTCGGTCGGCGATGACGCTCAAGCTCATGACGTACGAGCCGACCGGCGCACCGGTCGCGGCCGCCACGTTCGGGCTGCCGGAGCAGGCAGCCGGCGAGCGGAACTGGGACTACCGCTTCACCTGGATCCGCGACGGGTCGCTGTCGATGCACGCGCTGGCGAATCTCGGCTACCTTGAAGAGGCCAGTCGGTTCGGCGGCTGGATGCGCGACCGGGCAATTGCCGACGCCGCGGGTGACGGCACCGGGCCGCTGAAGATCATGTACCGCGTGGACGGGTCGTCTGACCTCACCGAGGAGATCCTCGACCACTTCGAGGGCTGGCGCGGCTCGCGGCCGGTGCGGATCGGCAACGGCGCCGCCGACCAGCTGCAGCTCGACATCTACGGCGAGGCGGCGGACGCGATCCTCACCGCTGACAACCACGGCATGCAGTTCGCCCACGTCGGCTGGCTCGCGTTCAACCAGATCAGCGACTGGGTGGCCGACAACTGGGATCAGCCCGACGAGGGAGTCTGGGAGACCCGCGGTGGCCGCAAGGACTTCACCTACGGCCGGTTCCAGTGCTGGGTCGCCCTCGACCGGGCCATCAGGCTGGCCCAGCGGCACGGCTGGCCCGCTAACGTCGCCAAGTGGGCGGCGGCCCGGGACAAGATCTACAACCAGGTGATGGCACGCGGCTGGAACGACAAGGTCAAGGCGTTCACCCAGCACTACGCCAGCGACGTGCTCGACTCGTCGCTGCTGCTCATGCCGATCGAGGGGTTCATCTCCCCGACCGATCCCATGTGGCTGGCGACCCTCGATGCCATGGACCGAGAACTGGTGTCCGACAGCCTGGTCTACCGGTACAACCCGGCGGCGTCACCCGATGGCCTGCACGGCGACGAGGGAACATTCTCGCTATGTACATTCCTCTACGTCGACGCGCTGGCCAGGGCCGGCCGGCTCGACGACGCCGTGCTGATCTTCGAGAAGATGCAGACTTACGGCAACCACCTGGGCCTGTTTTCCGAGGAGATCGACTCGACCGGCGGGCAGCTCGGCAACTTCCCGCAGGCGTTCACCCACCTGTCGCTCATCAACTCCGCCATCACCCTGAACCGCGAGCTCGATAAGCGTGCCAGCTTGTTCCGCCCCGCGCCTGAGCTGGTAGGCCGCTAGCCGACAAGCTGACTAGGTAAGGCCGACGATACCGTCGGTCACCAGCACGAGCCCGACGATGGCGGCGACGACAGCGAGAAGCCTCTGCCCATGCGAGTGAAGCCAGGTATCGAGCTCCTTCAGCCGTCGAGTGGTCAGGTCGGGAGCGGCGAGGAACAACATCAGCGGCAGCCAGGCGAACATCGCATCGATCGCCGCAACGAGTGCTAGCCCGAGCACGACCATCCCTGTGCCGGCGTTCGAAGTCGCGATGACCTGCACGGCCGCGACGTAAGTGACGGACGGGGTGAAGAGCAGAACCCCAACCGCGAACGCGGCCCGTGGCCCGGGCCTGGCCGCCATCCGCATCACTAGGTTGGGCTTCTTATCCGGATCGGGCGGCCGGGGCTTGCGCACGGCCAGGAAGAGGCTGAGACCAAGAGCGAGCACGCCGAGTCCGAGGCGCAATTCGTACCGAGGCTCGCGCTCGCTCGGATGGCTGAGGCCGCCTGCCCGCAGTACCAGGAACAGGATGACGGCCATCAGGACGGTTGTTACCACCGCGCCGAGCAGGAAAAACAGCGCCGTGCGGCGGGGGTTGGCCGACGCCAGGAAAACCGCGGAAACCACTAGCGCGGTCGGAGAGATCGCGCCGAGCAGGGCATACCCGGTGGCCTGTATCAGCATGACCCGGCCGTAAGTTCTGCGGCCCGCTGGCCGCGGACGTGCCGACGCTCAGGTCGGTGATCAGCCCCGCCCGGCCGCCAGCCATGAGGGCACCGTCGTCGCAAGCCACCCCGTTCCCTTCTGGTTTGTGCTCACGCGAGCCTCATCCTTCCGCCCAGGCTGAACGCTCACGTCACCCGCTGCGGGTGATCGCGCTCCGCGCTGGTGCGGGAACTCATGTCGGCAGGGACGCACAAGGCGTCGAGGAAGGACGAGATGAGAAGCAAGCAGAAATCTGCCAGCGCGATCGCGATCGATTACCACAAGCCGGCCATGATCGCCGGGGCCGGGATGATAGGCGCGGCCTGCCTGATCGGGCTGTGCGGCGTGATCACCGGCGGAACTGCCGTGTTCGCGGCGGTCCGGCACTGGCTGCGGGAGGCGGAGATGACTCCCGGCGAGATGATCAGGCACCGGCTGGACCAGGGCAAGGCGGCGGCCGCCGCCTCGGCGAACGCCTGGCAGCAGCACAATGGCGCGCCAGCCCGGCGCGTCCGCGTCTGAGCTAATCGGCTCGCATCGCTCGAGCCCTGGGCTGGGGTGGCGGTGGTCGTACCGGGCAGCGACCAGGATGAGGGGGCTATTCGCAGGCTGGCCAGGTAGGCGACGACGACCGCGACGATCACGAGCGGCATCACCGCCACCCCGTCGGAAATCAGCAGCAAGGTGGCGAGCAGCACGGCCGTCAGCGGCAGCCTGAGCATGACCGCCGACATCGCTCCGATGCCCATCGCAACGGCCGGGATGAGCGGCAGGCCGGGCAGATGTGACAGGGCGATCCCGCCAGCCGTGCCGAGGAACAGCGACGGGAACACCGGCCCGCCGCGGAACGCGCTCATCGACAGGCTGTAGCCGAGGCCCTTGCACGCCAAGAGCAGCAGCAGAGCCGGGACCGTATAGGCCGACGCATTCACGATGAGCGGGCCCGTCGCGGTCTGGCCGGAGAACAGGACCTCCGAGCTGGCCTTGCCGGTACCTTCCGCGTAGGCGATGGCCAGGCCCGCCACGGCGAGGCCGATGACTGGCGTCGCCCAGAGCAGGCCGGACTC
>Ga0126373_10003028_pt1 | contig 12456 bp, 5 predicted proteins | sample PanSoiMetPlot_11_FD_92545 | JGI IMG/M metagenome (GOLD analysis project Ga0126373, IMG submission 92545) | Tropical forest soil microbial communities from Panama - MetaG Plot_11 | ecosystem: Environmental > Terrestrial > Soil > Tropical forest > Bulk soil | place: Panama | collected 2016-02-17
AATTTGTCGCTGACTACAAAAGCACGCTGAAACAGTCCGCCTGAAAAACGTTAGGTGGTGCAAGGCTTCTTCGAGCGGCAGGAATCGCGTCGGCGTACCAGCTGCGACCGACTCCCGGACCGGATGCCGTGGATCATGCCACATCGGGTAAATCATTGGCCGAGAAACCTTTGGTCAAGTCCGCGGTCTTTGTAGTTGCCACGGCGACCTCCGTTACCGGTAATTCTACGTCGGCGTTCCTGCAGCGAGAATGCGCTAAACCGCGCGGATCGTTGAAGTCCGGTGTACCGTCTTTCTTAGATCGCCGGTTCACAACTTTTTACAATTCTTCGCGGTGGCTTGACACTTCGGCCTGACGGGCCTTGATACGGTCCACTCATGACGATCAAGCATCTGCTCCTTGGCAGTATGGGCCGGAGACACGCTGTACGTGAGTGGATGGCTCGACCCGGACTCGAAGACACACACCGATACCGAGTCACAAACACAGTTGTGAGGGTATCTTGAGCTCAAGAGGAGGCAATATGTCAGCTTATTCCGTGCTTGTGAGGGCGACGACTGATCGCGAACAGCTGGCGCGGTATTGGGCCAGGATTCGAACGTGCATGAAGGGACATCCTTTTGATGGAACAGTTGTTGACTCCATGAGATTCTCCGAAAGAGGTCGAATGATGATTCGCCGAGCGATATGGACTGTCCTGGTTGCGGTTGCATTCTGCGTTCCTGCATCCGCCCAAATGCAGCAACAGGGGCAGGTCGGGTTCCATACAGTTGCTTGTCTCAAGGTAAAGCCGGAAAAGACCAGCGAGTTCCGGAGTTGGGCGGCGTCGGATTTGCATAAGTATGCTCAATCCAGGGTGGACACCGGGGTACTATCGGCATGGTTCCTGTTGAGATCGGTTCAGCCACAGGGCGCCTCGGCAGAGTGCGACTACCTGGCAGTCTCCATTTATCCCGGCGCACCACTCGAGCCCCTCAGTCCTGAGGCACTGGGCGAGGCACTGAAAAAAGCGGGGCTCACGATGAGTGCGCAGCAGTTCATGGATCGCCGCGATTCCCTCTCTATGCTGATCTCGAACAACCTATTCCAGAATCGCGCCTCCGTGGGAGACCCTATTAAAAAAGGAAATTATCTGGTAGCGAACTACATGAAGGCAGCTAACGTCGATGATTGGGTTGCTTTTGAGAAAAAGGTCTGGCAACCCGTGGCCGAGGCGTTGATAAAAGATGGCAGGGCAGCGGGATGGTCGCTTAACGTGCAGGTTCTGCCCGGGGGCACCGATTTGAAGTTCCAAGGAGTGACGGTGGACGTGTATCCGAGTTGGAACGACATTTTCAAGGACGACCCACAATTTATTGAGCGTTTCAGGAAGGTGCATCCTGACAGAGAGTTCGGCACAACGTTCGAGCAGTTTGATAAGCTGCGCACGCTGGTGTCGCTCCAATTGTTCACGGCAGTCGACGTGGTGACACCGACGAAGTAGGCAAGCGCACGTCGGCTAAAGGGGTGGCCACGCACTTTGGTCCTCTTTGTCTCATGGTTTGGCTTATCAGTACGCCCGCGCGTCGACCACTCAATTTTTCGCGTCCAAAACTCCATCGCCGCGTAATTTCGCGTCCTTCCCCGGGCAACTCTCGTTCGGCGATGTAGGCGTAACGATCGGAGATCGGCTTCGTGCGTGGCCGGCCTGACGGATTGACGCTCTGGCCCGGTTTCCACGCCGGCATGAGCTCCATTTTCTTCGGATTGCGGTTAGCCATTCGGTGCTTCTTTCACTGTTAGCACAGATAGCCCGGGCTTCGTAATTGCAATTATGCCCCCATCCCAGGCACGCATGTACGAAATCCTTGCCCCGCTCGGAGTTGGCGGGATGGGCGACTCGTCAGTAGATATGCAATTTTTCCAGGAGCGCGAAAGTGTCATCGAGGGACTCGAACAAATCTTTGTTGTGTTTGATCATCTTGCTGCGCATGTAGACACGGAGCCATTGCTTATGAATGTAGTTCTCATATCGGTTGAATGTTTCCGTCAGTGGTTGATCGCTCTGCCCGAGAAGTCCGGCCAGAAACGTCGCACACTCGAAGCCCAACGAAATTGACTGAAAGTATGGCGAGCCAATAGCCGAATCGCCGACCAAAAAAACAGGTGAGCCTGCGAAAGGGTGGTCGGTGAGACCGACTGCGCGCCATTTCCGGCTGGTCGCATTGCGGGCCCGGTAGAGGTCTAGAGGGATGCGGATGATCTCGAGGTCACCAAGTATCTCACCGCCGGTTTCATGTTTTATTTTTTGGATGAAGCGGTCCATCGACTGAGCAGCCCCGGGGAAATTATCGCGCAGCCACCGACCGTCGAATCGCGGCGGCATCGCCTCAAACTCCTCGGCAGCGATTTTGACGATGCCCGTTACATGGCTGACGCTTTGGTCGTAATAGGTGCGGTGGACCGCTGGAATGAACTTGTAGCGCTCGTTCTCGACGTTTTTGTAATACTTGCAATACTCGTCGCAGATATATGTCTGGCTATACAGGAACGTGACGACGAGCGCGTATTCAAGCCGGATCTTGAACGTATTGGTACCTCCACCCAGCACCTCGCCGACGGGGGGCGCAACTTGATCCCGAAGCAGCGAGTTGCTGCCGGTGCAGTCGACCAAAATGTCGTCCGGCTCCAGCATCGCCATTACCTGCTCTGCCGTTACGGTCGCAGCGATGCGCTCCACTGAATTTGATGCACGCACACCGATCAGATCGCTAAGTGAGCGTTCGATGGCATTGAGCGGGCAGAACCCCTGCGTCCAATTGCCGAGAAGTGCCTTTAGGTCCGAAGGAATTGATCGTCTAAAAGCGAGACCCTCCTCAAGCTCGGTTCGATCGAAGACCGCCTCGACGTTCTCTCCATCGACGAAGTCGATACAATAGCTTTCGACCGAATCCGCCACGAGGTACGAGTCGAGTTTGACCATCCTAGTACGGGTGTACTCGCGTCGCTTTTCATATAGGCGGATTGAGAAGGTACCCGTCGTCTGGAGCAATGCCGTCAGCATAAGACCGACCGGGCCTGCACCGACGATGTGCACTCGGCGCTCAGCACGCCTGGATTCGGGGGGCATTCGCCGTCTCCACAAGCAACGATGAAACGTCGCCCGGCGAGAGTCGACGGTGCACCATGCGCTGCTCCGCCGACAATCGTTGGAACGCATTCGGCAGCGCGGCCAGGTCGCTGCTTTCAGCGCGTCGACCACGTATAATAGCACCAGGCCGCCACACGCAGGACGGGTAGGTGGAACCGTACCGCGCGCGAGTACCCGACCCAAGGGTCTGCGTCCGTACTGAATTCTTTTTCGGTACACCGCACTCTCCGTTACGACCGTGCCACACACCCCCTGGGCCACCGTCGATGCGAGACCCAGATGCGATGGAAGTCGGCACTTTCAGAATTTAGCGAGTTGTATCATGACGAGTACAGCCGGACAGAAGGAAGGAGACTTTCCAGTCTTCGAATTGGGGTATTCAGACAGTCTGACCGGCGGACCAAAGTATGTCAGATCAAGACAGGGCTTACTTTTTGTGCGACTGACGAGCGGAGGCGCATTCCACTGGATAAATCTAAGGATTGTTTCGTCACGGATACCTCTCACGCTAAAGTACAAGTGCCTTTATAAGGAACCTGGAACCGAAATTGACCTTACGGCAGAGGCTTCAGATGGCCAACAATGCCCGCAAGGAGACTCGCGTTACATCAAGAGGCTCGCAATAGAGTCCAAAGTATATTATCGGTGTTGGCTTACCCGGGATCAGCACCCGGACGAATACGAACGAGATCCAGCAGGGGCATTCTGGTACGGGAGCGGCCGGTTCTGCGGGACTGAAGAAGACAACTGTTGGATCACGGCCCTCGAAATCAAGATGCCTCCGCTGGTTGACGGGTGGCGGTCGGCGTAAGGGGACTGAAATGGTGACAAAGGCAGCCATGACACTCAAGGTGGGATCTACCGAATTGTTCATCATCTGACTATGCAGGCCCACCGAGGCCACCGCAGCACCGTCAAGCGGCGACCACGATCCGGAATTCCGTGCGGGGACCGGTTTGCCGCTCGTGATTTTGCAGTCTGGATTCTGCCCCGCCAAGCCGCTTGTCTCACGCGCAGTTCATCGGTGCCAATGTCGCACCGCTAGATAGTCTAGCGCCCCCAATCGGAAAGTCTCAATAATCGTGCTGGTTGCTTGGGGGCAACTACGGAATTGCTCAGACGCAGCGACAGTCCGTTTCTGCAAAGTTAGGATTAATAACAAGAAGTGATTTCAAACGGGGAATCCGCCCGGTCGGAAAAACGGCGAATTCTTCCGCACAGTCGACTAGCGCGGTCAAAGGTTCTACTGAGGCTGTTGTGGGCAGATCCAGACGCATTCGAAAGCAAGCGCCGTGTTTTCGACGAGTGATTTGAATCACGGACACAGCCCCATAGTGAGAAGAATCGAAGAGTGGCCTTACCTAGCAGGGACGCAGGACAGCAAAGGACCGGGACCGCAGCCCCGGCAGACGAGTCAACTCTTTCGGCCAAACCCAAGAAGAAGTTAGCAACGTACGTGCTTTGCTGGCACGAATGCCCCACCTGCCATGGAACCTGGTCCCATCGGACGCATAACTCCAAGACTGCCGACCGATACCTGGCGAAGTGTGCGACGTGCCTGAACCCTCATAAACCTGATGACCTCAACTCATGATTAACGGCGCTAGGTGGTCTGTGGTTTGGTGCGGTGAGGTTTGGATAGGTTCTTCGGGGTCCGGAGCCGATGATAGACTCTAAAAAGGAGACAGCGTGAGAAAGGGGCTACATTATTCTGCGGAGAGTTTGCTGGAGGATCCGGAATTCCTTCCAGCGTATGTGCGTCCCAAGGAGGGAGAGAGAAAGAGAACCAAAAAAGAACACTACAAGAGGAGCGCTGATTCCCTAGAACCAGAAAGGCAGTGAGAAATGCCTAGGGCCCTACTCGCGTCGAGGAACTTAATCGGGGAAGACTTTGCAGCCTTTAAACAACCCTTTTGGTCCAAGGGTGTAAATTATGTCTTCGGAACGTTCTGTAAAGGATCTCTCGGGACTGCACAAATGTGATTTTGGTGGACGAGATGGGATTCGAACCCACAACCTCTCATTGCAAACGAGGCATTAAAGCTAAGACGCGTCGCCACAATTGGTTAGCCTTTGAAAAGGCCGTGAAGTGCCCAACTCGCCAGAATCGGGTTTTAGTCTCAATTTGATATACCAAGCTAGTTCTGCCGGATACCCATTTATTTTCTCTTTTCCCTTGACTTGAAAATTTCACGGGAAGATATTATGCAACTCGAATAACACAGTCCGTGGTGCAACGGCGTGCCTTGGCGGAGATCTCGATTAGGAGCCAAAAGCATGCAGCAAAACCCACTTTTCATTTCCAGACTTCTTAGCTGGGCATTCAGTTTTTGTACTTTGGCAGCAATGCTTTGTTGTCCGCCATTGAAGGCCCAGACCAGTTACGGGGCTATCTCTGGAACCGTAATGGATCCCACGGCTGCGGCCATCGCCGAGGCCGAGGTAACGCTAACCAATAGCGCTACCGGAGAGAAGCAGGTTCAACGTTCAAGTCCCGATGGCCTTTACGAGTTTGTAAACCTGAAACCGGCCACCTATAAGATCGATGTGGAAAAGGCAGGCTTCAAACACATTTCACGTCCCGATGTAATCGTCCAAGTCGATCAGAAGGTGCGCATTGATTTGACGATGCAGGTCGGCGAAGTTTCTCAGACCATAGAAGTCACCGGTGAAACGCCGCTGCTTCAGTCGGAAACATCTTCTTTGGGACAAGTCGTAGAGGGCCGCAAGGTCACGGAGTTGCCGCTAAACGGTCGCAACGTTTTCAATCTGATTACTCTCGCGCCTTCGGTCGTTCCCCAAGGAAGCGCCGGCGGTACACCCGTCGGGGTAAATCCATTCGGCTGGGGAAACTATCAAGTGAACGGTTCTTTCGGAAACGAAAGCGCCCAATATCTGGATGGGCAACCTCTCAACATCGGCTACATCAACCTCCCGGTTATTATTCCCACGCAGGATTCCGTCCAAGAGTTTAAGGTCCAAACCAGCAACACAGGCGCGGATTGGGGCAAGTTCTCCGGTGGGGTGATCAACTTGAGCACGAAGTCGGGCACAAATGGGCTCCACGGCGAGGCTTACGAGTATTTGCGAAACGCGGTATTGAACGCAAACACTCCGTTTAACAAGGCGCAAGAAATTCAACAGGGTAAGGCGAACAAGCCAGGTGCGTTCACCCAAAACCAGTTCGGTGCGAATGCGGGTGGCCCCCTTGTCATCCCGAACGTTTACGACGGACGGAACAAGACGTTCTGGTTCGTTAGTTGGGAGGCTTTCCGCCTGCGTGAAGGTGTTCCGCCAATTCTGACCACTGTTCCTACGAACGCGCAATTAGCGAATCCAGGTGATTTCTCCTACTTGCTGACCCCGCTCAGGGATCCCTGCAGCGGGACGGTGACGACTCCGGTCGCTTGTCCGAATGCCCCTACGACGCCGGTCGTGAATTTTCCGGGAAACGTCATTCCTGCCAGCCGGCTTAGTACCACATCGCTGGCCTTGCTTCCCTTGATTTTCCCCAAGCCCAACTTGCCGGGCAGTGTCGATCCGACCACGGGAGCGACAATTAACAATTACGGAGCTTCGTATGCCGCCGGTGGAAACCAAAATGAAGTCGTAGGACGGTTTGACCAGAACATCGGCGCCAAGCAGCGCTTGTATTTTCGATATACGTATTGGAACGTGCTGGACTTGCCTCAGAATCCCCTGAACAATGGGCTTTGCCTGGATCGCTGTGCCGAGATCTATTACACCTATTCGGGTGTGTTGGGTTATAACTACAGCATAACCCCGGCTAACATCGTCGCCGTAAACGCGAGCCTTAGTCGGTTCAAATACAATCGAGCGCCGATAAATGCCGGATTTGACCTGACGAAAATTGGCTGGCCGGCCTCGTTTAATACCAATATTCCCTCGGGCGCTCGAACACCACCCACACCGTGCATAGTGAATTACGGAGACAGCGTGATGTGCACGCAGGGACAGAGCTTCATTCAGGACCGCAATACGCAGTGGGACCTCGGTCCCAACATAACCATGCTGCGTGGCCGTCACAGCATTAAGGTGGGATACCAATTGGAAGTCGGGCGTGATAACTACGCACAGACAAACATAGCCAGCGGCTCTTATGGCTTCGGTTTGCCTTCTTTCACCGGGAATGCCTTGGCGGATTTCCTACTCGGCTACGCAGACAATCCTACCAACATTGAAAACCACTTCTTTGGCCAGACTATTATCCCGGCTTTGGTTGCAGGTCAACAGATCTACAATGCTTTTTATATAGATGATACTTATCGCGTGACCCATAAGTTGACCTTGAATCTGGGTCTTCGTTATGACCTGCAGGGGCCGTGGTCCGAGCGTTTCAATCGCCTGTCTTATTTCAATCCCAGTGCGCCGAGCTGGCTGGCGAACCCAACGGCGAGCACGAACGGCGCCGTTAATGCTCCAGGCGTCCCTGGACTCAAGGGAGACGTTTTCTTGGTGAGCCCGAACGCTCTGCCGTTCAACCGTACTTCCATTCCGAAAAGTTATTCAGAGTGGGGGCCGCGCATCGGTTTCGCTTACAGCGTAGACCCAAAGACGGTCATCCGCGCTGGCTACGGAATTTTTTGGATTCCAAACTATGTGTCGTTCGGTCTGAATCCTAACAATGACTTGGTGAATGATGCGACCTCGTCTTATACAGGTACTGTTAACGGCATCACTCCCGTCAATACGCTCAGCAATCCCTTTCCAACGACACCCAATATGGCGCCGGTTCCCCCCGTGGGCCGCACGCTGGGCACGCTCGGGACTCAACAATACGCTTCGCAGGTGACGCAGAGCTTCGCCACCGCCGATTATTTCAATCATCCTTCCGGCTACGTTCAGCAATGGAACCTGAATATCCAACGTCAACTACCATGGGATTTGTTTGTTTCAGCAGCTTATGTCGGATCGAAGGGCACTCATTTACAGTCCTATGCGCAGTCAATTAACCAGATATCTGGCGGCCAATTGGAAACGGCTGCTGGGCAGTGCGCGGCGCAGTCAGCTGTTACGGGTGTGCGGTGCGTGGCTACGGCTACAGGTGCACCTGCGGTTGGTCTACTCCAGTCTGTGGCGAATCCTTTCTTCGACACTGCTACGGACATGGCCTGGGCTGGGTCGGGCACTAGCACTACTGCTGGACAGCTCCTCCGTCCATACCCTCAATACGGCAACTTACAACTGGCAGGCCAGGGCTCCTACGACAGCAGTTATAACTCGTTTCAGGCAACCGTAGAGCGCAAGTTCACTAGCGGGGGCTCCCTGCTGGTTACTTATACCAATTCTAAGCTTCTCAGTGACACCGACACGCTGACGAACTGGCTTGAAGCGTCAACCGGCCAAATTCAGAACAATAACAACAACCGCGCAGAGCGCTCCTTATCATCGCAGGACGTTTCGCAGCGACTCGTTATTAGCTACGTTTACGATTTTCCGTTTGGCAGTGGCCAGAAGTATCTTGCCAATCTCGGCACAGTTGCGAACAAAGTCGTCAGCGGTTGGGGAATAGATGGCATAACAATCTTCCAGAAAGGCTTCCCGCTGGCCATCACCAATCTCGGCGTCAACGGTGTAGGTAACTATACTTCTCTTTTCGGTGGCGGTCAGTCGCGGCCGAACTACATCTCCGGTTGCAACAAGGGAGCACCTCCGGGCTATAAGCTCGGTCAGTGGTTCAATACGGCGTGCTTTACGTATCCGGCGGACTTCACGTTCGGCAATGAAGCGCGCACCGACTCAAGTCTACGCTCTTCCGGAGTCAACAATTGGGACTTTGCGATATTCAAGAAGACCATGTTTGGCCCGGATGAACGGTTGGGAATCGCGTTCCGAGCCGAGTTCTTCAATACATTCAATCGCACGCAATGGGCTCCACCCAACACTCAATTGGGCAGCTCAACGTTTGGCCAGGTCACCGGCATATATCCTGGCACGAACGCGCGGCTAATCCAGTTTGGATTGAAGTTCCTGTTCTAACTGTTGGGGAGCCGGTGCAGGTGTCGCAAAGAACCTGCGCCGGCTCAACGTCTACCCGGCTTTGTCGAGGACTTCCGTTCCTGCATTTGCCTGTGATCCTCAGTCGATTTCTCACTTTGTGTTAGCCTACGGTGGACTACGAAAAGCAATGAGTTCATGTTCGGCCGCCAAGGAGACAGGCAGAAGTATGTTTCGCCGGTTCAGCAGGCGTGATTTTCTAGGCTCGGCGGTCTTTGCGGCAGCGAGCCCCATTTTTGAAGTGAAAGCATTACGCGGAGTCAACTTCCTTCTCCAAAATTCTCCCACAACCCACAAGTATTTGATCGAAACGATGCCAGGTGGGGTCGCTCTGCTTGACTACAACAACGATGGTCTGCTTGATATATTTTTTGTAAACGGCGGGAAAATAGCTGGCGCGCTGCGTGCGCCGGAGAACTTCGAACGCAACGATCCGCGCTACTGGAACCGGTTGTACCGGCAGAATCGCGACGGCAGCTTTACGGACGTCACGCAAGCGGCGGGGCTGGGGAATGCAGGTAGCGGAAATTATGGAATGGGCGTGGCCATCGGCGACTACGATAACGATGGCTATCCAGACATCTATGTTACGAACTACGGCAAAAACATTCTGTATCATAACAATGGCGATGGCACTTTTACCGACGTTACGGCGAAGGCTGGAGTCGCCACCGGGGGCTGGGGCGTTTCGTCAGGTTTCTTCGACTACGATAATGACGGCCATCTTGATCTATTTGTAACGCGCTACATGGAATGGGACGCGGACCATAACAAGATATGCGGGGGTGAATGGCACACGTATTGTCCCCCCGCAGAATTTCCAGCGACTACCAACGTCCTTTACCGTAATCGAGGCGACGGCACGTTTGAAGACGTGAGCAAGAAATCGGGAATCGCGGCGAAAAAGGGAAGAGCGCTGGGAGTGGCGTTCGCGGACTACGATGAAGATGGTTTCACGGACATCTTCGTTTCAAACGATGGGATGCAACAGTATCTCTATCACAACAATGGCGATGGCACGTTTAAGGAGTGTGCGCTGGAAGCGGGCCTGGCGCTAACGGCCGATGGTAAAGGGCTTTCAGGAATGGGCACAGTCTTTCAGGATTACGACAACGATGGGCGACCCGATGTTCTCGTAACTGTGCTGCCCCGCGAGTTGTATGCTTTGTATCACAATGACGGCGATGGGTCCTTCACCTATAAGAGTCTCGAGGCTGGTCTTGGAACACTAACTTCTGGCAGCTCGGGCTGGGGTGTTGGTTTCGAAGATTTCGACAATGATGGTTGGAAGGATCTTTTCGTCGCTCAGAGTCACGTGCTGGACAACGTGGAGAAAATCGACGCTTCTTTGCGCTACAAAGAGCTTCCGCTCTTGGCACTCAATCACCAAGGACGCTTCGAACGAGCCGATTCTGGTATCACGACGCCCCTTGCAGCTCGCGGCGCAGCCTTTGGAGATATCAACAACGATGGCTGGATAGATGTGGTCGTCTCGACTTTGGGGGGACCTCCGGTTTTGCTTTTGAATCGGGGTGGCGGCGATAACCATTGGCTCTCCATAACCCTGCGCGGCACCCGCAGCAATCGCGACGGATACGGGGCGCGCGTAAGCGTCAATGGCCAGACTCGTTTCGCTAGTTCCGCTGGCAGCTACATTTGCGCCAACGACAAACGCTTGCACTTCGGACTTGGTTCGACCGAAAAAGCCAGCGTCGAGGTTCTCTGGCCATCGGGTGCGAAGCAACTTTTGAACGACGTTCGTGCAAATCAATTCCTGGAAGTCCGTGAGCCAGAACGCCCATGATCCGGCTCGCAATGTTCCTGTGGCTCACGGGCCAAGCGGCAACCGCAGATTCTGCGCAGCAGCATATGCTTGCGGGTCTCGAGGCCCGCAAGCAACACCAAGTTGACCTGGAAATAACGGAGTTTCGCAAGGCGATTGATGCTGATCCCAACTCTGCCGCTGCCTTCGCTCAGCTAGGCGCCGCTTATATGGAAAAACGGGACTATGCATCAGCGATTTCCTCCGCGAAGCGAGCGTTGGAGCTCAACCCCGAATTGGTCATTGCTGACCAAGTTCTTGGTTACGCACTCCTCGCACAGGGCTACGCCGCCGAAGCGATCCCACACCTGCAACGCGCCGGTGCCCAGGATGCTCTAGGAATCGCACAAATCCAAACCGGCCAATTGACGGACGCAGTCGCCAACTTCACCGTCGTCATCGCACAGCGCCCCAATGATCCCGACGTGTTGTATTACCTGGGGCACGCGAGCGGATTGCTTTCCAAGAGCGCGATCGATACCCTTCTCGCTCATTATCCGGATTCGGCGCGCGCGCACCAGGCGCTGGCCGAGAACTACTTTGTCCTTCGCCAAATGCCTCAGGCGGAAAAGGAGTATGAGGAGGCGTTGCGACTGCGGCCGGACCTCCCCGGCCTCCATTTGGAACTCGGGCAGGTCTACGCAAATTCAGCGCAATGGCTTAAAGCCGAAGAGGAGTTTCGCGCCGAAATCAAGCTACAGCCAGGAAGTGCCGAAGCCGCGTATCGGCTCGGATCAGCCTTACTTCAGCAGGGTAAGCCGCACGAGGCTCACATGGAACTCGAACGCGCCGATCGTCTGAAAGCCGATATGCCCGAGACGCTCTATGCACTGGGGAAAGCTGCTTCCCTTGACGGAGACGTGGTCACCGCCGAGAAAGCCTGGACGAAGGTGGTCGAGCTCGAAAAGACAACCTCGCTTGCGGCTCAAGCACATTTTGGACTTGCCGGCCTGTATAGAAAGCAAGGGAAGTCCGCTCAGGCGCAGCATGAGATGCAAGAGTTCCAGAAGCTTCAAAGCACCATCGGACCGCCTCGGTCCGAATAGGCCAATTCCTGAATGTCGCACTCTAGGCACCAGCGCATCGCTGGGAAAACGATCGTTAGGTGAACAGTTGCACTAGTCATAAGCTCAAGCCAATTCTAAGTTTCGTGACCGCAGTCCTGCAATATTCACTAAGTCATGTTCAACGCGCTTCGCGGACAAGTGGGTTGTAGCGATACGAACATGGAACGTAACCCGACTTCGATGATAGGTCTGTGTCGCCCATAAGATTCGGTACAATAGAGATCCCACCTCTACCCGCACCTCGTCGCGGGAGATTCCCAATGACCGAAGAAAGAAAGTACGCAGTTTTGTTCGCAACACTCCTGTGCGCTCGCAGAGAGTAATTCTTTTCTTGGCATGGGCGGCAGTGGAAGAAGTAGAACAGTGCAATAATTGTGTTGAGGAAATTTCTTGCGGTCTCGAGGCGTACCCAGAAGAG
>Ga0126373_10003029_pt1 | contig 12455 bp, 12 predicted proteins | sample PanSoiMetPlot_11_FD_92545 | JGI IMG/M metagenome (GOLD analysis project Ga0126373, IMG submission 92545) | Tropical forest soil microbial communities from Panama - MetaG Plot_11 | ecosystem: Environmental > Terrestrial > Soil > Tropical forest > Bulk soil | place: Panama | collected 2016-02-17
GCAGCAGAAACGCTGCGCACGAGATGGCTAGCCCGGTCGTGGCGAACAGCCGGGCTCCGTGCCGGTCGGACAGCAGGCCTGCCACCGGCGCGACGATGAGAAAGCCGACCGACAGCGGCAGCATGGCGATGCCGGCCCACAGCGGGGTCTGGCTGAAGCTGTAGCCGTGCTGCGGCAGCCAGATTCCCTGCAGCCAGATGATCAGCATGAACTGGATACCGCCGCGGCCGAGCGCGCCGAGCAGCGCGGCGATGTTGCCGAACGTGAACGCCCGGATCCGGAACAACCCGAGGCGGAACATCGGCGCCTCGACCATGGTCTCGACCCAGGCGAACAGCACCATGACCGCGATACCCCCGAAGACGCCCGCGAGCACCCACGGGTTGGTCCAGCCGGTGGCGTGCCCGCCGTAGGGCAGCAGCGAGTACACGATGCCCGTCAATATCGCGATCAGGCCGACTGCGAACAGCGTGTTGCCCAGCCAGTCGATCCTGGCCGGGATGCGGACGCCGTTGTCCTGCAGCTTGAGATAAGCCCACACGGTGCCGAACAGCCCGAACGGCACCGAGACAAGGAAGACCAGCCGCCACTCGATGGGCGCGAGCACGCCGCCGAGCAGCAGGCCGAGGAACGAGCCGCTGACTCCGGCGATGCCGTTGATGCCGAGCGCCTTGCCGCGCTCTTCGACGGGGAACGCATCGGTAATGATCGCGGTCGAGTTCGCGAACAAGAACGCGGCACCGACGCCCTGCAGGACGCGCATGACGATGATCCAGATCGCGCCGGCCGGGCCAGTGAGAAAGGTCACCGACAGCAGGATCGAGAACAGCGTGAAGACAGCGAAGCCAAGGTTGTACATCTTGACCCGGCCGTAGATGTCACCGACCCGGCCCAGGCTCACCACCAGCACGGCCGTGACGAGCATGAAGCCCATGAAGACCCAGAGGAAATACGACGTGTTCGACGGCACCAGCGGGTTGAGGTTGATGCCGCGGAACAGCGCCGGGAGCGAGATCAGCAGGATCGACTGATTGATCGTGACCATCAGGATGCCGAGCGTCGTGTTCGACAGCGCAATCCACTTGTAGTTCCGGCTCCGTCCGTCCGGTACCCGGATTGCCTCGAGGCTCTGCTCCTCGACCGCCATGCCTGCTCCTCCTGATGCTGACCCCGATCCGGGTCAACCCTAACCTTGACGTTAGCGTCAGAGTTGCTCGGTCCCCCGAAATTTGCCTGACCGCTAGCAAATTGTTATGGCGCCGGGCGGCATGCGGCCTCGGCTACCGGCTCGTGACCGCGGGCGCCTGACCATCCGCCCGCATCTGAGGGACGCCGGTAGCTTGGGCTCGTGCCGCCTGCCGAACCTCCGCCGCGTGTTCTCGCCGCGTTCGGACTGGCCGGCCGCCGGCCAGTTCGGCTGAAGGGCGGGCAGGGCACATCCTTTCGGGCCGGGGACGTCGTCTTCAAGCCAGCACAGGCCAGCCCCACTGAGCTCGAGTGGTGGGCGGCTGTCAGCGTCAGCATCCGCGGCGATGGATTCCGGCTCGCCCGTCAGCTGCTGGCTGCTGATGGCTCACCGGTGGTGGCGGGCTGGTGCGCCACTGAGTTCCTCGCGGGCGAGCATGGTGAGCGGTGCTGGCCGGAGGCCATCGCCGTCGGCGAGCGGCTGCACGCGGCGCTGCGGGGCGTTCCCCGTCCGGGCTTCCTGGACACAAGGAACGACCCCTGGTCGATCGGTGACAGGGTGGCCTGGGGTGAGCTGCCGGCATCCGACTTCGCCGACGCCCCGCACGTACCGCGACTCGCGGCCGCCCGGCGCCTCGTGACTGCTCAGAGCCAGCTGATTCACGGCGACCTCGGCGGCAACGTGCTGTACCACGATGTGCTGGCACCCGCCGTGATCGACTTCGCGCCATACTGGCGGCCCGCCGGATTCGCAGCCGCAATCGTGATCGCCGACGCCCTGGTATGGGAGGGCGCAGACGCGCGGATACTCGCCGCCGTGAGCCACATCGCGGACTTCGGCCAGTACCTGATCCGGGCACTGATCTACCGCATAGTGACCGAATTGCTACTCGGCCACAGCCTGATCGACAGCGCTGGCAGGGACCCGCACGGCCACGCTGTCGAGCTAGCCCGCGCGCTCGCCGGGTGAGGCGCCAGCCGGGTCACGGAACCGCGATCGGCGCGCTGGCGGAGCCGGCATGCCGGCCGCTGGGCAACAGCACGACTCGTAGTATGTGACCTGCATCACATCGACTGACCGAGCGAGCGCCCGTCTCGGGGACCGAAGGCTTCGATCGCGTCGGCGTCGCTCGCTCGGGCGTGCAGGAAGTAGTCCGCCCACTCGGCGGCTCCGGGGAAAGCGGACTGCTCAGCCACGATTGAGCATGCGGCGTCGGCATCGAACTCGGTTCGGCGCAGCGTGACAGCTCCCCCCGAGAGCAGCGCCCAGTGCGCCCCGGCGCGGCCATAAGGCATGCCGATGCTTCCCGGATTGACGATCTGCCGGCCGTGGGCCTGCCGCATGAACTGCATGTGGGTGTGCCCGCACACGACAGTCGTCACCTCGGCTGGGACACCGGCCAGCACCTCGGCCCACCGCTCCAAGCGGGTATCAACGAGCACGACCTCGGCGTCATCGCGCGGACTCCCGTGGCAGAACAGCACCGGTCCGAACCCGTCAACCTCGCACGTCACTGGGTGCGGCAGCCCGGCGAGCAAGCTGACGTGATCGGAGCTGAGCTGGCGTGCCGCCCAGGGTGAGATCTCATCGGGTATCGGTATGTCGTTGCCCACGGCGAGATCCGCGAGTTCCCGGTCGGCGTTGCCGCGTACCCAGGTCACGCGCTCGCCGAGGCTCAGCAGCCGGTCAAGAACCTGAACCGGCTGCGGCCCAGCGGCGATATCCCCGGTGAGGACTATGCGGTCGGCGGCCGCAACCTCGGGCTCTGCCAGGACCGCATCGAGCGCCGGCAGGACGCCGTGGATGTCGGAGAGCACGGCGACTGTGGCGACCACGGACACCATGATCGCGCTGCGCCCGCCCGCGACGCCAGCGGCCCGGTCGAAGATCCAGACTCTGGGATGATCAGGGGGTGGCTGAATCCGAACTGACCCAGCTCGCGCGCGACATCGACGAGCGCTGCCGACTGCGCGGCGAGTTCGTGCTCCGTTCCGGCCAGTTCACCGATGAGTACTTCGACAAGTACCTCTTCGAGGCCGATCCACGGCTTCTTGGCCGCGTCGCTGACCAGATGGCCGCGCTGGTGCCGTCCGGCACACAGTTGCTCGGCGGCCTCGAGCTCGGCGGGGTCCCGCTCGCCACGGCGCTCAGCCAGCGGACCGGCCTACCCGCATTGTTCGTGCGCAAGCACGCCAAGACCTACGGCACCCGCAAGCTGGCCGAGGGCCCGGACCCGGAGGGGAAGCGGATCACCCTGGTCGAGGACGTTATCACGACGGGCGGCGCGGTCGTCGCGGCTACCGAGGCGCTCCGGGGCCTCGGCGCCACTGTCACGGCCGTGCTCTGCGCCATCGACAGGTCCGCCCCCGGCGAGAGAAGCCTTGCCGCGGCCGGCCTGACGCTGCTGGCCGTGCTGACTAAGGCTCAGCTCGACGACGCAGCGACTCGGGCGTAGCCGCCGTCGCGCTAGAGCCGCTCGATGATGGTCGCCGTGGCCATGGCGCCGCCCGCGCACATGGAGATCAGCGCGGTGCTGGCGTCCCGGCGCTCCAGCTCGTGCAGCGCCGTCGTGAGCAGCCGCGAGCCGGTGCTGCCGACCGGATGACCGAGCGCGATGGCGCCGCCGTTGACGTTGACCTTGGCAGGATCCGGCTCGTGCACGCTCGCCCATGACATCACGACACTCGCGAACGCCTCGTTGACCTCGAACAGATCAATATCGCCGATGGTCATCCCGGCCCGCTTCAGCACTCGCTCGGTCGCGGCGATCGGGCCGTCGAGGTGGTAGTACGGCTCGTCACCGATCAGGCACTGGCCCACGATCCTGGCCCTCGGCCGCAGGCCGAGCTCATGCGCTCGCGTCTCATCCGCCAGCAGCACCGCAGCGGCCCCGTCGGAAACCTGCGACGACGTGCCCGCCGTGTGCAGCCCGTCCGGGAGCACCGGCCTCAGCGCCGCAAGCCCCTCCAGGCTGGTCTGCCGCAGTCCGCCGTCGCGGTCCACGACCCGGCTCTCGCCGGTGGGCCTGCCCTCGGCGTCCAGCACAGGCGCCTTGATCGGCGCGACCTCCCGGTCGAACCGGCCCTCCGCCCAGGCCCGCTGCGCCTTCTGCTGCGAGCCGAGGCCGAACTCGTCGATTTGCTCCCTGGTAAAGCCGCGGCGCCGGGCGATCCGCTCGGCCGCCTCGAACTGGTTCGGCATGTCGATCGTCCACGAGCGCGGCTTGGGCATGCCGACGCCCGTGCCAATGTTTGCGCCGAGACCGACACGGCTCATTGCTTCGACCCCGCAGCCGACGCCGACGTCAATGGCACCCGCTGCGATCAGGCCTGCGATCAGGTGGACCGCCTGCTGCGCCGACCCGCATTGCGCGTCGAGCGTCAGGCAGCCGGTCTGCTGGGGCAGGCCCGCGTGCAGCCATGCCGTCCGAGTGACGTTCCCGGCCTGCTCGCCCGCCTGAGTGACGCAGCCGCCGGCTACCTGCTCGACCTGGGCCGGATCAAGCCCTGCGCGCTCCAGCAGCGCGGTCTGGGCGTGGCCGAGCAGCTCTGCCGGATGCAGCCCGGTCAGCGCCCCGCGCCGTCTGCCGATCGGAGTCCGGAGTGCCTCGACGATGACCGCAGTGCCCACGGGATGCTCCTTCAGGGGTTCTCGGCAGGCTGCAACGCGTGCTTCAATCCAACTAGAACACGTTACAGATCCGGAGGCCAGTCATGGGACAGCCGCAGGTAGCGCCGGATTTCGACCTGACCGATCCCGACCTGTACGCCGTCCGGGTGCCCCAGGAGGAACTGGCCGAGCTGCGCCGCGCGGCCCCGGTCCGATGGAACCCCCAGCCCACCGACATGGGATTCGGTGATGACGGCTTCTGGGCTGTCACCCGGCATAGCGACGTCGTAGCGGTGTCCAGGGACAGCGACACGTGGTCCAGCGAGGAAAACGGCGCCATCATCCGTTTCCTGCGCGGCACCACCAGGGAGCAGATCGAGCTGCAACGGGTGATCATGCTCAACATCGACCCGCCCAAGCACACCAAGCTGCGAGGCATCGTCTCGCGCGGCTTCACTCCGCGCGCTATCGAGAACTTGCGTGATGTGCTGGCGGCGCGCGCGGCGCAGATCGTCTCGACCGCGCTCGCGACGGGTACCGGAGACTTCGTCGCCGACGTCGCCTGCGAGCTGCCACTGCAGGCCATCGCTGAGCTGCTCGGCGTTCCCCAGGAGGACCGGCACAAGATATTTGCCTGGTCCAACGAGATGGTCGGCTACGACGACCCCGAGTACTCCGGCGATGGGGAGACGGCCAGCGCAGAGATCCTCGGCTACAGCATGGTGATGGCCGCCGACCGCCGCGCCTGCCCGCGCGACGACATCGTCACCAAGCTCGTGCACGCCCAGGTCGACGGTGGCGACCTGACCGAGGACGAGTTCGGCTTCTTCGTCATCCTGCTGTCCGTCGCAGGGAACGAGACGACCAGGAACGCGATCTCGCACGGCATGCTCGCCTTCCTCGACAACCCAGACCAGTGGGAAGTGTTCAAGGCGGAACGGCCGAAGACCGCCGTCGACGAGATTGTCCGATGGGCCACCCCCGTGACGGCATTCCAGCGCACGGCGACGCGGGACACCGAGCTGGGCGGCCAGGCGATCGGGAAGGGCCAGCGGGTCGGGCTGTTCTACCGGTCAGCCAACTTCGACGAGGAGGCATTCGACCATCCCGAGCGCTTCGACGTCCTGCGCAGCCCGAACCCGCATGTGGGCTTCGGCGGCACCGGCGCGCACTACTGTCTCGGCGCGAACCTGGCCAGACTGGAGATCGACCTGATGTTCAGCGCAATCGCCGACGCCATGCCGGACATCACCAAGGCGGGCGACGTCCAGCGGCTGCGGTCCGGCTGGCTCAACGGCGTCAAGCGCTTGCCTGTCAGCTACGGCTGACCGAACGCGATTGGTGGCCGACGGCTAAATAGCTGGACCGTGCGCGGCCACATCAACACGATCAGCACATGGACATACGCATCCAGTGCTTGTGCATCGACACCGCGGACCCGGCAAGGATCGCGACCTTCTGGGAGTCTGCCCTGGGCTGGCGACGCACGTATGCGGACGAGGACCAGGTCTGCCTCGAGCCGCCTGCGGGCAGCCTGGAAGACGGCCTCGTTCCCGACCTGGTGTTCCTCAAGGTTCCCGAGGGCAAGGCTGGCAAGAACCGGCTCCATCTTGACCTTCGCCCATCTGACCAGTCCGCCGAGGTCGCAAGGCTAGAGGCGCTGGGCGCCCGGCAGATCAGCGTCGGTCAGGGCAATGTCAGCTGGGTGGTCATGGCCGACCCAGATGGCAACGAGTTCGACGTGCTAGCCCCGCTGACTCTGGCTGAACTGCCACCGGGGCACGACCCTCTTGGCCGCCGCACCGGTTGACCTCTGCACGCCCGCCGCAGATCCGCCATTGCTGGTTTATCCGGATGCTAGCTATCACGCACGGAGGCTAGTCCGGGGTGTCCGCGACAACCCACATGGAGAAGTACTGCGAGCCGCCGCCGTAAGCGTGGCCCAACGCGACGCGCGCACCCGGCACCTGATGCTCGCCAGCGCTGCCCATCACCTGCATCGCCGACTCGGCGAACCGCAGCAGGCCGGACGCCCCGATCGGATTCGAGCACAGCACGCCGCCGGACGGATTCACGGGGATTAGCCCGCCGATCTCGGTCTCGCCGGACTCGGTCAGCTTCCAGCCGCCGCCCGGCGGAGCGAACCCGAGGTTCTCCAGCCACATCGGCTCGAACCAGGAGAACGGCACGTAGATCTCCGCTACGTCGATCTCGTCGATCGGCCGGGAGATCCCGGCCTTGGCCCACAGCGCCGCCGCGCCATCCGCCCCGGCGCGCGGGTTGACGTGGTCCTTGCCGGAGAACATCGTCGGCTCGGTGCGCATCGACGTCGCCCGGATCCACGCGACCGGCCGCGCCGATGCCTCGGCCGCGGCCTGGTCGCCGATCACGACCGCGCACGCGCCGTCCGATGAGGGGCACGTCTCGTCGTAGCGGACCGGATCCCAGAGCATCGGCGAGGCCTGCACCTTCTCCAGCGTGATGTCGGGCTGCCGGAGGTGCGCATACGGATTCTTCGCGCCGTTTCGCCGGTCCTTGACCGCGACCATCGCGCCCACATGCGTCGGTGAACCACTGCGCCGGATGTAGGCGCGCACGTGCGGCGCGAAGTAGCCGCCCGCCCCGGCGAGCAGCGGCATCGCGAACGGCGGCATGATCGACAGCGCCCACATCGCGTTGGACTCTGACTGCTTCTCGAAAGCCACTGCCAGCACCCGGCGGTGCACGCCCGCCTGCACCAGATTGGTGGCGACGACTCCGGTCGCGCCGCCCACCGACCCAGCGGTGTGCACCCGCAGCAGCGGCTTGCCCACAGCGCCGAGAGCGTCAGCCAGGTACAGCTCCGGCATCATGACGCCTTCGAACAGATCCGGCGCCTTCCCGACCACGACCGCGTCGATGTCCGCCAGTTCCAGCCCGGCGTCAGCCATCGCGCGGTCCACCGCCTCCCGGCACAGCCCGGCCATAGAGACGTCCGGCCGCTTGCTGCGGTGGTGCGTCTGGCCAGTGCCGAGCACCGCCGCCCGGTTCGCCGTCATCGCGCCTCCAGCACGCAGACGAGGTTCTGCTGCAGCGCGGGGCCGCTGGTCGCGTGTCCGAGCGAGCGGTCGGCTCCACCCGAGGACACAGCCCGCGCGGCATGCCCGATCCTGGCCAGTCCGGCCGCGAACATCGGATTACCCGCGAGGGCCCCGCCCGAAGGGCTGATCTGTACCGCGTCGCCGAGGCCGAGAGCTGCGCGGAGGATCAGCTCCTGATGCGTGAACGGCGCGTGCAACTCGGCCACGTCAACGCCCGCAGCGTTAGCCGCCGCGCCCGCCGCGGCCGCAGACGGCGCCACTGTCAAGTCACGCGATCCGAGCTGCCCAGAGTCGATCCGGTGCGCGAACCCGGTGATCCAGGCGGGGCGCTCGCACAGCTCACGCGCCCGGTTCCCGGCCGCGATGATGACCGCAGCCGCGCCGTCGGTGACCGGGGCGCAGTCGTGCGCTCGCAGCGGGTCGGCCACATACGGCGCGGCGAGCAGCTCGTCGACATCGGCAGACCCCGACAGCTGGGCCCTGGGGTTCGAGACGGCTGCGGCCCGGGACGCGACCGCGACTTGCGCCATTGCCCGTTCCGTCCAGAGGTTCTTATCGAGGCCAAGCCGTGCCTGCAGCGCGGCGATGCTCACCGAGTCCGGCCACAGCGGCGCCACGACATAAGGATCGAGCTGCAGCGCGAGGACGCGCCGCAAATCCCCCGCCGACGACTTGCCGAAGCCGTAAGCGAGCGCGACGTCGGCGTCGCCCGTGAGCACCTTGACCCACGCCTCATACAGTGCCCAGGCGCCATCCATCTCGACATGCGATTCCATGACGGGCGGGAACGCGCCGATCGCGTCGACGGCCGACACGAACGAGAACGCCCGGCCAGCCAGGTAATCCGACGAGCCCGAGCACCAGAAGCCGATGTCGTCCTTCGTGAGCCCGGCCTCGCCGAGCGCCTCAGCGAAGACCGGCACCAGCATCTCCACGCCGTTCGTGGTGCCGTCGGTGCGGCGCACGTTCGGCGCCTCGGCGAATGCGACTACAGCGACGTCACGCATGAAGCGGCCGGTCCCTCACAGGTGGTGGGCGTAGGACTCGTACGGCGCGTCGGGCTCGCCCGATGGCTCGAAGTGACTGATGTTCTCCGCCGTAGTCCCCCACTCCTCCGTTGGCCGCCACACCGCCCGGACCCGCATGCCCATCCGGACGTCCTCGGCGTCGCAGCCGAGGATCAGGTGCTGGAACGGAATGTCGGCGCCGTCCAGCAGGACCGACGCGGCCACGTAGGGCACGGGCACCCGCTGGCCCTGGAACGGCACGTTCACCACGCAAAACGTTGTCACTGTGCCGGTGTCCGCCAGCTCGACGTCGGTCGCCGTCGGTACCCCGCAGGTCGGGCACGCGCCGCGCGGCGGCACGTAGACCTTCCCGCAGGAGGGGCAGCGCTGTCCGATGACCTTCCCTTCGGCGAGCGCCCGCAGATAGCGGCTCTCCTCCGCCGACGCGCTGTGCTGGTAGTGCAAGCGGACCGGGGTAATGAGCGTGCCCGTTTCGTCACCTGGGAGGGGAACGGGCTCGCTGGCGGCCGGTGCCGCAATCGAGGTCGCGGCGTCGCCGGCGGGCTCGAAGCACTCGATGTCGGTGATGCGCCCGGCCGGCTCGGCAGCCCAGCGCGGGGTAACCCGCATGCCGGTCCGCATCAGGCTCGCGTCTCCTGGGTCAACCGCGTGCAACAGCGCGGTGTCGGCGCCGTCGAGCTGGATGAGCGCCCAGGCGAAGGGACGGTCCAGCGGCTGGCCCTCACCCGGCGCCGGCTGCCAGGACCAGGTCAGCACTACGCCGGTCGGGCCGACCTCAACCAGCTCCTGCGGCGGCGCGAAGGTGACCGGGTCGTACTCCGCCGGTGGCACGCGCACACGGCCGTCGGCGCTTCGCGAGCCCAGCATGCGGCGCTGCGACAGGCCTTGCATGAACCGGCCGAGCACCGGACCGAGCGACCGCGTGTAGTCGAAGCTGATCTCCAGCGGCGCGCTGAGGGGTGCTGAGGCAGGCCCCTCGCGGAGCGAATCGGTAGGCACGGGCACGGATGAAAGTGAAACACGTTCTAGCTGACCGCGCCAGGCAGGGGCCGATTCCCGGCCAACAGTTGGCCGCCGCTGTCAGGGCAAGTGCTTCCAGCGCCCCTCGGAGATGACCTCGACGGTGCCGTCGGCCACCTTGATCGCCGTCTGGTCGTCGATGACGTAGGCCGGGCCGCCGATCTCGGTGGCCCAGCGCTCGGCATCGGCCATGGTGTTCTGCGGGAAGACGTCTAGGTGCGGGAAGATCGAGAAGTCGACGACGCCGAGGGTGCGGTCGTCCGCCGCGGACGGCCACTCCACGAAGTAGGAGCCGATCCGGGGCGTCATCACCATGCTCCCGGCGCTCACCCCCACCCAGACCGTGTCGGGCAGGGACGGCAGGAGGTCGGCCAGCCCGGACTCTTGCATCCAGTGGCACAGGTACGTCGCATCGCCGCCGTCGACTAGCAGGACATCGGTCTCTCGGACCCAGGGCACCCAGCGCTCCGCGCCGATCGTGGGCAGTGCGGTCAGCTCGAGGACACCGAGCGACGCCCAGCCCAGACCGGACAGGTGCCGGAAATCGGGCTCGGCGGCTACGAGGCCCCGCACCGATGTCGGACCGCACATCGGGTGACCCCATTGTGCTGTCGGGATGCAGAGGGCGTGGCACTCGGTGATCGGTTTGCCGAGCAGGTCGACCAGCCCAGTGCCGATGCTCGGGTTCGTGACGCCGCCGGACGTGAGAAGAAGCTTCAACATGCCTCCGATTCGAGTGCCATGGACTGATGTAGCGTACAGACCGCCACCACCGCAGGACTAATGGCTGCTGCTGAATGGGGGCAAAACTATCGCGCCAGGTCGCTCGCTCCAGAGATCAGCTCGAACTGCTGACCGCACTCGCCTGCAGCTCGGCGGCACCGCGCCTAGTACAGCAGATGGTGCCTGATCAGTTCCGCAAGGACCAGGCCGACGACCGCGGCGAGAAGCAGCCAGACCGCGATAACGCCGATGCGTGACACTACGACCAGGTGGAACCGGACCAACCGGTCCGCGGCCCTGGCCTCGGCGCGTGCGGCGGCCTCGCGCTCTTCCCTGGTCAGTTCCGGCGGGCCCGGCGGGACGGGGAGCAGATATCCGCCGCGTCGCCCGACCTTGCCGACTCTCCGCCATCTGGGGGCGTCAGCCGGTTCCGGGCGGTACGACGAGGCTTGGGGCTTGCCTGCCTCCCCCATCGCTACCTCCCGGGCAGAGAGCGCCTGATCGCTCCATTATGCGCCGGATCAGCGGACGGCCGTCCGGCGCACTAACGAGGGTCGTCGTCCTCGAAATCCTCGTCATCTTCCCCGAGGTATCGAAAGCCGGGTGCTAGCGAGCGCACCGCTTGTGACCGGGTCACTGCGGCGGTGAAAACGAGCGCGGTCGCCATGATTGCCAGCCCCGCCCCCACCAGGATGAACCAGGTACCAACCGGATGGCTGCCAGCAGCACCTGCGAGGCCGACCACTCCGGCTACAAGACCGACAGCCTGCACCGCGGCCACAGTTTGCAGCACCTGACGCGCGTGTTTCGTCAGACCGCCGCTGAACGCGACAAGGACCACCGACAGGACCGGCGGTGCTATGACGATTGCGCCAGCGAACTACGGCGCATCGGAGACTGGCTGATCACTCATCTTGTCCCCGTTCCGGTAGAAACATGCGACAACGGCATTGTCGTATTCCCCGTGCTGTCTGTCACACCGCAAGCCTTGCTAGACCTCGCCGGCGAAAGGTCTTCGTGCGCCGCGCGACCTCTCAATCCCAGTCCGGAGTTGATCCTGCGCTCCTGCAGGTACGAGGATGTGCTGTGCTCCCATCCCTAGCGCTGCAGGTTCCGAGAGTCGCGTGCTGCTTACCTGGGATCCTTTGCAGGATCGCGGACGATGTGGCTCGCCAGGTGTGCAGCGGCTGGGAGGGACAGGCATCCTGCTGCACGCCGCGGACAACCGAGGGGGTGCTTAGCCTCCATGGGCGACGGATCATCTGCGAGCCGTGGCGGCCTTGACGTCATCGTGGTAGGAGCAGGTGTCGGCGGAGCCGCAGCGGCTGTCTCGCTTCGGCTGGCTGGTCACAAGGTGACGGTGCTAGAGCAGGCTAGGGAGCAGGCGTCAGCAGGGGCGGGGATTCAGCTGGCTCCGAACGCGACTCGCATCCTGGCGCAGTTCGGAGTCGCTGAAGCGCTGGCGGCAGACGCGCTGGTGCCGCAGCGGATCGTGCGCAGGTCCTGGCGGGACGGGACGGTCCTCGGTGAACGCCCGCTGGGCGATGCCGTCGCCGTCCGCTACGACGCGCCGTTCTGGCATGTTCACCGCGCCGACCTCCACACGGCGCTGATGTCGGCGGCGACCAGACCCAGCGGGCCGGGATATGCAGCAACTTTCCGCTTCGACGCGGAGGTCAGCGGCCTGCATGTCGGCGGGACGACGCCCGAGGTGGTCACCAGCCGGGGTGAGAGCTACCGAGGTGACCTTGTCGTCGGCGCCGACGGCGTCCACTCGAAGCTCAGGACGCTGCTGTTCGGTGGTGGGAA
>Ga0126373_10003030_pt1 | contig 12455 bp, 7 predicted proteins | sample PanSoiMetPlot_11_FD_92545 | JGI IMG/M metagenome (GOLD analysis project Ga0126373, IMG submission 92545) | Tropical forest soil microbial communities from Panama - MetaG Plot_11 | ecosystem: Environmental > Terrestrial > Soil > Tropical forest > Bulk soil | place: Panama | collected 2016-02-17
AACTCGCGTAGCGCACGCACTCATGACGGTGCTGAAAAAGTAAGCTCACGTTACATTGAACAGGACAGGCCGTCTTTGTTATATGCGCGGCCAGGATATCTCGCAAAGCTCGATGTTTGTTATCTGTCTTGTGAAGACATGGTGCCTATGGATCATCCGTTTGCGGGAGGTCCGAAAGCAAGACGATGAGTGCCTGGGAGCAATTTGCGGCAAACTGGCTCGACTATACTCGGGCCTAGATCGGCCCTCGATTGCTCCGGAGCGGCTGCTGCGAGCACTGTTATCGCAGATGTTGTACGGCATTCGTTGCGAGCGGTTGTTGATGGAGCAGTTGCAATACAATTTTCTGTTCCGCTGGTTCATCGGGCCGAATCTGGAAGATCGGGTCTGGGACGCAATCGTGTTCAGCAAGAACCGGGATCGGTTGTTGGAAGGGGATGTAGCGCGCTGGTTCTTCCAAGCGGTGTTGGAACAGATGCGGCAACAAGGCTTGCCGAGCGATGAACATTTTTCGGTGGACGGGACCCTGATCGAGGCCTGGGCCGGCGAAAAGAGTCTTCAGCGGCGGCAGGATCCTCCTGCGGGGGGCAGCGGAGCGCGCGGAAAGATGTTGCTGCATGATCTGTTTGCTTCGCGCACCGATCCGGAAGCGCGCAAGTTCAAGAAGAGCCGGTATGGGGATGCGAAACTGTCGCATCTGATCCACGTGCTGATGGACAACCGTCACGGTGCAGTGGTCAATTGTTGTGTGACCGCAGCCGCGACCGGTGCGGAGCGGAAAGCAGCAATCCAGATGCTTCGAATATGGACCGAAAACTCAGCCGCGCCACCCTGGGCGCTGACAAAGGCTTCGATGATCAGAGGTTTGTCAGTGAGGTTCGCCAACGCGGCCCCACGCCTCATGTAGCCCAGTTTGAATGTCGAACCTCCAGCCTCGATCGACGCACCACTCGTCATCTCGGCTATCAACGAAGCCTGGGCCGGCGAGCGCGGATTGAGCAGATCTTCAGTGGGTTGAAGAACGTGGCCTTGATGCCCGTCACCGGGGCCATCGCAAGTCAGAATGGCTGATCAGTCTGGCGGTGAGCACTTACGATCTCATCCGAATGCGGAAACTGGTCCCACAGCCAGCCTGATTCCGCAGATTCGGGATTGTGCCAGCCCGAGTTTGGCGTTCACAAGATACAATCCGCATTCCTAAGAAGCAATCATAGAGCGGACCGCCGCGCTCTAAGTTACTTTTTCAGCACCGTCACTCGTGCGTGCCGCGTTCACACTCGTGTGAACGCCTGGGGCCTCAATACGACCCAGGCGTCGGCAAGATTGCCGACGCGGCGCGCTGAAGCGTGCGCCACAAATGCCTTACTGCAGCGGCAGATCGCTCTGCCCGTTCGCGCCGTTACCGGTGGACGGTTCTTCGTCCGGAATCACGGATGCGGCGGCAACCTGATCGCCCTCCTCCATGCGAACCAAGCGCACGCCCTGCGTGGATCGGCCGGCCTGCCGGATCTCGCTCGATTCGAGCCGAATGATTTTGCCGTCGCGCGTGATAATCATCAGGTCGGTATCCTCTTTCACCGACAAAATTGCGACCACCTTGCCAATCCTCGGCGTCACCTTCATATTGATCACGCCTTTGCCGCCGCGCGCCGTCAGGCGATATTCTTCGAGCTCAGTGCGCTTGCCAAACCCGCTCTCTGATATCGAAAGAATCAGGCCTTCCTTCTCCACCACTTCGGCGCCGATGATGTAATCGCCCTCACCCAGATCCATGGCGCGCACGCCACGCGCCGGACGTCCCATGGCGCGCACATCCGACTCGTGGAAGCGAATCGCCTTGCCTTCATGCGTGCCAAGGAAGATGTAGTTCTCGCCGCCGGTGAGTCGCGCGCCTAGAAGTTCGTCGCCTTCATCCAGCGACAGCGCAATGATCCCGCGCGACATTGGGTTGTCGAACTCAGTCAGCTCGCATTTCTTGATCACGCCCTGTTTAGTCACCATCACGATGAACTTGCCGGGAACGAAATCCTTCACCGGGAGGAAAGTCATCACGGCCTCGTCCGCCTGGAGATTGCAAAGACTCGATATGTGCTTGCCCTTGCCAGTAGTGCCGGCATCCGGGATCTCGTAAATCTTGAGCCAATAGACGCGGCCCTTGGTGGTGAACACCAGCAGATAGGCGTGCGTGGACGCGACTACCAGATGTTCGACCACATCCTCCGTGCGCGTCCCCATGCCGATACGACCCTTGCCGCCGCGCGATTGCCTGCGATAGGTGTCGACCGCTGTGCGCTTCAGATATCCGCCGTGCGTCACCGTGACCGCGACATCCTCCACCTGGATCAGATCTTCCAGATGAATCTCGCCCGTGTCTTCGATCACCTGCGTGCGCCGCTCGTCGCCAAATTCCTTCTGAACGTCATTCAGCTCCTGCACGATCACGCCGCGCAGCCTCTTATCCGACCCCAGGATCTCGAGATATTCTGCAATTTCTTTCTGAATCGCGACCAATTCATCGAGAATCTTCTGGATTTCCATGCCGGTTAGGCGCTGGAGCTGCAGCTCAATGATGGCCTGCGCCTGCTTTTCCGTGAAGCGACCCGTCGCCCCTGGCGCTACCCCCGCCACGCTCTTGGCGTCCGTGGGGGCGTCGAACTCCATTAACCTGTCGCGCGCCTCTTTGGGTGTTTTCGATGCACGGATCAGCTTGATCACGGCGTCCAAATTCTCGAGCGCCCGCTTGAACCCGAGCAGAATGTGCTCGCGCTCCCGGGCCTTCCGTAACAGATAGTCGGTGCGCCGTCGTACAACATCGATGCGGTGATCGATGAAACGCCTCAGAACATCCGCTAACCCCAGCTCGCGCGGCTGCCCGTTCACGATGGACAGCATGATCACGCCGAAGTTGGTCTGAAGCTGGGTGTGCTTGTAGAGATTGTTGAGGATCACTTCGGCTTGTTCGCCGCGCTTCAGCTCGAAGACGATGCGCATGCCGTCGCGATCGCTTTCGTCGCGAATTTCGGAAATCCCCTCGATTTTCTTCTCATTCACCAGCGCTGCAGCCGATTCGATCAGCCGCGCTTTGTTGACCTGATAAGGAATCTCGGTGACTACGATGGCTTCGCGATCCTTGCCCATGCTTTCGGTCGCGGCCTTCGCTCGCAGCTTCAAGGTGCCGCGGCCCTTGGTGAAATAGTCCAGGATACCTTGCCGGCCGAGAATGAATCCGCCGGTGGGAAAATCCGGCCCCTGAACCAATTTGACGATCTCGCTCAGATGCGTGTCCGGCTTTTGCACAAGCTGGATGGTGGCGTTGATGATCTCGGTGAGATTGTGCGGCGGAATATTGGTCGCCATGCCGACCGCGATACCCGACGAACCGTTGATCAATAAATTCGGAACGCGCGTTGGCAAAACTTCCGGCTCGAACTTCCGCTCATCGAAATTCGGGCGAAAATCGACCGTTTCCTTGTCGAGGTCCTCCAGCAGGGCCGTGTCGATGCGCGACAGCCGCGCTTCTGTATACCGGTACGCCGCCGGCGGGTCGCCGTCAACGGAGCCGAAATTCCCCTGCCCGTCCACCAGCGGATAGCGCAGCGAAAAATCCTGCGCCATGCGAACCAACGCGTCGTAAACTGGCGCATCGCCGTGCGGATGGTAATTGCCGAGCACTTCACCGACGATGCCCGCGCATTTGCGATACGCACGGTTGAACGTCAACCCCATCTCCGACATCGCGTAGAGAATCCGCCGGTGAACGGGCTTCAAACCGTCGCGAATATCGGGCAGAGCGCGGCCGATGATCACGCTCATCGCGTAGTCGAGATACGACCGGCGCATCTCGTCTTCGATATTGATCGGGATCAAATTGTTCTTGCCGTCGGCGCCGAGCGGTATTTGAGAGCCGCCGCCCACGGGCGTTGGCGGTACGTTCGGATCTTCGGGATTCGCCAAAGGTTAACTCCTTGAAAACACAGGGCGAGGGCGCCTGAGAACTTGCGTGAGTCGCAAACGTTATTTTACCAGTTGGCGAGGCGGATCACCAGCTCGCGAGAGGCCAACTCCGATGCGCCGGTTCATCACTACAAGACTCAATTCCCCTCGATTAAACTGACCCGAAGAATGGTCTGGGCAGCACCATTCCCCGGATCGAGATCCCGCGCTTTCTTGGCGAAAGTCGCGGCGTCAGTGTACTGCTCGAGCTTCAAATAACAAAGCGCAAGATTCGAATACGACTTCGGATCCGGCGGACCGATGTCGATCGAAGCCTGAAATTGGGTCATGGCCTCCTGAAAACGGTTCAAACGCGCATACTGCGCGCCCAGGTTCACGTGCGCCTCGCGAAAGTTCGGATCCAGCCGGACGGCGAGTTCCAACTTCTCGATCGCTTTCGCGATGTCATGAAAGTGAGAAAACTGTTCGGCTTCGGAGAAGGGGCGCAGAGCTTTCTTCGATGGTTGATGCCGCAGTTGTTGGACGGAAACGACTCCGGAGATCGGACGCGATTCCGGACGCGAGGGCAGCTCCACTGTCAGCGGTCCGGTATACGCGTTCACCTGCACACGCGTTTCATAGAGCGGATCGCCGCCAGGTTGAGCGAGTACCTGCAATAGGTACAACCCAGGGGCAATGCCGTCGACGGTGAAGTGCCCCTCGGAATCGGTACTTACTCGGCTGCTCGCGCCGGACGAATCCATCGGTCTTAAGTCGATAAACAGACGGTCGGTATCCGCCAAACGTGCGGCGCGGACTTCTCCGCTTACGCTGACTCCTCCGGAAGGTTCCAGAAATTGAGCAAGAGTACAAATCGGAAACAAAAATATAACAAGGCACTTACTGGACACAGTTCTCTCCTCGGGTATTTAGCTTGGATATTTCCGAACAGACGGGGGGAAACTGAGCCTACGTAGACTCTAGCAGTTATTGGAAAATCACCACGCGTCTTCACTCCAATCAATAATTTCTATGTGACGGATGCGCGACGAGTTTCGGAGTAGTTACCGGTTCAGGATCAGTATCCCGCCCCGCCGGTTTTCCGCGCGACCATCGGGCGGTACCATTCGACTCCTTCGGGCGAAAGGGCTCCATGGCTCGAAAAAGTCAGCCGCGATTCGTCGATTCCGTAGTCCCCGGTCAGCACATGCGGCAGACTCAGACCGCATGCGGCGACAACTCCATTGCTTAAACGGCGATTATGAATGGGAAGTGAATCAGCATGTCCCGCCAACTCCACTTTGTTATCCGATTGGCGTAATGCAGTGGCGATTTCGGCGATAATCGGCTGGGCCGACGGGCTGATGCGGTTATCGCCCGAACTGAAAAGGACAGTTTGCCGAAGCGTGATCAGCAGCCCCCGCGATTCGAGCTGTGCGTCGAGGCCTTGCTGCTTCAGGCGATCCGCGATGCGAGCGAGCCCGTCCGCCTCCCCTGCCGCTCTGCTATGCGCAGCTCGGTTTCAAAAACCGTGCGTATCTCCGCGCGATCTGTCAGTTCGAGCCCGATTTGAAGACCCTTCCGCAAAAATCGATCTTCGATCTTCGGCAGGTACAACTCGAGCGCAGCCAAACCACGCCGCCTGACGCGCGCGCATTCCGTGATTTGTTCGATCAGCGCTTCCGGATCGGCGTCGGACGCTGCCAGAAGGTCCAAGCAACGGCGCGCCGAATAAATAGTGCATTCCGAGGCGTCGTGACCAGTGTGATTCAGAGCGTTCCCCCTAAAACGACGACGCGCCCGTGGGCTGAAGAAAGTAGGAAAGCGCCACACCGGTGGTCGATATGCCAATCAGCGTAGCCCCGACCGCGATCAGCACACCAGCCAGCAATAATCCATCCAGACGCCGGCGCGCGGGCGTCTCTGCGCGGACACATCACTTACTTGCCGCCTGTCGAGAACTGCTGGTGAAGTCGACAGTGTTGCCTCTAGGCGCTAAGAGAGCACACGCGTTGCCAGCGATAAAACTTTGCGAACCAACGCCAGACGCACCGGCCTATCGAGACAAGATATTGCCTCGCGTTAACTTTTTGCCGCCCCAGCAGCCTGAATCACGCCGCGGCACTCCCCCAGGCCGATGCGCCGAAACCCTCTCGCTTCACAATACCCGCGCAGGATCACTTCGTCGCCATCTTCTAAGAAACTCCGCTGCTCGCCGGAAGCTAGACGAAACGGATCGGCACCGCGCGACGTGATCTCTAGCAAGCAGCCACGATTTTCGCGATGCGGCCCCGATACAGTCCCGCTCCCAATCAAGTCGCCCGCACGCAACGGACATCCGTTTGACGTGTGATGCGCGATCATCTGCGCGAGCGTCCAGTACATCGCCGAAAAATCACCCTGGCTGATGCGCACTGGTTCCCTCATCGATCGCGTCCGCAGCCAGGCCTCTAGCGTGATGCGAAACGCGGTCTGGCCAACAGGCGCAAGATGCGGGAGCGGTCGGGGATCGGACTCGCCCCGAGGCGGCCCAGGCGCGCGGAACGGCTCCAAAGCGTTGAGCGTTACGACGAACGGAGAAATCGACGTCGCGAAATTTTTCGCCAGAAAAGGCCCGAGCGGTTGACCTTCCCAGGCCTGGATGTCGCGCGCCGACCAGTCGTTCAACAGGCACACGCCCGCCAGATGATCTTCTGCTTTTGCGATCGGAATCGGATCGCCCATCGCGTTACCCGGTCCAAGAAACACCCCCAATTCCACTTCGTAATCCATCATGCGGCAAGGCGCATAAACGGGCGGGCCGGATGGGCTCGCGACAATTTGGCCGCTCAGCCGGCCCACCGGCGTTCCGCTCACCACCACCGACGACGCGCGCCCATGATACGCCACGGGCAGCCATTTGTAATTCGGAAGCAGAGGATTGTCAGGACGAAACAGACGGCCGACATTTATCGCGTGATCGAGAGACGCGTAGAAATCGGTGTAGTCCGGGATCTCGCACGGGAGCAACAGATCCACACTGGCGATCTGAACCAAGTCCCGATCCGCTCCTGGCGTGTACTTCGCCAGGAAAGCGCTCGCGCGCCGCCGCAGTTCGGTGCGAGTCGCTCGCGGCATCGCGAGAATCTGAGCGAAAGCTGGAAAACCGAGTGCTTCCCCAGCATCCAGCAGCATATCACCGATCGCGATTCCAACTCGCGACTGCTCCTCGCCGCGATGCCGGAACGTCGCGTAAGGAAGATTCTGAATCGGAAAATCCGTACCCTCGCGATTGGCTGATTCCACCCAGCTCGCGAGTTGTGGATCGTGAGTCGCATCGATCATGCCAATCATCCCGGGTCGCGCAAATCAGCCACCGGCTCTTCGAACGAGCACGAGCCCAAGCTGTGGGCGAAGTTCGAAGTCGATCGCCGAGGCCTCAGTTTCGTTTAGGACAGCGACTAACATCCTCTCTTCCGGGCCGGACCAGGCAAACGCGGCCGCCAGTGACGATCAGGACATTTGTGTTCGTCATTTGAGGCAGAAGTCAGACGATCGCGAGCTGAGTCCCGGGACCAAGATCGAGCGAATCGGCATATTCGATATGGAGGACACGGCGCGGCCGGTTGATCGTCACCTTCGACGGTGCGTGAATGAGAAGCAGACGCTTAACGCGAGCGCCGCCTCGTGCTAACAGGCAATCGACTGACTCGCGCGTATTGACGAATTCAAGAACGGCATCGTCATTTAGGATGCCCGAACGGCGCGACCCCGAGATGACGCGCAGGGGGCCATTGTCAGACCCGCAATCGTCGAGGTGGATGCGCAACACGACAACGCCGCCGAGTGCGTCAGCACGTGCGCCCAACCTAGCGAGCCTAGGCGTTACGGCATCGCACTCGAAACCAGAGAATTCGCCCGATTCGATAGTGTAGCCTGCGCGGCTCACTGTTTGAACCGATTCTGAACGTGATCCTTGATCCAATGCTCGTCCCACCATTCCACCGGGTTAACCTGGACGCCGCCGACCTGCATCGAGTAGTGCAGATGGTCGCCGCCGGCGAGACCAGTCGAGCCGCTCTTGCCCATCACCTGGCCGCGTTTCACCATCCCGCCTTCCTTCACGCCGATCTCGCTCAAGTGGCCGTAGATCGATTGCAATGTATAGCCGTGATCCACCACTATGCAGTTGCCATAAATACCCAAGGGAGCGGCCCACACTACGCGGCCATCGTTGGCGGCGACCACCGGCGTGTGCGCCACCACCGCCAAATCGAAACCCAGGTGCACTTGCTGATCGACTTTCTTTCCCTTGTATATGTAGCTGCGAACGTCCGCGAACGCCGATTCCACTTGCGAATTGGCGAGTTGCAAGAACGATTGCGTCCACAGAAACTTCGGCTCGCTCTTCAGGCGCAGATCGGCGAGAGTCCTGTTGTTTTCGACGCGTAACGCGCCGTTGATGTGGAGGAAGCGGGTCAGCAGGTCGCCGGAACTGTTCGGCTCAATCTGATTCACCACTTTTTCGAGAAACTTGTCATCGATCGCCAAATCGCGCGCGCGGAATTTTTTCGGGAAAATCTTGAACGAGAAATTCGCGGTTGCCTCGTTCCCGCCGGCGCCTGCGGCAAAGGCCATCGGCGTGGTGCTCGGCGGAGCATCCCAGGGATAGGCGAACAATGCAAGCCGCTGGCCCGGGGCGCCTGGCGAAGGAAAGCTGTCGAATCTCAAGTTGCCGACGCGGACACCCGCCTGCGCCCAATCGCCCGAGGGAGTGAGCAGGACCATTTCGGACCCGCCCTGATTGATGTAATGCTGAAATCCGTCCACCGAAAGAGAGGGCGGCCGAAGCACCACGTTCACGTCGGCTGCCAGCGTGTCGGTGGCGGCGCGCAGATCGTTCGACTCGGCTTCCACCACCAGCCGTGCCTTACCTTCCTTCAAATTGGGCGCTTTCTTCTTTCCGGCGGTGAAAACCACGTCCTGCGGCGCCTTGTCCTGCCGCCAAAAAAGAAAATGAGTAGGCGGCGTCTGAGTTTGGAGCAACAACGTAGAGGAGCCGTTTTGTTCTAATCGCGCGACGACGTGCCGCACACCGTGCGGATTGGTTATATGAACCGCGACGGGAGTTTCTTGGCCTATCGTCGTGGGCGGTTGCGCGAACGCAAGCCCCGTGTGCGAGGACACGCTCCAAAGGATCGTCAAGGGAGCGCAGACCAACACGACCACGATCGCGGCTGCGATCAGAAGCTTGTACATCCCTGTTCGGATCATAACAAGGATCAGCCGGCCGAGTTAACATTGAATTGTGGGCTTGCGGCTGCTTTTGCTCGCGTCGCTGACATTTTGCCTCGAAGCGGAGGACAAGTGGGTCAGCGTAAAGTCCGGTCCTTTCCAAATATTCACGATCGGAAACGATCGCGCGGCTCGCGAAAAGCTGGTGTACCTGGAGCAATTTCGTGAAACGTTGCGCGTGCTTCTCGGCAAAGACGATATGCGCCTCGTGTGGCCCATCGAGGTGCTGCTGTACAAAACTTCCCAGCAGATTCCCGCACTGAGCCCGCACTTTGCTTTGGCGCGCGACGCGCGGATCCTGACGCTTCCTGAAACCGGCCCGATTTCGGGTGAGACCATTAAAGAACTCGGGCGTCTTCTGGTTGCCGAAAACACCGCTGGTCTTGAGAAGCCGTTCGAGGAAGCGCTGATCAATCTGGTGGCGACGATCCAGGTGGACGGGCCCCACATCACATTGGGCGCGCCTCCTCCGGAAGCCGAACGAACACGTGAATGGGCGCTGCTGCATTACCTCGCTATCAAGCCCGAATATCTGGGGCGCACGCACGTGCTCCTCTCCACCCTTCAGCAGACTAGCGATCTGGAAGCGGCGTGCAGGAACGCTTTCGACAAGAGCGCGGCGGAGCTGACCGGTTGGGCGGATGCCGAGCTGAAGTCCGGCAGCTTTGCGACCGGCTCGATTTCTGGCCGCGCGATGAGCGTGCGCGACGGAAGGCTCGAGACGTTGACTCGCCAGGACTCCTCATTGCTGATCGCGGATCTGTTGTTCGCTACTCGATCTGCGAAGACGAGGAGTGCATACGAAGGCGTTGCAGGAGTTCATGCCGCTGAGGGCCAGGGATTGGAGGCGCTGAGCGAATCCAAGCGCGAGGAGGCGCGGGAATTCTTTGAGGGTGCGCTGAACAGCGATACCAAGTGCGCTCGTGCGTGGCTTGAGGCCGGAAATCTGGAATCGGACAAGTCGATCGCAGTCGTCGACTACAAGAAAGCTGCGAGCCTGAATCCGCGCTGGGCCGAGCCATACATTCAGATGGCGGATCTCGAATTCGATCCTGGGAAGCGCGGGGCCCTTCTAAAGAAAGCCGCTGAATTGGATTCGCACAATATCGAGCTGTGGGCAACTCTGGCGCGCGCCGAAACGGCGGCGAAGAACTTTCAGGAAGCGCAGAGGGCCTGGGGCGGAGCCGAACGGGCGGCGGCGAACGAAGAAGAGCGCGCGAAGATCCACCAAGTCCGGCTGCAATTGGATTCCGACCAAGTCACGATCGAGAAGACTGAGCGCAAGCGCGTCAAGGACGAGAAGGCCGAGGATCTCGCGCGCCTCAAGGCTGCGAGCGATGCCGCCATTCACGCCGCAGAAGACGAGGCGCGGAAGAGACTGAACGCCGACGGGGGCACGATACCGAAGAACGCGGTTCCGCTGGAAGAGTTAAAAAAGGGCCCCTCGGTCGACGGAGTTTTCCTGCGCTTGGAATGCTTTGGCAAGCAGGCGCGCATGGTGATCAGAGCTGACGACGGTAAGTCCGTCCAGCTCCTGATCCGTGATCCGAATGGAATTTCGCTCAGCGGCGGCAATGGCGACAAGACCTTCGGATGTGGCGCGCAATCGAACACACCTCGCGTGCATGTCGAATACGACACCAAGCCCGACGCAAAGCTGAAAACCACCGGCGATGTAACATTGATCGAATTCCGTTGAGGGCCTCGTTCAAGAAATTTCTCTTCGGTCTCCTCGGCAAAGATCCGGAAGCAGTCGTGGTTTCGTTCGCCACCGGCGATCGCGACCTGGCCGCGCGAATGTTCGCCGAGATTCAAAAGCTCGAGCCGCGGCGAAAACATTTTCTCGTCACGCCGGAAGAATTCAGCTCCTCGTCTACGCTGGGCATCTACGCCGCTCTGCGCAAACAGTTCCGCGCCTATCGCATCGGGCTGGCGCCTGTGCTGCTGGGCGACTCGCGCTTTCGGGCGTTGAGACGAGCGGCATTTCTTTTCGCGCCTCGCAAGATTCTCGCGTACAACCGCCGGCTGGAACGGCACCACCTGCGCCTCAGCACGTTCATCGGATCGTGCCTTTTTTTGTGCGGAGTTCCGCTGGACAGGATTTTCCTGCGGCCGAAATGGCTCGTGCCTTGGAAGCGCGATCGCTCCGTGTATCCGGCCGAAGTGCGCGAGATCGAAGGTCGCCCATTGTCTCCGCGGCGCAGACGAATCGGCGTCCTCAGTCCGTACTTTCCTTATCCGCTCTCGCATGGTGGTGCGGTGCGGATATTTCATTTGCTGCGCGAGATGTCGCAAGAGTTCGACGTCTTTTTGTTCGCCTTTCTCGACCAGGAAACCGAGGCTGACTTCAAGCCAGTGGAGGATCTCTGCGCGCGCTTGATTTTGGTTCGGAAAGCGCGCTACCGCGAGCCGCGCTGGTCGACCATCGAGCCACCGGAAGTGCACGAGTTCCGCTCGCCGGCGATGTTCGCAGCGGTCGAGCGCGTCAAGCGCGACTTCAGTCTGGAATTGGTGCAAGTGGAATATACCGCGCTTGCTCCCTATTGCGGCGACGTGCTGGTGGAACACGACGTCACTTTCGACCTCTACCGTCAGATCAATCCACGAAGCTGGGACTACAAACGCTGGCACCGGTTCGAAACCAAATTGGTGGAAAGGTATCGCAAGGTTATCGTGATGTCGGATCGTGACGCGGCGCAGCTTCGCACCGCCAACACAAAAGTGATTCCGAACGGAGTGGACCTGGCGCGATTCACGCCGGAGATGGAACGGCCCGGCGCCCGCCTGTTATTTGTCGGATCGTTCCGCCATTTCCCTAACATTGTGGCGTACCGCTTTTTCGTCGAGCAAGTATGGCCGAAGCTGCGCGAGCGAGTGCGGGGAATCGAGCTGACGGTAGTCGCCGGACCGGATCCGCTGACATACTGGCGCGAGCACACGGGATTGATCACTATCCCTCCTGACGACCGCATTCGCATGCTCGAATTTGTGGCCGACGTGCGGCCTTTGTACGTCGCGGCAAACTTGGTACTGGTGCCGACGCTGGTCTCCGCCGGCACGAACCTCAAAGTTCTGGAAGCGCTGGCGATGGAGCGCGCCGTGGTCTCTACGCAGTCGGGCTGCGCCGGACTCGGACTCGAACATATGAGCAATATCTGGATCGCAGACGGCGCGGACGCCTTCGGTCACGCCGTCGAGACGCTACTCGCAGATCGCGAGCTTCGCGAAAGGCTTGCCGCGAACGGTCG
>Ga0126373_10003032_pt1 | contig 12450 bp, 11 predicted proteins | sample PanSoiMetPlot_11_FD_92545 | JGI IMG/M metagenome (GOLD analysis project Ga0126373, IMG submission 92545) | Tropical forest soil microbial communities from Panama - MetaG Plot_11 | ecosystem: Environmental > Terrestrial > Soil > Tropical forest > Bulk soil | place: Panama | collected 2016-02-17
CAGAAGACCCAGGAAGCAGCTCAGGAAGGCAAGGCCAGGCTCGACCAGGCGCAGGCGAACCGGCGGGCCGATATGCTGCTGCGCCAGCTCGGCGCGGCGGTGTTCGCCGACCGCACCGGCCGGGGCACGGCTGACACGCAGGCCACCATCGATCAGCTGGTCAGCGCGATTTCGGCACACGAGAGCGAGAACGGCCTGAACCTGAACCAGGCCACCGTTCCGCCGCCCGGCTCGCCCCCTGACCAGCCAGGAGCGACACCAGGCCAGGGCACGTGGTCCGCGCCGCCGGGGGGCGGCCCTTCCTCCGGCTCTCAGGAGACGCCAGGCGGCTTCCCGCAGTCGGGTCAGACGTTCTTCCCGCCGCCTGAGGACTGATACCGGCCAACGGCCGGAAACGCGGGCTGCGTCCTAAGCGGCACGCGGCCCCTGCGGCGGTGTGCTGAGCGGCTGCATGCTGGGCAGTGGTGTGCTGGGCCGCGGTCGATGGCGGCCTCCCGGCGGCACTCCGGCCAGGCCGATGCGGAGGCGCCAGTCCGGCATCGGTGTTCAGCCGCTGGAACAGTGTCACCGCCTCGGCCTGATCCCAGAGAACGGCTGACTCGCCGGTCGGCGTCTGGTAGTCGGCACTGGCGATCGGCACGGTGGTGAACGCCACGCGGCCCGGCTTGACCTCACGGAGCTCGTTCGCCAGCTCGGTCACGTTGAGGCCCTGGTCGACCGTGACCGCGGCGGTTATCGAGGACACCACCTGCCGCAGCCTTACCGGGTCCGCGAGCACTCCTGACGCGGTCGCCTGCGCGTACAGCGACGCCAGGATCTGTTGCTGGTCGGCGATCCGTGCCAGGTCAGAGGTGGCGAACGAATGCCGGTCGCGGGCGAACTTCAGGGCCGTCACGCCGTTGACGTGATGGGGGCCTGCTGACAGGTGCAGGCCGCTCTCGCTGTCATCGACCGCGAACGGGAGGCAGACGTTGACCCCGCCGAGCGTGTTGATAACGCGCACGAAGCCTTCGAAGCTGACCTCGACATAGTCGTTGATGTCCAGGCCAGTCGCCTGCTCGACGGTGCTCACCATCAGCCGGGGCCCGCCCAGCCCGTAAGCGGCGTTGATCTTGTTCATGCCGTAGCCGGGAATGCTCACCCACGAGTCGCGCGGCAGGCTCACCACCTGCATGCTCTGCCGGTCAGCCGGAATGTGGATGACCATCATCGTGTCCGAGTTCGCGCCAGTCACGCTTCCGACGTGCAGCCCCAGCTGCTGCTGGCGGGTCAGACCGCCGCGCGAGTCCACGCCTGCGAGCAGGATGTTGACGGGCCCGCTGACGGGCGTTCCCGACGTGCCAGCATCAAGCCTGCGCAGGCTCGAGCTGAGGTAGCCGGTCGCCATCCATGCGATGCCCGACACCAGGAGGGTGACGACGGACATCGCGCCCAGGGCCGTCAGCAGCAGGCGCTGCCGCCGGGCGATCCGATTGTTGGTGACGTGCTCGAGGAACCGGCGCTGGGCGGCGCTGTAGTTGGGCGCGGACGGATCTGCGGCACCGGATATGCCGTCCTGCCCAGTCTGGTTCTTGTCCGCCGCCATCAGCCTGCTGTCAGCCTTCGCTCTCACCCTCGCCTGGATAAGGCTTTCCCGCGCGGTTCGCCATAACCGCCGCGACGCGACCCTCCGCTATGCGTTTTACCTGCTGTTATCCGGGTCGATGCCAGCGGATGACCGGCGTGCACGGCGACCTAGGGCAGTGACAGCGGGCGATCAGCGGGGTATCATGAAGTAAGTTACTGACGAGTAGCACTGGTCAGTAGCTTGTGCGCGGCAGCGGACAAAACCGCTAGGGAGGGGCCCCATGGGACACTTCAGGAGCAACCTCAGGGACATCGAGTTCAATCTCTTCGAGGTGCTGAAGCGGCAGGACCTGATGGGCGCCGAGCCGTTCGGCGAGGTCGATGAGGAGACAGCGCGCGGCATCCTCGACGAGGTCAACCGGCTCGCCCTCGGCCCCGTGGCCGAGTCGTACGCGGCGGCAGACCGCAACCCTCCCGTCTTCGATCCGGCGACGCACTCAGTCCAGATGCCGGAGGAGTTCAAGAAGTCCTACCAGGCATTCGTCGACGCCGAGTGGTTCCGCCTCGAGCTTCCGCCCGAGCTCGGCGGCACGAGCGTGCCCCGCTCGCTGGCGTGGTCGGTCGCCGAGCTGATCCTCGGCGCGAACCCGGCTATCTGGATGTACTCCACCGTCGGCTCGTTCTCGAAGGCGCTGTGGCTGCTGGGCACCCCGGCTCAGAAGAAGATGGCCGAATTCGCGGTCGAGCACCGCTGGGGCTACACGATGGTGCTGACCGAGCCCGACGCCGGGTCGGACGTCGGCGCGGGCCGGACGAAGGCCGTCCAGCAGAGCGATGGCACCTGGCACCTCGAGGGCGTCAAGCGCTTCATCACCAGCGCAGAGCACGACCTGACCGAGAACATCCTGCACGTCGTGCTGGCCCGGCCTGAGGGGGCGGGACCCGGCACCAAGGGCCTGTCCATGTTCCTGGTACCGAAGTACCTGGTCAACCCCGATGGGAGCCTGGGCGAGCGTAACGGTGTCTCGGTGACCAACGTCGAGCACAAGATGGGCCTGAAGGCCTCGACCACGTGCGAGCTGACGTTCGGCGCCGAGCAGCCAGCGGTCGGCACGCTGATCGGCGACGTGCACGACGGCATCCGCCAGATGTTCATGATCATCGAGTTCGCCCGGATGATGGTCGGGACGAAGGCCATCGCAGCGCTGTCCACCGGTTACCTCAACGCTCTCGACTACGCCAAGACCCGGGTTCAGGGCGCTGACCTGACCCAGATGACGGACAAGACCGCACCGCGGGTCACGATCTTGAAGCATCCGGACGTCCGGCGCGGCCTCCTGCTGCAGAAGGCGTACGCCGAGGGCATGCGCGCGCTCGTCATGTACACGGCGAGCCAGCAGGACTCCATCCAGATCGCCGATGCACGCGGCGAGGACCACACGCTGGCATCGGCGCTGAACGACCTGCTGCTCCCGGTCGTCAAGGGCGTGGGCTCCGAGCGCGGGTATGAGCTGCTGGCCCAGTCGCTGCAGACTCTCGGCGGCTCCGGCTACCTGCAGGATTACCCCATCGAGCAGTACATCAGGGACGCCAAGATCGACAGCCTGTATGAGGGCACGACCGCGATCCAGGGCATGGACCTGTACTTCCGCAAGATCGTCCGCAATCAGGGCGCCGCGTTCAGCTACCTGCTGGAGCAGGTGCGCGAGTTCGCAGCCGCGGAGGCAGGAAACGGCCGGCTCAAGACGACTCGGGCAGCCGTGGCGCGCGCGGCCGACAACGTCGAGGCCATGGTCGGCGCGATGAACGGCTTCCTCGGCACCAGCCTGGAGCGGGCACCGGAGATCTACCGGGTCGGGCTCAACACCACCAGGCTGCTGCTCGCCCTCGGTGACCTCGTGGTGGGCTGGCTGCTCGGTCAGCAGGCCGAGATCGCGCTCGCGCGTCTCGATGAGGGCGGTCTGTCGACCGCTGACGAGGCTTTTTACCAGGGCAAGCTCGCCGCCGCCGGATTCTTCGCCGCCACCGTGCTGCCTCGCCTCGCAGCGGAGCGCGAGATCGTGGAGGCGACCTCGCTGGACGCGATGGAGCTACCGGAAGAGGCGTTCTAGCCGCTTCCCCTCGATGCCGGGGGGCCGCCCGCGATCCTCTCCCCTGAGGCGGGCGGCCTCTCGCCAATGGCGTGAAGGGACACCTGCGGCCCCTAGAAGGGCACCGATGTTACCTTTGTAGCCCTTTCGGGCCGGGCGAAGCGTGTATATAAGGGCGAGAACCCCTTGACCGCAAAGGAACCCGCCGTGCCCGTTGCCGCGCTTCTTGAGTTCCGCTTCAAGCCCGAGATCCTCGACCAGGTGCCCGACGCCATATCAAAGACACTCGCCGTCACCAGGAAGTTTGACGGCTGCCAGCGCATCGACGTCCTCGTCGACAGCGACGATCCGAGCCGCTATCTGCTGGTCGAGATCTGGGATTCGATGCAGCACGACACGGCGTACCGCGAGTTCCGTGCCAGTCCCGGCGGCGCCTCCGAGCTCGGGCCCCTGCTGGCGGCCCCGCCGGTTCTGATGTACTACACGGCCACCGACATCTGACCTGCGCGGAGCGGTCAGACTTCGTACTGAACCGACGCGCGGACCTTGGCGTGCGGCCGGCTGAGCCGCCCGATGATGTCCTGATGGCCCGGATGGTCGCGGTAGCCGAGGTAGCTCTCGGTGTCCTCGAAGTCCGCGACGACAGCGAAGTCGAAGTTTCCCTCGACCAGCCCGAGGTCCGGGCCGGCGTGGTACGACAGCAGGCCCTTGAGCGTGGGCGCCAGCGCGGTCAGCTCGGCAGCGAACTGGCGCTCCAGTTCGTCGGTCATCCCCTCGTCCCAGGTGAACAGCACCACGTGCCGAATCATCGGACTCCCTCGCTTCTCAGGACCAGGCCAGTATGCGCAGCGGATCGGTCAGCATCGCGCCCACATCCCGCAGGACCGCCGACCCCAGCTCGCCGTCGACGATCCGGTGGTCGAACGACAGCGCCAGCGTGCACACCTGGCGCACGACCAGCTCGCCGTCGATCACCCATGGGCCCTCTCTGACCTGACCGAACGCGAGGTTTGCGGCCTCGCCAGGAGTGAGGATCGGGGTGCCGGAATCGACCCCGAAGACGCCGACATTGGTGATCGTGATGGTGCCGCCGGACAGGTCAGCGGGCGTTGCCTTGCCGGCCCGCGTGGTGCCTGTGAGCTGCTGCAGCGCCGCGGCCAGCGAAGGCAGGCCCAGCGTCTGCGCGTCCTTGACATTCGGCACGATCAGCCCGCGCTCGGTGGCGACCGCGATGCCCAGGTTGACGTAGTGCTTGACCACGATCTCCTGAGCGGCATCATCCCAGCTGGCGTTGATCATCGGATGCCGCCCGGCCGCGACGACCAGCGCGCGCGCCACCAGCAGGAGTGGCGAGACCCGGATGCCCTCGAACTCCGGCAGCGCGCGCAGCCGCGCGGCTGCCGCCATCGTCTCGGTGATATCGATCTGCAGGAACGTGGTGACATGCGGCGCGGTGAACGCGCTCGCCGTCATCGCGGCGGCCGTGGCCTTGCGCACACCGCGTACCGGGATGCGCTCCTCCCGCGGACCAGCCGAGGGTGCCACCTCCCGCAGGAAGGGAACGGGCTCGGTCGTGGTGACGGCCGCTGCCTGCTGGACGTCGTCACGGGTAATCGAGCCGTTGGGCCCGCTCCCGGTCAGCGCGGCTAGGTCGACGCCGAGGTCCCTGGCCATCTTCCTGACCGGTGGCTTAGCCAGCACGCCGCCGCGTCCGGAGGTGTCCTGCGGTCCGCTCTCGGGCGTGGTCACGTCCGATTCCGGCGCGGGTGCCGGTGCCTGCACCGGCGCGCTCCCTGAGGCCTTCCCTCGGCCCCCGTTCGCCGACGGGGCGGGCGCGGTCCTGCGGGCGCGGCGGCTGGTGCGGCTGAGCTTGACCCCGTAGCCGACGAGCACCGACTGCCCCTCTGCCTCGCCTTGCGGCTCGGCCGGCGCGGGCTGCGCCGGGGCTGGCGCCCGATCGTCAGTCGCCGCCGCGGCGGCGCCCGGTTGCGCGGTGCCGGACGGCGTGCCGCCGCCGACGTCGACGGAGATGATTGGCGTGCCGACGTCGGCTGTGGCTCCCTCCGGCACCAGCAGGGTGGCCACCGTGCCCGCGTACGGGCTTGGCAGCTCGACGACCGCCTTGGCGGTCTCGATCTCGACGATGATCTGGTTCACCGTGACGGTGTCCCCTGGCTTGACGTGCCACCTGATGATGTCGGCCTCGGTCAGGCCTTCGCCGACATCAGGGAGCCGGAACTCCTTCAGATCTGACATCCGCGCCTCTCAGTAGCCGAAGGTGCGGTCGACCGCATCCAGGATCCGGTCCAGGTCGGGCAGGTAGTGCTCCTCGATCCTGGATGGCGGGTACGGCGTGCTGGGTGCGCCGACGCGCAGCACCGGGGCCTCCAAGTGGTAGAAGCACTCCTGACCAACCCTCGCCGCGATCTCAGCGCCCAGGCCGCCGGTGACCACCGCCTCGTGCACGACGACGCACCGTCCTGTCTTGCGGACCGAGGCGAAGATGGCGTCGGTGTCCAGCGGGGCCAGCGAGCGCAGGTCGATGACCTCGATGGACCTGCCCTCGTCGGACGCCACTGCGGCCGCCTCCGCGCACGAGCGCACCATCGGCCCGTAGCACAGCACGGTCACGTCGGTGCCGGGTACCACGGTCCGGGCTGACTCCATGGGCAGCGCGCCGGTGAGACCCGCCTCGACGTCGACATCTGCCCGGTCCCAGTAGCGCCGCTTGGGCTCGAAGAAGAGGACCGGGTCGTCGCACGCAGCAGCCTGCTGGATCATCGTGTAGCCGTCGGCCGGGCCGCCGCAGGAGATGACGCGCAGTCCGGGAGTGTGCACGAACAGCGCTTCGGGCGACTCACTGTGATGCTCGACCGCGCCGATCCCGCCGCCAAACGGGATCCTGATCACCAGCGGCAGCCGGATCGATCCGCGCGATCGGTAGCGCATCTTGGCGAGCTGCGTGACGATCTGGTCAAAAGCCGGGAACACGAATCCGTCGAACTGGATCTCGCAGATCGGCCGGTAGCCGCGCAAGGCCAGGCCGATTGCGGTACCGATGATCCCCGACTCGGCGAGCGGGGTGTCCATCACCCGCGCCTCGCCGAAATCCTTCTGGAGGCCGTCGGTCACCCGGAAGACTCCGCCGAGCCGGCCGACGTCCTCACCCATGATCAGGGCCTTGGGGTTGTCCTCCAGCGACTTGCGCAGGCCCTCGTTGAGCGCCCTCGACAGGGTGAGCCTGGTCATGGCCGCCCCCCGGCGGGCTCTGGCTCGGCCTCGTCGGCGAGCGAATCGAGGTAGGCCTCGAACTGGGCGCGCTCGATGGCCAGTTCGCGCGTCTCACTCACCAGCACGTTGTCGAACATGGAGAGCGGCTCCGGGTCGGGCATCTGCTGGCAGGCCAGCCGTACCCGGCTGCCGACCCGCGCCGCCTCGGCTTCTATCTCGTCGAAGAAGCTCATCTCGGCGTGCTCGGAGCGAATGAGGTACTGCTTGAGGCGCTCGATCGGGTCTTTCAGCTTCCAGGACTCAAGTTCGGCAGAAAGGCGGTACCGGGTCGGGTCATCGGTGGTCGTGTGCGCTCCCATCCGGTAGGTGAACGCCTCGATCAGGCTGGGGCCCTGGCCCTCCCTGGCCGCCTGCATTGCCTTGCGGGTCACCGCGAGACAGGCCAGCACGTCGTTGCCGTCGACCCGGATGCCGGGGAAGCCGAAGCCCTGGGCGCGCATGTACAGCGGCGTCCGGGTCTGGCGCTCGAGCGGCGCGGAGATGGCCCATTGATTGTTCTGGCAGAAGAAAACGACCGGAGCGTTGTTGACCGACGCCCAGATGAATGCCTCGTTGACGTCACCCTGGCTGGTCGCCCCGTCACCGAAATAAGCGATGACCGCCTCACCGTCCTCGCCGACGGCGCCGTCTCGCTGGATTCCCATGGCGTAGCCGGTCGCGTGCAAGGTCTGGCTGCCGATGACGATCGTGTAGAGGTGGAAGTTGTGCGTCGACGGATCCCAGCCGCCGTGACTGACGCCGCGGAACAGCTCGAGCAGGCGGACCGGATCCAGGCCGCGGCACCAGGCGACGCCGTGCTCTCGGTAGGTCGGGAAGGCCATGTCGCGCGGTCCGAGTGCGCGGCCGGAGCCGACCTGGGCGGCCTCCTGGCCCAGCAGCGAGGCCCAGATGCCGAGCTCGCCCTGCCGCTGCAGCGCAATCGCCTCGAAGTCGATCCGGCGCACGATCACGAGGTCGCGGTAGAGGGCCTTGACCTCTTCGGCGGTTATCTCCAGCGGATAGTCGGGATGCTCGACGCGCTCACCTTCCGGGGTGAGGAGCTGGATCAGCTCAGGCGAGGGTGCCTGCCGTTCTGGCTCGCGGGCGGCTGCCCGGCTCGCAGAGCGGTTGGCGCGTCCGGCGTCTTTGACGGCCACGTGCCACTCCTTGCTTTGGTTGTGCTCCGGGTCAGGGTAATCCCGGGTGGTCCAGTCGCCCGTCGGTGAGGCGTGCAACTCCTGCGCCCACCATGCCATGTGCGGCGATCCGCCGCCGACCCGGCGAGCCAGCAGGTGACGCACATCACGAAACGGGCATCACGGCCTGCTGCCCAGGCTACAGCGCGGCCGCTCACGAGCCCTAGCCACAGCTGAGATAGGTGCTCGCGTACTGTTCGGATGTGCCGAGATTCGTCGTCGACGTCATGCTGAAGCCGGAAATCCACGATCCGCAGGGCGAGGCCATCGCGAGTGCCTGCCGGCGGCTGGGGTTCGGCCAGGTTGCCGGGGTCAGGCAGGGCAAACGGTTCGAGATCGAGCTGAGCGAGCCGGCGAGTCCGGAACGGATAGCTGAGCTGGCGGCGGAGCTCCTGGCGAATCCGGTGATTGAGGAATTTTCCGTCCATCCCGCTTGACTCGAAGCGTGGCCGCGCACCGAACGCGTCCGTTCCCACTAGTCCGGAGCGGGTGGTTCGTCCAGAGATCGCCCTAGTTCATGATTACTCAGCCTCGTCCGGGGAAGCCTTCAGAATGTGAACTGACTGGTACCGTGACGGGACTGAGGAGCGGATGCGATCTCGGGCAGTCCATTCCGGGGGACCAGCAGCAGACGTGGAGTTCTGCCTGGTTCTGCCGAGGGAGTCGCTGAGTGTCCCGGTGATGCGCCGGGTTCTCGGTGACACCCTCACCCGTCTTGGCGTCGATCAGGCCAGCGTGGACGACCTGCTGCTAGCGGTCACCGAGGCCTGCACCAATGTGCTTCTGCACGCGGGTCCGGGCCGGCGGTACGAGCTTGTCGCGCACGTCAACAGCAGCCGGTGCCTGGTGGAGGTGCTGAACGGCGGCAGCAGCATCGAGCCGATCCGCACGAGTCGCCGGCGGGCTGGACCCCGGCCCGCGGTCCGCCCGGTGCCGAGGATGGCAGGGCTGCGTCGCACCCGCAGCGCGCCGGCCTCGACGGCGCCCGGCTCGCCAACCACGCTGCGCAGCCGGATCGCCCGGTCGCGCCGGCTAGCCAGGGAGCGCGTCATCGCCGACCTGCCCGAGTCCGGGCGCGGATTTGCGATCATGCGAGCCTGCGTCGACGACGTGACCATGGAGAACAGCCCCGGTGAGGGCACCGTGGTTTCGCTGCAGAAGCGAATCGCGTGGCGCAAGGACGCGCCGCTGGCGCTGGGGTCCGGCTCGGAACTCAGGGACGCTGGCTGAGCAGGTAACCTGCCAGCATGTGCCGCCGCAAGCCAGCACGCTCATGACGGCCCGGATCGGGGTCGTTACCTTCCCCGGTTCGCTCGACGATCGCGACGCCCGCCGTGCCGTGCGGCACGCTGGCGCTGAGGCCGTGGAACTCTGGCACGCCGACGCCAGTCTGCGCGGGGTTGACGCCGTCATCCTGCCCGGCGGCTTTTCCTACGGCGACTATCTGCGCTGCGGTGCGATCGCCAGGTTCGCCCCGGTCATGGGCGAGATCATCCCGGCCGCGGGCCGCGGACTGCCTGTGCTCGGCATCTGCAACGGCTTCCAGATCCTTTGTGAGGCGCACCTGCTGCCGGGCGCGCTGACCCGCAATGCCGCGAGGAGATTCGTCAACCGGGACGTCAGGATCCGGATCGAGAACGCGGCCTCCGCCTGGACGAGCGGTTACCAGCCCGAGCAGGAACTCACGGTTGTCCTCAAGAGCGGCGAGGGCGCCTACATGGCGGATCCGGCGACGCTCGCCGAACTGGAAGCGCATGGCCAGATTCTCTGCCGGTACGCCGACGGCAACCCCAACGGCTCCGTCGCCGATATCGCGGGGGTCGTCAGTGAGGCGGGCAACGTGGCGGGCCTGATGCCGCACCCCGAGCACGCCGTCGAGACCCTGACCGGGCCGTCGGCCGACGGCCTGACGTTCTTCACATCCGTGCTCCAGGCCGTCGCGCTCGCATGACCAGCCAGCAGACCAGCGCGCGCGCTGACGCTGCCGGGGCCTCGCCGGTGCCGCCCGACACGGTGGTCGACGCGCAGGCGACGCCTGGCCGCACGCAGCCCTACGCCGCGCTGGGCCTGACCGCTGACGAGTACGAACGGGTCCGCGCCGTCATTGGCCGCAGGCCGACCGACGCTGAGCTCGCCATCTATTCGGTGATGTGGAGCGAGCACTGCTCCTACAAGTCGTCGCGCCGGCACCTGCGCCAGTTCGCCGACAAGGCGCCGGCCACCGATGTCCTGCTGGCCGGTATGGGGCAGAACGCAGGCGTCGTCGACATCGGGCAGGGCTACGCGGTCACGTTCAAGATCGAGTCGCACAACCACCCGTCCTATGTCGAGCCCTACCAGGGCGCCGCCACGGGTGTCGGCGGCATCGTCCGCGACATCCTGGCGATGGGCGCCCGCCCGATCGCGGTCATGGATGCGCTCCGGTTCGGCCCCGCCGATGCGCCAGATACGCACCGCGTGCTGCCGGGCGTGGTCGGCGGCATCTCCTTCTACGGGAATTGTCTCGGCCTCCCCAACATTGGCGGCGAGCTCGCCTTCGACCCGTGCTACCTGGGTAATCCGCTGGTGAATGCCCTCTGCGTCGGTGTGCTCCGGCACGAGGACCTGAAGCTCGCGGCGGCGAAGGGACCGGGGAACCAGGTGATCCTGCTCGGTTCCCGCACCGGCCCGGACGGTATCGGCGGGGCCTCGGTGCTCGCCAGCGCCTCCTTCGGCGGGGCAGGCGAGGGGGCGAAACGGCCCAGCGTGCAAGTGGGCGATCCGTTCATGGAGAAGCTGCTGGTCGAGTGCTGCCTCGAGCTGTACGCGGCGGGCCTGGTCGTCGGCGTCCAGGACCTCGGCGCGGCCGGCGTCGCGTGCGCGACGACCGAGCTGTCGGCCGGCGGCGGCACGGGCATGCGGGTCAGCCTGGACCGGGTGCCGCTTCGCGACGCGTCACTCGGCCCCGCCGAGATCCTCATGAGCGAGTCACAGGAACGGATGATGGCGATCGTCCGGCCGGCCGATGTCGCGCCGTTCCTCGCTATCTGCGCGAAGTGGGACGTTCCAGCCACTGTCATCGGTGACGTGACCGACACCGGCCGACTCGAGATGACCTGGCACGGCGCGCTCGTCGTCGACATCCCGCCGGGTTCGGCGGCTGATGAGGGGCCGGTCTACGACCGGCCGGTCCGCCGCCCCCGTAGCCAGGACGCGCTGATCAGCGACGACCCGGACAGGCTGGCCCGCCCGTCCGACGGCGCGGAGTTGCGCGCCGACCTGCTGCTCCTGCTCGGCTCGGCCGACGGCGGCGACAAGAGCTGGGTCACCGAGCAGTACGACTGCTACGTTCGCGGCGACACCGTGCTGGCCACGCCGCACGACGCCGGTCTGCTGCGGATCGACGAGGCGACCGGTCTCGGCGTTGCGCTCGCGACCGACGGCAACGGCCGGTACTGCCACCTCGACCCCTATGCCGGCACGCAGCTGGCGCTGGCTGAGGCGTACCGAAACGTGGCCGCGAGCGGTGCGCGACCGCTGGCGGTCACCAACTGCCTCAACTTCGGATCGCCCGAGGATCCCGCGGTGATGTGGCAGTTCACCGAGGCGGTCCGCGGCCTGGCCGACGGCTGTCAGCAGCTCCGCGTCCCGGTGACCGGCGGCAATGTCAGCTTCTACAACCAGACCGGCAGCGCGGCGATCCGCCCGACGCCCGTCGTCGGCGTGCTCGGCGTGCACGACGACGTTCGCCGTCGCCTGCCATCAGGATTCAGCGTGCCGGATGCGAGCATCCTGCTGCTGGGCGAGACCAGGCCCGAGTTCGGCGGGTCGCTGTGGGCGTGGCTGCGGCACGGCCACGTCGGCGGTCGCCCGCCGGAGGTCGACCTGCAGGCGGAGCAGTCGCTGGCCGAAGTGCTGGTGGCGGCGGGCGCTCAGGAACTGCTCCTCGCGGCGCACGACCTGTCGGACGGCGGCCTTGGCCTCGCTCTCGCGGAAGCCTGCGTGGCCGGCCGGTGCGGCTGCGTGGTCACGCTGCCCGGCGACGCCGCGACGTTCCTGTTCAGTGAGTCGGCGGCGCGGGCAGTCGTTCTGGTCCGTCCGTCGGCGGAGGCGTCGTTTGCCCGGCTATGCGCGGCCAGCGGAGTGCCGGCGACAGAACTCGGCCGGACCGGCGGCGAGGTGCTGGAAGTCGCCGGAAAATTTTCTGTGCCCCTCGCGGAGCTGGCCAGCGTCCACCGCAGCGCACTGGCCGCCCTGTTCGGCTGACTGACGGACCAGGTCTGTGCAGAGGCTTACCAGAATGCGATGAGCTGGTTGGTTTGCGACGACGGCGAGCACGCTTCAAGGCG
>Ga0126373_10003033_pt1 | contig 12450 bp, 9 predicted proteins | sample PanSoiMetPlot_11_FD_92545 | JGI IMG/M metagenome (GOLD analysis project Ga0126373, IMG submission 92545) | Tropical forest soil microbial communities from Panama - MetaG Plot_11 | ecosystem: Environmental > Terrestrial > Soil > Tropical forest > Bulk soil | place: Panama | collected 2016-02-17
CCGCCATCATCTTCGCCGACCTGTTGTTGCCCCTCGAGGTGATGGGACTCCCCTTCCGCTTCGAGGCGGGCGAAGGTCCAGTCATTGAGAAACCTCTCCGCGAGCGCGCCGACATCACCCGTCTGCGCACGGATCGTGCTTCCGATTTGGGTTACGTTTCCGATGCCATCCGGCTGGTCTGCCAACACTTCGGCGATCGCCTACCCTTGATCGGCTTCTGTGGAGCTCCCTTCACACTTGCCAGCTACATGATCGAGGGCGGCGGTTCACGCAACTACGTCCACACCAAGAAGATGATGTATTCCTCAACGGAAGTCTGGGACGAGCTCATGCGGAAACTTGTCGCGGTGACCAGCGAATACGCCGCGGAACAAGTCCTCGCCGGCGCGGATACGATTCAGATTTTCGATAGTTGGGTCGGATGCCTGAGTGTCGAGGATTACCGGCAATACGTGGTCTCGCACGTGACCAGCCTGGTCAAAAAACTCCAGGCGACCGGTGTCCCCGTTATTTATTTCGGCACCGACAGCGCAACGCTGTTGTCCTCAATGAAAGAGACCGGTGCTGACGTCATTGGCCTTGACTGGCGCATCCCTCTCGACGAAGGCTGGCGACAGATGCACTTTCGAGGTGCGGTTCAGGGAAACCTCGATCCAGTGCTTCTCTTCGCGGAGTGGAGGGAATTGCAGTCTCGGGCAGAAAATATCCTTGCCCTCGCTGGGAAACGCCCCGGGCACATCTTCAATCTAGGTCATGGAATTTTGCCCGAGACTCCCGTCGACAACGTAAAGCGCCTCTGCCAGTTTGTGCAGGAGCACTCGGCGTCGTGAGGCCGGCAGCTCGCTTGACGTCGCGAGGGTGCTGACACGATTTTGTAGCGCCGGCGGTCGCGAGGGCGTCTCGCCCGCGCACAGTAGCAAGCACATGTCATCAACCACTCCCGATCGCTTCGCAGTCCTCCTGCTCGCGCACGGCACCGCTGACTCTCTCGACGACATTCCCGAATTTCTCCGCAACGTCACTGGCGGCAGGCCTGTACCACCACAAGTCATCGACGAAGTCCGCCATCGCTACTCCCTCATCGGCCACTCGCCGATGAACGAGATTACCGCCCAGCAGGGAAGACTACTCGCTGAAGAACTCGGCCTCCCCGTGTACATCGGGATGCGGAATTGGAAGCCATTCATCCCCGACGTCGTAAAGACCATGGCCACCGACGGTGTACGGGAAGCGATCGCTATCTGCCTGGCCCCACAGAATTCACGCACGAGCGTCGGCCTGTATCGCAAGGCAGTCGAAGGCGAATCCGGTGCACCCTTTGCTCTCGATTTCATCGACTCCTGGCATGACCATCGTCTTCTTATAAAGGCATTCGCCGAAAAACTTCGTGCCGGATGGACCGCCGCCTGTCGCGAAGCCAACGCCATCGTTCCGATCATCTTCACTGCCCATAGTGTCCCGCAGCGTACCATCGCTGATGGCGACCCTTACGAAGTGCAGACGCGCGAAACGGCGGCACTGGTCGCGAAGGTATGCGACCTCCCTTCAACGGCATGGTCCTTCGCCTTTCAGAGTCAAGGCATGTCGGGTGGCGCATGGCTCGGGCCGACGGTAGAGGACACGATCAAGACCCGAAAAGCCGAAGGGAATTCGAGCGTGTTCGTTCAGCCGATCGGCTTCGTATGCGATCACGTCGAAGTGCTTTACGATATCGACATCGGCTTTCAGGAGTTCGCGCGCAACCAGGGCATGCGCCTCTGGCGTGCCGAATCGCTCAATGACTCACCCCTGCTTATCCAGGCATTAAGCGACATCGTTCGTACCCGTTCGCGGATAAGCTCGTAGCTCGCAGCTCGAAGTTGTTGCTGTTCTTATGAAACGTATCGCAATCATCGGCGGCGGTATCTCCGGACTCTCTGCGGCATACACGCTCGAAAAAAATCGTCGCGATGGCGTGAACGTCGAGTACTCCCTCTACGAGTCCGCAGATCGACTCGGCGGCGTGCTCGTCACCGATCGGGTTGACGGCTGCATCATCGAGGCCGGCCCCGATTCCTTCCTCACCGAAAAACCGTGGGCCAGCAATCTCTGTTCTGAAATTGGCCTGGGCGACCAACTCATCGGCTCCAACGATACCGATCGCAAAACCTACATCCTTGTTCGAGGCAAGCTCATCGAGATGCCCGACGGCCTGATGTTCATGGTGCCCACCAAGATCCTCCCTACGGTTCTTTCGCCGCTTTTTTCACTGAAGACCAAAGTGCGCATGGCGAAGGAATGGTTCCATCCGCCGCACAGGGCGAATGCCGACGAAACTGTCGCTTCTCTCGTGGAGCGGCATTACGGACCGGAGATGGTCGACCTCCTCGCCGATCCGCTTTTATCAGGCGTGTACGGCGGAGAAGCCTCCCAACTTAGCGTGCGCGCTGTGCTCTCCCGCTTTGCAGACATGGAAGCCAAACACGGCAGCCTGGGACGTGCCATGCTCACCGCCCGCCGAAATGCTCCGAAACCCCAAAACGGGGCTCCCCGCCCACTCTTTACGTCGCTTAAAGAAGGTATGCAGCAAATGGTGGACGCGTTGGTCGGGCAGTTGTCCGCAGATTCTCTCGACACCGGCGCCGCGGTGCAGGCCATCTCGCCCGAAGGAGGGGGCTGGATCGTCTCCGCAGGACTCGATACCGATCAGTTTGATGGCGTCCTCCTCGCGTTGCCCACGCAAGCCGCCGCGAACCTGTTGGGGCGCGCCAACGCGGATCTTGCCGCCGAGCTCCGCGGAATCACCTACAGTTCATCGGTCACAGTAACTCTCGGCTACGACAAAAAAGTTCGCGACTCCTTGCCACCAGGTTTCGGATTCTTGGTTCCTCGTAGCGAAGGCAAACGCATGCTCGCGGCCACCTTCGTCCACAACAAGTTTCCCCATCGCGCCCCCGACGATCGTGCGCTTGTTCGCTGCTTCCTCGGCGGGGCACGAGATGAACAAATCCTCTCGCTCTCGGATGACGAAATCCTTCGCATCGTGCGCGATGAACTAACTCAGATCATTCGCCTGACCGCCGAGCCCTTGTTCACCCGTGTTTTCAGATGGACAGGTGCGATGGCGCAGTACGGCGTCGGACACCTCGAACGCCTTCAGCGCATCGAGTCTCTGCGCCGGCGGCATCTCGGACTTGCTCTTGCCGGAAATGGCTACAACGGAATTGGCGTACCCGATTGTGTTCGCTCGGGAACGGAAGCCGTGAAGACGCTTCTCCAAGCACTCGGAGTTACCCAGCCTCAATCCCTTTCGACGCCGTAGGAGCTTCCGGACTACTCCACTGTTTTCGCAGCTTCTTCGATCGCCTGGCGCAGTTGCCCCACTGCCCATGAGATCTGCTGCTTCGTGATGATGGCGGGCGGCGCCAACAGCAAGTGGTCACCACTCGTTCCATGTACACTTCCTTGCATCGGATACACCATCACGCCGCGTTTAGCCGCAGCCTGTCCAACACGGGACGAAAAACTGATCTCGCTCGCAAATGGTTTCTTACTCTTCTTGTCCGCAACCAACTCGACGCCCAGCAGCAGACCGATCCCGCGCACATCTCCCACGACCGCCAGATCGAGCAGTTCATCGAGAGCACGGCGCAACGCCTGTGCCGACGTTCCATTCTTTGCAGAATCCGCGCACGCGATCAGGTTCCTCTCCTGTAAATATCGCAGCACCGCCCGCCCCGCTGCGAGCGAGATTGGATGTGCGTTGTAAGTAAAGCCGTGCAGGAATGCACCCGATCCGCCAGCGATCGCGTCGACAACCTTCTTGCTGGCGATCACCGCACCCAGCGGCGCATATCCACTCGAGAGTCCCTTCGCCGTTACAAGAATGTCTGGCGAAAGCTTCCAATGCTCGAGCGCAAAATTGCGGCCCGTGCGTCCCACGCCGGTCATGACTTCATCGGCAATCAAAAGCACACCATGTGCGCTGCAGATTTCCGCAACCCGTTCGAGATATCCTGGAGGAGGAACCACGGCCCCGAGTGTCGCCCCACTCACCGATTCGAAGACGAAAGCGGCAGCCTGTCCGCTCGCGGCCTCGATCGCCGCCTCCACCTCAGCTGCATATTGTTGCCCGCAGCTGAAACAACTATCCGTGCAATCGAACGCGCAGCGATAACAATAAGGAATGCCGACGTGCGCGAACTCCTTCACCATCGGCAAGTACATCTCCCGGCGTTTCCTATTGCCCGACACCGAAACTGCGCCCAGCGTCGACCCGTGATAGCTCTGCTGCCGGCTGATGACCTGATAGCGCTTCGTCTCGCCGACCTCTACCTGGTACTGTCGCGCCAGTTTCAAGGCGGTTTCGACCGACTCTGATCCGCCGCTGGTGAAATAAACGCATCCGCCGCGAAAGTTCTCCCCAGCAAACGCGAGCAGTTCTTCGGCGTAGTCCTCCGCAATTGGCGTCGTGAACTGGCTGGTATGCGCGAATTCCAGCGTCGCGGCCTGTTCGGCCATTGCCGCTGCAATCTCAGGCACGCCATGGCCGATGAAGTTCACTGCCGCTGAGCCGGCAAGGTCGAGGTAGCGTTTCCCCTCCCGATCCCAGATGTAGACACCTTCGCCTTTGACCGCTGAAGGAAAGTCCTTGCGAAAAGACCGACGCAGAACTGCAGATTTGCGGCGCGCAGCAGTCACGTGTGTATCCAAAGTTGTCACGGCTGCATTATAGATGCGGCCAAACTCCTCCTAGACTCCATGGCCCAAGACACCGTTCCGCAAGCGCGACCACAAGTTCTTTTGCGAGCACAGACATCCGCATCCCATGATTACTAAGGCACCGGTCCCTTTGCGCTCGTGAAAAAGGACACAACGCCGTTCGCATACGTTAATCTGCGAATGACCAATGTTTCGCCGGATCCTGCGAATTCTACGCCCGTCGCATCAGCACTCAGCGTTCTCTGCAACCTTGCTGCTGATGACGACCGTGATGCTCTCGCGAGTCATCGGCTATGTTCGCGAAGCATATATCGCGTATGCGTTCGGCGCGGGTGGTCAGACCGACGCCTACGTCGCCGCCTTCACATTGCCTGACTGGTTGAATTACATCCTCGCTGGCGGCACTGCGTCGATCACCTTCATCTCGATCTACACCCGATTCCTCGCCGAGAAGCGCGAAGCCGATGCGCAAAAGACATTCTCGGTAATTATCACCATCATGACGACGGTGTTTTTGATCGGCATCCTCGCAGCAGAAATCTTTACCTCGCAATTCGTGGGTTGGATGTTCCACGGCTTTTCACCCGACCAGATGAGCCTGTGTGTGTCGCTCACGCGAATCCTTCTTCCGGCGCAAATCTTCTTCTATGTTGGCGGAGTCGTGGGCGCGGTGCTGCTGTCGCACCGCATGTTCTTGTTTCCCAGCTTCGGCCCCCTCCTCTACAACGTCTTCATTATTTTGGGTGGCGTGGTGGCAGGGAAGCGATTCGGTATCGCGTCACTCGCTTACGGCGCGCTCGCCGGAGCCGTCATCGGTCCATTTCTGGTGAATGCGATCGGCGCGGCGCGCATCGGTACCGGTTACCGGCCATCGTTTGATACAAAGAACGCCGCGTTTCGTGAGTGGGTTCGTCTTTCGATCCCCTTGATGCTCGGTGTCTCGCTTGTAACAGCCGACGATTGGATCCTCCGCTACTTCGCTTCCAGCGGCATCGGTGATATCGCGCGCCTCAATTACGCGAAGCGTCTGTTCGCCGTTCCCATTGCCGTCTTAGGACAAGCCACCGGCCAGGCCTCTCTTCCGTTCTTCGCGAAACTTTTCGGCGAAAAGAAAATGAAGGAATTTGGCGAGACCGTAAACGCCGCCGTCTACCGGATCTCCGCGCTCTCCGTTCTCACGTCCGCGCTGATGATGGTTGCTTCTCTCCCGCTCATCGATCTCGTCTACCGCCGGGGACACTTCGTCTTCAGCGACTCGCAAGAGACCGCCACCTATTTCTTTTGGTTCTCGCTTTCCCTTGCACTCTGGGCCGCTCAGGGACTCTACGCTCGCGCCTTCTACGCTGCTGGCGACACGCTCACTCCCATGGTCGCCAGCACGCTGATTACTGTTGTCTCCATCCCGATGTACCGCACGCTATTCCACGCGCTGTCCGTCACCGGACTCGTGATCGCCTCGGACCTCGGCATCCTTGCCAACACCCTCGCCGCCGCAGTCCTGCTGCACCGCCGCAAACTTGTCTCGCTGGCAGAATTCCCTTGGAAGGAATTCTCCAAGACGGTTTCGGTCGCTGCGATCGCCGGCGGCATCAGCTGGGCCGTCGTCCGCTCCATCGCTCTGCGAGGCAGCCGCACCTCGGATCTGGAGTCTCTCGCCCTCAGCACGGTGACCTGGGCTGGCGCCTGCGCGGCTGGGCTATGGCTCCTGCGCTCTGACCTTCCACAAGCTCTCCGCCGTCCAAAACGAGCTGTCACCGCCACCGATGCTCCTAAACCGCTGGGTGATGTCGCCCAAATGGAGTCTTAACCCAGATTTACCGCCCGCCCTATCCGACTGATTTTTAAACCGTTATAGGTTGATCCCTACTTGAGCCGGGTTTGAGCAGCGGTGCATTGGCCCGTGCGATTCGTTTCGGCAGACTGCCCTTCGTAGAGAGGAGCCCCATATGGCCAGTCCCATGGTGGATTTCTGTGAGCAAGCAAATCCGGGCGTTCTATCGGAGATCCGGCGCTTGGGGGGCGCGGTTGGAAGTGCTCGCCGGATTCAGGCCAGTTTCCTGGCCAAGCTCGAAAAGAAGACCCTCGTCTGGCTAGCGGAAAGAACTCCCCCATGGATTAACTCCGATCACCTCACCGCGATCGGTTTCGCCGGCCAGCTCATGGCAGGCGCCTTCTATGGACTGTCACGCCATAACGAGTACTACCTGCTGGCTGTCATTCTTTGCCTCGGAGTGAACTGGTTTGGCGATAGCCTCGACGGAACTCTCGCCCGCGTTCGCCAACAACAACGGCCACGGTATGGGTTCTACGTCGACCACATGGTCGACACCTTCGGGGCAATCGCGATGATGAGCGGCTTGGCGCTTTCGGGTTACATGCACCCGTGGATTGCAATCGGCTTGCTGGTCGTCTTCCTCGCTCTTTCGATTCAATCATATCTGGCGACCCATACCCTTGGTGAATTTCGCCTTTCGTTCTGGAGTTTCGGTCCTACCGAGCTGCGCCTGCTACTCGCCCTTGGCAACCTCGCTCTGCTCCGTTGGCCCCTTGTGCTCCACCATCAATACCGCCTGTTCGATATTGGCGGAACCATCGGACTCGCTGGCATGACACTCATGCTCATCGCGTTCACGATAAAGAATGGGCACCGCCTCTATCAGGAAGAGCGAATTTTATGACGCAGCTGACGATGATCAAAGCGAACCATGACAACGCCATCCCGAAGTCGAGGGCGACATCCGTCCTTCGCTGGCTGAAATTCAACGCGGTCGGAGCGGGGGGCATTGTAGTTCAGCTCGTCACCCTTGCTGTTCTGAAGTCCGCTGTGAAGATGGACTATCTGTTCGCCACGGCCCTCGCCGTCGAAGCGGCAGTCGTTCACAACTACTTTTGGCACGAGCGCTTCACGTGGGCGGACCGGACCGATGCGAACTCTTGGCTTCGGTTCGTCAAGTTCAACCTGACTACCGGCATCTTCTCCATCGTCGGCAACGTTCTGTTTATGCGTGCGTTCGTTGGCACAGCCCACCTGCACTACTTCTTCGCGAACATACTGACGATCACAGCCTGCTCCATCGTCAACTTCTTGGTGAGCGACCGCTTCGTCTTCCAGCAGTCCTAGGTGGACGAACACACCTTGAATAGATTTGTGCATCAGTTTTTCGGACTTTTTCGCACAACTCTCCTCCGTGTCTCTGTGTCTTCGGGGTGAAGCGATTGTGCTTTTCTGCAAGTTTACGTTCCACGCACGTTCCCAATACGACAGCGATCCTCCCCGCTAAAGATGCGGATTCAATTTCCCCGGAACCAAAGGTTACCCGCGACCGTATTTGTTGGTGTCCAAAGGAATGTAGCGTCGGCGCGCTGAGCGGCAAATGATGCCGACCGCGGATTCACGAAAGGCAGGGCCGCCCATCCTTGATCGAACTCATCCGCCTCCGCAAAGAATATGACGATTTGGTCGCCGTGCAGGACCTGAGCCTCACAATCCCGCAAGGCGAGATCTTCGGCTTGATCGGTCCCAACGGCGCCGGCAAGACCACGACGATTCGCATGGCATGTGGCTTGCTCGCTCCTACTACCGGCAAAGCACTCATCAATAACATTGACGTCGCACAAGAACCCGAACAAGCCCAGCGCCTCATCGGCTATCTCTCGGACTTCTTTGCGGTCTATGAAGATCTTAAGGTCTGGGAGTATCTCGACTACTTCGCCCACGCATACAAAGTCGAAGAATCCAGGATTCCCGCCCGCATTACTGAAGGGATCGCGCAAGTGTCCCTGGAAGTGAAGCGCGACGCGATGATTCGCGGCCTCTCGCGAGGAATGAAACAGCGTCTGGGGATCGCGCGCGCCATCATTCATCAGCCCAAGGTTCTGCTGCTCGACGAGCCCGCGTCCGGACTCGATCCCAAGGCCCGCCTTGAGTTGCGGAACCTGCTGCGCTCGCTGCGCGATCAGGGCACCACAATCCTGATCTCTTCGCACATCCTCACCGAGCTTGAGGGATTCTGCACATCCATCGGCATCATGGAAAAAGGGCTGATGGTGCGCAGCGGCCGCATCGAGGACGTGACTGCGGCTGCAAATCCTGCGCGCGATATCCGACTCTCGTGGATCGGTGACAGTACCGGCAGCGTTCAGGCTGAACTGTCTCGCTTTGCGCAGATTTCGAACCTTCAACTCAGCGGTCAGACGGGAAGCTTCCAGTTCACCGGATCGGACGACGATCTCGCGGGATTGCTCGCAAAGCTGATCGGTTCTGGAATCCGAGTCAAGTCTTTCTCCGAAATCAAGCAGACGGTCGAAGACCTTTACATGAAACTGTCGAAGCACGAGGTGATGTAGTGCTTAAATTCTGGCGTAATCCCGAATTCGTTCGTCATCGTCGGGCCGAGCTTCGCCCGACCCGCGTCATCACCGTTGCGTTTGTTGTCTTTTTTCTTTGTGCCCTGATTGGCCTGGCTTGTTGGGCCGAGCGCCAGACAGAACTCGACAACGCCTTACATTATGCTCACCAGCTTGACGGCAAATGGACTGCCTACGCCGAGAAGTTACAGCATGACAACGCCCGCCTGACCTGGCTGCTGTTTGCCAAGTGGCTCATCGGATTGCAGGGCGGACTACTCACCTTCTGGTCGCTCTTTTCGTGCGCGCAATCGGTTACTGGCGAACGTGATCGCAAGACATGGGATTTCCAGCGCACCACCAGCCTCAGGTCCAGTGAAATCGTGATCGGCAAGCTTCTCGGGGAGCCAGTGCTCGCATACTTCGCCGCTCTATGTGTCCTGCCGATTGCCCTCATTGTTGGATTTCTCGGGGGCCTCACGGTGCGAAGCTTAGCCGCTACCTACCTTTCGATCCTCGCATCCGCTCTATTTCTTGGCCTTGGCGGACTCTGGATCTCCACGTTGCTTGAAACACGCAGCCGCGGAGTCGGCCTGATCGGGGCGCTCGGTTTCTACGGGTTCATGCTCGGCACTTTCGGCTTTGCGACCTCTTGGTTTCCGGGCATCGCCGGCTTTAGCCCGCTGACCGCGATGCACTCAGTTCTCCAGATGCGGTTCGATAACGGACGCGAAGTCACGCCCATGCTTTTCGGACATGAGGTCCCATGGCTGTTGATGACGCTGTTGCTGTGCGGTTCCTTCGGGTTCTGGTTCGTCGTGATGTTGGTTCGTAATCTTAAACGCGACTACGAGGAGATTCGCCTGCTCTCGCGTTGGCAGGCCGTTGGCTGTGTCGCGTTCTTGAACTTCGTCTTCTACGCATTATTCACGTCCGGCGGTCACAGTCCGCCTTCCGCTGAGTTGGCCACTTTCATGGTCTCGATCAACGGAGTAATTCTGTTCGCCATCGGGCTGGCGACACTCACCCCTCACGAGCGCCTGAAAATCTGGTGGCGCGAGCGAAGTGGCGGAACGGGTGCATTGTTCTCGGAAAACGGCCTGCCTTGGCCCTGGCTTGCTCTCTCTGCGTTGGTCGCGTACGCCCTGATGGTATGGGGCCTGCTCGCTTGGCGGCTCTCGCTCGACTTCCACGTGCGATCCCTGGGTATGGCCGCCGTGCAGCTTCTGATCGTTCTCGCGTTTATTACACGAGACGTGCTGTTTATCCAATGGTGCACGCTGACTCGCCTTCGCCAGCCCATCGTCAAAGGAGTTCTGTTTCTTTGCCTTTACTACGGCGCGGCTGGAGTGGTCACTGCTCTGGCGGCAGTCTCTTCAGAGGCAGCTGGAAAGACTGCGATGCGTTTGCTGACGCCCGTGGGAGTTTTCGATCCCACAGTGGAATGGCCGCACGTCCCGGCGAGTGTTTACGGAGGACTCGCCATCCAGATCGCGTTGATCGCAACGATTATCGTGATGATCGCCAACCGGCTGGCCCGCCCGGTGACGGTGCCGGCCGCATCGGGAGACTAGAGGCTGCAGCGCGATTCATCAGTAGGTGTGGCGGGTAATCTTCTTTGCATTCTTCGCGACTTTTTGGCGCCCGGCGCAGGTTAAAGAACTTTTCTCAGAGCCTTCTAAGACTCGCGCGCAACTCGCGATGACCCGGATTTTCTCTGTGCCTCTCCGGCTCAGTGGCGGATTCTCAGAACGCTGCCGAATTCACCCGCCGCCGACGCCCACTCCCTGACGCCTAACACCCAAGACCTAACACCTGACTTCCTAGTTTCCCCTTCTTCCATGCTCATGGTCGCGATCAACCGCCCAGATCTCGGCCTCGTCCTTCTCTAGCGGATACACGTGCACCATCCAGTTAAAAACCAGCGGCTTGAACGTTCCGCCGTTCGCTTCGCATTCCTCTTTCGTCGAAATCGACCCGTGGAAGCCAAATTTCGGGTGCGCCGAAAGCGGCTCCAGTTTTAGCCCCGCCGGAGGAGCACAGAAATTCACATGCTCATGCCATTGCGCAACCGACAGCGGAATGCGCTGGTCCAGGTCATCTTCGGTAAATCGCTTCGGAGCCGTGTACATCACACCGACAAGTTTGTAGTCCTCCCCGTGCTTCTCGTAGAGCAACGACGTCGGATGCTCCGGATTGAAGTCGAACGCCGCCTCGAACGCATAGCTGTAGTTGGTAAAGTGATATGTCTTCTGTGGAACATTGGGCAGGAAAATCTGAAAGCCCTCGTGCAGAGCGGTGTGATAGTCTTTGTACTTTTCCGTGACTCGCTGTGCCGACTCAACGACTCTCTGCGCGCGCTCTTGATCCCCGGGCTTCAACGGTCGCAGCTCCGTCATCTTCATGTGCGGCCCCATGTCCATGTGATGGCCCTCCATCGCATGCATGGCATGAGCTTGCGTTTGGGTATCGGCCCCAGCGGCGTCGCCGTTGTCGCCTGACTTCATCTGCGACATAGCGTGTCCCGGCATATCCATCCCGGGCATCGATTGCGAATTCTGCGCCAAGGCGATATCTGCAACCAGCCAGAAGAGCAGCGCAGCAGAAAATGCTTTTCGGACCATGACCCCCCCCAACCTCTCTCTATCTTATAAACGTTGTCGATGAACGGGAGGTTGCGCGGACCGGAAGAATTTACGACCGTGACCAGTCTTTACTTTTCGAGAAGTCTAATATCCGACGTGAAAAGCGCTCCACGGTGCCTAATTCAGCCGACAAGCAAAAACAGGCACCCCAATGGGGTGCCCGCATTTCACTCACACGATCTGTTGCGCCCGAACTCCAACCTCGGCGGTCCGAAGACCTAAGACCGAACGGCTAGCTTACGCTCTGGCTGCCACGGCTGGCTCGGCCGCTGCGCTCTTCGACTCTTCCTTCGAGGCTGGCTGTCCGCCCTTGCGGATATCGATGCCACCCTTGAAGAAGGCGCCGTCTTCGATCGAGATTCGCGCTGCCACGACATCGCCCGTCAGCGAACCGTCGCTGCGGATGTCCACGCGATCGCTCGCCGTCAGGTTGCCACGAACCTTGCCTAGGACCACGATCTCGCGCGCATTGATGTTGGCCGATACCACCCCGTTGCGGCCGACGGTCACGCGATTACCCGCCAGATTGATGGACCCTTCCACGCGGCCGTCAATATAGAGGGACTCCGAACCTGTCACCTCGCCCTTAATCACCAGCGACTTGCCGATCGTCGCCTGGTCCGCGGTAGTCGCGGTAACCGGACGCGGTGTTGGCGCCGGCTCTGCCGCCGCGGGCGCTGTCGGTGTAGACATTGCTGGACGCTGCTCCGGTTCCGGAGCGCCCGGCCGTCCCGGGGTCGTAGGCTGATTGGTGGGC
>Ga0126373_10003034_pt1 | contig 12450 bp, 10 predicted proteins | sample PanSoiMetPlot_11_FD_92545 | JGI IMG/M metagenome (GOLD analysis project Ga0126373, IMG submission 92545) | Tropical forest soil microbial communities from Panama - MetaG Plot_11 | ecosystem: Environmental > Terrestrial > Soil > Tropical forest > Bulk soil | place: Panama | collected 2016-02-17
CGACCGCGAGAGCCGACTTCGCCTGCGTGTAGGAAGCGGCTGTCGCCGGACTCGGCGTGAGCCGGATGAGCGCCGCGCCCGCAGGCACCTCCTCACCCAACCGCACGTCGATCCCGGCGACGACGGCCGCTACGGGAGCCATGATGGTCTTGTGGCCAGCGGCCGAGGGTTCGACGGTGCCATACGCGACGACGACATGGGGAAGGCTTCCTTCCTGCAGCCGCGTCAAGGTCACCAACACGCTGGAGTTGGCATCGGAGGCGTCGGGCGCATCGTCCGCGCACGCAAGCGGCAGCGCCAAGGCGGCGCCGATCGCGAGAGAGAGAGCCCATACGGTCAATCGCGTCATGACTTCCTCGGTTGCACCATCGGGGCGATGCGGGTCTGCGGCAGCCCCAGCCCCAGCTCGACGGTCAAGGTGATTTGCGTCTCGCCGAGCGAGCGTTCCAACGCGAGAGCCTCGACCTCGCGGTCGAGCGCCGTCGTCTCGAAGTCGGCGAGCGAGCGTTGATCCATGTTGCCCTGCGCGTAAGCCTTCTGCGCGGCCGCAGACATTTTGTCGGCCGCCGCCGCTGCGTTCGAAGCGTTGCGCACATCCTCCGTGAGGCGCCGGATCTGAGCATCGAGGCCCTTGACACTGCCAAACGCGTCATCGAGACGAGATTGGTACTGCTCGTGCAGCTGCAGGCGCGTCGCACGAGTCAGCGCCACCTGGCCCTGATTGCGGTCGAAAATGGGCAGGTCGAACGTGGCCGTCGGGCCGGCGGACCGGACGTTGCTGGTGTCCTGGCCCCATTGGCCGCCGAGCACGAGCGCGGGGAACTGGCCGATGATCGCCGTACGTACGTCCTCATCCGCGGAGCTGTAACCGAGCTGCAGCGCCACCAGGTCCGGGCGGCGGTCCGGCAGGGTGGTCAGCAGCGGTGCCAGGTCCACCGGCATTGCCCCCAAGGACGGCGGGGCGATTGCGAAGCGCACCCGCGGATCGAGCCCGAGCAGCGCATCGAGCGCCTGCCAGTTCTGCATCTGCGTCAGGCCGAGCGAGGCGACGGCCTGCTCCGCGGCGGCCTTGGCGGTCAGCAGCGGCGCCAACGCCGTGAAATCCAGATTGCCGGCCTGGGTGGCCTTCTGCACCGCGCTGACTTCCTTATCGAGCAGCTCGAGCTCCTGGCGGCTGAGGTCGAGAGACTGCTGCCCGTAATAGAGATCGAGCGCGAGCAGCTTCGCCTTTTGGGCGACCTGCCATTCCTGCCACAGCAGGTCGGCATTCACCTGTTGCGCCTGGAAACGGGCGGATTTCTTGTGTGTGTGATACGTGAGGATGGATTTGACATCCTGCGTGAGAGACGCCGTCCATGCCGGCGCAACGTCCGTTCCCCCGAGGAGCGAAGCGAAGCTGACGCTTGCCGAGGGATTCGGCAGCAGCGAGCTCTGCAGCAGATTCGCCTGCGCGACATCCATCTGCGCCTGCTCGGAGCGGAGCTCGGGATCGTTGAGCACTGCGAGGAGGCCGACATCGTTGCTGCCGAGCGGCTGGTCGATGGCGATCCGGCGCGGAGCCTCGCCGGGGCGGGTGGCCGGAACCTGCGTCCGCAGGCTCGAGAGGCCCCCGGCGAGGTCGGGCCCGCGGGCGAGCGGCAGGGAATGGTAGAGGGCGCAGCCGCCGAGCAGCGCCGCGGCGCCGGCGGCGATCCCCAGCGCACCCAGGCGCAGAGCGCGGCCGGTCCGGCCGCCGCGGGGCGGACGACCGGACTGCGGTTGCTGCTGAACTTCTCGAGACTGCGGTCGCACGGATGGAGGCCCCTATGCCTGGAGTAGCAAGAATGCCGCGGGTTACTGACCAAGTCCTGACGTCCCCAGGTCAGCACTTCGTCAGGGTTGCCGGGATAATATGGCATCCGGCGCACCACGCGCGCCGGAGCCAAAGCTGCATGCGGGTGTTGCTGGTCGAAGATCACCGGGCGATGCGCGAGATGATCGCGGATCATCTCAAGGAGCGCGGCTTTGCCGTCGATGCGGTGGGCCGCGGCGACCATGCGATCGCGGCTGCCGGGGTCGCGCCCATGGACGCCGTGATTCTCGACCTCGGCTTACCGGACATGGACGGCATGGAAGTGCTGGGCTCCCTGCGGGCCTCGCATCCGGAGCTGCCCGCGATCATCCTGACAGCGCGCGACAGCGTCGATGATCGGCTGCACGGACTCAACTCCGGCGCGGACGACTACATCGTCAAGCCCTTCAACCTCCTCGAGCTCGAGGCGCGCCTGCGCGCGGTACTGCGCCGTGCCGGCAATCCGCGCGGCACGACCTACTCCCTGGGCGGTGTCACCTTCGATACGGTCACGCGGGAGGCGGCGGCTTTCGGCAAGTCGCTCGAGCTCACGCGCCGCGAGGCGGCGCTGCTCGAGGAGCTGATTCGCGTCCCCGGACAGGTGATCACCAAGGACCGTCTCGAGGACCGGCTCTACGCGCTCGAAGACGCGGGCAGCGCCAACGCGCTCGAGGCGGCGGTGTCGCGGCTGCGGCGCAAACTCGCGGCGGCGCGTACCTCGCTGCAGATCGAGACCAAATGGGGGATCGGCTATCGCCTGATCGCAGGAGCAGCCGAAGGCGGTTCGGATTGAGCCGTCCCCACAGCCTGCGGCTGCGTCTCCTCGGGGCAATGGTGGCGGTATTCGCCCTGGGCCTCGGAGCGGCGATCCTCTCCTACCGCACCGAAGTCCATCAGATCACCAGCGACCTGCGGACGCGTACGCTCGAGAATCAGGCGCGCGAGCTGTTGGAGGCGGTGCAAGTCGGCCGGAAAGGCTCGCTCGAAGTCGTGCCTCCCGTCGACTGGCAACAGGCCTATCGCGGGCCGGGCCAACAATTCGTCTTCACGGTGTTCGATGCCACGCGCCGCCCGGTCGCCTGGTCGGCCAATCTCAGCTCCCCCCTGCCCTACATCCCGGTGGATTCACGCGACCGGCTGGGGCCCGTGGAGTTCATCGGCGCGGGCGCCGAGCGCCGGGCCATCGTCGCCGCTCGCGGCCCGCAGGGCGCCACCGTCCTGGTCGGCCGCAGAAGCATGGACCGCGACGAGCTGGTCGACAGCCTCTTCGAGGAAGGCTCCGAGCAGCTTGGGGTCATCGTACCGTTCGCGCTCCTCGGGCTGGTCCTCATCTGGCTGATCAGCTGGTGGAGCCTGCGTCCGATCGCGCGCGCCTCACACGAGGCGGCGCGGGTCGGGCCGCGGCGTCCTGACTTGCGCATCTCCCCCCAAGGCCTGCCCAACGAGATCCAGCCTCTGGTCGAGGCCGTCAACGGCGCTCTCGATCGCCTCTCGCGTGCCTACGCCACCGAGCGGCGGCTGACCGCCGATGCGGCGCATGAGCTGCGCACACCTCTCGCGGTGCTCAACCTGCGGCTGCAGCGCGCGCAGCTCACCGGCAATATCGATTGGAGCGCGGTCGAGCGGGAGCTCGCCCAGATGGGCCGGCTGGTCGATCAGCTCCTCGATCTCGCGCGCAAGGAATCGCTCGCGCGCGAGCGGCACACCGAAGAGCTTCCCGTCGTCAATCTGTCGCGCGTGGTGCGCGAAGCCGCTGCGACGGTGTTGCCTCTGCTGGAAGCCTCGGGCCGCGAGCTCGACATTGACGTGCCCGATTCAGTCCAGGTGCGCGGCAACAGCGACGACCTGCGCGACATGGTGCGCAACCTCCTGGAGAACGCCGTCCTGCACGGCCGCGGTAAGGTGAGCGCGCGGATCGAGAGCCTCGAGAAGGGCACCGACCGCGTCACGATCGAAGTTGCCGACGAAGGGACCGGCGTCCCGGCCGGCCAGGAGGAAGCCGTCTTTCAGCGCTTCCGCCGTCTCAACGTCGATACCCCGGGCTCGGGCCTCGGCCTCGCGATCGTACGTCACGTCGCCCGCAGCCACGGCGGCGATGCGCATTTCCTGCCGGGGGTCGGCTGCGTCGTAGTGCATCTACCGGCGATTGCGTCCGCCGGCCCCCAGCGGCATCTCGCGACAGAAACGGCGCAGCCGCACGACTGATCGGCTGCGGGCCGTATCAGCGAACGAACTTTGCGATCGTGCAGGCGAGCGCCACGCTCGCAATCAGTGTACCGATCAGCCATTTCAGCAGTGACGCTTCCCTGGCGTGAACCTCCGCACGCAACTCGTTGATATCGGCCTTGAGTGCGTTGACGTCGGCCTTGGTGGCCAGATGCGGCATGACGGAGGCAATGACTGAGGCGATGCCCGCAACCTGCGCTTTGATCTCGGAGACTGCCGATTCCATGGCCCCCATCCGCGCCTTGATGTCGGACACTGCGGATTCCACAGCCCCCAGCCGCACCTTGATATCGGTGGCCGATATCTCTACAGCCCCGATCCGGCCGAGAACGTCTTCCATACCCAGTGCACCTGCTGAAGTTGCCGTATCACCCACGCGACAACATCATACCGGCTCGCCAGGGCCGAGCGTTACTCTGAAACGAGGCGAAATTCGCTAATAACGCAGCATTTCGCGTGTTTGGGAGACGTAATGGAACGCGTCATTGAGCCCGTTTGTGGCCTGACGACCGCTCCCTCTACTTCTACTGAGGCGGCCTGCCGTTGCCCGCCTTCAGCAGAGCGTCGACTTCCGCCTCCGCGGCCAGCCAGTCCTCCTCCTCACTGCCCGGCGCGAATCCGCGCCGCTCGGCGCGAAGGTAGGCCGCCTGCGCGACCATGGCTCGCCGCGCTTCCTCGGAGACGCTGACGCGAGTGGCGGTGCTCGGCGTTGGAGCGGCCGCCACGGGTGCCGCGCGGCGGCGCGGGGTGGCCTTTTCAGCGGGGGGCTGCTGTGGGGGTTCTGTGGTGCGAGTGGGCCCGGTGGTGCGACGAGTGGCCATGAATCCTCCTGTGATTTATCGGTGCGCTTCGAGCGCGCCGAAAGCTTGCAGGCTGCCTGCCTGCCAATGCAAGCCAGACCCGGAGCGCGACCATACGTGTGCTCGGCCCCTCCTGGGCCTCGGCCTGTTGGGCCCGGCGCTGCGCGCCGTCCAAAATCGCTCCAGGCGATTTTGTGCTCGGCCCCTCCTGGGCCTCGGCCTGTTGGGCCCGGCGCTGCGCGCCGTCCAAAATCGCTCCAGGCGATTTTGTCCGCGCAAGTGTCCGCTGTCCGGCGAGCGGACGCGCGCATGCCGCTGCGTCGGGCACTGTCAACAACACAATCTCTTTATCTATTAAGCGCTTGTGACCAAGCCGCGATGTTGGCACGTGGCGTGCACCGGATCGCTCGAGCACCACTATGAGCATCGCCGATCTCAAGCCCCACTCCTCCGCGCCCGTTCCCATTCGCGGCACGGCCGCACAGGACGTCGCGCGTGAAGAGTCGCGGCCCGTCTGGTATCGACGCAGGGTCTTTCACGTCACGGCCGGCGGTGTCCTCGCACTCGCCGTCATCATCTGGCTCGCGCACAGCTGGGCACACTCCGGACACGTCGTCTCCAGTGAGAGCCTCGAGCTCGCCACGGTGACCCGCGGGAGCTTCGTGCAGGATGTGGCTGGACGGGGAACGGTCATCGCCGCCGTCAGTCCGACGCTCTCCTCCACCGCCGCGGGGACGGTCACCTACCTCGTGCACGCCGGCGACCGCGTCACCAAGGGAGAGGTTCTGGCGCGCCTCGCGAGCCCCGAGCTCGAGACCGAGTACGGGCGCGAGCGCGCCACGCTCGCGAGCATGGACGCCGCGCTCTCACAACAGCGGGTCGAGCTGCAGCAGCAGCTCCTCGAGAGCCGCCAGCAGGCCGACCTCGCCGCGGTCACGATGAGCCAGCAGCTGCGCGAGCTGCAGCGCCTGCAGGCGGCGTGGACCCTGCGCGTCATCAGCCAGCACGAGTACGAAGCCGCCTATGACACCTACTCCATCGCGCGCCTCAACTACGAGAACGCGAACCAGAATGCGCGCCTCGAGCGCCGGCGCATCCTGCTCGATCTGCGCACGCGCGAGCTCACACGCGACGCGCAGTCCATGCTCGTCCAGGGCCTGCAGGGCCGGATCGACGCACTGAACGTCCGTTCGCCCGTGAACGGCATGGTCGCCGACCTGGCGCAGCCCGATCAGTCACACGTCGGCAGCAGCATGCCGCTCGTCACGGTGATCGACCTTTCGGCGCTCGCGATCGAATTCCAAGTGGCGGAGTCCTTCGCGAACGGTATCCAGCCGGGGCTGCCTGCGGACATCACCCTCAACGGACAGACCGTGCATGGCGTCGTCACCGAGGTATCGCCCGACGTGCGCGACGGTTGGGTGACCGGCCGCGCGAAATTCGCCGGCTCCCAGCCCGTAGGCCTGCGTCAGAACGAGCAGGCAGCCGTGCGCGTCGTGATGGGTGAGCACAATGATGTCCTCATGGTCGATCGCGGAGCTTTCCTCGATCCGGCCACGCGTTTCGTCTACGTCGTCCACGACAATCAGGCAACGCGCACGCCGGTGGAGCTGGGCGCCGCTTCGATATCCGAAATCGAGGTCCGGCGCGGCCTCGCCGCGGGCGACCGGGTGGTGATCTCCGATACGCAGGAATTCAACGATGCGCCCGAGCTGCGGCTCGCGCGCTGAACCAGAGGCTCACATGCTGAAGATGCAAGATGTCAGTAAGATGTATCGCACCGACCTCATCGAGACGCACGCGCTGCGCAATTTCTCGCTCGAGGTGAAGCCCGGACAGTTCGTCGCGGTGAGCGGCCCCTCCGGCTCGGGCAAGACGACCTTCCTCAATGTCGCCGGCCTCCTCGAGACCTTCGATACCGGCACCTACGAGCTCGACGGGAAGGATGTCACCCGGCTCTCGGACGATGCGCGCTCGCGCATGCGCAACGAGAAGATCGGTTTCATCTTCCAGAGCTTCAATCTGATCCCCGACCTCGACATTTACGACAACGTCGACGTCCCCCTGCGGTACCGGCGCATGAAAGCGGCCGACCGCAATTCCAGGATCACCAAAGCCCTGGAGCTGGTCGGCCTCGCTTCCCGCATGAAACACATGCCGTCGCAGCTCTCGGGCGGCCAGCAGCAGCGCGTTGCGATCGCGCGCGCCATCGCCGGCGACCCGGCACTGATCCTCGCCGACGAGCCCACGGGCAACCTCGACTCCCTGATGGCGCGCCAGGTCATGGATCTGCTCGAGCAGATCAATGAGATGGGCACCACCATCGTGCTCGTGACCCATGACCCCGAGCTCGCCAGGCGCGCGCAACGGAACATTCACGTGGTCGACGGTCTGGTGATCGATTCCGCACCGTACGAGCGGCGGATTCCGGCCGAAGAGGCACATGCCGGCGGCGTGAGCGGCTGATCCCGAGGAGTTTGTCTCGTGCTGAGTTACTACCTTCGCCTCGCCCTCAGCAGTCTGCGGCGCACGCCCGGATTGACCGCGCTGATGATCTGCGCGATCGCGCTCGGCATCGCCGCCTGCATCGTCACCCTCACGTTCTACCACACCATGTCGGGCAATCCGATCTGGTGGAAGAACGACGTGCTCTATGCCGTGACGATGGATTCCTGGGATCCGGGTCCGCCCTACGACTCGGAGCACCCGACCTTAGCTCCTCCACAACTGACCTACAAGGATGCGACCTACCTCCTGCGATCGGACATCCCACAGCGCAAGCTCATCATGGCCAACATGCTCGGGATGGTGAGCGGCGCGCCCGGTCAGACCGTGCCTCTACAGGTGATGACGCGGGCCACGACGAAGGATTTCTTCGCCATGTTCGACGTTCCGTTCGAGTACGGTGGCGCGTGGCGCGGGAACGATCTCGACGCGTTGCCCGAGATAGTCCTCACCAAAGACACGAACGACAAGCTGTTTGGCGGCATCGACAGCGTCGGACGGTCCGTTCTCTTCAACGGAAATCGCTTTCGTGTGGTGGGCGTCCTGCGCCACTGGGACCCGTTGCCGAGGTTCTACGATATCATCGATGGTGCCTTCGCGGCGCCGGAGGAGATGGATCAGGCATTCGTGCCGTTCGCCTGGATGACTACCTTGCAGGCGAGCCCGGAGAGCAATACGACGTGCCACGGCTCCGGGTCCGGATCCATCGAGAACTACCAGGAATTCCTCGCCTCGGAGTGTCTCTGGGTCGAGATGTGGGCGGAGTTGCCTTCCGCCGCGAGTCGCGAGCGCTTTCAGGCGTACATGGACGCCTACTGGGCGACGCAGCACCGGGCGGGGCGATTCCCGCGTCCGCTCAACAATCGCCTGACCGACGTCAGCCAGTGGCTCAAGGTCAACGGTGTCGTGACAAGCGATAGCCGCATCCTGCTGCGCGTCGCATTCGCCTTTCTCGCCGTCTGTCTCATCAATACCATCGGTATCCTGCTGACGAAGTTCCTCCGGGGCGCCCCAGTCATCGGGGTCCGGCGCGCTCTCGGAGCGAGCCGGCGCCACATCTTCCTGCAACACATCGTCGAAGTCGCCGTGGTGTCGATTGCAGGCGGACTCCTCGGGCTCGCGTTGGGTGCGGCCGGACTCGCCGGCGTGCAGGCGATCTATGCGGACGACAGCACTTACGGGATGCTCGCCCATTTCGATCCGCTGGGAGTGGCCTGGGCGCTGGCGCTCGCCGCACTCTCGACGCTCGCCGCGGGCGCCTATCCCGCCTGGAGCATCGGCAGACTGCCGCCGGCCGGGTACCTGAAGAGCCGCTGAGTGCTCCCCGACCCGCGCCTCACCGGAGCATGAGAACATGATGAGCCTGAATGTCCGACCCATACTTTCGGCGTTGAGCCGCAACCGCACCGGCGCCATCCTGGTTGCCCTGGAGATCGCCATCGCGCTCGCGGTGATGGTCAATGCCGCCTGGATCGTCGCCCAGCGAATCGAGCAGATCCAGGCACCGAGCGGGATCGATACGCGCGACACCTTTGCGATCGGCGTCGCCCGCCTCACGAGTCATTCCGATCTCGTGACCGCGCAGCGCGAAGACCTCGCCTACCTGCGCAGCCTGCCGGGGGTCGTAGCCGTCAGCGCGACTTCCTCGGTGCCCTTGAGTCGCTATGGCCAGGGCACCTCGGTGTCGAAGGACCCCGGCGAAGACGCCCCGATGACTGCGACCCGGGCGATGGAGGTCGACGAATCGACTCTCGAGACTCTCGGAGTCCGCATCCTGGCCGGCCGCAACTTCACTGCCGCGGATATCGAGCCGCCGACGACAGCGTTCTTCCATTCGTACCCGGAGGCGCTCATCACGCAGTCGCTCGCCGACAAGCTCTTTCCCGGTGGCAACGCGCTCGGCAAGCCCATTTACGCGGGCGACAACTCCCCGATCACGGTCATCGGCATCACGAGTGACTTCATCCCTTCGGTGCCAGACCCAACCTCACGCGGCTACGATGTGTTGATGTATCCCCAGGTTCCGGGAAACTTCGGAGTCTACTTCTGCCTGGTGCGGACCCGTCCCGGCCGGACCGCGGCGCTCCTGCAGACCGCGCAGCGGCACCTCGTGGTCTCCAATCCCGACCGGATCCTCGTCATGGCGCAGACGCTCGAGTTCTACCGGCAGCGTCTCGATGCCGCGAACCGCAACGTGGTCATTTTCCTGACGCTGGTCACCGCGCTCATTCTCTGCGTCACCTGCCTCGGGATCTTCGGCCTCACCGCGTTCAACGTCAGCACGCGCACGAAGCAGATCGGAACCCTGCGCGCCGTCGGCGCCCGCAAGCGCGATGTCGTGGCACACTTCCTGATCGAGAACGCGATCATTCTCATCGCCGGCGCGATCGTCGGCTGCACGCTCGCGCTCGGCGTCGGTCATTGGCTCTCCGACCAGTATCAGCTCCCCCGACTGGATCTCACCTATCTCGCGATCGGCGTCGTCGCCCTCGCCGTCATCGGCCAGCTCGCCGCCTGGCAGCCGGCGCGACGGGCGGCGAGTGTCTCGCCATCGGTCGCGACCCAGACGATCTGAAGCCGGAGTCTCCGTGCTCGATTACGACCTGCGTCTCGCACTGAGTAGTCTGCGCCGCACTCCCGCGCTGACGGCGCTGATGATCTGTGCCATCGGTCTCGGCATCTCGGTCTGCATCGTCACGCTGACGGTCTATCACGCGATGAGCGGGAATCCCATCTGGTGGAAGAACGGCGTGCTGTACGCCGTCACCATGGACTCCCGCGATCCACCCCAAGCCGGCAATACCGGCCGTGCGCCGGACCTGCTGTCGTATCGGGATGCAACTTACCTCTATGGCTCGAACGTCCCCCGATACAAGACCATTATGACACCCGTTTCCGCAGCGCTCAGCGGCGCGCCGGGCCAGGCGGGACCGGAGCTCATCCAGGCACGGGCAACCTCCGGAGATTTCTTCCGTATGTTCGACGTGCCGTTCGAGTACGGTGGGCCGTGGGATGCGGCCGCCGACCAGGGGCCCGAACCGGTGATCGTGCTCAGCCGCGACGAGAACGATAAGCTGTTCGGCGGCGCCGACAGTGTCGGCCGGTCGATCCTCTTCAACCAGCACCCCTTCCGCATCGTCGGCGTGCTCGATCGGTGGAACCCGCAACCGCGCTACTACGATATGTCGGTGGTTTCGTTCGCGGATTCCGAGGATTCGTTCGTCCCCTTCGGCTGGGACGAGCACATGCGCCTGTGGCCGAACGGCCAGACGTCGTGCTTTGATTCGAGTAACCCGAGCAACCCGAGCACCTACGAGCAGCTGATCGGCTCAGGCTGCGTGTGGGTTCTGCTCTGGGTGGAGCTGCCGGGCGCGGCGAGCCGCGAGCGCTTCCAGGCCTTCGTCGATGCTTACTGGGCGGCGCAGCACAAGATGGGACGGTTCCAGCGCGCACGCAACAATCGCCTATGGCCGGTCAGTGAATGGCTGACTCACCACCATGTGATCACGGACCAGAGCCGGCTGCTGCTGCGGCTGGCGTTTGCCTTCCTCGCCGTCTGCCTCATCAACACCGTCGGCATCGAGCTCATCAAATTCCTCCGCGCCGCGCCGCTCACGGGCATCCGGCGCGCGCTTGGCGCGAGCCGCCGCCACGTCTTCCAGCAGCACTTCGTCGAAACCGCGCTGATCGCGCTCGCAGGCTCCGCGCTCGGCCTCGCGCTCAGCTGGCTGGAGCTGCGCGCCATACATGCCCTGGGCAACGACGACGCCTATGGTCGCCTCGCGCACTTCGACCCGCTCGGCGTGCTCTGGGCACTCGGCCTCGCCGCGCTCGCGACGATCGTGGCCGGTGTATACCCGGCCTGGCGCATCGGCCGTGTAGCTCCCGTCGTGTACCTGAAGAGCCAGTGAACCCATCAGGGGGTTGCCATGTACGTCAAGGCATCGCCGCTCGTCACCACCCTGCGACGCAACCGCACGGGAGCGCTTCTCGTGCTGGCCCAGATCACCATCACGCTTGCGGTGTTGTGCAATGCTGCATCGATCGTGGCGCACGCCCTCGCGCAGATCAACCGCCCGCCCGGCTTCGATACCCGCGATACGTTCGAGATCGCAGTGGTGGCGATATCGAAGCGATTCAACATCGCCGGCGCCGAGCGCGAGGACCTCGCGTATCTGCGCGGTCAGCCCGATATCGCGGCCGCGACGCTCACCGCGGGCGAGCCTCTGACCAATTCCGGGTCCTTCACCGATCTGGGGCGTGGCCCCGATTCCAGCGCCGCAGACGCGCCGACCAGCATGTTCCCGGTGGACGAGCAGGGTTTGCATGCACTCGGCGTGTCACTGGTGGCAGGACGCGATTTCCGCCCCGACGAGGTCGCCCCCTACTCCGCGACCGGCGGGGCGCAGCGCAGCAGCGGGATCATCATCACCGAGTCTCTGGCCCACGCCCTGTTTCCAAGCGGGCCGGCGCTCGGCCGCACCGTGTACCACGACCACAATCCCCTGACCATCATCGGTATCAGCCGCGATTTCATGGGACCGCAGGCCGATAATCCGGCTTACAACGTGTTCCTGGTACCCCAGGCGACCGGGAACAATGGATTTTACGCGCTGTTGGTGCGCGCGCGCCCCGGGCGGCGGGATACGGTCATCCGCGCCGCGGAGCAACACATCGCCGCGGCACACCCCGATGCCGCTGTGCCCCCCGCGCGGACGCTCTCCGACGCGCAGCGGGCTTTTGCAGCCAGCAGCCGCAACCTGGTCATTTTTCTCGTTGCCGTCACCGCGCTGATGCTCGCGGTCTGCTGTCTGGGATTGTTCAGCCTGACCGCGTACAACGTGAGCAGTCGAATCAAGCAAATCGGAGTGCGCCGGGCCGTCGGGGCGCGCAAGCGCGATATCGTCGCGCACTTCCTGGCGGAGAACACGCTCGTCCTCGGCGCGGGTGCTGTGCTCGGCAGCGTGCTCGCCCTCGCCTTGGGACAGTGGCTCTCGGATCACTACGGCGAGCCGCGGCTCGATCTCGCCTACGTCCTGGCGGGCATCGTCACGCTATGGGCCATCGGCCAGCTCGCCGCGTGGCACC